>Ga0308164_10000748_pt1 | contig 45618 bp, 44 predicted proteins | sample PhyTR2_FD_201031 | JGI IMG/M metagenome (GOLD analysis project Ga0308164, IMG submission 201031) | Phyllosphere microbial communities from UC Gill Tract Community Farm, Albany, California, United States - DLSLT.R2 | ecosystem: Host-associated > Plants > Phyllosphere > Unclassified | place: USA...
AGGTCGAGGAAAGCGTGCGCATCTACGGCAAGTACACCAAGCTGAACTCGGCCGTGATCTTTGGCGGCGTGGGCATCAACCCGCAGATCAAGCAGCTGAAACACGGCGTCGACGTGCTGGTGGCCACCCCGGGCCGCCTGCTCGACCACATGCAGCAAGGCACCGTGGACCTGAGCAAGGTCGAAGTCCTGATCCTGGACGAAGCCGACCGCATGCTGGACATGGGTTTCATCCGCGACATCAAAAAAGTGCTGGCCGTGCTGCCGCCGAAACGCCAGAACCTGCTGTTCTCGGCCACGTTCTCGGACGAGATCAAGGCCCTGGCCGATGGCTTGCTGAACAACCCGGCCACCATCGAAGTGGCGCGCCGTAACTCGACGGTGGAAGTGATCGCGCAGAAAATCCACCCGGTGGACCGCGACAAGAAGCACCCGATGCTGGCGCACCTGATCAAGACCCACAAGTGGACCCAGGTGCTGGTGTTCACCCGCACCAAGCACGGCGCCAACAACCTGGTGGAAAAACTGGGCGGCGACGGCATCACGGCCATGGCCATTCACGGCAACAAGAGCCAGTCGGCCCGTACCCGCGCACTGAGCGAATTCAAGGACGGCACGCTGCAGGTGCTGGTCGCCACCGACATCGCCGCGCGCGGTATCGACATCGACCAGCTGCCGCACGTGGTCAACTACGATTTGCCGAACGTGCCGGAAGACTATGTGCACCGGATCGGCCGTACCGGCCGCGCCGGCGCCACCGGCGAAGCAGTATCGCTGGTGTGTGTCGATGAACACGACATGCTCAAGGATATCGAAAAGCTCATCAAGCAAACCCTGCCGCGTGAAGTGATTCCCGGCTTCGAGCCGGACCTGAACGCGCGTGCACAGCCGATCCAGCTGCGTAGCGGCGGCCCCGGCCATCGCAACGGCGGCGGCGGTGGCGGTGGACGCGGCGGCAACGGCGGTGGCCGTGGCAAGCCGGCCGGCGCCGGTGGCAATGGCGGCAACGGTGGCGGCGGCAAGCCGCGCGCCCCCGGCGCTGGCGCCGGTGCCTCGGCTGGCGGCGGTGAAGCCCGCACCGGTGGCGGCGGCAACGGCAGCGCGCCCCGCACCGGCGGCAACCCGTCGCAACACCGCTCGGGTGGCCGCGGCCGTTAATCGCAGCCCGAAGCCTGCAGCGCCGTCATGCCCGCGTACGCGACGGTCCGCCGGTGCGGGATGACGGAATCATGGCCAAGCATATCAAACCGCCTTCGGGCGGTTTTTTTATTTCCATTTACAATACCTGCATGCCCAAATTCGCCGCCAACCTGTCGATGCTGTTTACCGACCTGCCCTTCCTCGACCGCTTTGGCGCTGCCCGCGCTGCCGGGTTCGAGGCCGTGGAGTTCCTGTTTCCGTACGCCTGGCCCGCCGCGCAGATCGCCGCGCAGTTGCGCGGGCACGACCTGCAACTGGTACTGTTCAACCTGCCACCAGGCGACTGGGATGCCGGCGACCGCGGCATGGCGTGCGATCCGGCGCGCCTCGAACAATTCCGCGCCAGCGTGGACCGCGCGCGCGACTACGCGCTGGCACTCGGGGTGAAGCAGGTGCACTGCATGGCGGGCAAGGTGCCGCCCGGTCTGCCCCACGACGTGGCGCGCGCCACCTACCTGGGCAACCTGCGGTACGCGGCCGGTCAGCTGCAGCCGCACGGCATCGACGTACTGATCGAGCCGATCAACCACTTCGACATGCCCGGCTACTTCCTCAACGGCAGCCGCCAGGCGCTCGACATCATTGCCGAGTCGGGTTGCGCCAACCTGTTCCTGCAATATGACATTTACCATATGCAGCGCATGGAAGGCGAACTCTCCAACACCATCCGCAGCAACCTGGCGCAGATCCGCCACCTGCAGGTGGCTGACAACCCGGGCCGGCACGAACCGGGCACCGGTGAAATCAATTACCGCCACCTGTTCGCTCTTCTGGACGAGCTCGGCTACGACGGCTGGCTCGGCTGCGAATACCTGCCTGCCGGCGACACCCGCGCCGGGCTGGGCTGGCGTACCGCGCTGACCGCACCCGCCGGCTAGTCTGCGCAGTCGCAACACGGCGCGTCAAACGCAGGGCAACAATGATCCTCATTTCTTTGAGGAGCGCCCATGACATCGCTACGTAGTTGCCTCCATTTGCTGCTGATCGCCTGCCTGCTGGCCATGCTTGCCATGCTGGGGGGCTGCGCCAGCAGCACGCCGCGCATGGCCGAAGTGCGCGCATTTGCCGCCGATGCGCCCAAGCTCAACGCCTACCACGACCTGACCGAACGCTACCGCGGCTCGTACCAGCGCCAGCAACCGTTTCTGGCCCCGGACGCCGACGCCCGCGAGCGCGTGCTCGACGCCAGCCGCCAGCAGGCCAGCGCCGACTTCCGCCGCATCGATGACGTGGTGCAAGCATACATGCAGGCGCTGGGTGCCCTGGCCGGCGACCGCCAGTACGACCTGCGCGATTCGATCAAGGTGGTGGGCACCGGCATCAAGGCCTGGCCCGACTCCGGCCTGGAAGACCGCCATGTCAACGCCTTTACCGGACTGACCCGGGTGCTCGCGCGCACGATCACCGCGCCGATGCAGGAGCGCGCAGTGAACCAGTTGCTGCGCGACGCCCGCGAACCGGTGCAGCAATTGCTGGACGCCATGCGCAAGCTGCTGCGACTGTACGACCGCTCCAACGACAACGAGCAAAAAATTGTGCTGGGCATGCTGGAGACGGAAATTCCGTTCCTCGATCCAGGCCGCGACCGGCTGCTGATCGCACTGTCGAAATCGCTGGAACAGGAGAAAAAGGCCGAGTACCGTTTGATCGGCCTGCGCCACACGCTGGCGCGCACCAACCTCGAGGCGATCGAACAACGCCATCGGCAGCTGGTCGACAGCTTGCCGCCCGCCCAACAGTAAGGAACCATCATGAGCCATACCACGCAAGTCGATATCGAAGCCCTGGCCGACAGCCTGTCCGCCAGCGCCGATGCCCTGCATGCGCGCCTGTTGCGGGCGATCCGCCAGCGCCCCGCTGCCGGCCAGCCGGCGCCAACCGCGCAATCGGCGCCACCGCCCATCTCGCAGGCGGCGGCGCAGGCGCTGTTCGAAAACGAAGTGATCCTGCGCCAGCGCGCCAACGCCCTGTACCTGGAAGCGGCCACGCTCGCGGCTGCCGGACTGGGCGGCCTGCAACAGCAATTGCTGGACTTGACCGCCCAGGCGCAGGAAAAAATCCGCAAGATCGACCGCATCAAGGACCTGGTTGCACTCACCGGGGAACTGCTGTCGCTGGCGGCGGCGGTGGCCACCGGCGCGCCGGAGCGGCTGATCGCGCCATACGAAAAGCTCAAGCAGCGGGTGGAAAGTTTGTAAAGCCTGCCATCGGCCGTGCAGGCCGACTACGTCCGCTTACTGCCAGGGCTGGCTGCGGATTTGCGCCACCTGGCGCTGCGCCAGCAAGCGCCATAATTGCAGCGCTTCGTCCTGCGGCAGCGCTGTCATCACGCGCGGATCGGCCAGCGCCAGCTCGCAATCGCGGTCCGACCACTCGGCAAAGCGCACGGTGCCGCCACTGCCCACCTCGACTTCATACATCAGGCCATCGTCGTAACCGAAGCGCAGCACGGCGCTGCCAGGCTCGCCGTCGGGGCTGGCAGCCTTGCCGCTGTACACCTCGGCCAGCGCGGCGGCCATCTGCGCCTCCGATGGCGCTGGCAGATCCCGGCCGTCGGGGCGAGTGAGCACTACCCATGCGTGTGTCATTGCCGCGTCCCCTTTTGCAATCGACCGGTCCGGATTCGTCAATCGATTGTAGCAACGATTACTGCGAATTCCGCCGCGTCCGCCAGACGAGTCTCGCATACGCAACAAGTCGACATTTCAAGGGTTCAGGCTGGCACAGGGCGCGAGGTGGGATCGAAATCGCGCCAGTCGCCAGCGCTGATGGTGCCTTCGGCACGCTCGAGCGCGGTCGCCCCCAGCCCGCGCAACAGGTCCAGCGCCTGCTGCGCCTGGTTGTCGTCGGCCACCGCCACGGCGATCATCATGCCGGACTGACGGGGCGGCACCATGTTTTCGTGACCGTCACGCCCCTCTTCCGGCTCTCCCGCATCCTTCATTTTGGACAGTGAGAACAGCGAACCCACGTGCGCACCCACCAGCGCGCCGACGACCGGCCCCAGCGGACCGGCCACGGGAATCGCGGCGCTGCCCGCCACCGCGCCGGCCACGGCGCCAGCGCCACCACCCTGCACCACGCCTTCGCTGCTCTCCTTGGCGCCCGGCGATTCGTCATGGTCGCCGCCGAGCGGGTGCACGTCGTGCTGGCCCTGCGGATTGGCGTAAAAGGCACTGATGTCTTCGGCGCCGAAGCCGGCGCCCTGCAAGGCGGCGCGCGCCTCGGCAATCTCGTCCTGGGTCTGGAAATGGCCTGCGATGATGTGACTCATGCTGTTCTCCCTGCGGTAGGGCCGCGAGCGGCAATGGCAGCAATATGCGCCGTGCTGCTGGCAGCGTCGGTGCGCGGTCGCACCCCGGCCAGGGGTTGCCTAATGCAGGTTCCAGCTGTAGCTGACCTCGCCTGGCTCCGGCGCTGGCGGTGGTGGCGGCGCCATCCATTGACGCGGATCGACACGATAATACTTGAGGAACTCGGCAAACAGCTCGGCATGGTGCTCGGCCATCTGGTACGGTTTTTCAAAGAAGGTTTCGGTGGCAACGGCAAAGAATTCGGCCGGGTTGGTAGCGCCATACGGGTCCATGACCGTCTGCTGCCGGTACATGGCGCGCATGCGCAGGCTGTCGTAATTGCGCTGCAAGATTTCCGACCACTCGCGGTAGCTGGCCGGGTTGCCCAGGTAGGGAGCGCCGTTGGCGCGCCCCGATTCGCTGTCGAGCTGGTGCGCAAATTCGTGCAGCACCACGTTGTGGCCATCGGTCCAGTCGCCAGCGCCGCGCTGCACATCGTCCCACGACAGCACCACCCGGCCATCGTCCCACGATTCGCCCAGCATGCTCTGGCGGCCTGGCGTGACCACGCCGCCGGGACCGATTTCGGCGCGCGGCGCCACGAATTCCGATGGATACACGAGGATGGTGTGCAACGCCGGATATACCTTGCTGGGCCGGTTGAGCAACAACATGCACGCCTGGCCGGCAATGGTGACGGCGATTTCATCGGTCATTTCCAGGCCGTCGCAACCGACGAATTTTTTCTGGTGCAGGAATTGCACGACCAGCCGCTGCAACTGTTGCTGCAGCTCGGGGCCCATGCGCTCGTACACCGGGATACTGCGCCGTAATATCGCCTGCGCCTCGGCAGGCAGCGGTTGCGCCAGCACGCGGCGCAGGCGCCAGCGCGGATAATAAAACGGTAGCGCAATGGCCAGCACCGTCAGGCCGATCCAGAATAAAGCGTCCATGTACAGCGCATCCATAAGTGTTCAGTTACGACTATCTGAGGTCACTTGTCCATCTTTCAATATAAATGTGCTGAAAAGCAAAAAGCCGGGCGAACCCGGCTTTTTTATCGACTGCGAACGAGCTTACTCGGCGGCTTTTTGCTGCGATGGTGCCGAGCCGAACAGGGCTGCAACCAGCGGATCGCGCATCACCGGGCCGCGGTTGACGCGGATCGCATAATGCGTGTCATCCGCCAGGATATGGAAGTGGCGGCCGCTGCCGGCCATGGCTTGCTCGCGCAGGCCAGGACGCTCCTTGCGCGGTGGCGCGCCTTCGCGTTTCGGCTGCACGATGGCGGCCAGGAAGGCAGCCACGCGCTCCGGGTCGGGGGTGAGCTGATAGACAGCCTTGCCCAGATAAGTGGCAGTGCCTTCCACGTAACGTGCCAGTTCGATGACGCCCGCTTCGCGCAGGTCGCGGATGTACTTGCGGGCGCCCGAAGGCGAGAACTTGAGGAACCAGGCGATCTCGTCGGCCAGCATTTCGTGCAGCGACAGTTCGGCAATCAGTTTTTGCATATTTTCAATGCGGCGCAGGGTGGCGGAGGTGGAACGCACACGTTCAATCGACGCCATGGACAACGCTGGCTTGCGGTCCAGTGGCACCGGACGCTCCAACAGTTTGCTGGTCGTCGATTGCATTTCCAGCGATGCTTTCATTTCGTTCTGAACCAGGGTTTGGGGTTGTGCGTGCATTTGAACACTCCTTAATAACAAATTGCCGAGATTGGTGTGCCGGATATGGGCAGCGGATAACGCGGCGCTGAAGGTTCAATCGCTACGGTCTCTGCATCTGACGCCAGAATGCCTTTTGGCGTCGCAGCAGTCTGTGCGGCAACGAACATTAGCGGTAAAACCCGGATAATGAAGGTAGGACACCCTGTCTTTCGGGAAGTTGCATGGTTTTACTTAACAATCGGATAATCTGTATTTAATTTGATACACCACAACCATTTGTGCGGTAGCGAACTGAACGAACTGACCGTGTTGACTAATATTCGTTACCAACAGCGGTGAACAAAACACTGCTGGCAACGAAACACCGAAACATCCTTCATTAATCGGGAGCTTACCTTGAATAAAACTAAGAAAATTGCCCTCGCCGCAGCAGCTTTGTGTGCGTCGTTCTCTGCCATGGCCCAGGAGCCGGTCATCAACCCTTCGTGGTACGTGCAGCCTAGCGTCAGCGGCATCAAGCCCGATGACGATTTCGGTATCGACAAGCGCGGCCCAGGCGCAGGCCTGAAGTTCGGTAAAGCAGTGAATGAAAACTGGGACGTACAAATGGGCGGCACCTATGCCCGCTCGAAAGAAGACGGCAGCCGTTATCAGCAGCAAACCCTGGGCGTGGACGGCTTGTACCTGTTCTCCCGTAAATCGTTCCGTCCGTTCATCGTGGTCGGTGCCGGTGTTCAGCGCGACAAACTGGCCCTGAACGGCCAGAACGAAATCTCCAAGAACTCGCCTTACATCAGTGCCGGTCTGGGTTTCCAGGCTGACGTCAACGACCGCACCACGTTCCAGGCCGATATCCGCAACGTCCACGGCTTCCTGCGTGACGACGCGTTCCCGCGCACCGACAAGAGCAACAACCTGTACCTGACGGTAGGCATGAACTTCGCGTTTGCCGCGCCACCGCGTCCAGCACCGCCGCCACCGCCACCAGCACCAGTCGTGGCCGAACCACCACCGCCGCCACCAGCACCGCTGCCACCACCGCCACCACCACCGGTGCGCCTGGAAAAAGTGACGATGTCGGCCACCGAGATGTTCGGTTTCGACAGCGCCAAGCTGAACTCGAACCAGCCTAAGCTGGACGAGATCGCTACCCTGCTGAACAACAACCCGACCATCAACGATGTGACCATCGCCGGTTACACCGACCGTCTCGGTTCCGATAAATACAACCAGAAGCTGTCCGAACGCCGCGCCAACTCGGTCAAGGAATATCTGGTAGGCAAAGGCGTTGCAGCCAACCGCCTGAGCGCCGAAGGCCGTGGTAAAGCCAATCCGGTCGTCACTTGCGATAACAAGCGCAAAGCCGACCTGATCAAGTGCCTGGAACCTAACCGTCGCGTCGAGGTGGAACAGATCACCATCGAACGCCGCGTCAAGTAATCGATCCGGAAAAGCCCCGCAACTTCGGTTGCGGGGCTTTTTTTTTACTCCATGAAAAAAGACTTGATCTCGGTGCTGAAATGTACCGTCTCCGAATGGTTCTCACACCGCGCCGGCAGCATGGGCGCGGCGCTGGCGTTTTATACGCTGTTTTCAATCGCCCCCATCATCGTGCTGGTGCTGGCCATTGCCGGCTGGTTCTATGGACCGCAGGCCGCGCAAGGCGAGCTGTTCGCGCAGTTGAACGGGCTGGTGGGCGCGCAGGGTGCGGAAGCGATCCAGATGGTGCTGGCCGGCGCGCAAAACAAGGAAGAAGGCCGGCTGGCCACGCTGATCGCGTTTTTCCTGCTGATTTTTGGCGCCACCACCGTGTTTGCCGAACTCAAGTCGAGCCTCGACGTGATCTGGCAAGTGCCGCCGGTAACGTCCAGCACCGCGTGGGACGTGATCCGAACCCGGCTGCTGTCGTTCGGCATGGTACTGGTACTGGCGTTTTTGCTGATGGTGTCGCTGGTGGTCAGCGCGCTGCTGACGATCGTGCAGAAGTACTGGGACCGCGTGTGGCAGGATGCGGGCGAGGCGCTTACCGGCATCAACTATGCCATCAGCTTCCTGGTGATTGCCGCGCTGTTCGGCGTGATCTTCAAAATGCTGCCGCGTATAAAACTCTCGTGGCAGGATGTGAGCATCGGTGCGCTCGGCACGGCGGCCCTGTTTACACTCGGGAAATTCGCCATCGGCGCCTATATCGGCAACAGCGGCGTTGCCAGCAGCTATGGCGCGGCCGGCTCGCTGATCGCCTTGCTGCTATGGGTATATTACTCGGCCCAGATCTTCTTCCTCGGTGCGGAATTTGCGCGCCAGTATGCGCTGCAACTGGGCAGTTTAAGCCATAAACCCCCACTGCAGGCCGGGGTCGGACCCGGTACTGGGTCCGCCCCCACGCCGTAGCGCCGGCGTGCCGGTGGCGGCAGTTTGCGGGTTACTCGCCCAACAGCTCCGCCACCACTTCCATCCCCTCCACCCGCTCGGCCACGACCTTGACGATCACGATGACCGGCACCCCGAGCAGCAGGCCCCACACGCCCCACAGCCAGCCCCAGAACAGCAAGCTGACAAACACGGCGGCGGCATTCATGCGGGCGAAGCGGCCCGTCATCCAGGTGGTGATGATGGTGCCCACCAGCGTGGCAATGGCCAGGGAAATGCCCATCACCAGCAAGCTCATTTGAATCGATTCGAATTGCAGCAGTGCCACCACGCCCGTGGCCAGCATGATCAGCAGCGGACCGAAGTACGGCATCAGGTGCAGCAGGCCGGCCACGATGGCCCAGGCGCCGGCATTTTCAAGACCGATCCAGCGCAGCGCCACCCACATCAGCAGCGCCAGCAAGCCGTTGGTCACGAGCAGCATCAACATGTATTTCTGGATCGAGGTATTGATGTCTTCGAGGATGTGCACCGTGATCTTTTTCTTCGACAGTGATGGACCGGTGAGCTTGACCAGCTTGCGCTTGAAGGTGTCACCGGACAGCAGCAGGAAAAACACCAGGAAGATCACCATCGTTGCCTGGCTGAGAAAGCCCATCAGGCCCATCGAGCCGGCCCACACCCAGTTCATCAGCGGAAACTCGGGCGAGGTGGCCGGCACCGCCTTGCGCGCTGCGCGCCGCTCCTGGGCGCCGGCAGTGGCCTGCTGCAGCTCGGTGGCCACGGCCTGTATCCGCTGCAAGGCACTCGAGCTGCCATGCAGGCGCTCTTCCACCAGGCGCGACAGCTTGTGGCCGGCACTGGGCAATTCTTCGACGATGGCCTGGAATTCGCCATGTAATTTATCCACGACCATGACCGAGCCGGCCACGATGGCGGCCGTGATCAGCGTGGCGGCAATCGCGCGCGGCACCCGGCGACGCGTCATCCAGCCCATGAGCGGACTCAAGGTATAACTGATGAGGATACCGAGCAACAGGGGGACCAGGAAATTACGCGACCATTGCAAGGCCCAGATAAAGGCGACCGTGGCAATGATGCCCAGCGCGAGACCGCGGGCGTTGACATGGATGGGAAGGCGTTGCGGAGTACCGGCCTCGGCATCGGCGGCGGTGTTGGACACGACAGCGGCATTGGCAGTCGCGGCCAGTGCGGCAGGGGGAAGTTCGGCGGGCTGCTGGCTCATGATGACTCACAATAATTAACGGCGCGACACACCACAGGGGCGTGCCGCGCCGGTCGCTTTCGCCACGGGGGGCGAACTAGCGAAACCCAGCGTGATTATTTCACGCGGATATCGTTCTTGACGGACGAAACGCCTTTCACACCACGCGCAACTTCGCCGGCTTTGGCGATGTCAGCAGGCTGGGCCACGAAGCCGCTCAGTTGCACGGTGCCTTTGAAGGTTTCCACGTTGATTTCGGTGGTTTTCAGGGTAGGCTCGTTGAAGATCGCGGCTTTCACTTTGGTGGTGACAACGGAATCATCGACGAACTCGCCGGCACCTTCTTTGGTCGAGGTCGAGGCGCAGCCAGCGGTAGCCAGCAGCGAAACGGTGAACAGTGCGGTAGCGATTTTATGGGCGATTTTCATGGTGGTTCTCCTTGGTGTTTTAATCGAATCAGATTGTCAGCTGAGCGGCGTGTTCACATTCGTGTGACGTCGCTGCTGCCGATGGAAACGTTTTACGCCCTTCTCCACCAGCTCTCTGTACGGTATCGTACACACGCCGAATTTTGGCAAAGTCGCCACGTTTATTCCAAGTAATAGCTTGGTGCGCGAGCGTACAGACCGGCGTGGGCCGCGGTTCTATTCTGAACTCATTATTTTCAGGAGGACAACATGAAATCGACCAAAACACTTGCCGCCGTGGTGCTTGCCGCCACCGCCGTCTTGAGCGGCTGCGCCACCAGCAACCAGAATCCGGGCTACGGCCAGCAGACCGGCTACCAGAACGAAGCGGCCAGCTACGGCACCATCGAATCGATCCAGGTGAAAACCATCCAGGGTAAAAGCAATGGCGCCGGCGCCGTAGCTGGCGGCTTGGTCGGCGCGCTGCTGGGCAACCAGGTAGGCTCGGGCAGCGGCCGCGCTGCCGCCACCGTGGCCGGCGCAGTCGGCGGCGCCGTGGTGGGCAACAACGTGGAAAACAACCGCAATGCGCCGCACGACGAATACCAGATCAGCGTACGCATGGATAACGGCGATTACCGCCTGGTGAACCAGGACAGCGTCTACGACCTGCGCGTGGGCAACCGCGTGCGCCTGATCGACGGCCGCCTGTATCGCTATTGATCGTCGATATTGATCGTCGCCACCGACCGTTGCTATTGATCGGTGCGACTGAGCGGCTCGTCACACCACCATCTTCGCTACAACTTACAAGGGGAATACCATGGGCACCATTATCCTGATTATTTTAGTCCTGGCACTGGTTGGCGCACTGCCCACCTGGCCGCACAGCCGCAACTGGGGCTACGCACCAAGCGGCATCACCGGTCTGCTGGTCGTGATCCTGCTGATCATGCTGCTCACCGGCCGCATCTAAGGCCCGCGCCATCATGAGCCGCCTGCCACTGCTCGCTTGCAGTGTGATGCTGACCTGCACGGCGTTTGCCGTGCAGGCGCAAGACACCACACCACCACAGAACGCCGCCTTGCAGCGCCAGGAAATCGCCCAAGGCGAGCCGGCCCGCTGGCAGCGCGAAGACACCACGCCGGCTGAACGGGCGCGCACGCTACGCAAGGAAATCGGCGCTGCACTGGCCGAAGCCAGGCAGGCATGCGCCAAGGGTGCCGCCGCCGAGCGTCCTGCCTGCCTGAAGCAGGCGCAGGACACCTACCGTCACGACATGGCGCAGGTGGATCCGGTCGCCAGTCAACCGCAGCGCTGATTTTTCAAACGGTATACAACAATGGGGGCCGTGGCGCACAACGCCACGGCCCCCATTGTTTGCGTGCGCCAGCGGTCAGCTGGTGGAACGCTTGCGCTTGATCAGCCACGCCACGCCGGCGCCGGCGACGGCTACCAGGCCCAGCGCCGGTTTCACCAGCCGCTTGCGCGCCAGGAAAGAACCGACGGTAATTGCGTAAGGCATGAGCGCCTTGTAATTAAAATTGCTCAAGCCGCCTGGCTGCAGCAAACCGCCCAGGCGTGCCTGGGCCAGGCTCACTGCATGGTCGATGGCGCCATGCATCAGCGCATCGGGATGCATCGCCTGGGCCACCAGGGCCTTGGCGTGCACGACCTTGATGCGATACAGCTCGCCTTCGCGGATCAGCCGTTGAATGTCGGCGGCTACCGCGTCGTGTGCCTGTTTGCTCATCTGCTCTCCCTTACATCAACATGTCGCGGTCGGATTTGAGCTCGGCCATGGTAGCCGGCATCGACAACTTGCCAGCACTGATCAGGCCGCGCGCATAGACGATCAAGCCGATCGCCAACAGCAGGAAGACACCGGCCAGGATGGGCAGGATCAGCCAGCCCAGCGCGCTCCACGCCAAGTAGGCCACCATGACCGTGAAGCAGGCGAGCGCGAAGCAGCCGGCCACCAGCGCGACGGCAAACGCGACCACCAGCTGCAGCAGGTGATTGCGCACCTGCGACAGCTCGATGGCAGCGAGTTCCAGCCGCGTTAGCAGCAGGCCCATGCTGTTGCGGGCGATGTTGCCCAGCGACGCAATCAGGCCGGGCGGACGGTTCACTTCGTCAGCTTGCGCCATCGGTTACTTACGGCCGATGATCACGCCAACCAGCAGGCCGATGCTCGCTGCTGCCGCGACCGAGCGCCATGGGTTGTCCTTGACGTAGGCATCGGCCTGCTTGGCCGCTTCCTTGCTGGCGGCCACGGCGCTGATTTGCGCTTCGTGGGCTTTGGCCAGCGCGGTGTCGAGCGCGCGCATGCCACGGCCACGCAGCTCGTCGGCTTTTTCGCCGGTCAGTGCGGTGGCTGCGGTAAACAAGGCCTGGGCGTCCTTGACCAGAGTTTTCACGTCGTTATTCACGGTACTGATGTTTTGTTCCAGCATGATGATGCTCCTGTTATGGTTGTGAGAAGTGAAAACTGTACAACAAATTCACCGAATGAGCGTAATCGCTTATTCAAGCAGATCGCGCATATCATCCGCGTGCTCTTCTTCAACGGCCATGATGCCGATCAAGAGTTGGCGCGTGGTGGGATCGGTATCACCGATCCGCTCGATCATCTGGCGGTACGACTCAATGGCAACGCGCTCGGCGATCAGGTTAGCCCGGATCATCGATTGGACGTCGTCAGATGCATCATACTCGGCATGGCTGCGTGCGAGCAACGTTGCAGGATTGAAATCAGGTTGACCGTTGAGCTGGACGATGCGTTCGGCCAGCGAATCGGCGTGGTCCTGCTCCTGCTGGGCGTGCTCCAGGAACTCGGCCTTGATAGGACCGTTCTGCAAGCCACTCACGGTGTAATAGTGACGCTTGTAACGCAGTACGCATACCAGCTCGGTAGCCAGCGCGTCGTTCAGCATCTTGATGACTGCTTCGCGGTCGCCCTTGTAACCTGCGGTGACCGGGCCGTCCTGCATATTGCGGGCGGCCTCGCGGATGGCTTCACGATCGATGCCTGCCGGATGGGTGGGATTGGATTCAGCCATGATGGTTTCCTTTACAAAAACAAAAACGTGGGTGGATTAGCGGCGGGTGGCAATGGGTGCGCCGTTTTGCGACAGCACGATTTCCACGCGACGGTTGAGCTGGCGGCTGCCGGCATCGCTGTTGCTTGCCACGGGGAAGGCGGCGCCGTAACCCTTGGTGGAGACTTTGCTGCTGCTCACGCCCATGCCGATCAGGGCCTGGCGCACGGCATCGGCACGACGCTGCGACAGGTCGAGGTTGTGCGACGAGCTGCCGGTGGAATCGGTAAAGCCTTCGATCAGGACCATGCTGTTCGGCTGCTGGGCCAGCGCATCGGCCAGCTTTTGCGCGGTGCGCATGCCTTCGGCGCTCAGCTCGGCCTTGTCGACGTTGAACAGCACGTCATTGAGCGTGATGACGAGGCCACGGTCGGTCTGCTTGGCTTGCAGGTCAGCCAGTTGCTGTTGCAAGGCGGCGCTCTTGGCTTGCTCTTCGCGTGCCGAGTTGGCAGCCATTTCGGCCTGGCGGCGCGATGCATCGGCATCGGCCTTGGCGCGTTCGGCGGCAGTGCGTGCCTTTTCCGCTTCCGCGGTGCGGGCTTCCAGGCGTACTTCATCGCGCTGGCGACCGGCTTGCGCTACATTGGCTTCGGCCTGTTTTTGCTTGGTCACTTCCTGGGCGATGGCAATTTTTTGCTTGGCCAGGTAAGCGAGCTTGTCGATGTCCGCCAGGCTTTCTTTTTGCGCAGCGGCAGCGTTGGCGCGGTCGAGCGCCTCGGCGGCGGCCTTGAACTCGACCGGTGCATTGGCAGCGACGGCAGGGTTGCTCTGGGCCGCGACGAAATCGCCGCGTGCGCCATCGAGCTCACTGGTGGTGATCGGGCTGCTGCTGCAGGCGGACAGGACGACTGCCAGGGCGACGGCGGCAGGCAGGGTGCTCAGTTTGGTCATCAATTTCATGGTGGGGCTCCGATATTGTTATTGTTAATTATTGATTCGAGGTGTTGCGGCTGACTTCGTCGCGCAGGACACGGATGCTTTGCTGCAGCTCGTCGGCAGCCGCGGTAGCCTTGGCCGAGTTGGCCTTGCTTTGCGCCAGCTGGGCGTCCGCTTGTGCTTGTGCGGCCAGGTCTTGCGCCAGCTTGTAGTCCTTGGCGGCCAGCGCCTGGTTGGCGCGCATCATTTTTTCGCGGGCCGATTTCATTTCTTCCGGTGCCAGGTCGGCAGCGCCGGCCGACGTGGCGTTGGCCACCGCGGCGCGCGACACGGCGACGTCGGCGGTAGCCGGCGTCTTGTTGCTGGCGCAAGCGCCCAGGGCCAGCAGCGCCAGGGCGCCGCAGATGACTTTGAATTTATGCTGAACGGTGTTCATTTATTGTTCTCCTCAAGTATGTTGAACTGACAAGTACCGTTATAGGCCCATGGCGGACTGCCTTCAGTTCGCTGCCGCACATAGAGTTGGCAGCGGGCCTGCCGTGCGCCGCGGGTGTGCGCCAGCGCACCCGGACACGCCGGCCGCGCCGCCCTGTGTAGAATGTGGCAACCCGCCTGCTTCCCACATTGTCCATGCCACCAGCCCTGCTCCGCCTCCCTGCCCGCTTGCCTGCCCGTCTTGCCCTGGCCGCCGCCGGCATCATCGTCGTCGTGGTGGCCGGCGCGGTCATGGGGCTGGCGTGGTACGACTGGAACGGTGCGCGGCCGTGGCTCAACGAGCGCATCGGCGCTGCCATCGACCGCCCGTTCGCGATCCGCGGACCGCTGACGCTCACCTGGCGCCAGCCCGGCAGTGCCGCCGACCGCACCTGGCGCGACTACCTGCCGCTGCCGCACCTGGTCGCGCGCGACGTCCATATCGGCCAGCCGGCATCGATGGCAGCTGCCGGCGAATTTGCCAGGGTGGAACAGTTTGCGTTTGCGGTGGAATTGTTGCCGCTGCTGCGCCAGCGCATCGTGGTGCCGGTGCTGCGCTTCGACCAGCCGCAACTGTGGTTGTTGCGCGATCAGGCAGGCCGTAACAACTGGACCTTTCACGATGACCGCCGCACGCCCGGCTGGCAGCTGGCCGTCCAGCGCGTGGTACTGTCGCGCGGCACCGTCCATTACCGCGATGCGTCCACCCGGGTAAACGCGGTGGCAACCGTCGACAGCATCGCCGGCGACCAGCGCTACGGCATGGCGTGGACCCTGCGCGGCGCCTGGAACGGCCAGACCATCAGCGGCAGCGGCAAGTCGGGCGTGGTGCTGGGACTGATGGAACACGCCACGCCGTTCCCGGTCGCGGCCCGCCTCGACGTGGGCGGCACCCGCATTGCCGCCGAAGGCACCCTCACCCGCCCGGCAGCATTGACCGCGCTCGACCTGCGGCTCACCATGTCCGGGCCCAGCATGGCGCACCTGTACGGCATCACCGGCGTGCTGCTGCCGGAAACCCCGCCGTTTGCTACTGCAGGCCGGCTTACCGGCGCGATCGACCGCGCCGGCAGCCACTGGCGTTACCAGGACTTCACCGGCCGCGTGGGCAGCAGCGACATTGCCGGCCAGCTCGATTACAGCACCGCGCAACCGCGCCCCGTGTTGACCGGCACGGTGCGCTCGCAGCTGCTGCAATTTGCGGACCTGGGGCCGCTGGTGGGCGCCGACTCCGGCGCCAGTCGCCAGGCGCGCGGTGCCGATGCGGTCCAGCCGCGCAACAAGGTGTTGCCGGTCGAAGCATTTCGCCGCGAGCGCTGGACTGCGCTCGATGCCGACGTCAAGCTCGAGGCGGCGCGCATCACGCGTGGCAGCGGCTTGCCGGTGCAAAACGTCGACACCACGGTCCACATGAAGGACGGCGTGCTGGCGCTCAAGCCGCTCAATTTCGATATCGCCGGCGGCCGCTTCGTGGCCAACGTCGTGCTCGACGGCAGCGGCAAGACCGATCCGCGCGCCATCCGCGCCGAACTCTCGGCCGATGCGCGCAAGCTGCAACTGAAGCAGTTGTTCCCGAATATCGACGGCATGCGCGCCACCGTGGGCGAGGTCGATGCGGAAGTCACGCTCACCGCCAGCGGCAACTCGGTTGCCGATTTACTGGGATCGTCGAACGGCGACTTCAAGGGCGCCGTCAGCGGCGGCAGCGTCAGCAAGCTGATGCTGGAAGAAATGGGCTTGAACATCGGCAGCGTGGTGGTCACGCGGCTGTTCGGCGATGAGCAGGTCAAACTGAACTGCCTGGTGGCGGACTTCGGCGTGCGCAACGGCTTGATGCGCTCGCGTCTGTTCGTGGTGGACACTGCCGAAGCCACCATCAACGCCAGGGGCACCGTCAGCCTGGCCAACGAAAAGCTGGACCTGACCTTGCAGCCCGATGCCAAGAGCATGCGCATCCTGTCGCTGCGCTCCCCCATCCACGTGCGCGGCACGTTCAAGGATACCGAGGTGAGCATCGACAAGGGCAGCATGGCGCTGCGCGCGGGCAGTGCGGTGGCGCTGGCACTGGTGGCGCCGGTGGCGGCCATCGTGCCGCTGGTCAGTACCGGGCCGGCGCACACGGCGGCGTGCGCGCAGCTGCTGGCGCGCGGCCCCGGTAAACGGTAACAAGGTGTTTCAGGGTGCGGTGCTTAACGGTAAAGCGGCGCAACGAGTCGTACTCTGTAGCCATCGGTGCGGATGAGTCCGCGCCTTCATGACAGACCAGAGGAGAATATGATGAATACGCTTAAACGTGTGGCTTCGGCAGCAGTAGTGGTGGCAGCAACGCTGGGCCTGAGCGCCTGCGCCGGCATGTCGAACCAGGATAGAAATACCGCTGTGGGCGCTGGCGTCGGTGCAGTGGCCGGCTCGGTGCTGACCGGCGGCAGCGCAGTGGGCGCCGTAGGCGGCGCCGCAGTGGGTGGTGTGATCGGCAACCAGGTACAAAAGCCACCGCGTTAATCGATTTTATCGGTCGTAGATCCGTCATTCCCGCCTACGCGGGAATGACGGTTTTTAGGTTTGCGTTATTGAACAGGTGTTACACGAACACGTTCGAAATCCCGATCACGCCTTCATCCTTGACCAGCTCGTAGCAGCGGCACGATACCGCTTCCAGCCCGATCGCATCGAGGATCTCGATATTGCCGCGGCTGTAAGAAATCAGCTTCTGGTTCTGCAAGGCGCTGGCTGCCTTGGTGACGCCCACCCGCCGTACGCCCAGCGCATGCGCCAGGAATTCGTGGGTGAGATGGAATTTATCGGACTGCAGGCGATCGCGGGTGATGAGCAGCGATCGCGCCAGGCGCGCTTCCAGCACGTGGAAGCGGCTGCATACGGCAATCTGGATGGCCTGCGCCAGCAAGGTATCGGTATAGCGGGCCAGCAAGCGCTGCAGCGGTTCCATGCGCGCATACGCCAGCCGGAACTCGCCGGCGTCGATGCGCATGGCGCGACCGGCCCGCTGCACCACGGCGCGCACCTGGGCCATCTCGTGGCCCAGCACTACCGAAGCGCCGATCATGCCTTCGCGGCCGACCGAGCCAACTTCGAGCGTCATGCGCCCTTCGGCCACGGCCAGCAGCGACAACAAACAATCGATCGGGAAATAAATATGCCGGACAGTCTGCCCCGGCTCGTACAGCACGTCACCGACGTCGACGCGAACCAGTTCGCCCAGCCGTGCCAGTTGGCCTTGCTCGTCTTCCGGCAAATTGGACAGCAGGCGATTGGCCAGCGCGCGCGCTGGACTCCTGTCTTCTTCGGCAAGGTAGGGGTGATGGGTATGCATGGGTCGAGCGTAACGGGAATGATTTATGCCGTATGTACGCTGACGCACGGAAGCAAACCATGGACAGCATGACAATGTGCGGTGCTGCACATTAACTCGACAGAGCCTACAGAATAAAAAAGGATTACCCATGAATACTCCCCAGCACCCCGCCAAAACCGGCATGCATCCGCTGCTGCTGATCGCCGCCGTCGCCGTGATCCTGTTCTGCGCGGTGGGTACCGCCGCCATCATGGGCTGGTTGCCCAAGTCCAGCGCCAACGGCGACCTGCCACCGGCAACGGCGGCGCAACTGGACACCCAGGCCGGCGTTCCACCAGGCTCCGCAGCAACAGCCTCCGCACTGGCGCCCGCGCAACTGGCGTCTGCCAATACCGCACCACAACGCGATCTCGAGCGGGCGCCGCCAGCGCCCGTGGCGGCGCCCGCCGTTTGCAAGACGTGCGGCGTGGTCGAATCGGTACGCACCATCGAACATCGGCCGCAAGGCAGCGGCGTAGGAGCGGCCGGTGGCGCCATCCTGGGCGGCCTGCTGGGCAACCAGGTCGGTGGCGGTCATGGCCGGCAATTGGCCACGGTGGCCGGCGCGGTCGGCGGCGCGGTGGCCGGCAACCAGATCGAAGGCCATATCAAGACCACGCACAGCTGGCAAACCACGGTGCGCCTGGATAACGGCACCAAGCGCACGTTCAACCACACCACGCAGCCGGCCTGGCGCGAAGGCGAAGAGGTCAGCATCGTCAACGGCAAACTGCGTTCTGCAAATTAATGTGTAATTAAGTAATGACTGGGCCATTTACGTGGGGCAGCGTACAGAAGCCCGGTCTGGATAGAAAGATAATAGATTCCAAGATACGAACAAACAGTTCGACATCGCCCTCGATGCCCTCCGCGGACGTCGCACAACAACTTGAGGAGAGAATCATGCTCTATACCATCGCTGTAGTTTTGTTGATCCTGTGGCTGCTGGGCCTGGTCACTTCGTATACCATCGGCGGTTTCATTCACGTGCTGCTGGTCGTTGCCATCATCATGGTGCTGCTGCGCCTGATCAGCGGTCGCGGCGTCTAGCACGCCACCCGTTTAGAATAACGGCGCCCCACCCTTGCGGTGGCGCGCCGTTTTTTTATGTGTTTTGGAAGGAGCACCATGAACCGTATTGCCATCGCCATCACTGCCCTGGCCGCCGCCATGGCCGTCACCATCACTGCGCAGGCGCAAACCATCAAGCCGGGCATGTGGGAAACCAGCAGCAAAATCTCGACCGCCGACGTCCAGACCAACCAGACGCTCGACATGGCCATGCAACAGCTGGCTAACATGCCGCCGGCGCAACGGGCGCAAATGGAAGCGTTCCTGGCCAAGAACGGCGTGTCGGCACCCAAGGTAGGCAGCGACGGCGCCATCGCGCTGCGCGGCTGCGTCACGCCCGAGATGGCCGCCAAAAAACAGCTGCCGCTGAACCAGAAAGGCCAGTGCACCTCGACCAGTACCCCGGCTGCCGGCGGCCTCGATATCACGTTCAGCTGCAAGGACCCGGTGTCGAGCGGACGCGGCCAGGTGCGCTTTGCCGACGATAACAATTACACGATGGTGATGGATGTGAAAACCAATGTCGCGGGCCAGGCGCACGACGTCAAGGTCCATTCGACGGGAAAATGGGTGGGCGCCACGTGCCCCGCCAACCCGTAACCGGCGCCGCGCTGCGGGCGCAGCGCGGGCGCTTGCGCCCGGGGGCGTGCGGGTCAGAACGAGTGGCGCAAGCCGACATTGACCGCGTGGTCGCCGCGACCGCGGCTGCTGGCATTGCCCACCGCGTAGCCGGCGCCGTTGCGGTTCTTGATCTTCGCCAGCGCCGCATAAAAGTCGGTGCGTTTCGACATCGAATAACTGGCGCCCACCGATAACTGGTCGGCATCGCGGTTGGCCAGGCCCTGGTCGTCCTTGCGGATGTACGAGGCGAGGAACGTGGTGGCGCCCACCGGCACGGCCACGCCGAACAAGGCGTCGCGGCTGCGGTCGGTCGGCAGCGTTTGCACCATGGCGCCGTAGGGGTTGGAGCCGTCCCACTGGTTGCTGCCCACGCCACGGCTGTGACCGTAAGCGGCATAGCCGACAAAGCGGCCGAAGTCGATATTTGCCGCCACCAGCGAGTTGCGCGCCGACTGGTCCACCGCCGGCGTGGTGGCGTTCGCTTCAAGCAGGTTATTCTTGCGCTGGTGCGAAATGCTGAGATTGATCGGCCCCTTGGCATAACCGAGCGACGCGCCGTACGAGCGGTTGATGCGGCTATTTTGCGGCGCCTCGCCAAAGCTGTACTGCAGGGCGCCGATGAGGCCGCTGCGGCTGCGGGGCGATTTGTACTTGATCGAGTTATCGGAGCGCTTGCTGGTGTAGCCCACCAGGTTGCCGGCGCTGCCGGCCATGCCGCCGTGGAACGGGTCGGCCACATCGGTCAAGGTTTCGTACACCAGGTTGTACTGGCGCCCCATGGTCACCACGCCCAGCGGGCCATCGAGCCCCACGAATGCCTGGCGACCGAACAGCTTGCCTTCGTGTTCGCCGGCGCCGGTGTCGTTGAAAACCCCGGCTTCCAGCGTGAACACGGCGGACGTGCCGCGGCCGAGGTCTTCGCGGCCGCGAACGCCGAGCCGCGAACCGGAGGCGATGCCGCTGTCGAGGCGGGTGCGGGCGCAATCGCCCTGGCAGCCGCGCTCGAACACCACGCCGGCATCGAGCAGACCGTACACCTCCACCGGCGACGGCGCTTGCGCCGCTGCGGTCAAGGGCGCGATCAGGGACAGCGCAAGAATGGTCGGTTTCATGATGGGCTATGACGTGTTGAATTAGTGATTTCATAATAGGTCGGGTTCGTCAAGAGTTCTGTGCGGACTGCCACGTTTCGGCATACTTGGCGCGCCACTTGGTGTAGAGTGATATTTCATCATGTGAAAGGCCCACGCCATGCATGCGCATTACGACAGCAAGCGCTGTTCCCCGGAGCAGGCACTCGATTTGTTGAAGGACGGCGACACCATCATCGTGCCCACCGGCGCCGGCGAGCCGCCGGCCCTGCTGCACGCGCTGTCGGCGCAGCGCACCCGCTTCCGCGACGTCAAGGTGGCGCAAATTCTCGCCATGCGTAAATACGGCTACTTCGACTGCGATACGGTGCAGCATGTGCGCCACGTGGCGCTGTTCTTCGGCGGCGCCTCGCGCGCGGCCGGACAAGCCGGCTGGGCCGATTTCGTGCCCGCCTATTTTTCCGAGCTGCCCAGCATGATCGAACGCGACCTGGTGCCTGCCGACGTGGTGTTTTCGCTGGCCTCGCCCATGGACGAGCGCGGCAACTTCGCGCTCAGCCTGGGCGCCGACTACACCATGGCCGCCATCCTCAAGGCACGCGTGGTGGTGCTGGAAGTGAACCCGAACGTGCCGTTCGCGCACGGCAACTGCATCGTCCACCTGTCGCAGGTCACCGCGCTGGTGGAAAGCGACGAACCGGTGATCGAAGTGGGCCTGCCCGCCATCGGCCCGGTACAGGAAGCGATCGGCAGGCTGGTGGCCGGCCTGATCGACGACGGCTCCACCCTGCAGATCGGTTATGGCGGCATTCCCGACGCGGTGGTCATGCAACTGACCAGCAAGCACGATCTCGGAGTCCACACCGAGATGATCGGCGACGGCATCTTGAGACTGGTGGAAAGCGGCGCCGTCAACAACAGCCGCAAGACTTTCATGCCAGGCAAAATGGTGGCCACGTTTGCACTGGGCTCGCGCCGCTTGTACGACTTCATGCACGACAACCGCATGCTGGAAATGCACCCGGTGAATTTCACCAACGATCCATACCTGGCCGGGCAAAACCACCAGATGGTGGCCATCAACGCCAGCCTGCAGGTCGACTTGCTGGGCCAGTGCGGTTCCGAAAGCCTGGCCCACCTGCCCTATTCCGGCACCGGCGGCCAGGTCGATTTCGTCCGCGCCGCCAACCGCTCGCGGGGCGGCAAGGCATTCATCGTGCTGCCATCCACCGCCAGGGACGGCACCGTTTCGCGCATCGTGCCCACGCTCACGGCCGGCACCCACGTTACCACCGGCAAAAACGACGTCAATTACGTGGTCACGGAATACGGCGTGGCGCAACTGCGCGGCAAGACCGCGCACCAGCGCGCCGAAGCGCTGATCGGCATCGCCCACCCCGATTTTCGCCACGAGCTGCGCCAGGCGGCACGCAAAATCTTGCTGTGCTAAACCGGGGGTGCAAGGGTTAGGAATTTCACACAGGAAAATCTTGGTTCGGCAGCGCACAGTCCTGCCGCAGGCGGAGCGGGTATACTCCGTTTTTAGTTTAATGCGGCTGGTCCGCCTGATGCATGATCGAAATTCTCCAGCGCCTAGACGCCAACAGCAGCGATATCGGCCTGATGGTCGAATTGTTTGCCACCTTGCGCCCCAAGCGTCCAGCCGATGGCGCGCGCGCCACCGCCAACGTCCGCACCCTGATCCAGTTGCTCAAGGGCGAACCGGCGCACGCGCTCGCCCTGCGCGGTTATGCCCGCAACCTGCTGGCCGCGCGCCGCCACGCCAGCCTGTACACCGAGATCGGCGTACTGTCCAACGACGGCTTCTTTACCGAATTTAAACAGCGCATTGCCTCGCGCATCCTGCCGCCCGCGCTCGGCAACGAATACCTGAGCGATGCCATCGACCAGGTGATCTACAAGCGCACCGATTACATCTGGATGAGCGCGGTGCCGCCGGCCGACTGGCTCGACCTGATCGACGTCATCACCACTGCGGCCGGCACCGCGCCCGGCCACGGTTCCAACCTGATGTTGCCGGGCCTGCTCGACGCGATCCAGACCCTGTCCTACCGCGTGTGCGCCATCGGACTCGAACCCAAGCTCACCAACTTCCATACCGAGATGGAGACCTACGAGTCGCCGTTCACGGGCCAGAACATCGAGGTCAACGCCTACCTGGCCGCCTACAAGCGCCAGCTGTCCGGCGACGACGTGGCCATGGAAGACGCCCGTCACCTGCTGGTCATGCTCGACCAGTGCGACACCGTGGTGGCCAAGATCCGCAAGAAAGCGCTGAGCCAGGGCACCAGCATCGCCCTCACCTACCTGCTGGTCACGCTTACCCAGAGCATCAACCGCCTGCGCAAGCTGCTGTACCTGGTCGATACCAGCGGCGAGCTGGCGCCCGATGCGGCCGCGCTGCTGCCGGCCCCGAGCGAGCACGACCTGGCGCCCGCCAGCCTGGCCCGGCAAGTGGTGCCCGACCGCCGCCGCGCCGCCGGCGTCAGCCTGGCGCTGGAACTGGTTACTGCTCACAACAACAAGTACATGGTCAGCGACCTGCTGCGCGATAACATCAACCTGCTGGCGCGCAACGTCACGGAAAACGCCAGCCACACCGGCGAGCACTACGTGGCCGAGACGCGCGGCGCGCTGTTTTCGATGTTCCTGCAAGCGGCCGGTGCCGGCCTGCTGATCGGCTTCATGGCGCTGTTCAAGATCCTGTTCTCGTACCTGCGCGCCGCACCGCTGGTCGAAACGTTTTTGTTCGCCATGAACTATTCGCTGGGTTTCGTGGTGATCCACCTGCTGCACTTCACGGTGGCAACCAAGCAGCCAGCGATGACGGCGTCGCGCATTGCCGCCGGCCTGCAGAGCAAGGACGGCAAGAACATCGACCTCGACAGCATGGCCGAACTGTGCAACAAGGTGCTGCGCACCCAGATCATGGCCGTGCTGGGCAACCTGGCCACCGCCATCCCCACTGCCTGGCTGATCGCCATGGCCTGGCCCTACATGACCGGCCACCACCTGGTGTCGCAGGGCAAGGCCATGCACCTGCTGGCCGACATCGACCCGATCCACGGTCCGAACCTGGTGTATGCAGCCGTGGCCGGCGTATGCCTGTTCCTGGCCGGCCTGATCTCGGGCTATTACGACAACAAGGCGCTGTACACGCGCTGGGCCCAGCGCATCGCTCAATTGCGCGGCCTGGGCTGGCTGCTGGGGCGCGAGCGGCTGCAGCGCTTTGGCGTGTACATGGAAAACAATCTGGGCGGCCTGATGGGGAACTTCTGCTTCGGCATCATGCTCGGCGTGATGCCGCTGCTGGGATTCTTGCTGGGATTGCCGCTTGATATCCGCCACGTTACTTTCTCCTCAGCCAACTTCGCGACAGCCATGGTGGGACTCGATTACGATGTCAGCTGGCAATTGGTGGTGACATCCGTGGCAGGTTTCTTGTCCATCGGCATTGTCAACCTGATGGTCAGTTTCGGCCTGGCGCTGTGGGTAGCGCTGCGGTCGCGCCAGGTACGTTTTACCCACGGATGGCGTCTGACCAAGGCGCTGGGCCTGCGCTTCTTCCGCGGCCCGGTCACCTTCCTGATCGGCGCCAAAGCTGTCCCCGCCTTATCGTACGATGAACCGCAGTTACTGGAGAAAACCACAAAATGAAAGCGACCAGCTTGCGACTCTGGCTTCCCGCCTGCCTGATGTGCTGGGGTTTGCTGGGCGCCTGTGCGTCGCTGCCCAACGTTAATGAGCTGGGCGCCAAGCTCGATCCCGCCGCCACGCCCAGCGTGTACGGCAAGAACGGCGAACTCAGCTCCAGCCGCAGCAAGGCGCTGCTCAGCAAGCGGTTCCCGAAGACCACGCTCGACCAGCAGCAGCAAGCCGCGCTCGAGGAGGCCGCCACCGGCGTACCCCTCATTGCCGGCAATAAAACCACGCTGCTGTTCGACGGCCCGCAAACCATGAGCGAAATGCTCAAGGCCATCGAGGGCGCAAAAAACAGCATCAACCTGGAAACCTATATTTTCGACCAGGACGGCATGGGCATGAAGTTCGCCGATGCGCTGATCGCCCGGCGCCGGGCGGGCGTGGCCGTCAACATCATCTACGACAGCGTGGGCACGCTGGGCGTGCCGAAGGAATTCTTCCAGCGCATGCGCGATGCCGGCATCAGCCTGCTCGAATTCAATCCGGTCAATCCGGCCAAGCTGTCGGGCGACAGCTGGAAGATCAACAACCGCGACCACCGCAAGGTGCTGATCGTCGATGGCCGCATCGCCTTTACGGGCGGCATCAACATCAGCGGCACGTATTCCAAGAGTTCGCTGTTCCGGTCCCGCAATAAAACCGCCAAGGGAGAAGACGACGTCGGCTGGCGCGATACCCACATCAAGGTCGAAGGACCCGCTGTGCACGCGTTCCAGTGGCTGTTTGTGCGCCAGTGGACGTCGCAAGACCGTGCCGACCTGATCGATGCCGACTTCTTCCCCAACCCGATCATTGCCGGCGACAAGGTGGTACGGGTACTGGCCAGCGACCCGGGCGGCCACTTCGAAATCTTCAAGGCCTACAGCCTGGCGATGCAGGAAGCCAAAAAAAGCATCCACATCACGTCGGCCTATTTCGTGCCCGACAAGCAGACGGTGGAGTCGTTGAAGGCGGCCGCCAAGCGCGGCGTCGATGTGACCATCGTGCTGCCCGGTGTGTCGGACAGCGGCCTGGTATTCAATGCCGGACGCAGTTTTTACGATGAATTGCTGGCGTCGGGCGTGAAAATCTACCAGCTCAAGCTGGCCGTGCTGCATGCAAAGACGGCGGTCATCGACGGCAAGTGGTCCACCGTGGGATCCACCAACATGGACACCCGCAGCTTCCTCCACAACAGCGAACTGAACGTGGTGGTGCTGGGCGAGGCGTTCGGCAACGAGATGGAACGCGCATTCCAGGAAGACATCCGCGATTCGGTGCAGATCACGCTGGCAAAATGGCGCGACCGGCCATGGCTCGACCGCATGAAGGAGTGGGCGGCGCAGTTCACCAATTACTGGTTGTAAGGGATGACATTGCCATGGCCACATCAATGTATGAATGGATTAGCTTGAGGAGAAATTCCCAACTGTAGCTGCCAAGATGGCCCCACACGTGGTTTTATCGCCTTCGTATGCCACTTCCTTGCCATCTATCAGGTGTTGTGCGTTGCCGGTCGCAATGCAACAGTCCTGGTGACCCTTGATTGGGCAGGAACACTTGTCGCCAACCACCGCGACCGCTATTCCGCTGACAATAAAGTGGGGAGCGCTGGTTTCGACCACTTTCCCCCCATGTGATGTTGGATCACCTACTCTGATAACGTTCCGCATGCCGTTCCCCATTTATCAAAAATTAGTTAATGATGCGGACGTACACGTATCGACGATGTGATCCTGTCCCAGATCATCAGCGCTTCTTCGTCCGTCACACTGGGCCTTACGGTTCCAATCTTATTGTTGTGCACCCCGGACTGCAGCTCGATATCGAGGACAGGCAGATACGGGTTGCCAGGCTGGCCTTGGCTGAGGAATGCAAATTCGTGGAACTCTCCAGCCAACTCTTGGACAGGCGTCCTCGCCAAAAATTCAAAGCCATGCCAGTTTCCAATCTTCCTTTGACCTTGGCGCAGCTTCTTCACCTGGGAGTACCATGTCCCCTGTTCTTCAGATTTCAGCAACTGCTCACCCTGCTTCACTCTCGGCTCAAGGGCATCGGATGCTACTAGCATATCTTTGTTAGTAGCCAAAATCGAGAGATGGATATCCGGAAAACTGGACAGTCTAACGCCAATACTCACCTTCTCATAGATTGGACGGCCGGCATCTCTAATGAAGCCATTCTCGATACACACGCCTGCTTCGGATGGGACTTGCTCATCACTCCGACTAAAAAATAACGGGCTCATCAAGTTAAGCTCGTGAACAATTTTACGGTATTGCTGAGGAGCCCCACTCGCCTCGGCGTCCTGAATAAATACATCATCTCCAACTTGGGTGTACGAGCTGACGTTGTAAAAAGCGAAGCTTGATGGGCTTATTCCAAATACAATCTTTTGCTCAGGAAGGATGCCATCTTCCACTTTGCCCACCATGGAGTCCGGTCTGGCTAACGCGCCGTAAACGTGCGGCCTATCCTTTTCTAATTCCGACAATTTTTCGACGATCATTTTTTCCATGTCACTTCCGCGATAAGACATCACCGAGTACGGAACTTCCGCCGGGCCATAGACAACCTGAGCTTCGGCAGGAACATCGACGAGAAATCTGCCCACGCAGACTGTACGAGTTCGTTGGAAGATTTTAAGAATGCGCGATGATTCGCTCATAATTACCTCGGAAGGATCAAATTTTTTGAAGCAGAGAAATAGCAGAGTGCTGCAAAGGCCTGCTCCTACAATATAGACCGCCAGATTTTTCCTGAAGATCACTTGCTCCACTCCATAGTGGAGGCGATACGGAGAAGGCTATAGATCGTCGACTCCATGGCACGCCAGTCCATATAGCTGTTCTGATGTTCATACCCGGCTTGGCGAAAAATCCCTTTAAATTTCCTGCTGATCAGTTGCCTTTCCGAGGAGCGGAGCGGGACGGTCGAATCTCCAGCGCCGTTGTTCGGACCTAACTTCACGTCAAATGCAGCAATGTCATCATCTAACGGCTCCCGAGGAGTGGTGCCATCCGCATTCACACTATCTGCAGCTGATCGAAACAACTTAAACTTTCCTTGCTCGCCATCCGCCAGGATCGAGAGATTCTCTACGGGTGTATGTCGATAACTTTTGTCCAAATTCCAAACGACTGTTTCCCAAGACAGGCGCCCCCCTTCGGCACTGTAGTGAGCATAGCTGACCGGATGATAAGTCTTTGCAAGGGCGTCATGAAAATTTCCAGCAAGTTTTATAAGTTCGCTAGTGCGTTCAACACCAACACCTGGGGCACGCTGAGGATTGAGCCACTCTGCTCGTATCAGTCGATACCATTCCCTCCGCAGCAGGTAAATTTCGCTATACGGATCATTGTTAACAGGAAGGCTCTTAACCAGCGTTCCGTTGTGAAAAATCTGAAGCCAACCATTGCCGTATTCGCGACTTGGCAAAAGCTCAAGCCCGCCTTGAGCGTTCCCCAAGACGGCTGTGACCTCAGTTCCAAAATTTCCCAAGACTCGAGCTGAAATGCTCGCTCCCATAAATCCTTCGTCTGTACCCGCGCGCATTCGCTTGTATGCGGCAGCTGCTCCGGCCGCCGGCATAACACTGTGTACCACGCCGAGCACAACCGACTCGAGATTTCCCATTTCGGGATGGACCAAAGCGCGCGCCAGAAGCCCCCCCATGGAATGGGTCATCAATATTACTTTTTCACATTGATACTGCTTGGCGTATTTATCGATTAAAGCTTTTATGCGTATGCTGACTACCCGGGCAGAGTCGCGGTTGGACATTAGCCAGTTGTACCCCATAGCGTGTACAGGAAACCAACAATCTTTAGTAATCTTTAAAAAATCGTCTTTAGTTAAAGGCTTTAATGCAGGATCCTCCGTTGCACCCCAAATGGCGGGGCTAGTATCCAGTATTCGTGCCAGGTTCAACGCAGGTCCATTCAGCAATTGCTCGCACAACTGCAAAATTTCTCCGTAACTGCTGTATAAAATTTCACTCCAGCCGCGTTCCATTGCCTTCTGCTCTTTCCATTTAAAATTCGGGCTGCCCAACCTATCGTCAACAAGCAGCGGACTATCTGGCCCTGCTTTTAGCTTCATATGAAAAATAGGAATACCATGGCGTTTGGCACTCGTTTCGTTACTATCTCCGGTCTGCGTTTCTTCAAAATCATAGCTATCTACCTCAGTAGCTTTAGGGTCTAGCTGAAGCTGTCGCCTAGCGGGACTGGCGTTGATAAGTTCTTTCGTATCTAAAATTCGATCTGGACGCCATGCCACATTATTTTTTCTCCCTAACTCCCGCTGCCTTGCAGGTTTGTTACGTAGATTCGATCCCATAATTCCAGGTAAAAAAATAATAGGGATTACACGCTTGGAGACGACCGGCACGTCTTGTCTCTGCAAGGCGTGAAAGTTCCGTCCTACTCAGAGATTGTCCTTTTGAGTTCAATTGTCCATTTGCTGAAATTAACACCCCCCGAGCGCCTCGAATCGTTACTGTTCGATCGGTCCGTAACTCCGCCCCGTCACCTCGTTGTTCAGCATGCCCTTCCGCCCTTGGATGAGTGATGAAGCCCAGATTTAGTTCACTGCTGCTGTGGTCACTTCGTAACTGGGCATTGATCTGGCCAGGCGTATCGTCGAAGCAAAGCTGGTTGGCGCGACCTCCTTCAACTTCGCGACTTTTCATTCCTGAGAGATGTCGGTTTCCAGGCAACTCGCCAGCACGACTCATTGCCGGCGGTGGTGCCTCCTGGTTATAAAGCTGCCCCACAATCACCGGCTTATCCGGATCCCCGCCCAAAAAATTCACCAGCACTTCCGTGCCGATGCGCGGTAACGCCACCGTGCCGCACTGCTGCAAACTTCCCGGCCCGTTGCCCGCCCAGTTCGACGCCACCCGCACCCATGCGGAATCGGCCTCCGTATCCAGCGTCCCAGCGCCATTGGCCTGTTCATGGTCCGCCGGCCGCGTGCCCGGGAAGCGGATCTTCACCCGCCCCAAGCGGTCGCAATACACCTCCTCCCCCTTCGGGTCCCACCACGATCGCGCTTTGCATCAGCGCGGGCGGCAGGTCGGTGCGGGCGTCGTACGACGGCACGATGTTCACGCCGCGCCGCACGGCCATGAACTGCACCTGCATGCGCAGCGGCCCGCACGCTACCGCCTCCGCTGCATCGCGCTGCGCGGAGAACTCGGCTGAATCGCCGCCCCACCGGCTGCGCGCAAATAGCCTCTCCACCCGTGCTGCCAGCGCCTTGGGTAAATTGTTTTGCGCCGCCACCCGCAGCGCCGTCACCACGAAATCGCGCTCTTCTTCCGGGTGCTCGTCCACCTCGGGATGATCGGCCAGCGTGAAATACTCGCCCGCGCACAGGTCGCGCACGCTGCCTTCGCCGTGGAAGCATTTCGATTCGTAGTCGTGGCGCGTCATGCGCAGCAGGCCCAACTTGCAGAGGTCTTCGTTGTCGTCGCCGGCGTGCGGGCTCAGGATTTGGTAGTCGTCCAGGCTGGCCGCCAGTTCGTTGCCGTGGACGCCATGGCTGGCGTTGCTGGCGGCGTCCATCATCATGAAGTCGCGGCCCAGCGGGTTGCGGTAGTTCCAGCTGTGGCGCGTGACCACGCCCGGCTGCAGCGTGCGCACCGCGCTCCAGGAGGTGATCGCATCGCGCTCCTCGGTGGCGCCGTCGCGGTGGTAGCGCACAGTGCCGGCGGCGTTGCGGCGCAGTCTATCGGCATTGTTGAACAGGACCAGCGCGTGCGTCGGCAATTCGTCGTCGGTGCCCTCGCGGCCGCTACGTATATACCAGCCGATGCCGCGCCGCTTGAGCAGGCGGCGGATAAAGGCGGCGTCCGATTCGTTGTGCTGCATTGTGAATTCGCGCGCGGGATACTCGCGCTGGGCGAAGGCTTCGTCGGCCTCGTGGCTGAAGCAGGTGCCGAGGATGGCGCTTTTCTGGCGCCATTCGTTGAGGATGCGGCGCACGATCTCCACTTCGTTCAGGTTGCGGAATACGCGCGTGTTGGTGCGCTTTTCCAGGATCGCCAGCGCGTCGCGAATCACCAGCTGGTAGCTGGCCAGGCCGCCGTCGCTGTCGCCGGAACTGGCCTCGGTGACGATGCCGCACACGCTGCGCAACTCTCCCTGGTCGGTGACGAAATCGAGCGCCGCCGGCACGGCAATCATCTGTTTCAACGGCAGGCTCGCGCTGCTTGAGACGCACAGCACCCGGTACTCGATACCGCCGCACAGCGCTTCAGTGCCAAACACGCGCTGCGGCAGCAGCATGTCGTCGTTGACGCCGCCCGGCAGGTCGAGGCGCAGCCGCAGCGGGCGGTTGCTGGTCACCAGTTCCTTGGGCAGGCCCATAAAGCTGAAGAAGTCTTCGTCGCTTTCCACTGTCGCTCCTCAGGCATGCACCGAATACGCCAGTTCCCGGTCAGGATACCCATAGGCTTGGCCGCGTAGACAGTCGATGATTACATTACTGCCGCAAGGAAATTTTGACGAAAGACAATAGAAGGGTGAGGGGGCCCACATTCTTGGCGTCAAGGACTGGGAGCCGCTAAGGAACCGGCGGCTCGGTAAGGCAAGCTCGTTCAGGTGACGGTGCGGGGGGAGAACTGTATGGTACTTCGGTTACTACGCCACCGCCGTGGTATGCCACGCCTCGCCTATGCGTTCGAAGATCTCGGTATGCGCCGGCTCGAAGGTGGCGGTACCGTCCACCCAGCTGTAGCGCACCACTTCGATCTTGTCCGCCGCCACCCGCAGCACGTTGAACGAATTGGACTCGCCGCGCCCCCGGGTGGACGTGGCGGTGCCGGCCTGTACCACCAGCGCCGCGTAGCCGGGCAGCTTGTAGCGGTCGGTGCTCAAGCCGGCGCTGCTGGCATGAAAATGCCCGGCCAGCAGCAGGTCGACGCCGCATTCGGAAAATGCCCGCATCGCCATCGGTGCGCGGTTGACCAGGTCGTCCTTGTCGAACGGTTGCGGCAAATCGAACGGATGGTGGGTGACCACGATGCGCGTGAGGTGTTGCGGCACTGCGCCCATGCGCTGGCGGATCAGCGCCACCTGTTCCGGGTTGACGCGGCCGTCCTTGATGGTCAGCGAGCGCGCCGTGTTCAGCCCCAGCACGGCGATCTCGTCGTCCACATACTCGGGCGTGAGGTCCAGCGTGACATGGCGCAGGTACTTGCGCAGCGGCGTCAGGAAGCGGCTGGCGACGTTGTACAGCGGGATGTCATGGTTACCGGGCACCACGATCTGCGGACCCGGCAAGGTATCGAGAAACGCCCGCGCGGCAATGAACTCTTCGGTCTTGGCGCGCTGGGTGAGGTCGCCGGACACCACCAGTACATCGGGCGCCAGGCTGCGAACCAGCACCCGTAGCGGTTCGAGCAATTGCTGGTCGACGCGGCCGAAGTGCAGGTCCGACAAATGAACGATGGTACGCATGGAATCTCCTTTACCTGGCGGCGGCGGTGCGGCCCGGGGCGATCACGCTCAGCGCGCCGGCCAGGGAGCGGTACTTAAGCGGCGGCTTCATTTCCGTCACTTCGCCATCGGTGGCCACGCGCAGGTGGCGGTGGCGGGTATCGATCTCCAGCTCGGACGCGGTCAGCACATCGAAATCGCGGGCCGCCGACAGCCGGTTGAACAGCGCATGGATCGCATAGCGCAGCAACGCCAGGCGGGACGGCTTTTGCGCCACGTACATCACCAGCTTGCCGCTGTCGAGCCGTTCGCGCTCGCCGATGGTCAAGCCTTGCAGGTATTCGTTGTTGCCGATAAAAACGAACGGCGTGCGCCGCAGGTGTTCCTCGCCGTTGATGGTGAGCCGCACGCGCATGAACGGAAAGCGGCGCAGCACCACGAACAGCGCACGGCCGAACGCGTGCCACTTGCTGCGCCCCAGCTTTTTTTGCTGCTGCTCGCGGTCGCGCACCAGGTCCGGGTAGATCCCCAGGCTGGAGTTATTCAGGAAAATGCGGCCGTTGACCTCGCCCACGTCCACGCGCAGCGGCTTGCCGGTGACGGCATTGGCCACGGCTTCGTCGAGGTCGAGCGGAATGTTCATGTCCTTGGCGAAGTGGTTCAATGTGCCCAGCGCCAGCACGGCCAGGTGGGTGTCGCTGCCCACCAGTTGCGAGGCCACGCAGTTGATGGTGCCGTCGCCGCCGCCGGCCACGACCACCGTGACACGATCCTGCACCGCCTGCCGCGCGCGGGCGATCATTTCCTCGCCGCTCTTGGCCAGCAGGATGTCGGCTTCCACGCCATGGCTGCGGAATTTTTCCGCCAGCGAGGCGGACCAGCCGCCACAGTAACCGAGGCCGGCGCTGGCATTGACGATGACGACGATGGAGTTCAGCACATTCTTCCTTGTTTTTATTATCCAGCGAGCGAGCGCGCCTGGCGCCGACGGCGCAGCGTGGAAATGGCGGTAATGCAGATGCTCAGCCAGGCCACGCTGCTGGCCATCGCTGCCAGCACATCGCTCAGGTAATGCGCGCCCAGGTAGACGCGACTGAATGCGACCCAGAATATCATCAGCACGCACAGTGTTGCTGTTGCCAAACGCACACTCCAGCCCTTGCAGGCAATCATGATGTAACTAGCCAGCAAGCCGTAGAACAGCGTGGCCGCCGCCGTGTGGCCACTGGGGAAGCTGTAGGTGGCCAGCGTGACCAGCGGCTCCTCGAAGTGCGGCCGGCTGCGCTGGTACACCTGCTTGAGCAGCACGTTCAAGATCATGCCCGGCAACACCGTCACGCCCAGCGCCAGCAGCCAGTAGGTCTGCTGGCGGCGCCACAGCCAGAAACCGAACGCGGCTACCAGCAGCAGCATGCCGCCCACCTTGTGGGCAATCGACACTCCCAGCATCAGGCTGGTCCACGGCTCGCTGTGGTTGGCGTTGAACCAGTGGGCAATTTGAGCGTCCAGGACCGTAATGGCGTCCTGCTCCGACACTTCGTCGGCCAGATGGCCGAAAATGGCGACCGTGAACAGCAGCAGCGCCACGCCCACGGTCAGGTGCAGGCCGAACTGGCCGCCCGGCGTCAGTCTTGCTCCGGCGAAACGTATGATTTTGCTAAAAATTTGGTGCCTCCGCGTGGGTTGCCGTAGAAGTTGAAGGGAAAATCACAAAACAACGAATTTACTGTTTATTTACACAGTACCTGTTTATCCATACAGTACTTATGCTATTCTGAACTCCTCGTTAAACACATCGCCCAAAAGGAAATGTCATGAACAACACCAGCTTCGGCTCCCGTTTCGGTCTGGAATACATGCCTACCTCGTTCATGGTTCGCATGGGCAAGCGCGAATTGCTGGTGTGCCGCGACTTTCGCAAACGCTTTTACGCCGTCAACCCGATCATCGAGTGCGACACCGGCGTCCAGGCGGGCCACCTGGAAATTCTTCTGTGCCGCCGCTGGCTGCTGATCATGTCGAAGGCCCACTAACAATGGGAGTTTCCGTAAAAGTTGCCGGTACCAACTGCCTGACCCAGTCGCCCGATAGCCCGGCAGATGCCGCCAGCTCGCAGGCGCTCCTCACCTGGATCTGGCAGTTGGCCCACCGACAAGCATCACCGTCGAATGGCCAACGTTCGCAGGGCCGGCCCAGCTGATCGAACCTGTTTCGTCAGCATCTTAAATGTTTTCCATTCGAACACACCACGTGTTGCAGTACGTTTAATGTTCCTCTAAGCCACAGGACTTGGGCGCCAAGCCACCAGTGATCCGCCTTTGCTCATCGGCGGAAACAACGGATAATGGCGGCCACATTAACTGAGCACACTGGAATTCCCCCATGGAAATTAAGGTCAACTTCCTCGACAAGCTGCGTCTTGAAGCGAAATTCGACGATTTCACCGTTGTGGCCGACCAGCCGATCCGCTACAAGGGCGATGGCTCGGCGCCCGGTCCGTTCGATTATTTCCTGGCCTCGTCGGCCCTATGCGCTGCCTACTTCGTGAAGTTGTACTGCGACACCCGCAATATTCCGACCGAAAACATCCGCCTGTCGCAAAATAATATCGTCGATCCGGAAAACCGCTACCAGCAGATTTTCAAGATCCAGGTCGAGCTGCCGGCAGACATTTCCGCCAAAGACCGCCAGGGCATCCTGCGTTCGATCGACCGTTGCACCGTTAAAAAAGTGGTACAGGCCGGCCCCGAGTTTGTCATCGAGGAAGTGGACAACCTCGACGCCGATGCCCAGGGTTTGCTGATGCTGAACCCGGCCACCGGCGCCAACACCTATATTCCCGGCAAGGACCTGCCGCTCGAACAAACCATCGCCAATATGTCGGGCGTGCTGGCCAACCTTGGCATCAAGATTGAAATCGCGTCGTGGCGCAATATCGTGCCCAATGTGTGGTCGCTGCACATCCGCGACGCCCACTCGCCCATGTGCTTCACCAATGGCAAGGGTTCGACCAAGGAAAGCGCGCTGGCCTCGGCCCTCGGCGAATATATCGAACGCCTCAACAACAACCATTTTTACGCCGGCGCCTACTGGGGCGAAGACATTGCCAACGCACCGTTCGTGCATTACCCGAACGAGCGCTGGTTCAAGCCGGGCCCGAAAGACAGGCTGCCGGCCGACATCCTCGATGCGTACACGCGCAAACTCTACAACCCGGACGGCGAACTGCGCGGCTCGCACCTGATCGACACCAACTCGGGCAACGCCGCGCGCGGGATTTGCGCGCTGCCGTACGTGCGCCAGTCCGATGGCGAGGTCGTGTACTTCCCGTCCAACCTGGTGGAAAACCTGTACGTCAGCAACGGCATGAGCGCCGGCAACACCTTGGCCGAAGCACAGGTGCAATGCCTGTCCGAAATTTTCGAGCGCGCCGTCAAGCGCCAGATCCTCGAAGGCGAAATCGCCCTGCCCGACGTGCCGCAGGAAGTGCTGGCCAAATACCCGGGCATCGTGGCCGGCATCGCGGGCCTGGAAGAACAGGGTTTCCCGGTGCTGGTCAAGGACGCATCGCTGGGCGGCGTGTACCCGCTGATGTGCGTCACGCTCATGAACCCGCGCACCGGCGGCGTGTTTGCGTCGTTCGGCGCCCACCCGAGCCTGGAAGTGGCGCTGGAACGCAGCCTCACCGAGTTGCTGCAGGGCCGCAGCTTCGAAGGCTTGAACGACTTGCCGCCGCCCACGTTCGTCAGCAACGCGGTCACCGAGCCCAACAACTTCGTCGAACACTTCATCGATTCGAGCGGCATCGTCTCGTGGCGCTTCTTCAGCGCCAAGGCCGATTACGCGTTTGTCGAATGGGATTTCTCGGGCGACGGCGCCAACTCGAATGCCGACGAAGCAGCCACGCTGTTCGGCATCCTCAAGGACCTGGGCAAGGAAGCGTACGTGGCCGTGTACGACGACCTGGGCGCCACCGCGTGCCGCATCCTGGTGCCCGGTTATTCCGAGGTGTACCCGATCGAAGACCTGGTATGGGACAACACCAATAAATCGCTGCTGTTCCGCGAAGACGTGCTGAACCTGCATCGCCTCGACGACGACCAGCTCGAAGCGCTGCTCGACCGTCTCGAAAACAGCGAGCTCGACGAATACTCGGACATCGCCACCCTGATCGGCATCGAGTTCGACGAGAACACCGACTGGGGCCAGCTCACCGTGCTGGAACTGAAACTGCTGATCCACCTGGCGCTGCAGCAGTTCGAAGAAGCGCACGAGCTGGTGGGCGCCTTCCTGCAATACAACGACAACACGGTCGAGCGCAAACTGTTTTACCAGGCGCTCAACGTGGTGCTCGAAGTGGAGCTGGACGACGATCTCGACCTCGACGACTACGAAGTCAATTTCCGCCGCATGTACGGCAATCCGCGCATGGACGCCGTGCTCGGCTCGATGGAAGGCAGCATCCGCTTCCATGGCCTCACCCCTACCAGCATGAAACTGGAAGGCCTGGACCGCCACGCGCGCCTGATCGACAGCTACAAGAAACTGCACGCGGCGCGCGCCAGGGCCGCCGCCAAGGCTTAAGCCGCTCCAGGCAGCGGGGGCGCAAGGCCCGTCCCCGCCTGGCCGCGTTCGCACTGTTCGCACTGTTCGCGCAAAAAATCGCGCAAGCGCAGCACGGTTGCCGACACCTGCGAGCGGTGCATGCACACCATGTGCAGCGGCGTCGGTTCGCCCTGCACCTGGGGCATCAGCACCACCAGCCGTCCTGCGCCGAGGTCGTCACTGACATCGAGCCGCGATTTATAGGCCACGCCCAGCCCTGCCACCGCCCAGCGCCGCACCAGGTCGGCATCGTCGGCGCTGCGGTCGCCTTGCACGTGTACCGCCAGCGCGGGCGCACCATCAGCAACATCGGCGCCATAAAAATTCCAGCGGTCGTGGATCACATCGTCGAGCATGAAGCGCAGGCAGTTATGCCGTGCCAGGTCGCGCAAGTCGGTCAGTGCGCCGTGCCGCGCGATATAGTCGGGCGACGCCACCAGCACGCGGCGGTTGCCGGGCGCCAGCGGCAACGCGATCAGGTTGGAATCCTCCTGCCGGCCATAGCGGATGGCGATATCGACCGGTTGCCGGTACATATCGGTCACGCGGTCGCCCACGCTCAACTGATAACTGACTTTCGGGTACAGCGCCTGGAACTGGTCGAGCCAGCCCACCAGCATATTGCGCCCGAGGTCGGACGGCATCGAAATTTTCAGTACCCCGCCCAGCGCCTCCTTGCCTTCGGTCAGTGCATCGTGACCGTCCTGCAGCATGCGCAATGCCCCGCGCGCGTGGCGCAGGTAGCGCTCACCTTCTTCCGTCAGCCGCAATGACCGCGTGGTGCGGGCGAACAGCCGCAAACCGAGCTCGCTCTCCAGGCGCTTGACGGCCACGCTGGCCAGCGCCGGCGAAATCTCGAGTTCGCGCGCAGCGGCCGACAGGCTGCCACGGTCGGCCGTGCGGACAAACACCGTCAAATCATCAAGTCGCAGCACTATCAAAATTCCTTTGAAAGAGTTTCACCAGAAAGCCTCTTTTTCGCCGCAGCGAAATAAATGATGATACTCGCATCTTTTTACCACCGGAGCCCGCAATGAAAGCCATCGCCTACCGCAAATCCCTACCTATCCTCGATGACGATGCCCTGCTCGACATCGAACTGCCGGCGCCGCAAGCGCTCGGCCGCGACCTGCTGGTGGAAGTCAGGGCGATTTCCGTCAACCCGGTGGACGTGAAAATCCGCGCCAACGTCCCGCCCGCGGACGGCGCCGCCAAGGTCATCGGCTGGGATGCGGCCGGCGTGGTCAAGGCCGTGGGCCCGGACGTGACGCTGTTCCAGCCCGGCGACGAAGTCTGGTACGCGGGCGACCTCACCCGCCCCGGCACCAACAGCGAGCTGCACCTGGTCGATGAACGGATCGTGGGCCACAAGCCGCGCACGCTCGACTTCGCGCAGGCGGCAGCGCTGCCGCTCACGGCCATCACCGCGTGGGAGTTGCTGTTCGACCGGCTGCAGGTGAGCCGCGACAAAGGCGTGACGGGGAAATCGCTGCTGGTGATTGGCGCGGCCGGCGGCGTGGGCTCGATCCTGGTGCAACTGGCGCGCCAGCTGACGGGCCTGACAGTCATCGGCACCGCGTCGCGCGCGGACACGGCAGCGTGGGTGACGGAACTCGGCGCGCACCACGTGATCGACCACAGCAAGCCGCTGAACGAGGAAATCGCCCGCCTGGGGCTGCCGCCAGTGACCTACGTGGCAGGACTGAACCAGACCGACCACCACTGGCCGGCGATTGCCGAACTGGTGGCGCCGCAGGGCAAGGTAGCGCTGATCGACGATCCGGCCGCGCTCGACGTGCGCGTGCTCAAGCGCAAAAGCGTGTCGCTGCACTGGGAATTCATGTTTACGAGGTCGATGTTCGCCACCGACGACATGGCCCAGCAACACCAGTTGCTGCAAGACGTGGCGCAGCTGGTCGATGCAGGGGTGATCAAGACCACCCTGAACGAGCGCTTCGGCGCCATCAACGCGGCCAACCTCAAGCGCGCCCACGCGCTCATCGAGAGCAACCGCGCCAAGGGCAAGATCGTGCTGGAAGGGTTTTAAGCCTGCCGACGCTGCTGCAGCAACGCCAGCACCTGCGCGTCGTGCGCCAGCAACGCATCCTGCATGGTGCTGGCCATCACGCACGCATGGTCGAGCACGGACAGAAACGATTGCTGTCGCTGCCGCAGCCGTGCCGACTTGTAGCCCAGCTCGTCGAACATGGTGGCGATATCGATGCAATACGCACGCAACTCCCACATGGTGTGCTTGGTGGCATCGATGTCGGCGTGCATGGCGTGGTCGGTGTCGACAAACTCGAGCTGGGCCAGCGGGTCGTGGTCGGCAGCGCGGATGGCGGGCAGCCATGCGTCGAACTTGCTGGCCACGCGCTGCATGCGCGCGGTTTTCTGGTCGAGCATGCGGCAGTAATGCCAGCTTAGCCAGAACACCGGCAGCCGCGCCATCCACCGCGGCAAGCCGGCGGTGCGCAGCGATTGCTCGAGTTTTCTGACGGCGGCGATCAGGCGCCGCGTACTGTCGTTGACAGGGATGGAGGACATGGTGGCAACTCCGGAATGCAATCGAAACCCCACCATAGCTGTCTCGTCAAACAACCTGTTTGATGCGGATTAAACTTTGCCCGTTTTCATGTCGCGGACTTGCGCAGCATGGCTTTGATGCCACGCAGCCCCTGGCGGATGCGCGCCTCGTTCTCGATCAGCGCAAAGCGCACGTATTCGTCGCCATACTCGCCGAAACCGATGCCGGGCGACACGCATACCTTGGCCTCGGCCAGCAGCAGCTTGGAAAATTCCAGCGAGCCGAGATGGCGATATGCCTCCGGAATGCGGGCCCAGATATACATCGACGCTTTCGGCTTGTCCACCGGCCAGCCCGCTTCGCACAAGCCCTTGTGCAGCACGTCGCGCCGGCCCTGGTACATGGCGCGGATGTCTTCCACGCATGCCTGGTCGCCTTCCAGCGCGGCAATCGCGGCCACCTGCACCGGCGTAAAGCTGCCGTAGTCGTGGTAGCTCTTGATGCGCGCCAGCGCTGCCACCAGTTCCCTGTTGCCGACCATGAAGCCGATGCGCCAGCCGGCCATGTTGTAGCTTTTGCTCATCGTAAAAAACTCGACCGCCACGTCGCGCGCACCGGGCACCTGCATGATCGACGGCGCCTGCCAGCCGTCGAACGTGATGTCGGCATAGGCCAGGTCGTGCACCACCAGGATATCGTGCTGGCGCGCCAGCGCCACCACGCGTTCGAAAAATTCCAGTTCCACGCACTGGGCGGTGGGGTTCGACGGAAAACCGAGGATCATCATTTTCGGCTTCGGGTAGCTCTCGCGCACGGCGCGTTCCAGCTCTTCGAAGAAATCGACGCCGGGCGTCATCCGTACCGAGCGGATATTGGCGCCGGCAATCACCGCGCCCCAGATGTGGATCGGGTAGCTGGGGTTGGGCACCAGCACCGTGTCGCCGGCGTCGAGCGTGGCCAGCATCAGGTGCGCCAGTCCTTCCTTGGAGCCGATGGTGACGATGGCTTCCGCGTCCGGATCGAACTCGACCTGGTAACGCGTCTGGTACCACTTAGTGATTGCGCGCCGCAGCCGCGGGATGCCTTTCGAGGCCGAGTAGCCGTGGGTATCGGGGCGGCGCACGGTGTCGACCAGCTTGTCGACGATGTGGCCCGGCGTGGCGCCGTCCGGATTCCCCATCGACATGTCGATGATGTCTTCGCCACGGCGGCGCGCCGCCAGCTTCAGTTCGGCGGTGACATTGAATACGTACGGGGGCAGGCGATCGATGCGCGAAAATTTGCGCGGAGTTTGGGTGTCAGTCATGGAAGTCTCACGTAAGCGCCCGGAACCGTCCGAGCGACGTCGATGCAATGTTGCACCGGGATCCATACTAGCCGAACTGCGCGCGCGCTGGCAAGCGCCGCAATGACGCTAGCGCAGCGTGGTCAGCGCCGTGGCCGCGACGATGCTGGCAATCGCCCACCACTGGGTGGACGTCAGGTGTTCACCGAGGATCAGCATGCCGGCCAGCGCGCTGATGGCCGGCGCGCCGCTGCTGAACATGCTGAACGTGCGCGACGACAGCCGCCGCATCGACAGCATCTCCAGCGTGTACGGCAGCGCGCTCGACATCACGGCAATCGCCAGGCCCACTGCCATGAACGATGGCGTGAGCATGGTGGCGCCGGACGTCCAGGCGCCCAGCGGCACGATGAACAGCGCCCCGGCCGTCATGCCCCACGCTACCGACTGGCCGCCGTGCATGGTGGACACCCGCTTGCCGAACACGATGTACAGCGCCCAGCACACGGCAGCGCCGGCCGCATACGCGACACCGACCGGGTCGAGCCGGTCGACCCCGCCGTGGATGGGCAGCAGGAAGTACAGTCCCAGTACCGCCAGTCCCACGGCGGCAAAGTCGCGCGGTCGGCGTGACGACAGCACCGCCACCGTCAGCGGGCCGGACACCTCGATGGCCACGGCGATGCCCATCGGAATATGGCTGAACGAGCGGTAGATCAGCAAGTTCATCAGCCCGATCACGGAACCGTACACGGCCACGTTGCCCGCCTGGCGCCACGTCAGCGCCACCCGCCATGGCCGGAAGATCGCCATCATCAGCAAGGCCGCAAAGCCGATCCGGTACGCGGTCACGCCTTCGACGCCCACTGCCGGAAATAGTTGCTTGGCAATTGCCGCGCCCGCGTTAAGCGAGATCTGGCTGCTCACCAGCGCCACGCCGGCCAGCAACGCGCCGCCCGGTGGATTGAGTTTTTCAGTGTTCATCTTGGTTGGTCGTCAGTTGCAATGTCAGCGCCACCGGTTGTCCGGCCGTGCCATGAATCGGTTGTGGCGCCCCGGCCGCCACGGTGGCGGCGCCGGCCTGGCGCAACTGGGCGGCGATGGCGGCGGCGCGGCGTGCCCCCAGTTGCGCCAGCGCGTCCGGCGCCAGCACCTGCTGCTGCACCAGCTGCGCCTGCAGCGCGGCGTAAAACGGCCCGGTATCGGCGACCTGCGGTTCGCCCTGCACCAGCTGGCGCAGGCGCTGCACCAGGGGAGCCTTGCCGGCCGCCAGTTCGGCGGCATTCTTTTGCTGGTCCAGTGCGGCGGCGCCGAACTGTCCCGTGTACAGATCACGCATGGCCGTGCGCAAGGTGCGGGCGCCGAAGTCGAGCGGTCCCGACTGCTCGCCAGCGTCGAGCTTGACGCCGGCCCGCGCCAGCACCGTGCGCCGCAAGGCCTGCATGCGCAAGGCCGGGCCATCGACCGCTTCATCGTACTGGCCCGGCACGGCCAGCGCCAGCGCGGGCTTTTTCGCCAGCAGTTGCGCCACTTGCTGCAGTTTTTCGCGCTCGGGCGGCAACAGGCGCGCGCTGCCGGCATCGAACTCCACTGCCTGCAAACGCTCGCCATCGACGCCGAACAGCCGGCCCAGCGCGCGGAACGGCGACGTCACGGCCTTGCCCATGATATTGCCGATCGCCTTCCACACCACGGTGCCGTAGCTGAACTGCGGATCGTCGAGATTGCCGGTGACGGGCACGCCAAGGTCGATCCGGCCGTCGGCATCCTTCAGCAACGCCAGCGCCAGTTGCAGCGGCAGCTGCAGCGCGTCGGGACTGTCGCTGCGCTCGCCCAAGGTCAGCCGGTCGAGCACCATGCGGTTATTGCCTTGCAGCTGGCCATGGCGCACCTGGTAATCGAGGTCGAGCGAAACCTTGCCTTCGGCGATCTGGTAGCCGGCAAACTTCATGCTGTACGGCGAGGCCGCTACCAGGTCGAGGTTCTTGAACGCCAGCGTCACGTCGGTCTGCTCGGTAAGGGCGAACGGATTGAGCTGGCCGCGGATGCGCGCCAGCCCGTAGTCGTCCACCCGGCCGTCGAGCTCAAGCTGGGCGCGTGCGCCGGGCCGGGTGGACAGGCCCGTGATCAGGCCGTTGAGTTCCACGACCCGGGCGGCAAACTGTGGCCGCAGGCTGAGGTCGGTGAAGTCGAGCTTGGCGTTATCGAAGCGCATGCGCCGGATACGCACCGGGAAGGCTTCGTCGGTTGCTGCCACTGCTGATGCTGGTGCCGCTGCTGGTACCACTGCGGCGGCGGGCGCCGGCCGCGCCACCAGCAAGCGCTGGGCATTGATGCTGCGGTCGGCGTCGATCAGCACAATCGCGCTCGGTTCCACCACGCGCAGTTCCGCCACGTCCAGCTTGTCCGGTCCCACCGTCAGCGCCAGCTGCTCGGCGCGCACCGATTTCCAGTGCGCAAACCGGTGGTTGTCGAGTTCGTTCAACGCCAGGTCCGCCACTTCGAACGAACCCTGGTAGCGCAAGGCCGGATCGTCGTCGCCACCGGCCCCGGTTCGCAAGCGCCCTGCTGCCGCCACCGTGCCGCCGTCGAGCCTGAGCCTGACGTACCGGTCCAGCACCGGTTGCAGCGGCGCCAGCGCCAGGCCGTTCAACGCGACCTCGGCATCGAGCACGCCGCCGGCCGGCACGATGCTGCCCTTGGCGGTCAAGCGGCCGCCCTCGCGCACAGCGACGCCGCCATCGAACGCGAGCGGACGTTGTAAATCGGTGCCAGCCCCAGCCACATTCAGATAAACATCCTGCAGGTTCAGGTTGACGCCGGTAGCGCCATCGTCGACGCGCGCGCCGAACTTGCTCAGCTCTACCGATTTGATGGACGCCACCCACGGCTTGGCCTCGGCAGCAGGCGCAGCACCGGCATCGCCCGTCGCCGGCCAGCCCCGCAGGAACAGGAAGCGTCCGGCGGCGTCGCGCGACAGATCCAGTTGCCCGCCCTGCGCCATGACCCGTGCCACGCTGGCGCGGCGCGCGGCCAGGTCAAGCGTGCCGCCGTCAACGCCGAACCGCGCCAGCGTCCACGGCGTCAACGCGCCGTTGGTCAACGCCAGTTTTTCCAAAGCCAACGTAGCGCCATCGATGGTCAGCCGGGGCGTACCGGCGGCCGTTTGCACATGCGCGTTCAGCCCCAGCTGGAGCCGGTCCGCTGCCGCCTGCGGCCCCGCCGCCAACTTGACCACCAGGCCATCGAGCGCCAGCGTCGCCCCGGACAGGTGCGCATCGAACTTGCCGTCGGCATACGTCAAATGGTACGGCAAGGTGGCAGACAAGCGGCCGCCCGTCACCGTCACGTCGGTGTAAGGCTTCAAATAAGAAGACAGGCCCGGCAACGCCACGTTGCGCAGCACCAGCGCGCCGTTGGCGGCGACCGGATTGAGCGTAGCTTTGCCCTGCCAGTGCAGCTTGCCGCCTTGGCCGGCGTCAGCGCTGAGCGTGTAGTCGCCGTAGGCGTCGGGCAGCGTGCTGAGGTTATGCAGCTCGAATGCGAGCGGCGCCAACGTGTCGTCGTAGCCGGCGCGGCGGTCATGCAGCGAGATCTTGCCCCGCTCCAGCACGAAATGGTCGATCACCACGCGCGGCATGGCCGATGCCGGCTCTTCAACCGTATCGCCGTTCAGGGTATCAATCAGGCGCGCGAGGTTGAACGTGCCATCGGGGGCGACCGCCAGTTGCAGCGACGGCGCCGTCACGCGGATTTCGGCCAGACTCCAGGCCCGGCGCCACAGCGAACGCCACTGCAATTCCACCGCCAGCGCACCGACGCCGAACAGGGGCGCGCCGTCGGCTTCGGCAAGCGCCAGATCGGTCGCCTGCAGGCGCAGGGTAAACGGATTGAACGTCAGTTCGCCCACGCTCACTTTGCGCGCCAGACGGGTTTCGGCAAGCCCGGGCAACTGCGCCTTGAGCACGTGCGGCAATACCCAGCCGCCTGCCAACGCATAAATTGCCACCGCGCCAGTCACGCCGCCTGCCCACCGCTTCCACCTTTTGCCCATCACCCAGTCTTGTATACAAAGTTGCAACAGCAGACATTATAATAGTTTATTCAACTCAACTTCCTGCGCCCTCCGCTTCCGCCCATGCGTTTTGCTTTCCTGCCTACTGCCATCGTCCTTGCCGTTGCCAGCGTTGCCAGCGTTGTCACCCCGCCGGTGCTGGCCGCCCCCAAAGTTCCATCGTCCAAAAACGACAGTACTTTTCTCCGCAACGCGCCGCTGCCGAAATGGATCGTCCCGCTGTCGGCGGTGCCACCGGCGGTGCAAACGGGGCCGGTCGTGCTGCGGCTGATGGAAACCCAGGCCTGGGTAGGACCGAAGCCGGTGGTGCTGGTCAACCGTGCCGTGCAGGTTAACGACAAGAACCGGCTCGACGAAATCGGCCAGTATTCGCTGCCGTACCTGCCCGCCTACCAGAAACTGTCGCTGCACCGGGTGGCCATCCTGCGCGGCAACGAAGTGCTGGACCGCACGGCCACCGTCAATATTCGCCTGCTGGAGCAGGAACCGAGCATTGCCAGCGGTTTCTACCTGGGCGCCACGTCGGCCCAGCTGCTGCTCGACGATGTGCGGGTGGGCGACACGCTGCAACTCGTCTACTCGACCGAGGGCGCCAACCCCGTGTTCGGTCGCGCCTGGACCGACGAGTACCAGTGGGACCGCCATATTCCGCAGGAAATGCGCAAGGTGCTGGTGTCGCATCCGGCCGCCACGCCGCTGTACTGGCGCGAAGTGGGCGACGCCCATCCGCGCGGCCTGCAGCCGACCATCGAACGCAGCGGCGCCATCGAGCGCCTGCGTTTCGAAGGCGCCGCGTTGCCGCCATTTTCGTTCGACGAAAACGCGCCTGCCGACGTCCTGCGGCAACGCATGCTGCAGTTCAGCGAATACGCGAGCTGGCAGCAGGTGGCGCAATGGGCCGACGGCCTGTTCGCGCCGCCGGCCGCCAAGGCCCCCGCCGCCAAAACTGCCGCCAAGGCGGCACCGGCCGCGTCCGAACTCAAGCAGCTGGCACAGCGCTTTGCCGCGGGCGCCAACGACACCGAACGCGCCAGCGCCGCGCTGCGCTGGGTGCAGGACGAGATCCGCTACTTCAGCGTATCGCTGGAAGAAAATTCGCACCGGCCACAAGCGCCCGACGAAGTATTGCGGCGCCGTTTCGGCGATTGCAAGGACAAGAGCGTGCTGCTGATCGCCCTGCTGGCGCAGATCGGCATCAAGGCCGAGCCGGTGCTGGTCAATGCCCAGC
>Ga0308164_10000750_pt1 | contig 45523 bp, 32 predicted proteins | sample PhyTR2_FD_201031 | JGI IMG/M metagenome (GOLD analysis project Ga0308164, IMG submission 201031) | Phyllosphere microbial communities from UC Gill Tract Community Farm, Albany, California, United States - DLSLT.R2 | ecosystem: Host-associated > Plants > Phyllosphere > Unclassified | place: USA...
TGGCGCTGTACGTGTCGGGCCAGATCCTGACCGAGGATTACTACGTCGCCAACAAGTTCATGAAGGGGTACGTCGGCAGCGCCAATATCGACACCAATTCGCGCCTGTGCATGTCGTCCGCCGTGGCTGGTCACAAGCGCGCCTTCGGCGAAGACGTGGTCCCGGGCTGTTACGAGGACTTCGAGCTGGCCGATGCGATCGTGCTGGTGGGCTCGAACGCCGCCTGGTGTCATCCGACGCTGTTCCAGCGCATCGTAAAAGCCAAGGAAGCACGTCCTGACTTGCAGATCGTCGTGCTCGACCCGCGCCGCACGGCCACCTGCGAGCTGGCGGACCTGCACCTGGCTTTAAAACCCGGTAGCGACGTGGCGCTGTTCAACGGTTTGCTCGCGCACCTGGCACGCAGCGATGCGTTCGATGCTGATTACGTCGCAGCGCACACGACCGGCCTGGAGGCGGCGCTCGATGTCGCCAACGCAGGCGACGACGTGGCGCGTGTCTGCGGCCTGGATCCGAACGACCTGCACGCGTTCTACGACCTGTTTGCCCGCACCGATAGGGTGGTCACCGCATTCTCGATGGGCGTGAACCAGTCCAGCAGCGGCACCGACAAGGTCAACGCGATCATCAACTGCCACCTGGCCACCGGCCGCATCGGCCGCCCCGGCATGGGCCCGTTCTCGCTGACCGGCCAGCCCAATGCGATGGGCGGGCGCGAAGTGGGCGGCCTGGCCAATATGTTGGCGGCGCACCTGGACCTGGACAACCCCGGGCACCGCGACGCCGTGCGCACATTCTGGGATGCGCCGCGCATTGCCGACAAGCCGGGCCTGAAGGCCGTGGACCTGTTCCGCGCGATCGAAGCAGGCAGCGTGAAAGCGGTGTGGATCATGGCGACCAATCCGGTCGTGAGCATGCCGGACGCCGACCAGGTGCGGCGTGCGCTGGCTGCCTGCGAACTGGTGGTGGTGTCGGACGTCGTAGCGGGCACCGACCTGGCGCCATACGCGCATGTGGCGCTGCCGGCGCTGGCCTGGGGCGAGAAAGATGGCACGGTCACCAATTCCGAACGCTGCATCTCGCGCCAGCGCGCCTTTTTGCCGGCACCGGGCGAGGCGAGGGCCGACTGGCGCGCGCTGTGCGATGTCGCGCAACGCATGGGGTATGCCGGTTTCGACTTCGACAGCGCGCATGCGATCTTCGACGAACACGCGCGCCTGTCGGCCTGGAAGAATGACGACGATGGCCACCGCCGCGCGTTCCGGCTCGATCCGCTGGTGGGCATGAGTCGCGCCGCGTATGACGCGCTGCAACCGGTGCAGTGGCCGGTGAACGCGGCGGGCGAGGGCACCGCGCGCCTGTTTGGCAGCGGCGGCTTTTCGTACCCGGACGGCAAGGCGCGCTTCATCGCGACGGGCGTGCGCGCACCGGCCAATGTGCCTTGCAGTGAATTTCCGCTGGTGCTCAACACGGGCCGCCTGCGCGACCAGTGGCACACGATGACGCGCACCGGCAAGTCGCCGCGCCTGGCCGGCCATGCGGCCGAGCCGTTTGTCGACCTGCATCCGCACGATGCGCTGCTGGCCGGTGTGCGCGAGGGCGAGCTGGCTCGCATCAGCTCACGCTGGGGTGCGATGGTGGCGCGCGTGGCGCATGGCGGCGGCATCGCGCGCGGCGCCGCGTTCGTGCCGATTCACTGGAACGGGCAGACGGCGTCCGATGCGCGGGTCGGCGCGCTGGTCAATCCGGCTGTCGATCCGGTGTCGGGCGAGCCCGAATTCAAGCACACGCCGGTGCGGATCGAGCCATTCGGCGTGGCCTGGTATGGGTTCATCATGAGCCGGCACGATCTCGGCCTCGACCAGGTGGCCCACTGGACGAGGGTACGCGGCAGCGGCTTCGTTCGCTATGAGCTGGCCGGGCGTGTACCGGTCACGCCCGACATGGCGCGGGCGTTGCTGGGTACTGGAGAAGCGGCGGACGCGGACGCCGACTGGATCGAGTACCAGGATCAGTCGGCGGGCATGCTGCGCGCCGCGCTGCTGGTCGACGGGCGCCTGGAAGCCTGCCTGTTCGTGGCGCGCGTGCCCGATCTGCCGGCGCGCGCGTGGCTGGGCGGACTGTTCGCCGCCCCCGAACTGGGCCCGCGCGAGCGGGCCACGCTGCTGGCCGGCCGCGCCGTGCAAGCCGGGCTTGACCCCGGGCCGACGGTCTGCTCGTGCTTCGGCGTTGGCCGCAATACGATCTGCGCCGCGATCCGGGCCGGGGACTTGCAGACGCCCGGCCAGGTGACGGCCTGCCTGAAGGCGGGCGGCAACTGCGGCTCGTGCATCCCCGAGATCAAGTCGCTGCTGCACGAGGTGCGCTTTGCCGCTGCCGCCGCCGCGTGATCAGCCCGGCGGCGTCTTTGCGGCCGGTTTGGAGGTGAGCAGACTGGCCACCACCGACCCGGCCAGGATCACGCCGACCACCCCCAGCGCAATGCCGGTCGGGATCTTGTAGATATCGAGCAGCAGCATCTTGATGCCGATGAAGATCAGGATCCCCGCCAGACCATATTTGAGCAGGTGGAAGCGGTCCGCCATGTCGGCCAGCAGGAAGTACATCGCGCGCAGGCCGAGAATGGCGAACACGTTCGACGTGAACACGATGAACGGATCGCTCGTGACGGCGAAGATTGCCGGAATCGAATCGACCGCGAAGATCACGTCCGTGATTTCGACCATGATCAGCACCACGAACATCGGCGTGGCAAAGCGCAGGCCATCGCGCATGATGAAGAACTTCTCGCCATGGTATTCGTCGGTGATCCGCATGTGCCCACGCAGCCATTTCAGCACCTTGTTGTCGGCCAGGTCGGGTTCGCTGTCGGCCGAGATCAGCATCTGGATACCGGTGTAGAGCAGGAACAGTCCGAACACATACAGGATCCAGTGGAACTGGGCCAGCAGGATCGCGCCCAGATAAATCAGGATCGCGCGCAGCACGATCGCGCCCAGCACGCCATACAGCAGCACGCGCTTCTGATATTGCGGCGGCACGCCGAAAAAGCCGAACAGGGTGATCCAGACGAACACATTGTCGACCGCCAGCGACTTTTCGATCAGGTAACCCGTGAGGTATTCAAGGGATTTCGCCTTCGCCACGACCGGGCCGGCAATGCCTTCCAGATACCAGTAGAACCAGCCGCCAAAGGCCAGCGCCACCGAGATCCAGATCAGTGACCAGATGGCCGCTTCTTTGGTGCCGACCTTATGGTCGCCCGACGTTCTGAGGCCAAAGAAATCGATGGCCAGCATGATGACGACGAACGCGGTGAAGGAGAGATAGAGGGTGGGTGTGCCGACCGATTCGATCATGTTGACTCCGTGCAGTAGCAGTGGACGCTGGTGGGGCGTGCTGACCGGCACGCGCTGTCATTACAGCATGAATGTTTTGGGCATGCCGCACGCATGGGGGCTCTTGAAGCGCGCTTGTGGTGACGGTGGCGGAAGGAGGACTTGATCGTAAAATAAGCTCGTTCGTGTTACCTGTAAGGTACTCTACCGCTGGGTCACAACTGGTTGGGAAGAGCAACGTAACGCGCGGACGACTTGGAATCTACCGGGCTGACCTCATAAAAATTTAACGGCCCAAATTCTACGCAGGCAATATGAGAAAACTATTACGCTTCCTTTTTGGTCCGCGTCCGCCAACGGTAGCAACGATGCACGAGGAGGTGAAAACAGCATCGATTCCCCAATTGGTTGATTTATCGCGTGACTACTACGGATTCAAGCGGGAGGACGTGCTGGTTCGTGCGGCCGAGCTTCGCTCGCCGGAGCTGCTCGAGGCAATCCTGGAGCGACTGAACGACTGGGTTCCCCAAGTGCGTCAAGCGGCGCGTACGGCTCTCCTGGCGCTGGTGCCGGTTCTCCCGCCAGCCGCAATCCTAAAAACGTTGCCTGTCATTGATCGGTTGCGACTCGCAAAGCGCGAGAATCATGTCGCCTGGATTGAACAGTACTACGCCATGGTAGTCGATGTCGTGGGAGCCGATGCCCTGGTTGCCGAGGCCGTAACGGGGACTGGCGACGTGGCGCGCTCGTGCTTCAATATTGTCAGCACGAATTCTCTGCTTGACGCAGGCCAGCTGGCGCAGCGCGTGCTCGAGACTGGGGCCGACTTCGTCACGTCGCTTGCGGCTTGGCGTTTGGTCGCCGGACTAAAAGCAAACGAGCTGGGAACCCTGGCAAACATTGGGTTGGCAAGTCCGTTCGGCGCAGTTCGCACGGCCGCCCTGCGCGAGTCCTTGCATTCTGCTGGCGAACAGGCCGACGCTTTCGCCGAGCAGGCCCTGTTGGATCCGCAAAGTTCGGTACGCAGCGTCGCGATGTGGCACTTGAAAGAGAGAGGCTATCCGGTTGCCCAGTTTTATGCCGACCGCCTTGCGCATGACGTTCTGACGATGCGCAGGACGCGTATTTGCCTGACCTCGCTGGCTGCGTGCGGCACGCGCGAGCATGTCGCGCTGGTCAAACGGTTCGCCGCCATGCCGCACGCCCGGACGCAGGCAACTGCTGTCATGTCATGGGCGCGTCTGGCTCCCGATACGCGTGACGACATCTTGCGATTTGCGCTGGCCAGCCAATTTGCCAGGGTTCGGCAACTGGCTCTGGTGTTAATCGAAGACTTTGGCGCATACATCCCTTTGGACGAAGCGGTCACCCTGGCAGAAGAAAAATCTGACCACACACTTGCTCTTTCACTGGCACGACGGGAGCCCTGGACGTGGCTTACAACCATCCTCAAAATGGCAAATCGCCAGGTCGATGCATCGCATAAGGCGGATCTGATCCGCGAGCTGCAAAAATGGCGGGCTGCGTCCACAAATATCTATACCAAACCGACGGATGCACAGGCCAGACTCCTGATTTCACCAGATGCCCCGCGCGTTCTCAATGCGCTTGTCGGCCAGGATGTGTTTTATACGAACGGCGGATTTCGGCAAATATTTGAACTGCATGGTTTCAGGCGATGAGAAATCAGCTGTCTTTATGCGATGACTTTCTTTCTCCCCGATCTGTCAGCACTGATTGGCGCAAGAGCTGAGGCTGTGTCCAAATGTCAGACCTGACCCCGGCTTTTTTTCATTGGAGCGTAAATGATGCTATGAGGCCTTTGAAGATCCGTACTCTGCAAAGTAGTGACGCTGAACAGTTGCTGAAATTCGAATTGGAAAATCGCCAATGGTTCGAGCGGCATATTGACGCCCGCAGCGCCGATTTCTACTCATTCGAAGGCGTTACCGAGCATATCGCCTCGTATTTATCTGGCCTTGCTGACGGAACATGGCATCCGCTTGTCATCGAAGATTCTGACGGCCAAATAGTTGGTCGAGCGAACTTGAAAGATATCGCTATAGCGGAAAGATCTGCAGAAGTTGGTTATCGGATTGCCGAGCGCGCTTGTGGGCAAGGACTGGCAACGCTCGCGGTCAGGCGGTTGATCCAGGAGGCACGGTCACGTTGGAACCTGACTCGGCTGGTCGCCAATGTATATGCTGAAAATATTGGTTCGGCAAAAGTGCTTCAACGGTGTGGATTCGTGATCGAACACGTCTCACGCCAGCAAGAAACACACGACGATTATCGGTTCGTGCTTTCGATCAACGGCAATAGCTGATACGAATCGGCCGACTTCGGATCAAACTAGTCAATTGTCTGCATCCGGTTCATGTCGGCCGGAAATTTCCACATCCATCGTCTGCCGGCATGGCGCCAGCAGACGAACATGGCGCCAGGCGCCGGATCAGCGCAGCGTACGGGCGAAGAACTCGTCGGTGCGGCTGTTGGCCAGCGTGGCCGCGTCATGGTCGTAGTGACCGCCGCCCGGACGGGCAAATGCGTGGTCGCAACCAGGGTAGACATGGATTTCGGCATCGTTGCTGTCGGCAAACGCTGCCTTGATCTTTTCCTGCGCGTCCGGACCGATGTATTCGTCGGCGCCAGCCAGGTGATACAGGAACGGCGCGCCGATGTTCTTCGCTTCGGACAGGTAGTTGTCTGTGCCGCCGCCGTAGTAGGCTGCGAACGCATCGCCATCGGTACGCGCCGCGCTCAGGTAGGTCATCAGGCCGCCCAGGCAGTAGCCGGTCACGCCGACCTTGCCGTTGCTGCCTTCCATTGTGCGCGCTGCGCTGATGGTGGCGGCGATGTCCTGCACGCCATGGTCGAAATCGTAGCTCTTGTACAGGGCGAACGCGCGCGCGACGTCGGCTTCATTCGCTTCCGACAGATCCACGCCCGGCTCTTCGCGCCAGAACAGGTCGGGGGCGACGGCGATATAGCCTTTGGCGGCGTAGTTGTCGGCGATGCTGCGGATGCCGGCGTTCACGCCGAAGATTTCCTGCAGCACGATGATCACCGGGTAGGTGCCGACGACGTCGGGACGGGCCACGTAGCAATCGAAACCGCGTTCGGCGGTGGAGACAGTGAGTGTTTCGGACATGGAATTCCTTTTGGTTGACGAAGAAGGTGCCGGCCGGCTTGCTTGGGCGGCCGTAGCGAGGCATATGATAAGACGAATGCGACGGATGCTGCCACCAGCACGATTGCAGCGTGGCCCGGCCCTCTGGGGCGCGCAGGCATTAACCCTGCAGACTGACGCCCATTTGCCGGCAATACTGGGCGAGGTGTTCGGGCAGATCCGCCGGACACACGCCGCACGCCCGGTTGCCCGGCACGGCATAGTCGATGAAGGTCGGGTAGGGCAGCGCAAGCTCGGCCATGATCGAGCGAAACGCCTCCAGCGTCTTGCCGGCACCCAGTCGGGCATTGCGCTGTTTTTCCTGGGCAATTGAGGAAACATGGCGCTGTTGGTAATCGTGAGCCGGATAGACCAGCGTGTCATCTGGCAGCGCAAACAGTTTTTCGGTCACGCTGCGATACAGCGCATCGGTATCCCCGTTCTGGAAATCCGTGCGGCCGCAGCCGTCGATCAGCAGGGCGTCGCCGGTGAAGACCCGTTCGCCCAGGACATACGAAAAGTGGCCATCGGTATGGCCGGGCGTATGCAGCGGCTGCAGGGATATGCCGCCCACCTCGAACGGACGGCCTTCCTCGATCGCCACATCGGCGCAGGGCAGGCAGTCGAACGCGGGCGCGGCGATCTTGCTGCCGGTGGCGTTGCGCAATGCCAGCGCCGCAGTGATGTGGTCGGCATGGATATGGGTGTCGAGCGTGTAGGCCAGGGTCAGCCCCAGATCGTGCAGGACGCCAAGATCGCGCTCCATGCTGACGATCACCGGGTCGATCAGGATCGCCTGGCCGGTCTGCGGATCGCCCAGCAGATAGGTGTAGGTGCTCGACAGCGGTTCGAAAAGTTGCTTGAAAATCATGGTGCCTCCTGTGATCGGTGGATCAGGACCTGCGTCGTTCGATGAGTTCGAAGATGCCCATGCCCACCAGCATGGCGGCGCAAAAAATGAGCGGCTGCACCGCGCCTGTCGTGAGCGAAGCCAGCGCCGGGCCGGGACAGAAGCCGGCCAGTCCCCAACCGGCCCCGAAGGCGAGGCTGCCCAGCACCAGTTGGCGGTCGATCCGGGTGGCGGTCGGCAGGCGCATGGGCTCGCCCAGCAGCGATTGCCGGCGCCTGGCAGCGACCCGGAACGCGGGCAATGCCACCAGGATCGCGCCGGCCATCACGAGCGCCAGCGACGGGTCCCAGCGGCCGGCCAGGTCCAGAAAACCAAGTACCTTGGCCGGATTGGTCATGCCGGCCACGATCAGGCCGATGCCGAACACGAGGCCGGTAATCAATGCCATCAGGATGCGCATGCGGTTCTCCTCAAGCCAGCAGGTGGCGAACAATGAACACGGTGGCAAAGCCCGCGCCCATGAAGGCCAGCGTGGCCGCCAATGAACGGGCCGAACCGCGCGCCAGCCCGCACACGCCATGGCCGCTGGTACAGCCGGCGCCGTAACGGGTGCCGATGCCGACCAGCAGGCCGGCGGCAATCAGGGTGCCCGTGCCGGCGTCGATGCGCATGGCGGGCAACGGGGCGGCCAGCGTGTAGACGAGTGGCGCCGCGACCAGGCCGAGCAGAAACGCGATGCGCCAGCCAAGCTCGCCCGGGGCCGGCCGCAGCAGTCCGCCGAGAATGCCGCTGATGCCGGCGATGCGGCCATTGAACAGCACGAACATGGCTGCCGCGAGGCCGATCAGCAGGCCACCGCCCAGCGCGGTCCAGGGCGTGAAGTCAGTCCAGTTCACGGTCATTGCTGTCTCCCGCCGGTTGTGCACAGAATTGCTGGTACAGGACCTGCAGCACGGCGCTGGCGGCGTCGCTGGCCAGGCTGTAATAGATCTGCTTGCCGTCGCGCCGGGTCGTGACCAAGCGCTCTTCGCGCAGCACACCCAGCTGTTGTGAAAGGGTGGGCTGGGCAATGCCGGACGCCGCTGCCAATTCGCTGACGCAGTATTCGGCCTGCGTCAGCTGGCACAGCAGCAGGAGCCGGTCCGGGTTCGCCAGCGTCTTGAGCAATGCGCAGGCGCGCACGGCGGCAGCTTGCATCTCAAGCAGGTTCAATGGTTCTGGATGGGGGTTCATGGTATCGCTTTCATCTGGCACCCATTGAATCACACTATACAGAAAAACAAAATATCTTTTAATATATTGATGGGTTCGTGGCGAAGGTTCGGGTGGCGCCGACGCGTGTGCCCGGCACGGGGTAGAATTTCAGGGCATCGTGGTCGTCATGCCGTCGTCGAACGTCTTCATGGCCCACCACGACCATTGCCATATTCTGAAAGAACCGTACATGAGTCATTTCGAGCACCTCCGCAGTCACGCCATTCCTGCACTCCAGGCCACGATGGAAGAGTATGTCGCGCCGGCGTCCGGCGCGCGCCACATCCACCTGACCACCAGCGGCGCCGACATGGCGTTCCTGGTGGGCTTCCCCACCGTGCCCGACGCCAGCGATGGCCGCGCGCACATCCTCGAACACCTGGCGCTATGCGGCTCGCAGCGCTATCCGGTACGCGATCCGTTCTTCGCCATGCTGCGCCGCTCCACCGCGACCTTCATGAATGCGTTCACCTATGCCGACCGCACCGTGTATCCGTTCGTCAGCACCGACGAAAACGATTTCTACAATCTGCTCGACGTGTACCTCGACGCCGCCTTCTTCCCGAAGCTCGATTACCTGAACTTCCTGCAAGAGGGCTGGCGCTACACGCTCACCGATGGCGTGCTCGGTTACCAGGGCGTGGTCTTCAATGAAATGAAGGGCGCGTTCGCCGACCCGGGTCACGCGCTGTACAAGGGCCTGACCTCGACCATCCTCAGCGGCACCACCTACGAAGTCGATTCGGGCGGCGATCCGCTGGCCATTCCCGAGCTCACGCACCAGATGCTCAAGGACTTCCACGCCAGCCATTACCATCCGTCGCAGGCGGTCTTCATGACGGCCGGGCCATTGCCCGCTGCTGCGGTGCAGGCTCGCATTGCCGAGCGCGTGCTGGCGCGCCAGATCGATGCATCAACGCGCCGCGTCCCGCAACTGGCCAGCGCCTTCGCGGCGCCACAGCGCAATACTGTGCGCATCCCGTCGCAGCAGGGCCGCGACAACGAATTCGGGCTGCAAATGACGTGGCTGATGGGCGAGTCGGCGATCCCGAAAGTGGCGTTTGAAGCGAGCCTGCTGTCGGCCGGCCTGCTTGGCGACGCCGCGGCACCGCTGATGAAGGCGATGGAGACGGCGGGTTACGGCCGGCCGTCGGGCTTCAATGGCCATGACGACAGCGCCCGCCAGATGCTGTTCCACGTCGGCATGGAAGGCCTCACCGAGGCCCAGGCACCCATGGCCGAAGCGCTGATCTGGGCCACGCTGGAGCAGGTGGCCGAGCAGGGCGTGGAGCACGCCACGCTGCAGGCTGCGCTGCGCGACCTCAAGTACCAGCAGCGCAACACCCGCAGTGGCAGCATGCCGAATGTGCTCGAGCGCCTCTTGACCGCGCTGCCGGTCGCGATGCGCGACGGCGACGTCGTCACCGCCTTCGACAGCGATGCGATCCTGCAGGCGATGGAAAGCGATATCGCCGATCCCGCCTACTTCAAATCGCTCGTGCGCAACCTGTTGACGTCGCCTGGCCGCCTGGTCTCGACCATCGTGCCGGACGCCGCCTATTTTTCTGACCGTGACGCCGTGGAAAGCGCGCGCCTGGCGCAGGCCTCGGCCCAGCTGACCGACGCCGACCGCGCGCGCATCGCGGCCGATACGGTGGCCCTCGAAGCGCACCAGAAAACGGCCTTCGATTCGCAGGTGCTGCCGCGCATCCGGCCCGGCGACGTGAGCACGCAGCCGCGCGCCTTGCCCGCGTTTGCACCGACCGCGAACGACATCCACGCGTTCAGCATCGGTTCGAACGGCATTTCGTCGGCCAGCATCGTGTATGACGTGTCGGCCATTCCGGCCGCCGACTGGCCATGGCTGGCGCTGTACACGCAACTGCGCGACGACCTGGGTCTGGAGGGGCAGGACTACGCCGATGCCGGCGCCTGGCGTCAGCGCATGGTGCCGTCGTTCGGCTTCGACCTGCAGCCGTTCCAGCTGCCGGACGGCGCGCTGCGCATCGACCTGACGGTATCGGCCAACGCGCTGCGCGAAGAGCATGCCAACATCGTTGCGGTGCTCGACGCCTACATGGCGCGGCCACGCTTCGACGAGGCCGTCCGCCTGCGTTATCTGCTCGAGCGCAAGGTCGAAAACACACTGGACGACCTGGCGCAGGCCGGCAGCCATTACGCGTCCATGGCCGTGAGCGCGCCGCTGGCGCAGGTGCGGCGCTTCCAGGACGCCATTGCCGGACCGACGGCGCTGGCATTCAACGCCCGGCTCAAAACCCTGGCCGCAACGCCGGAAGGCGTGGCGCAGGTCGCGGCCGAACTGGCGCGCATCCACGCCGCCATCGTGGCGCAGCGCCCGAGCATGCTGTGCGCCGGCAGTGGCGACGATGGCCATGACCTGGCGCGCCTGCTGGCGGCGGCCTGGCCAACGTCCGGCGCCACCACGGGTGCAACTGCGGCGCCTGGCGAGGCTGCAGAAGCCGCGCCACAAGCCCCGGCGAATGTCGCGCTGCACGCGGCAGGCCAGGTCAATCACTGCAATATCGCCTGGGCAGTGCCGATGTCGCACGACGACGATGCCGGCGCCCTGAGCGTGGCTGCCGAGCTGTTCACCAACCAGGTGCTGCACACGGCGCTGCGCGAAGCGGGCGGCGCGTACGGCGGCAGCGCATCGTATGCGGGCGATTCGGGCGTGTTTTCGATGGCCTCGTTCCGCGACCCGCGCCTGGCGGCCACCTACCGCGATTTCGACGCGGCGATCGATACCATCCTGGCGACCGATTACAGCGACGAGCAGGTCGAGGAAGCCATCATCGGCGTGATCAAGAAGCTCGACAAGCCGGAAGCACCGTGGGATGCGGTGCGCCTGGGCTGGCGCATGTTCCGGCGCGGCACCGACATGGCCACGCGCGAGCGTTTCCGCCAGGGCGTGCTCGGCTGTACTCAGGCGCAGGTGAAGGCGGTCGTGCAGAAGTACCTGAAAAACGGCACTGCCAGCCGCGCTGCGTTTGCCGGCAATACCGAGCAGGACCTGGGTGGCCTGGCCGTGCTGGATTTGTCGGTGCTGGCCGGGGCTTGATACCGGGTGGTTGATGGGAGGCGGCTGCCGTCGGTAGCTGCCTCCCAAGCTAATTCCCTATTAAAATATTTTAGGCACAATATTTAATAGGGAATTTATTCTTGGCTATATTGGCAGGCGCAATGCCTGCTGTGCAATTCAGCCAGCGCTGATTTATTCATTCATTTTCCAATCGCTCCACAGCATTGATGGTACGCAGAATCCGGCCTGGATATCTTGCATACCATGCAATGGTATTGCGCGTGTGCGCAGGATTTTTAAAAGATTTTCTCAATTAAATATCTGCACGGATAATGTAGGTGAGGTACGCCATGAAACTGGTCGAAACGTTGGATAGTGCGCCGGGTATATCCCAGGTCATTCATATTGCCGCTGCCGCGAAAGCCGGCACGGTCACGCCGTCCATCACCAGAATGCCGCGTATCAGTCTCAAGCAATGGAAAATGTTTCATGCGGTAATTGATTGCGATGGTTTTGATGGCGCCGCCGATCGTTTGCATGTGACCCAGTCGACTGTCAGCCACGCCGTTGCCAAGCTGCAGGAACAACTCGGCATCCCTCTGCTCGAACTGAAAGGCCGCAAGGCGCAGATCACCGCCGAAGGTCTGTGGCTGCTGGAAAGGTCACGCGAGTTGCTCAAGCATGCCAATGCGCTCGAGGCGCTGGCCGACAATCTGCGCCAGGGCTGGGGCCCTGACGTTCGCGTGGCAATCGACCCCGGCTTTCCGTCCGACCTGCTGATCCAGGCCGTGCAGCAATGCTCGCCGTCGCTGCACGACATGCGCCTGAGCATCAGCGAAGTCACGCCCGACGGCGCCCGGCGCGCGTTGCATGGGGGCGAGGTCGATATCGCCATTGCCGCGCAGGCGGTGCCGGGCTTTGCTGCCAGTTTCCTGTTCGAGGTCGAGCACATCGCCGTGGCACATCCGGCCCATCCGCTGTGTTCAGGCAAGCGCACCATCACGCATGATGAGCTCGACGCGCATTCCCAGATCATCATCGCCCCGGCACAGCACGATGGCGTTGCCAGCCCGGCAGGATCGGCGTCGCATCCGGGTTCCTGGCGTGTGTGTCATCCAGACCGGGCCATCGGCATCTTGCGACAGGGTGTGGGGTATGCGTGGCTCCCCAGGTTCCAGGTGCAACACGCGCTCGACGCCCGGCACCTGTGCGCGTTGCCGGTAGCGGCCGGGCGCCATCACCACACGCGCCTGTACCTGATGTATGCACAATCGGTAACGGCAGGGTCAGTGGCCAGGCAGTTTGCCGACGCCTTGCATGTCTGCAGCGCACGCTGCCTCCAGACCGGCATGGGGCGGTCATGAAACGCGCCCTGCAACCAATGTCCATGCCGCTGTCGCGCCGTGGCAGAGACGTTGAAGCGCCCGAAGCGCTGTTCGGGATCAGGCATGTGCTGCGCAACGGCTGGCTGATCGTGGGCGTAGCCTGTGCAATCACCATCCTCGCCATCGCCGTCGCATTGGGCGTGAAGCCGGTGTATGAATCAAACATCCTGATCCAGATCACGCGCCACGCGCCCCCGTCGGCCGACCTGCAGACGGAAACCCCGGCCATCACCGAAATCGAAATCCTGCGTTCACGCTCCGTCCTGGCGCGGGTGGTGAATGCGCTCCACCTCGATATCGCTGTCGAGCCGACCTTGTTTCCCGTCGTTGGCGCATTCATTGCGCGCAGCAATCCGGGCTTGTCCGATCCCGGGCTGTTCGGTCTCGGCGGCTATGTCTGGGGAAACGAACAGGCAAGGGTGGACATCTTCAAGGTGCCTGATGCGCTGCTGGGCCAGCCATTCAGGCTGGTCGTCAGCGGTCATGATGCCTATACGCTCAGCCAGCCAGAGGCAGGCATACGGTTGCACGGCAAAGTCGGTCAGCAACTGCGCGCCAGTACCCTGTCCGGGCCGCTGGACATCCTGGTCACGTCCATCCATGCCAGACCGGGCGCGGCGTTCACGCTGTACCGCAGTCGCGAAGGGCAGGCAGTGGACAGGTTGCAACGGTCGTTGGCAATTGCCGAAAAGGGCCGGCTATCGAATGTGATCGGCGTGTCGTTGCAGGGTGGCAATCCCGAGCTGGTCAGCCGGATACTCAATGAAATTGCCGACCAGTATATCCAGCAGCAAACCGCCCAGAAGACCGATGAGGTGAAGAACCAGCTGGTATTCTACGACCAGCAAGTCGCGCAGGCGCAACGCCGCATCGGTGAGCTCGATGTCAGGCTCAACGAACTCCTGCGCAAGCATGGTGCCTCAGACCTGAGCGAGGACGCACGTATCCTGGCCCAGCAATCGCTCGTGTTGCAGGCAGAACTCACAGCAAAAGAGCAGCAGAAAATCGCGTTGTCGAGCCGCTTCGGTGACCGGCACCCCGATATGCTGGTGGTCACGCGGCACATCGCCTCGGTTCGCCGTGACCTGGCTGACATCGAGACCCGGCGCAAGGGCTTTGCAGCGGCCCAGCAAGAGATCCTGGCGGTCAACCGCGACAAGCTGGCGCACAGCCAGATGAGTTTCGAGCTGCTCAATATGCGCCACAAGCTGGATGCGTTGATGCTGTCGAATCACATCAACGTGCGCCTGGTCGACCGGGCCCAGACCCCGCTGCAGTCGGTCACGCTGGCCTTGCCGGTCATGGTCGTGCTGGCGTGTCTGCTGGGCGTGGTCAGTGGCCTCGTCGCTTCGGTACTGAAAAATTCGCTCGTGCGGCGCAAGCACCGTGGTGGCGCAGCGTGGGGTGTGCGGCGCCTCGCCATTGGTACGCAGGCGCCACTGGCCGACGACAACGATGAACAGCAAAGCGCCGCGTCGCCCACTGCTGGGCAAGGGGAAGCGGCGCCCGGCGCGGGGCAGGGGGACGCGGCACCTGCGGCGGCGCAATGCAGCATGGAAGGCAACACTGCAGGGGACGAGGCACCGGCGACGACCACGCAGGGGTGAGCTGGTCTGCCGGTGTTTGCGGCGCAAGTGCCGCGCTGCAGTCGCACGCGCGGTTAGATGGCGTGCAACGCGCCACTGCAACTCGTCAATGTGATGCGTACGATCCCATCCGCCGATACCATCCCGATAATTCCAGGCGCACATCGCGCGTCGATCGCCACTCCTTGGTAAATAGATTCTGCTATTTACTTGAGGATGAATCGCGAAAGAAACCAATCATAAAAATGCATCTGAAGAGCATGGCCGGCGATTGATGCATCGATTTTTTCAACGTTTTCCATTTCTCTTTTTTGCTAAAGTAAAAGCCTGTATCCAGACGGTGTGTACCAATGTCGAGACTGCCGATGGCTACGACAGGGCGCGCCACGCGCGTGAATACCGATTATTTTCGGCGATGAACGGAGGGCATAATGGCGATGAAAGAAACATTCTATGGTCTTGAATCCATGTTTCTATCAGCATTGTTATTCCCGCTGGTCGAAACATTTGTCGTCGCGTTATTGGTCAGCTTAGTCATTTGTATGCTCAATATTCTGACCGAACGTTGGCATGGCAAGTTTTCATTCGATATCGATGTCAATGGTGTCCAGAAAGTTCACAAGACCCTGGTTTCACGCACTGGCGGCGTGGCCATGGTGGCGGGTGTGCTGGCAGTCCCGTCATGCGGCAGTCTGTTCGGCTATCCGCCAGCGCAGCAAATCGAGACAAACACGCGCATCCTGCTGCTGTTGCTGGCAGCGATGCCTGCGTTTTTGGCCGGCATCATCGAAGACCTGACCAAGCAAGTGTCAGTCCGCGTCCGCCTGTGCGCGATTCTCACCAGCGCCGTTCTTGCCGCCTTTCTGGTGGAAGCGCATCTGCCCCGTCTGGATATCTGGGCGCTCGACGGCGTTCTGCACTGGCTACCGATCTCGCTTGGCATTACGGCGTTTGCAGTGGCCGGCGTGTCCAATGCCATCAATATCGTCGATGGCTTTCACGGCGTCGCCGGCGGCACGGTCGTTGTCATTCTTGCTGGTACAGGTTTTCTGGCATGGCAGGGTGGGGATATCCTGGTCACGCAACTGGCTCTGGCCGGGATGGGCGCAACCATCGGCTTCCTGCTTTTCAATTACCCCACCGGCCGTCTGTTCATGGGCGATGGCGGCGCGTACTTCATCGGCTTCTGGGCAGCGGAAGTCGCGGTACTGACGATTGTGCGCAATCCGGGTATCAATGCCTGGCAGATTCTCGCGATTTACGCGTACCCGGTGATCGAAGTTCTGTTCAGCATCTATCGCCGAAAGTTCTTGCGCAGCGCCCTGGTCGGCGCGCCAGACCGCCTGCATCTGCATTCGCTGTTTTACCGCCGCGTTGCCTGCAACCGGATCCGCATAGCCCGCTACGCATGGGGCCGCAATGCCGGCGTGGCCTGCTTCGTTACCGCATGGCTCGGCGCCGCAACAATCACCGCCGTGCTGGTCGGCGATACCGTGCCGGCCGCCGTGGCACTGGTCCTGGCGCAGATGGTGATCTACGTGGCGGTCTACATGCGCCTGGTGCGTGGCCACTGGGGCCGCTGTCGCCACCCCGCCGTCATTCTTGGTTTGCGGCCTCAGCCCAGGAGCAGGGCGATCTGACCGCTGCGCCTGCCATGCAACGAGCACATTCATCCGATTTGCCACTCTGACAGGAGCAGGTCATGCACAACTACGACGCGATCCAGACGGCGCTGCGCGCGCATCCCCGGCGGTGGCTGATCACCGGCTGTGCGGGCTTTATCGGTTCCAATCTGCTTGAAACGCTGTTGAAGCTCGATCAGACCGTCGTTGGTCTCGACAATCTGTCGACTGGCTTTCAGCGTAACCTGGATCAAGTGCGCAGTCTCGTGACCGCCAGTCAGTGGCAGCGCTTCACGTTCATGCAGGGCGATATTCGCGATCCGTACATGTGCCGGCATGCCGTCGCCGGCGTCGACAAGATCCTGCACCAGGCCGCACTGGGCTCGGTGCCGCGCTCGATCGCAGATCCGGTTGCCACCAACGACACCAATATCAACGGCTTTCTTCAATTGCTGGTCGCTGCGCGCGATGCGCAGATCACGTCGTTTGTGTATGCGGCGTCCAGTTCGACCTATGGTGACCATCCCGGCCTGCCCAAGGTAGAAGAGCGCATCGGCAAGCCACTGTCGCCCTATGCGCTGACAAAGTACGTCAACGAACTGTATGCCGACGTGTTTTTCCGTTGCTACGGGTTGCGCACCGTGGGTCTGCGCTACTTCAACGTGTTCGGCAAGCGGCAGGACCCCGATGGCGCCTATGCCGCCGTGATTCCCAGGTGGATCGCGGCGATGATGGCAGGTCGCCAGGTGCAGATCCATGGCGACGGCAGCACGAGCCGGGATTTCTGCTATGTCGACAATGCGGTGCAAGCCAACCTGCTGGCCGCGATGGCGCCGGTCGCTGCCGGCAGTGCGGTCTACAACGTGGCCGTGAACGATGCGACGACACTGAACCAGCTGTTCGCGTGTCTCAAAACCATTCTCGGTACGCACGGCGTGACCGCAATCATGGCGCCGCTTTACACTGCGTTCCGCGCTGGCGACGTGCACCATTCGCAGGCAGACGTCAGCAAGGCCATGCGCGAACTTGGGTACGCGCCGGCGTACCGCATCAATGCCGGCCTCGAGGCGGCTGTGCCGTGGTATCTCGAACACCTTCACAATCTGGCACCGGGCGCGGACGTTGTTGACGGCGCTATTGAAGGCGGTACTGAAAATGCTTCTGAAGGCGTTACTGAAAGCGCGGCTGACGGCGTCATTGCCAGTGCTGGTGTTAGCGCAGATGTCACCACTCGTGTCACCGCTGGAGTCACCTCGGCGGGCACCTGCGATATCATCTTCGATAGCATCGCGGATGCTGCCGCAAGCGCAGGTGTGAACCATGCTCACGCCGGTTAAGCATTTCCAGCCTGCGCTGACGATGCCGCATGGTCGCGGCGAGAGGCGCAAGTGAGCCTGCTCAATATGCTCGGTACACGGTGCCGCATCGCCGATCCGCAACATCTCGCGATTTTTCGGGGGATGCTGACCGTTGCGCTGTTCACCTTGCTCGGTAAGCTGATGAGCGCGGTGAAGGAAATGGTCGTCGCCTACCGCTACGGCCTCTCGGCTGAGGTCGATGCTTACCAGTTTGTGTATAACCTGGTGTCCTGGCCGCTCGGCATCTGGGCCAGCGTACTGACGGCGGTGCTGGTGCCCCTGGTGGCGCGCATGCGCGTATCCGATCCGCAGGCAATCCCGCGCTTTCGCGCTGAACTGGCCGGCTTCACACTCATGCTCGGCATGGCGCTGGCGCTGCTGGGCGGGCTGGGCATCGGCGCCATGTTGCGGTTCGACCGGAGTGGCTTGCCGGCGCATTCGGCGCAGCTTGCCGCGACGGCGCTTCCCGGCATGCTCATGATGCTGCCGCTCGGCCTGCTGGTCGCGCTGCTGTCGGCGTGGCTCCTGGCGGCGCAGCGCCACGTGGGCACGCTGCTCGAATGCGTGCCGACGCTGTTGATTGCGGCAGCGGTTCTGACGTTCACCAGCGGCGGTATCGGCCCGCTGGTGTGGGGCACGCTTGCCGGCTGCGTCGTTCACCTGCTCACGCTGCTGGTACCCGTGACGGTGCGCCATGAACTCGCCGCGCCCGTCTTCACCAGAAACTCTGCCCACTGGCAATGGTTCTGGCAAGGCTTCGGCATCATGCTCGCCGGCCAGGCCTTCATGAGCTTCACCGTGATCATCGACCAGTTCTATGCTGTCGGCCTCGGCACAGGGGCACTTGCCATGCTGGGCTACGCGAACCGCCTGTTGTCGCTGATTCTTGGCCTGGCTGCCATCGCCGTCTCACGCGCGACGCTGCCGGTGTTTTCGCAGGCCGGCGCCGACGCGACCGGGGACGTCTACCGTGTCGCCGTGTCGTGGGCACGCCTGATGTTCGCCGGCGGGGTCGTCGTGATGCTGCTGAGCTATCTGAGCGCGCCGTGGGCGATACGGGTCCTGTTCGAGCGGGGCCAGTTCGATGCCTCGGACACAGCGCGGGTCACCGAAGTGCTGCGTTACGGCTTGCCGCAGTTGCCCTTCTATTTTTCGGCGATGGTGCTGGTGAGCTATGCGCTCAGCCAGCGTCGCCATGGCCTGATTTTCTGGTCTGGCGTCATCGGCTGTGGCGGCAAGGTGATCGGCAACCTGTTGCTGGTGCCGCGTTTTGGCGTCAACGGCATCGCGTTGGCGGCGATGGTGGTGTACGGTCTGAACGCGTCGTTTTTCTGGCTGGTGCTCCGGCGCCGGCCGTCACTGCAGTGCCCTGCGCCATGTGCGTGAGCGATGGAGCGCATCGAATGAAAATTCTTTTGCTCATGCATAGCCTGGCCGCGGGCGGCGCCGAGCGCGCCGCTTGCACCCTGGCCAATTTTTGGGCGGGCCAGGGCCGTGAGGTGACCATTGTCACGCTGGCGCCGGTCAGTGCCGATTTTTACCCGCTTGACCGCCGGATCATGCGTATATCGCTGCATCTGGCCGGGGCCAGTCGCCATGCGCTCCATGGCCTGTGGCAAAACGTGCGGCGTGTGGTGGCGCTGCGGCGCTTGTTACGCAGTCTGCGCCCGCACGTTGCGCTTGCGATGATGAGCACGCCAAATGTGCTGCTGGCCCTTGCCAGCCGGTCGTTGCCGGCACTATCCACAATCGGTTCGGAGCGGTGCTACCCGCCACATGCGCCGATCGGTCGCCTCTGGCACGGCCTGCGCCGCACCCAGTACGGCCGGCTGTCGGCGATGGTGGCATTGACTGGCGAGTGCGCGCACTGGATCGAAACGCGTACCTCGGCGACGCGGGTTGTCGTCATTCCCAATGCCATCGCCTGGCCGCTGCCGGACAATCCGCCGCGGCGCAGTCTTGCCAAGCTGTGCCATTCACAGCGCAAACGCCTGCTTGCCGTGGGTCGCCTCGAACCCGTGAAAAATTTCGACGCCCTGATTCTCGCCTTCCAGCGCCTGGCAGGGGTATTCCCCGACTGGGATCTGGTCATTCTCGGCGAGGGCCCCGAGCGTGCCCGCCTGGCAGCGACGATCAGTCGCCTGGGGCTGGCGCAGCGTGTGGCCATGCCCGGCGTGGCCGGCAATATCGCGCAGTGGTATGGCCAGTCTGATCTGTTTGCGCTGACCTCGCTGTCCGAAGGTTTTCCCAACGTTCTGGCCGAGGCCATGGCGCACGGCGTACCTGCGGTCAGCGTCGATTGTGATACCGGGCCGCGCGATATCGTCCGGCATGGCATCGACGGGCTCCTGGCACCGCCGAACGATAGTGCAGCGCTGGCCGACGCGTTGGGGCGTGTGATGGGCGACGCCATATTGCGCGGCCAGTTGGCGGCCCATGCAGCGCAGGCGAGGGAGCGCTTTTCGATCGAGAAGATCGGGCAGATGTGGGAAACGCTGTTCCTGGATCTGTGCGGCAGTCAGGCGCAGGCCGGCGAAGGCACCCACACAGCCAGCCATACAGGCAGCCATACAGCCAGCCATACAGGCAGCCATACAGGCAGCCACACAGCCAGCCATGCAGACAATCTCAGTACGGCGATGGGAGGCACAGCCGATGCGCCATGAACCTGTCACCGGTACTCTGTCGAGGCTGCTCGAACGTCGTGCGGTCCAGCCGCCGCCACGTAATGACAGCCGGTTTTTCGTCCGCTATCACACGCTGTTGATGGCGGTGGCGCTCGGTGCGATGTACGCCAACCTGCCGATCTATTTATATGTTCTCGATGCAGGTTTGCTGCCGAAATTTATTTATTTCGGCATCTTTGCATTCATTGTGCCGCTGATGCTCCTGCGGTGGCAGGCACTTGGCAATTACCTGGTGTCGCCATTTGCCTTGTGGGCGCTGCTCTTATTCTTGTTGAACATGATTCATCTGGCTGCATTCCACGCCAGTGCCGATGTGGGCGGTGCAGCGTTCATCGATATGCACGCCGAAGCCAGGCGCTCCATGATCGCAACGCGCGCGCAATATATTCTGTTTGCCCTGTTTCTAGGATTTGTCGCCCATATCTCGCCCGCGAGAACGTATTTGCGGATCATGCTTGTTCTGATGATCATCGTGCCGTGCGCCGTCATTGTCGATTTTGCCAACCCCGGATTATTGTATCCGGTGGATCTGAGTGGTGCAGTTCTCGGCCGGGCAGCAGCAATGTTCATCAATCCGAACCTGGCCGGTGAAGCCATACTGCATATTCTCGTACTCGGCTTTGCAGTGCTCGGGCGCCGCTATCGCATGCCGTTGTTTTTATTGGCCGGAATCGCCATTCTGACCACATTTTCCCGTGCCGCCATTATCGCGTGGTTGGTGTTGCTGGGGCTCTTTATATATAAGAAAACATTGCCGAAATCAGCGTGCATATCGCTGGGTATTGCATTGGGAATACTTCTCGTCTTTATCGGTAGCTTTGAAAGTTATATATCGTCAAGGGACGAATTCGAAGACGCAGCGAACAATATTCTGTCAAGGCTCAACTTCTTCTCCAGCTTTACCTTCGATGATGATAGTTCCGAAGAACGCGCGGATGTGATTCAGGCGGGCTGGGATTTATTTCTCCAAAACCCTTTATTTGGCGCAGGTGCTGGCGCAACGCATTTTTGGCGGCACCGGGGAAGCACGCATAACCAGCTGCTTCTTTTGGCAGCCGAATATGGCGTCTACGGCATTTTATTATGGGGATGGATGCTCATCATGCTGTGTAAAAGCCTGTTTTTCAGCGATCAGGGATTGCGCTATGCAGTGGCATTTCTGTTTGCGTTCATGTCGCTGTTCACGCACCAGATGCTCGATGCCGCTTCGTACTGGCTGGCCACCTTCGCGCTGGTGTGTGCCATGCCGGGCCGCGCGACGGTGAGCGCATCGATAGCCTGGCCCGGGCAGCTCACGGCGCGCTTTCGCTGAAAGGGAACGCCGTGCAGCGTGCCACAACGCGACCGGCCCGGCCGATTTTACATCACGCGTGCACCTGCACGCACACACCGCATCGCTTGAGACGTGCTCTTCGTATTCAACCATGGCTTCTGCAAAATTCGTCATTTCGCTCGACTTCGAGCTGTTCTGGGGCGTCGCCGATACGCAGACAATTGCTGCCTACGGGCGCAATGTGCTGGGCGAATGGGAAGCCGTGCCCCGGCTGCTGGCCTTGTTCGCGCGCTATGGCATGCGGGTCACGTGGGCGACGGTCGGCATGATCATGTGCCGCAATTACGCTGACTGGCGCGCCACCCGTCCGGCGCTGTTGCCGGGCTATGCGCGCGGCGCCCTGTCGCCCTATGGCATGGACCAGGTCGTGCGCAGCTATCCGCAGCTGTTCTTTGCGCGGTCACTGGTCGAGCAAATTCTGGCGGCGCAGGGGCAAGAATTGGGGACGCACACGTATGGCCATTTCTATTGCAACGAAGCGGGTGCATCACCGGCGCAGTTTGCAGCGGATCTGGCATGCGCCCAGTCAGTGGCGGCCGGCATGGGCGCCAGCTTGCGTAGCGCGGTACTGCCACGCAACCAGATTGTCGCCGCTTTTTTGCCCATCCTGGCGCAGTCGGCGATTCAGGTGTATCGCGGCAATGCGCAGCATCCGTTGTACCGCCATGGCGACGCCGTGGTCGGTGGCGTTGCCGGTCGCGCGGTGCGCTTTGCCGATGCCTGCCTGCCCCTGAGCGGCAAGCGGACAGTGCGCCCACATTCGCACGGTGCTCTTGTGAATGTGCCGGGGAGTCAATTTCTCTATCCATGGTCGCGCCGGCACCGTGCTTTGTTGCCACTGCGTCTGCGTCGCCTGAAGCAGGGGATGGCGCTGGCAGCGCGCGAGGGCAGTATTTTTCACTTGTGGTGGCATCCACACAATTTTGGCGTGAACCTGGACGAGAATCTGGCGCAACTCGAGGTGCTGCTGCAGCACTACCGGCGCCTGGCCGACACCCATGGCATGCAAAGCCATTGCATGGCCGATTTTGCTCAGGTAACACCCCAGGCAACACCCACTGGATCGGACGCATGGGGGCAGTCATGACACGCCACGTCTTGCATGTGATCACTGGCCTGGCGGTGGGGGGCGCCGAGATGGCGTTGTACCGTCTCATCCAGGCGTTTCGCGACAGCGATTACCGGCATACGGTCATCGTCCTCACCCCCGGCGGCGGCATGTACCCGCGTTTTGCCGCGTCCGACATCACGCTGATCGTGCTTGATGTGCGGCGTACGCCCGTCACCGACCTCGTACGACTGGTGCGCCTGATGCACGCGATGCGTCCCGATATCGTCCAGACCTGGCTCTATCACGCCGATTTTCTCGGTGGCCTGGCGGCCCGGTTCGCCGGTAACCGCAATGTCATCTGGGGCATTCGCACGACCGATGTCGACGGCGGCTCCGCGCGCAGCACCGCGCTCGTGCGCCACCTGTGCGCAGTGTTGTCGCGTTGGGTGCCGCACACCATCGTGTGCGTGGCAGAAGCGGCGCGACGCTCCCATTCCCTGCTTGGCTACGATGCCAGCCGTATGGTGGTGGTGGGCAATGGTTTCGATCTGTCGGCGCTGACCCCGGGCGATGACGGGCGCGCTGCGCTGCGCGCGCGCTGCGGCTTCGCGGCCGACCATGTCGTGCTGGGCACGCTCGGGCGCTTCAACCTCGACAAGGATTACGCCAACTTCGTCGCAGCCGCCGGCCAGCTTGCCAGCCGCGACCCACGGCTGCGCTTTCTGATGATCGGCAAGAACGTGGACGCAGCCAACACCGAGCTGATGCGCTGGATTGAAGCCACAGGGTATGCCGGGCGCTTTGTCTTGTTGGGCGAGCGGACCGATGTTGCCATCTGCCTGTCTGCCATGGACATCTTTTGCCTGTCCTCGCGCACCGAGGCCTTTCCCAACGTGGTTGGCGAAGCGATGGCGATGGGTTTGCCGTGCGTGGCGACCGATGTCGGCGATGTCGCGGTGCTGATGGCAGGCACTGGTGTGCTGGTGCCGCGGGCCAATCCCGACGCGCTCGCGCAGGGCGTGGCGGGCCTGGTCGCGCTGGATGCCGCGCATCGCAGGCAGATGGGGCAGCAGGCCAGGGCGCGGATCGGCGCCGAATACACGATGGCCTGCGTGCGGGAGCGCTTCGAGCGCATTTACGAAGGCATCATGACAAAAGGGGAACGCTAATGTGCGGATTCACTGGTTTTCTGGCAGCAGCTGCTGCACCGGCGACCGACCAGATCGGCTGGCTCAGGCGCATGACCGACGCGATTGATCATCGCGGCCCCGACGATGCCGGCTATTGGTGTGATGGTGAGCATGGCATCGCCCTGGGGCACCGGCGCCTGGCGATCATCGACCTGTCACCAGCCGGCCAACAGCCGATGCGCTCGTGCTCGAGCCGCTTTGTGCTGGTCTTTAACGGCGAAATCTATAACCACCTGGGCATCCGCCGCGAGCTCGAGGCGAGTGCCGGGGTGTGCGGATGGCGTGGCCGCTCCGACACCGAAACGCTGCTTGCCGGTTTCGATGCCTGGGGCATCGCTGCCACGGTCGAACGCGCCATCGGCATGTTCGCCTTTGCCGTCTGGGACCGCCAGACGGGCGTGCTGACACTGGGGCGCGACCGCGTCGGCGAAAAGCCCCTGTATTACGGCTGGCAGGGCCGGGGGGGCGATGCGGTGTTTCTGTTCGGCTCCGAACTCAAGGCCCTGCGCGCGCACCCGACATGGGCTGCCGACATCGACCGCGCGGCGCTGTGCCTGCAGCTTCGGCACAGCTATGTACCGGCGCCGTATTCGATCTATCGCGGCATCGCCAAGCTGCTGCCGGGCTGCCTGCTGACCGTGTCGGCGGCGCGTCCGGAGCCGGTGCTGCACAGGTACTGGTCGGCCGCGCAGCAGTGGACGGCGGGTCTGGCCACGCCGTTTGCCGGCACGCCAGCGCAGGCAGTCGATGCACTCGACACCTTGCTCAGGGATGCCGTCGGCGCCCAGATGATGGCCGACGTCCCGCTGGGGGCGTTCCTGTCCGGCGGCATCGACTCGTCGACGATCGTCGCACTGATGCAGGCCCGGTCGACGCGTCCGGTGCAGACCTTTTCCATCGGGTTCCACGAGCAAGGCTTCGACGAGGCGCCGCATGCGAAAGCCGTGGCGCGTCATCTCGGTACCGATCACACCGAGCTGTACGTGACGGCGGCGCAAGCCCAGTCCGTCATTCCACGGCTGCCATCGATGTACGACGAACCGTTTTCGGACTCATCCCAGATTCCCACATTCCTCGTGTCCCAGCTGGCGCGCCGGCACGTCACGGTGTCGCTGTCGGGGGATGCCGGCGACGAATTGTTTTGCGGCTATACCCGCTATGGCTTCGCGGCGCATCTGTGGAAGTCGATCAGCATGGCACCCTTGCCCGTGCGCCGGCTCGCCGCCCGGGGCATCACGCGGGTGCCGGTCGCATCCTGGAACCGGCTGGCGCGCACGCTGGGGCCATGGTTGCCACGTGCCATGCGCTTTGCCAACACGGGCGACAAGCTGCATAAAGGCGCCCAGGTCATTGCCAGCGCCTCGCTCGACGCCGTGTACCTGGGCCTGGTATCGCACTGGGACGACCCGGCTGCGCTCGTGATCGGTGGGCATGAACCGGCGACATTGTTGCGCGGCGGCGCGCCGGCACTGGCCGGGCTCGGGAGTGTCGAACGCATGATGGCGCTCGATACGCTGACCTATCTGCCCGACGACATCCTGGTCAAGGTCGACCGGGCCGCCATGAGCGTGTCGCTCGAAACGCGGGTGCCGTTCCTGGATCACCGCGTGGTCGAGTTCGCCGCGCGGCTGCCGCGCGCGCTGAAATTGCGCGATGGCGTGGGCAAGTGGGCGCTGCGGCAAGTGTTGTATCGCTACGTGCCGCAAGCACTGATCGAGCGGCCCAAGATGGGCTTTGGCGTGCCGATCGGCGACTGGCTGCGTGGCCCGCTGCGTGACTGGGCCGACACGCTGCTGGCCGAGCCGCGGCTGCGCAGCGAAGGCTTCTTCGATCCCGTGCTGCTGCGCACGCGCTGGCGCGAACACCTCAGTCGCCAGCGCAACTGGCAATACCACCTGTGGGATGTCCTGATGTTCCAGTCGTGGCTCGAACAGCAGGGCGCCCCGCACAGTGACGCGGGCGACGCTGCGCTGTGCTGTCCGCCGACGCCAGCCATGGCATCGCCCTGCACGCTGGCGAACTGGGCCTCGTGAACTGCGCCGACTTTCCTGAGGATGTACACCATGAACAAGAAAATCGTTATTTCGGTGAATACCGCCTGGAATATCCATAATTTTCGCGCCGGCCTGGTCAAGGCTTTGATCGCGCAAGGGTACGAGGTCATGGTGATGGCACCCGCCGACGCCTATGCACCCCGGCTGGCCTCGCTCGGCTGTCGCTTCAAGACTGTTTCGATGGACAACAACGGCACCAGTCCCAGCCGCGACTTGTCGCTCCTGGTCAAGTATTGGCGTGTGTTGCAATCGGTGCGTCCGCTGGCCTACCTGGGTTACACGATCAAGCCGAACATCTATGGATCGATTGCGGCGCATGGACTCGGTATTCCGGTCATCAACAATATCGCCGGCCTTGGCGCGACCTTCATCAACAACTCCCTGCTGACATGTCTCGTCAAGCGGCTGTACCGCAGCTCGCTCAGGCGATCGCATCGGGTGTTCTTCCAGAATGCCGACGATTGCAAGCTGTTCGTCGACGCGGGCCTGACGCGGCCTGGCGTGGTGGAAGTATTACCCGGCTCCGGGATCGACTTGCAGCACTTCCAGCCGTGTCCGGCGCAGCAACCCGCAGCGGGTCCGTTTCGGTTCTTGCTGGTGGCCAGGATGCTGCGGGATAAAGGTGTCGAGGAATACATCGCTGCGGCGCGCATCGTGCGTCAGCAATTGCCGGCGGTGCAGTTCCAGCTGCTGGGGCCTGTGGATGCACACAATCCGAATTCGATCCCGTTCGAACGGATCGCGGGCTGGGCCAGCAGCGGGCTGATCGAGTACCTGACCGAGGCCGACGATGTCCGGCCCTACCTGGCGCGTGCCGATTGCGTCGTGTTGCCGTCGTACCGCGAAGGCGTGCCGCACACGCTGCTCGAGGCGGCGGCCATGGCGCGCCCGATCATCGCCACCAATGTGGCCGGCTGCAAGGATATCGTCGAGCATCAGGCCAACGGCTTGCTGTGCCAAGTAAAGGATGCGGGCGACCTGGCCGCCAAAATGGTTCAGATGGTGAGCCTCACGCCCGCGCAGCACCTGGCCATGGGGCAGGCTGGCAGGACCAAGGTCGTCGCGCAGTTCGACGAAAACGTCGTGATCGCGCGCTACCTGCACGCGCTGCGACAGATTGAAGCCAATGCGCAGGCGCACGCCGTGCAGGGCCTCGAAACCACGGCGCAAGTCTGACATGACGCTGCATCTGCTGACCGGCCCCGCCGCACTGGAACACATCCGCGCGCAGACGTTCATGACAGCGTGGATGGCGCTGCATGCCGCATGCCCGTGGGCGACTTCGTGCCAGCATCCGGATTTTGTCGTGCCCTGGTACGAGGTATACCAGGCGCTGTTCGTGCCTGTGGTCGTGCTTCAGAAAACCGACGACGGCGCGCTGGTCGGCCTGTTGACACTGGCTCTGGACGAGAAGGGCCAGCGCCTCACCGGCGCCGGCGAGCGACACGCCGAATACCAGAGCTGGCTGCAGCCCCCGGAGGCTGGCGCAGCGTTCATCACGGCTGCGCTGTGCGCCATCCGCGCGCACTTGCCGCGCGCAGAACTCACGCTGCGCTACCTGCCGGCAGGCACACCGCTGTCCTGGCTCGATGCGTGGCGTGATGAAGCGCGCGCTGCGGGCCGATGGTGCACGCTGCGCAGCGTGCGCCGGCCACTGATGCAGATCGATGCAGTCGCGATGCACCGGCAGCGCAATAAAAAAAATCACCGGCAGAACGTCAATCGCCTGGGCCGGCTGGGTGCGGTGCGGTTCGAGCAGATCACCGGGCATGACCATTTCTTGCGCGTGGTCGATGCCATCTGCGACCAGTACGATTTCAGGCAGGCGGCGCTGTACCGGGCAAGGCCGTTTGCACTCGATGCGGCAAAAAAACAGTTTTATATCGCACTGCATCGGCGTGGGCTGCTGCATGTGACGGTGCTCACGGTGGACGGCGAAATTGCCGCGTCCCACATCGGCCTCTTGAGCGCGGGCCGCGCCGTGCACCTGGGGATCAATACCTATCACCCGGCCACCGCCGCTCACTCACCAGGTAATTTATTGTTGGCCATGCTGGGCGTGCATCTCGCGGCGCAGCAGATGCCGTTGCTCGACCTGACGCCGGGCGGGGATGGGTACAAAGAGCATTTCGCGACGGGCCACGATCATGTTTCGGCACTGACAATCCACCGCGACCTGCGCAGCTTTCTGCTGACGGCGGCGCGCCAGCGCCTGGTAGCCGCCGCCAAGTCACTGGCGACCAGAGCCGGCTGGCGCCACCATGACCTGCTCGCGATCGTGCAACGCGTTCGCACGTGGCGCCCGGCGCGCCTTGCCGCCGGGTGGGGACAGCGTCGGGTACGCCCCGCCGCCGTCTCGCGCATCCTTCGCCCCGGGCCTTCCCGCGCGGGCGCATGCACGCTGCTGCCGTCCCGGGACAGCGTGCCTGACGTGCTGCAATTTGACGCCGGTGGTACGCAATGGGCGTACAGCGCGTTCATGAACGCGGTCATGAAGCGGATGGAGCGCGCCGAGCATGTCTACAGTCTGGTCCGGGACAACCGGCTTGGCCTGTTGTGCTGGGCCAGAGACGACACGGCGGGCGCCGCCATCGTCCTGTCTGGCTTGTACGTGCATCGGCAATGCCGGCAGTCCGATCTGGTCGACGGGTTTATCGCAGGCGTCGTGCAAGACGTCCGCCGCCGCGATCCGCATGCGGCGATTCATTACCAGGGCAGCCTCTCCGCTGAACTCGACGACAGCCTGGCGCGCTGTGGTTTCAGCCCGCTCAACCCCCAACAGGAGCAACCGCCATGCATGCAAGCGCATTGAGTTCCCCTGCCGACAGCATCACCTGCCACGTCGGGCAGATTCCGTCCGGTGTCGAAGAAGCGCTGGTGACGACCTACGCTTCGCTGCATTCGTCGCTGGCGTTCTTCAAGGTGTTCAGGTCGATCGAAGGTGCCAGTTGTTACCTGGCCCATTGTGCCGGCGCACCCAGCACGGTCTTGTTGTTTACGTTCAGCGGTCACCGGATCGACGTCATCAACGAAATGATCGAGATCGGGCAGGCCGAGATGACGCGCTTCGTGGCGTATGTCTTCGCGCATTTTCCGCAGATCGACGTCATCAGCTTCAAGGCGCTCAAGACCCCGGCCCGAGAGCTCCCGTTCCCGGTGCAACAATACCGGGCCAAGGGCAGTTATGTCATCACGCTGCCCGCCACTCCCGAGGCCTACACGGCGCGCATCGGCAAGTCCACGCGCGCCAGCATCCACCAGGGCCGCAATGGTATCCGGCGCCACTTCCCGTCGTTCCAGTCGCGCTTTTTCGTCAACGACGACATCGACGAAGACCATATCCGGGCGATCGTGGCGTTGAGCGAACGAAAGATCAATGCCGGCGACGCCGTGTTCTTTTACGACGTGGCGCGGCTTGTCCGGCTGGCAAGGGTGTGCGGGTTCGTGCACGTGATCCTGATCGACGGCCGCATCTGCGCCGGCTCCGTCAATTACCAGGTGGGCACCAGCTTCTTCGGCGACGCCATGGGTTACGACCCGCAGTATGAGAAATTCGGGCTTGGCAAATTGTGCGTCTACCTGACGATCTGCGAAAGCATCGTGCGCGGCGGAACCAGGTTCTATCTGGGCGGGGGCGTGTTCGCCTTCAAGGAGCGCTTGCTGGGCGTACCGTTCGACATGGATGAAGTGCATGTCTACCGTTCGTCCGCGAAGCTGCTGCGCCATATCGGTCATGCGCTCGGCGTCAAGCTCGCTGCCAGCATGCGCTCGGCCAAGCAACTGGTGCATCAGCACAAGCACGCGCCCTGGGCCCGGCTCGTCTCCAGATCGTTCTACCTGTTGCAGCGCCGCAAGTGACGCTGCACACGCATGGTGACCAGATGAAGCGCCTGTCAACAAAGCGGCGTCACTTGCTGCTGCGTGGCGCCGCCCTGGGCGCCGCGGCGGCGTTGTTGCCGGCCCCCCTTGGCGATGCGACGGGGTTCCGGCCACGGCGCAGCAAGGTGGGTGGTATTAGGGCCGCCCTGGTGCCACCGGCCACCGTCAGCCTGGCCGACTACGGCGGTGTCCCTGGCGCGCGGGCGGCAGCACTGGTGCTGGCGTTTCGCCATGCACTGGCCGATCTGGCCGGGCAGGGCGGCGGCACCTTGTTCGTCCCGCGCGGCACCTACGATTTCGGCCAGTGTGCCGACGCCGCCACGCTTGTCCTGTGCCGCGGCGCGCGTGACATCGCCATCTCGGCCTACGGCGCCCTGTTTATGGTCACGACGGCAGCCAATGTCATGCCCAATCTGTTTTACTTTTTCAATTTCCAGAACGTCACGATTGCCGGTGCCAGTTTCACCGATGCCGGATTCGATCCCCGGGCCGACTGGCGCGGCATGGTGTGCGTCGGCCTGCAGGCCGATCAGCCTAGCCGTGACTTCACGATGGTCGATTGTTACGCCGAACGGGTCGTGAGTCTGCTCTCGTCGCATAACAACGCTGCCACGCAGCCCTTTCTGTCGAATATTCGTGTGCACGGCGAAGTGCGCCAGGCGTATTACGGTGTCGGCGCCAGTTTTATCAGGGAAAACGTCGATGTTGACCTGGTGTGCCACAACGTACGGCGGGGCATCATCGCGTCTGCGCTGCGCAATGCCGACATCCGCATGACGGTGTCCAGCACGGCGCATTGGCCCGGCAGCAATGGGTTGATCGCGCTGATCTGTGGTGGCGCGAGCGTGGGCAATGTGGAGAACGTCCGGGTCACGCTCGCGGCCTCGGGCGCGGGCATCCACGACAGCTACGTGCACTTCTACCACCAGGGAGATGAGCCTGGCGGCGCGATGCGCAATGTCGACGCCACGGTCCATCTCGCCGATGCCGATGCCGGTGCCGCCACGATCCTGTTCCTGTTCGACCACGAAGCCCGCTTCGTCAAGGCAACCACTGCCCGGGTATGGGACGCGATCGCGCTGCACGGCACGATCAGCGGCAACTTCGATGGCCGCGTCGTGGCCAATCCATCGGCGAGCACCGCGCCCGGCACGGTGTGCCTTGATCGTAACCTGGCGCAGCAGGCGCGTTCCGGCCACATGCTGCTGCTGGTGCAATGAAACCCGGAGGCGATGGTCGACGATGCGCTTGCTGATTTATATTCACTCCCTCGAAAATGGCGGCGCCGAACGTGTGGTCGCCAACCTGGCCAACTACTGGGCGTCGCTTGGCTGGCCCGTCACGGTGGTGACCGTGGCCCCCCGGGCGTGTGATTTCTATGTGCTGGATCCTGGCGTGGGGCGCCATTGCCTCGACCTCACCGGCCACGGCAAAGGCGTGCTGGCCGGTGTCGTGCGCACCGTACGGCGCGCGCGCGCACTGCGTCGGGTGCTGCGCCACGTGCAGCCCACTGTGGCCTTGTCTGCCATGCACACGGCCAATGTCGTGCTGGCGCTGGCGGCGCGCGGCCTGCCTGGCATGCGCACGGTCGGCTCCGAGCACAATTTTCCGCCCAAGGCGCCGATGGGCGTGATCTGGGAGACATTGCGGCGTCATGCTTATGGCCACTTGCACGCCGTCGTCGCGCTGACCCACGAATGCGCGCACTGGCTCGAACACCATTCGCACGCACGGCGCGTTCCCGTGATTCCGAACCCCGTCGTGTGGCCGTTGTCGCAGCATGCACCGCAGGTCAGTCCCGCGATCTCGTGCGCGCCCGGCCGGCAGATCGTGCTGGGCGTCGGGCGCCTCAGCGAAGAGAAAAACTTCACGACCCTGATTGCGATTTTTGCCCGACTGGCACCCGCGCACCCGGACTGGGATCTCGTCATTCTCGGCGAGGGGCCGCAGCGTGCTGCGTTGACGGCGCAGGTGCAGACCGGCGCATTGGCACAGCGCGTGTTCTTGCCGGGCAGTGTCGGCAATATCGGCGACTGGTATGCGCAGGCCAGTCTCTACGCGATGAGTTCGCATTTCGAGGGTTTTCCGAATACGCTGGTCGAAGCCATGGCGCATGGCGTGCCGGCGGTGAGATTTGACTGCGACACCGGTCCCCGCGACATCATCCGCCACGGAATCGATGGTCTGCTGGTGGCGCCAGGCGATGTCGATGGCATGGCATCCGCGCTGGATACCCTGATGCGTGACGCGTGCGCACGGGCAGCGTTCGCGCAGCGCGCCGTCGATGCACGCGAGCGGTTCTCGATGGCCAAAATATCGCGCAGGTGGGAAGCAGTGTTCACCGGGTCGACGTGCATGCAGGGCGTCGATGCTGAGCTTGACATGACCGCGCAGTGATCCACTCAGCTTCCTGATGCGCCAGAAGCAGTAACCCCCTCTGTCATTCCCCGATCGCTCGATCCTTTGCCAGCCGCCACCTTGCGGAGGCTGCGTCACGTCCAAAATTCCCAAAATAAATACACTTGATGCAATGTTGCATCGTCTCAGTTTTCCCGAAGAAAAATATTTTGGGAACTTATTTGCTCAAGGCATCTCCAACGCCAGTGTTTGAATTTTTAAGAGGCACTTTTCTGACACACGCCAAACGTTGGAGCTGAACTTTTGCCAGTCAATGCATGTGGTCGACTTGCCATAAAGTGAACTCCAGAACTTTTTTTCAAGGAAATTTTTTTTAATTCTTGGAACCAATCGATTTGAGGAAACTCAAACGGTTCCTTGATTCCAGGAAATTAGGAGATGCCATGATCGATAGCACGTTGTTGTAGTCACGGAAGACCCGGTAGGGGATTTCTGTGTGCGCTCTCTCGCGTCATGTAGTGGGAAGACAAATCTGTCTTCTCGTCGCCGGTTGACCACCATAGCGCCTGCTCGGCGCTTCCCCGTTACTAGCTGATCACCATTCAGACAGCTAGTCCTTTCAGCAGGTCCTGCGGATATCCCTGCATGCCCATTCGGGCGGCAGCGGGATTGTCACGCTCTCTGTCTGCGGATGTTCCCTGCCACTTGCGCTGCAAGCGGCGGCTGGATCGTCACGCGCCGGTTGTTGGATTTTTATATAAAGCGATTATCAAATGTCACAGGTTCACATCACTTCCATCCCTTCCATCCGTCGTCCTGTCGGACTCGCACTGCTGTGCGCCGGACTCATTTCCAGCCCGGTGCTGATGTCGGCTGCTGCCGCTGCGCCGATGGCGTCAGCCATGATCACTGCAGGGCCGACGACGGCAAGCAGCGACGGCGCCAATGTCAGCATCCGCATCCGCTATGCGGGCACGCCGACCTGGGTGCGCGTGTTCATCGATAACGACGCCGTCACCACGACCGGTTATGCCTATAACGGTGTCGGCGCCGGCTACATGGTCGAGAACGGCCGTCTGTACCGCTACAGCGGCAGCAATGGCGCATGGGCCTGGACCTTCGTCAAAACCGTCCCGTACGTGCGGGCCAATAACGAGGCGACGATGACCGTGACCCGTGCCGACCTGGGCGGCGCCACTGACATCAGCGTCATTACCCAGACCGATCCGCCAGCACAGCTTTCACCGATCCTGAAACTGTCGATCATCAAGGCGACACCAACGCCAACGCCAACGCCGACGCCGACGCCGACGCCGACGCCAACCCCAACGCCAACCCCAACGCCAACCCCGACGCCAACGCCAACGCCAACGCCAACACCGACGCCGACGCCGACGCCGACCCCAACGCCGGGCACCACGGTTCCGGTGAACTACACCGCCAGCACCGCCGTCATCACCAACCCGGAGCGCGGCTTCTACCGCCACGTCGGTTGTGAAACACCGCTGAGCCAATCGCAACTGACGAGCTTCCGTACCTCGGGCGGCGAATCGCTGATGCTGTGCGTGTTCTATCTGCGCAGCTTCGTCAATGCCCCGATCAGCCAGTCCACGCTCAATCTGTTCCAGCAACAGATGGACACGGTGCGCAAGGCTGGCCTGAAAGCCATCATCCGCTTCGCCTACAACGACAACAACTCGCCGGTCGATGCGACCCCGGCGATGGTCAACACCCACCTGACACAGCTGGCGCCGTACCTGACGGCCAACAAGGACATCATCGCCGTCGTACAGGCCGGCCTGATCGGTGCGTGGGGAGAGTGGGGCAACACCAACAACTATGGCGACAGCTACAACATGACCGCCAAAAACATTGCCGACCGCAAATCGGTGGTCGACAAGCTGCTGCAAGTGGTGCCCGCCGAACGCATGGTGCAGTTGCGTATGCCCCTGTTTAAAACCAAGCTGTATACCCCGACCGCCTTGACCGCGAGCGAGGCCTACAACGGTTCGGCCAAGGCACGCCTGGGTCACCACAACGATTGCTTCCTGTCCAACGCATCGGACTACGGCACCTACATCAATCCATCGGTGGAGTTCCCGTACCTGGCCGCCGAAACGAACTATGTTCCATCGGGCGGCGAGACCTGCAACTATGCGCCGCCGCGCAGCGATTGCCCCACCGCGCTTGCCGAAATGGGCCGCTTCCACTGGTCGTATCTGAATCTGGACTACAACACGACGGTGCTGAACAACTGGAAAACGCAGGGTTGCTTTACCCAGGTCAAGCAGAAGCTGGGCTACCGCTTCGTGCTCAAGAGCGGCGCGTTCTCGCGCACGGCAAAACCGGGCGGCGGCTTCGTCGTCAACCTGCAGCTGCAGAACGAGGGCTGGTCGGCGCCATTCAACAGCCGCGACGTGGAGCTCGTGTTCCGCAACACGGCGAGCGGCACAAACTACCGCGTCAAGCTGGCAACCGACCCGCGCCATTGGCTGTCGAACCAGACCGTGACGATCAACCAGACCGTGGCGCTGCCGGCCAATATGCCAGCCGGTTCCTACGCCGTGCTGCTGAACCTGCCGGATCCACAGGCATCGCTGCGCGATCGGCCGGAGTACGCGATTCAGCTGGCCAACAGCAACACGTGGGAAGCGTCGACCGGGTTCAACAATCTGCAGCACACGGTTGGTGTCGCGCCATAAGCAGCATGAGCAGCACCGCGACCTGATACCGAAAGGCAGGCAATAAAAAAAGCCAGACCGGGTTGCCGGTCTGGCTTTTCTTGCGTGGCCGACGGTGCTGAATTTGTCGGCGGCGGCAGGCGCCTGAACGTCGGCGTCACGGCACTGGTGTAGACTGGCAGCTTGTGTCTGATCGCCCGCATCAGACCACCTTTCAGACCAGGACAGCACACGATGAACAGTTTTGCCTCATGGCAGGCACGGGCGGCGGAATACAGCGCCACCAGAAAGCGTGAAACCGTGTTGTTTCTGGCGTATGAAGCGGCGTCGGCATCTGAGGCCAGTGCCGCAGGCTTTGAATTGATGGGAACGACCTGGGACGCCAATGGCGTCGAGGTCAAGGCGTATAAATCGAAGCCGCCGGGCGTGCCGGAATTCGGGTGTGTCGTTTGCGGTAAAAATTCGCAGTATTACCATGGCGTGTATTGCTGCGGAAGGAAACGGGTTCTGATGCTGTGAACGCTGCAATCGTAGCATGACGACAACCACAACGTGACGCGGCCCGGTATCGCGCAGGACGAGCACTGATCCATGCATGGACAAATAAAAAGCCAGACCGGCTGACGCCTCGTCTGGCTTTTTGTTGTGTGGTCGGGGTGAGAGGATTCGAACCTCCGGCCTCTACGTCCCGAAGAATGCGGATTTAACACGGACACTGCATAAACAGTGGCTCTTACGGTCGAGTACTACACTGCTGTACTACACTTACTAGCTGCTGCAAATGTAAGGCTACGGCAGCGGCATCGGTCAATTGAAGGGCGGTGGATCACTTTTTGGCGAAACCTTTGCGCAGCGTGCCGCTCATGGCTTCGATCTGCGCATCCAGTTCGCCAGCTGATACAGCAGCTTTCAGCGTTTCCAGAGTCGGGATCAGGTCAGTTTGCGCAGCCAGCTCGATTGCCACTTTGCCCTCGCCAGTTCGAGCGGCTTAGTGCCGTATTTGACGACCAGACACAGCTTACCGCTGTCGACGGCGAACCACCAAGGCTTAACGCGCTTCGGCATCTCAATGCGCTTGCTCTCGCCGGACGTTTGATCCTTCACGGTGCGCAAGCGCGTTGCTGCGTATAGGCTACAGGCTTGCTTAGAGTGGGCGTAAGCGACCTGTCCGTTCAGCTTTGCGATCAGCATGTCACGGCGGCGTGCGATTGTCGATATAGGGGCAGGGCGTTTTGGGAGCCGCGGACATGCCGGAGCTGGGGGCGAAGGCCGTCCCTCTTAGTTCAAAGGCTGGAGCAACATCATCCGCCAGTGGCCCGATCCCCACAGTTGTCGGAATAAGCAGGAGAAAAAGCGCTGCTGCGCGCGTGATTCTTCGCCCACAACCTGCACTAGCGTCGTTGCCACATCTAACTATCCTTTGACTCTCGGCTAGCTTAGTGGCGGATACTGGGAGGCGATGTCGAACAACGCAACGGGGCAAGCTGTCACGGTAGTTCTGCCGCAGGTTTTCCCAAGGTGACCCGGACTTCGACCCGCCGGTTGGGCCGATTGCATTGCTCCTGCTCGTATTTTGTGACGTCCTTGCGCTCCTCGCATCTGACTTTAGGCTCGCGACTACCGGCGCCGTCGGATGTGATCGTCGCGGGCACGTTTTGCACGATGAGCTTGCGTAATTGCTCAGCGACGGCGGCGGCACGCAGTTCGGACAGGGCCTGGTTGTCGAACACTTTGCCATCCTTGGTTTTGGCACGCAGCGGGCGGGCATCGCTGTGGCCTTGCACGTGTACCTTAAAAATCGTCTCGCCTTTGCCCACACTCGAGACAATGGTTTGCAAGCTGGGTAAGGCGGACGCCGCGATCTCATGCCTGCCCGTCTCGAACAGCAGATCGGTGGGCAGTTCGAAGCAGGGATCGAGGAGCGGCCGCGATTTAACCACGCGCATGCTTTTCGCGTCAAAGTGCAAGGTCACGCTCCGCGCTGGCGGAGGTGTCGGCGCGAACAACTTTTGCTCGTCCTTGCTGGGATTGCTGAACTCAACCAAGGCCTGCTCGCCGATCTTACTCCAAAGTACGGTGGCCCCATGCACCAGCAATTTGTCCGTGCCCGCCTTCTTGCAATCGACCAGTTGGCGTCCGAGCGCTTCCGCGACTTTGGCCAGCGCGCCCGCTTCACTCACAGGCAATTCGATTGCGACGTTCTCAGCCCGGATGCCCATGCTGCGAAACGCTAGGTCGGTGAGGAATTTGGGGCCGATGAACATGCAGATAAACACCATCGGCAGCACGGCAATCGCGGCCCAGCGTTTCCAGAGGGCGCCGGGCTGTGGCGGCACCGGCGGCCCAACGCTGGTGTCGACGTCGGCGGTTGAGGCAAGCATCAGCACGAGAAAGCCGATCAGGATGGCCACGCACACCACCGAATACATCTTCGGCTTGTTTACGGCGAGCGCGGACACCCCAAGGACGAGGGATACTAAGATCGAGGTCACCAGCGAGGCTGTGTCTTGCAAGGCGGTCGGCACCAAGGAGCGCGTGCCTGAGAATGCCCATCGACAAAATGCGTTGACCAATCGCGCCAGCCAAAGCGAGGCAAAGGCGCTGTAGACGATGAAGATGACATACAGGCTACCGAAGACGAAGGCCGCGAAAACGAAGAAGAGCGCCTCGCCCGGGGTCAGTCCCGACGGGAAGAATTCGATGCTGAACAGGTACCAGAATGTAATCAGGGCACCCGCACCGGCCGCCGCCTTATAGCCCAGCGTGGCCAACTGGTTGGCCAGTTCTGCCTTGTCCTTGGGGCCGAGCGGCGTGCCGGATGTACTCATATTGTTCAGTTAATATTATCAAAAGTGAAAATACTCTCACACTTGCCCTGTCTTGCCAATCACCTTGCAAATCCGTGCGCAAAAAAACCGCCAGAGCTTTCGCACATAGCGGTTTTTTGTCCAACGGCGCTAGTCGTCTATTGCTTACAGCGGTGCAGCAACTGCGGCACCTTCAGCAGCCTTCATCGACAGATGGCGAAACAAAGTGCCGAGTTCGCGATTCAGCTTCAGGTAGAAAAAATTCGGGCAGCTACTGAAGCTCGCGAAATGCAACGGGCGGAACATGAGCTCCAAGCGAAGTTCTTCAGTGTCAAGATTCCAACTGGCTACGAACAAAGGCATCGTTTACGACGATTTTCAGAGTCGGGTTGGGTACCAGTACCAATTGCTTATAAATGGTATCCCGGCGTTTAAACCGCATGTCGTGGTCGAAGGGTATGAGAAAGTTAAGGAATTCGACGAAACTGTTAAGGCGGCCCCGTGCACTTTCGCGCAAGCGTGTGCTGAAGCTGCGCTCCCCACGTATATGGGCGCGAATCCCCAACTTTCTAAAATTGCACCAATCGTCATGGACAAAGTGGCGAAGTAAGAGGTTCTCGTAAGAGCCGCACCTGACTAACGACTTGACTCTACTGGTGCTCAAACTCCACCCGTCGTGACTCTTGGCGATATTTTTCTTACAGGAAATACGCTATTTTTACCATCTTGATATAAAAGTATTAACTGACCCAGCTGAAACCAAGTAGTCAGTGTCCGTGTGGAGCCGCAAATTAAGCACGCTCTTCAGGCTGCGGCTGACAAAGAGCGTAGGAGCCTTGCGAACATGATAGAGGTCATGGTGGTTATCTGTCCGCCTTCAGCTTTGTTATATAGGCCTTCAGTTACTTATCGCGGTTGTAAGCGAACGTTTGGGACAAGTCTTCGCGGTTCTGGACACTGATGATGAAGCGGGAACGGGTTTCAATAAATGCCATGAGACTTTTGCTCCTAGGTGTTATGAAGCCGAGTCTATGAATCAGGAGGTCTATATATTGCGGGGAACCGCAAGCTTTGCCACTAATTGCCACTAACGCGCAGAAATCTGTCAAAGCTACATTCGTTTAGGACGAGAACCCTCTGATTTATAAAAGGATTTTTGGTCGGGGTGAGAGGATTCGAACCTCCGGCCTCTACGTCCCGAACGTAGCGCTCTACCGGGCTAAGCTACACCCCGACGGTTCGAGGTGTACGTATATCCACCCCGGGATGGTCGTAATATAAAAGCGCTTAGTGGTTCCTGTCAACGGCGAAGCTGCTCAGTTGCAGCAGGCTGTTCTTGAACACGCTGTCGGGCAAGCCGGCAATCGCTTCGGACGCCCGGCGCGCTGCCTGTTCGGCCTGCGCCCGCGTGTAGTCGAGCGCGCCGCTTGACGTCACGGCCGCCAGCACCGCGTCGAATTGGGCTTCGTCGCCTTGCTCGATGCAGCTGCGCACCAGTTCACGCTGCTCTTGCGTGCCGTGTTCCATCAGCCAGATCAGGGGCAGGGTCGGTTTGCCTTCGCGTAGATCATCCCCCAGGTTCTTGCCGATCTCGGCGGCGTCGCCAGCGTAGTCGAGCACGTCGTCGATCAGCTGGAACGCGGTGCCCAGCGAGCGACCGTATTCACCGGCTGCCGCGATCTGTGCATCATTCGCGCCGGCAATCAGCGCGCCCAGTTCGGCGGCGGCTTCGAACAGCTTGGCGGTCTTGGAGCGGATCACGAGCAGGTAGCTCGCTTCGGTCACGTCCGGATCGTGCATGTTCAGCAGTTGCAGCACTTCGCCTTCGGCGATCACGTTGGTGGCGTCGGACAGGATTTGCATGATGCGCATGCTGTCCAGGCCAACCATCATCTGGAACGCACGCGAATAGAGGAAGTCGCCCACCAGCACCGAGGCGGCGTTGCCGAACAGCGCGTTGGCGGTCTGGCGGCCACGGCGCATCGACGATTCGTCGACGACGTCGTCATGCAGCAGCGTGGCGGTGTGGATGAATTCGACGACGGCGGCCAGCTCGTGGTGCGCGGTGCCCCGGTAGCCGTAGGCGTTGGCCAGCAGCAGTACCAGTACCGGACGGATGCGCTTGCCGCCGGCACTGATGATGTACTCGGCGATCTGGTTGACCAGCGTGACTTCGGAATGCAGCCGCTGGCGGATTACCGCGTTGACGGCCTCCATATCGGGCGCGATCGACTGGACGATGGTGTTCTGTTGGGCGTCTTGGGTAGCGGCTGACAAGGCTGACCTGCGTGAGCGTTGGGTTAACTATAATTCAGTTTGCTGTTGCAACTGCAATGAGACGTCGAGAACTGCTTGCTATAGAATAGGTCAACGTAGATTTAGAACGCCAAACTGCTTATCTTCCCGACACGAAGTACGGTGATTTGCGAGATGTTTCCCTCTTTTTTAAAGCCATGAAAATATTGAAAGAGGTGCGGTATGTTGGTTAATTCTCGTAGTATTTTGGAGGCCGTCGCTCAGGCCCAATATTTTTAAGCACGCCGATGGCGTTGGGTAAAGGCTTTATTCGCGCCGTCGAACGGCATAAAAGAAATATGTCGATGATTGCAGTATGGAAGGGAAGCCACCTTTGCCCGCTCTTCTAACAGATGTTGATTTCCACTATACTTGCTACGAGGCCGCCCCTGGTATTGCGAATAAATTGTCGAACATATTGGCGATGTCAGCTGTAACTGGAAAAAAATACGTCGCGTTTTGAGACGTTCCTAGCATCCCCGTGCTGAGGATATTGATAAGAAGCTCGGCTAAAAAAATGGAGTAGCCATTGACTCAGGACAGTTCTCATCCTCCCGATTTGGATTCGTTTATTGCGGCCATGTCGCTGGACGCATCGGGAACGAAGCTAGGTCACACAGTTAAAGCTTGCCCAAATCTGGCTCGAACTCTTCGAACGCTAAGTCCGGTGAAAGCGGCGGCCACCTTTGGGGGTCTGCTACTGAAGAAACGGCTTCAACCCAATTGCCTTCGATTGGAAACCCTTGTGCATGCATGCATTGCACTGGGAAACGGGACACGGGCGCCACTGTCAGCGGCAGTAGTCCAAGGATTTTCCGAAGTCGGGGCGGCCATTGGCTATATGGAAGACCCGCCCGAAGATGTGTTTGTAGGGAATATCGTATCTAAACGGGGTAACTACAGAGTTTTAGAGGGAATTTGGGAAACTGGGACATTTTATCTTCAGCGTATTGTAAACCTTGCTGATGATCTCCCTGCTGATCAGAACTTCGCGTGGATAGCAAATGCTATTCATGCACTGTTGCGCCTATCTGAGGTGTGTTGTGAGAGGGCGGGACTTTCACGAAACGATTTGGGAAGCCAATCCGGTGAAACAGTGTTGCCATCGGACTTGGCCAGCGCGTCGGCAAATTTGCGACAGCTTGTACATGTAAATTTGAGCGACTTGGGGAAAATCGGAATCGAAATATCCGATCTCGATCCGTTCATTTTTGACCCTAGCGATCGCAAAGAGCTGTTGAATCAGTCCATTACGAACAGTGCGCTCGAAGCTAATCCTGTACTTGTCGAGGGCAATGAGCTCTACCTCACGCTCCCTACTGCGGTTTCTGCGGCGATTCGGCGGTTCTTCATTCGGGTGCTTGGATCTGGCGATAATCGGCTCGTTCTCCTGCGTCAGCTTGCGGGCGAATACTCGAAGGTTTTGGGAGACTCACCGTTAGTTCGAGCGCACGGCGCGAGATTCCCGTTCTCAAGGCAATCCTGGGGAACTGTTTGTTGCTTTTCCCAGCAAGTTGATGAAGGTAGATTCCTGAATGTCATATTCATATTGGACCCTCTTGATGATTTCGACGATGGTGGCCTTTCAGGTATGTATCTGGGTACAGAAAGGTTGACGCATGAACTTCAAAAGGTATCTCATGCAATGCAAACGCGTGCTGAGCAAGGACTAGGCTTCAGAAGCGGAATTACATTAGTTGTAATGTGTGGCGTCGGGCGTGGCGTCGCGATCGAGATGCCTGTGGAGGATCGGGCGCGTTGGGACGGGGAATTTCTTAGCGTGTCAGATTTTTGCACTCTCGGCAGGTTCAAAGGAATGGAGATTTTGAATTTTTGGCGTGTCTTGGATATGAGGGCGCGGCTAAAGCGAATGAACGTGCGATTGCATACGGTCAACGGATTCTTAAATCTCTATGCCTGGGTTGACTCGTTGGACGGGCATTTAGTGCCTCATGCCGATATACCTGAGGACGTCGCCTTGGGTCAGCACTTGAGTCTTTCAATTACCCAGAACGCGCTTCTTGATCTTCGTCATAAGGTAGTCACCGACTGGGACCTTCACGTAGCGCAGTTTGTTGATGGTCGGTGGCTCCCTATAATGAAGGAAGGTGCGAGTTATTTCGAAGAGGACTACCGGCAGTCATTATACGGGCACCTACCCTCAGAACATGATCGACGTCCATTAGGAGCAACACTTACAGCTCAAAGAACTTGGTGGTACGAACTAGGAGTTTCCTCCAGCGGTGAGGATACTGGAACCTATGATCGATGGAAGATGCTCGGGACGTGGCTCCCTCTGGCTGTCGATTGTCTTGAGCTTATATTTGGTAAGGCGATTGGGCCCGGACCGGTGTTGTGGCGCTGCGGTTTCGAAGCGCCCGAGGAAGCATTGAGACCAGAAGGAAATGACAGCGCTGGCGACCTGAGCACATCGATATCTACCCGGGTAGACCACGAAAATCGAACCATTGAGCTTACAATCGGTCTAGCTTTTGACAAAGCCATATTTCACCCGATTAACATTGCGGAGCGGGCTCTGGTCAGATCGCTTGTATCCGGAGTTGCCGAACTTGCGGGATTGTCACAAGTTCCAATCGATGAGCTCGTGGAAGAGATTGTGCCAAGCGATAGTGCTAGGCATGCGCATCGTTTTTATGCGCGGGATTTTCGTGATCACATCCACAGCCTCAAGCACAAAGAGCCGATCAAACTTGGGCGGCTAGACGCAGCTGCGGAACGACTAGGTCTGGGGTGGAAGACCCGTAGCCCAAGTGTCGGCGGGAAGATTACTGGCAAACAAAATTGCCAGCAGTTCCTCAATGCGCTGGTTGGCGTTTTGGAGAGTAGCTTATGCGCCGAGCTTCGAAAATTTGACCGAGCAGCTTTACTCGGAACGCTTTTAAGTAATCATGAAGCAGCAGCAGCGTCTCGTGATCGATGGCACAGAACGTCTGCGTCAATTTTGGCCCTTCGACGCGACAAAAAAGCCGCTATGCATTCAATGTTAAAGCATGAGCAGCAATTGAATGCTGTGTTTCAATCTAGCCGCAATCTGATGGAGATCGCACTTTGTGAGTCTCCCATTACGGGTTTTTTGGTGCCGGGAGAGTTGGATCTGACGCGACTTCTTACTCGCGCTAATGAGCTTTTCCATATGGGGGGATGGTCTGACTTGCTCTATTGGGATTGTCTGGAACCGACGCTTATCGTTCGACCCCTGGGCGATGTTCATGCGAAGCATGATTTCATGGAGACCGTCTTAGATGCGTTTGGCAATGCCGCCGGCGAACACCGTTACACTGCGTCTGCTGCAAATTACGCGAAGAACCTTAAACAGGTCGAGCCAATGCCGGATTCCACGGAAAAGATTGACTTACGATTCTTAAATGCTTGGCGTGACGATTTTGGTGTCGATATTGATTCTTTTCGGCGTTATATTGATGTGGTCGAAGACTTTGCAATTGATCGGCAGATGGCCGTCCTCACATTGCGGCGATCTGAGCTTGTGGCCCTTGCTGCAGATGCCGAGGTGGGTAATAAGATTATCGACTTCTTTACACTGCGCCCCCGTGAGGGATGGAAGACCCTGCCGGAGGGATTCGATCATAAGGACATAGCAATATGGCGGTTCCGACGCCGACTGAGTTCGCTCCGTCGCCCTTTATTGCAGCTTACCCTCGACGCTGATCCGGAGATAATATTCGCTCCGGGCCTCTTGCGTGAGTCACTCGCTTCGACGATCCAAAACTACTACAGCGCGACCTATCCGGATCGACATCTTGGAGCAGAAATGAGGCGCTATGCTGGTTATGCGCGCCAGCGAGACGGAGCCGCGTTTAACAAGGAAGTCACGGCACGAATGTTCGAGATGGGCTGGCAGGTCGCGCCAGAGATTCTCATAACTAAGATTCTAGGGCAGTCGTTTGAGCGCAATTATGGTGACGTAGATGTTCTCGCTTGGGATCATGTGAAGGGCAGAATATTAGTATTGGAATGTAAGGATCTTCAGTTTAGAAAAACTTATGGTGAAATAGCTGAACAACTTGCTGACTATCGAGGCCTAGCCTCATCAGACGGAAAGGATCGAGACTCTCTGCGGAAGCATCTAGATCGTGTGGAAATCTTACGAAGCTGCTATGTGCAGCTCGGAAAATTTGTTGGAATGGACGGTGTGTATACGATTGAAAGCATCGTTGTATTTAGAGACCCGGTTCCAATGCAGTTTGCTAGTGGCCCTATAAGAGATCACGCCAAGGTGTTAATCTTTCAGGAACTGAGTTCCATCTGAATTTAAAATTTAAAAGAAGAATTAGGCTCTGTCGGTGTGGCACCATAAGCAGAATCGCGGCCTGATACCGAAAGGTGGGCAATAAAAAAGCCAAGCCGGTTTGCCGGTCTGGCTTTGATGGCTCCCTGGTCGGGGTGAGAGGATTCGAACCTCCGGCCTCTACGTCCCGAACGTAGCGCTCTACCGGGCTAAGCTACACCCCGACGGTTCGGGATGTACGTACAACCACCCCGGGATGGTCGTAATATAAAATCGCTTAGTGGTTCCTGTCAACGGCGAAGCTGCTCAGTTGCAGCAGGCTGTTCTTGAACACGCTGTCGGGCAAGCCGGCAATCGCTTCAGATGCCCGGCGCGCTGCCTGTTCGGCCTGCGCCCGCGTGTAATCGAGCGCGCCGCTCGACGTCACAGCGGCCAGCACCGCGTCGAATTGGGCTTCGTCGCCTTGCTCGATGCAGCTGCGCACCAGTTCGCGCTGCTCTTGCGTGCCGTGTTCCATCAGCCAGATCAGGGGCAGGGTCGGTTTGCCTTCGCGCAGGTCGTCCCCCAGGTTCTTGCCGATCTCGGCGGCGTCGCCGGCGTAGTCGAGCACGTCGTCGATCAGCTGGAACGCGGTGCCCAGCGAGCGACCGTATTCACCGGCTGCCGCGATCTGTGCATCATTCGCGCCGGCAATCAGCGCGCCCAGTTCGGCGGCGGCTTCGAACAGCTTGGCGGTCTTGGAGCGGATCACGAGCAGGTAGCTCGCTTCGGTCACGTCCGGATCGTGCATGTTCAGCAGTTGCAGCACTTCGCCTTCGGCGATCACGTTGGTGGCGTCGGACAGGATTTGCATGATGCGCATGCTGTCCAGGCCAACCATCATCTGGAACGCACGCGAATAGAGGAAGTCGCCCACCAGCACCGAGGCGGCGTTGCCGAACAGCGCGTTGGCGGTCTGGCGGCCACGGCGCATCGACGATTCGTCGACGACGTCGTCATGCAGCAGCGTGGCGGTGTGGATGAATTCGACGACGGCGGCCAGCTCGTGGTGCGCGGTGCCCCGGTAGCCGTAGGCGTTGGCCAGCAGCAGTACCAGTACCGGACGGATGCGCTTGCCGCCGGCACTGATGATGTACTCGGCGATCTGGTTGACCAGCGTGACTTCGGAATGCAGCCGCTGGCGGATTACCGCGTTGACGGCCTCCATATCGGGCGCGATCGACTGGACGATGGTGTTCTGTTGGGCGTGTTGGGTAGCGGCTGACAAGGCTGACCTGCGTGAGCGTTGGGTTAACTATAAGAGTGGGGCGATTATACGT
>Ga0308164_10000751_pt1 | contig 45468 bp, 43 predicted proteins | sample PhyTR2_FD_201031 | JGI IMG/M metagenome (GOLD analysis project Ga0308164, IMG submission 201031) | Phyllosphere microbial communities from UC Gill Tract Community Farm, Albany, California, United States - DLSLT.R2 | ecosystem: Host-associated > Plants > Phyllosphere > Unclassified | place: USA...
GACCAAGACCAGTTTGACCGCTTCCTCACGAAGCTCCGGCGTGTATGTTCTCGTTCGTTTCATAAATTCTCCCGTCGGTGAAGTTTACCAAACAGGAGTGTCCGAAAAAGTCAGGGTACCTCAAAGAGCGCGCCGCGTGAGCGTGTCGTGCGCTTCGTTGATGGGTTAAGTCAGGCTTGCGACGTGTTAGGTCTATCCATTAACACGTCGCATTTCTCTACATTTGTTAATACGATTCTTTAAATGTCGCGTCGCGCTCGTCCTAGAGGCGAGGTCAGCCTGAACGTCAGGTCGTTTCACTGTTTCCTTGGGCGCCGGTTGACTAAGGTCGTGAATAAAAATTAGCTTAATATGATGTTCCAACTCTTTAAAGGAAATGACATGATCACCCCTGGACGTTCCTCAGCCGGCTCTTCACCCAAAAAGACGAAAGTTCAGATCCTCCTGATTCAGTCGCTTGACGAATATGGACGGCCCATCCCCGGCAAAGAGCAATACGCGATCGCCACGTTGGATGTGCCGCCAACAATTCTGTTTATCGCAGAAAGTTACAAAGAGGCTGTCAGTTGGGCCATGCAGAATGGCTACGCTCTTTCCGACGCTCCTAAGCCTTAATATTATGAATCAGACTGGCGGCGGATGTCAGTGATGTCAAGTTTTGCGAGCGGGGTCCATACCGCTTGCATTCCGCCATTGTGGGTAGTCTGCCAGTGCTCGATGGCAGTGGAGACGGCGAGGTCTGCCTCCTCCCGCGCACGCTCAGCAGGAACCCGGTGCAGCGCAGCTAAAAATGCTTGATGCCAAAAATCCGAAACAGTCATGATGCCCTCCAAGTGGTTAACCACGTGACTTTGCCTTGGCCAGGCGAGAAGTCAAGTGACGTGCGATCGATAATTGGCAAGGTCGAAGCATTGCTTAGGCGAGTCAGCTGACTCGTGAGCGTGCTCGCAGAATTCTCGGTCCTTGCGAAAGCTACCGAGAAAAGCAAAGGTGCGTAATTCCGTGCTGGTTAAAAAATCGCAGTTGCTCAGACGTTTTTTTTAGATACACCAGACGCACCTGTTCGCGGTGCGGGCGCGGTGCGCAGCCTTTCTAAGCTGGCGCCGTCGCGGTCGCCGTTGGCGATGCGACCGCGCCTCCCGTGTTGGCTTTGCATTGGCGCGCCGTCTCGAGCGCGTCGTGGAACGGCCTGACCAATGTTCCGTTTAATTCGGCGTGCTGCTGCATGATCAACGTTATTTCCGTCTCGGACAGCGCGTCATTGAATTCCAACCAAGACAGCAGGTGGGGCGTGGTTTGGGTAAGGTTATGGCCTGCTTCTCGGGACAGCTTGGTCGCTTTGCGATCATCGGTGATGACGGCCTGATAGAGCCTCATGGCCAGCGCGATCGAAGATAGCTCACCTTTGCCAAGCTTTTTGCGCTCTTCCAAAGCGCTCACCATGCGAAGGTCATCAAGTGTGCAAGCGTGACTAGGGAAGCCTCCTGCCGCCTGCTCTCGCTCAAGGCGAGCGCGCAACTCATCATCGCAAGTTTTGCGCTGAGACCGACGCTTCACAAGAAGCTCATACTGAACGACGCCAGTGACGCAAAATGAGCAGCCAGCTTTCTTAGCAGCCAAATGCAAAGTTTCCGATGACAAGATGTTCCAAACGGCGCAAGTGTCGGCGACGTTCACGCGGTGAAAATTGGATGGATCAATAGCCATTCAACGACCGTCCATAAAGAGCCGCGACTTCTTGAAGCTCGCCATGGCTGAGGAGCAAAGCCTCCGCCAACCGTCCGGCGCTGATCAATCCATTTCGGTGGGCGTCGAAGCATAGCGCGACATAGTGATCCGACAGTCCCAAGTCAAGCAGCGCGGACTTTTGCCGGCGCTGCGCCTCGCTCAATGACGCTGGAATCTCAGGATCGACTTTGTCGGCGGCTGCGACACGAAGGTCACGAATGCGACGGCTCTGCTGTGAGTCGGCAATGCGGGCCCTTTGCGCCGCCACGCCAAGCGCGTCACAACTTACTTTGAACTGGTTCGCCAACCGCCTGATATCGTCGTCGCTCAATTCGGATAGCTTGGGAAGCTGCCGAATAAAAGCGGTTGGCATCAGATACTCGGAAGCGAAGGCATTGGCGCGTCGTTCATGAGGGGCGGCGCCTTCCGAGCGCAATGACACCCGCGCTACGGTGTCGGCGTCGAACAGCGCGTGCGCCAACTCGTGGGCCGCGCTGAATCGCTGCCGATACATGTCCTCGCTGGAATTCACCAACACGCACTTCCCAGCGAAGGGGTGGACGATGAACAACCCAGAGATGTTGGAGTCGCCCAGCCGTCGACGGAACACATGAATTCCCAACTTTCGGCAGTCGCCAAACACGTCGAGAGGCAGATCGCGCTCTTGGTAGCCGAGGCGCGCGCGAACCGCGGCGGAGGCGTCGGGCGCTGAAAGTTTGGATCGCGTGGTCGCTGGAAGCTCGAATGGCGTGGGCAGCCTCCCAAGTTCCTTGGCCAGCTCATGCTCAGTTTCGCAAAGGTAGAGAAAGTCGCGGATAGCGCGGCGATCCTCCTTGTTGAATTCATCACTCTTCGCCCGGTAGAGCGTCTGAATTGGGGGCGAGTTGGTCGGATCGTCATTGGTGAGAAAAACTTTGTAGTCGCACCGGAAATAATCGCTCAGGATGAGGACCTCGTCGCCGGTGGGCTCCAATACGCCGGCCTCAATGGCGGTGATTCGCGCCCCAGGGACTCCCGTGGCCACGGCGACTTCATCGACGGTATCGCTAAGCTGCTGGCGATATGCGGCGACCTTGCTGCCTAAGATGGCGAGATTGAGGCTCATACTGAGTCATCTTAGATATTAAGTTGTCAATCGTCAATTTTTAGAGCGAAGCTGATGTTTTTTGGCCGAAGCGTGCGGCATGCATCTCTTGGATATCGCGCATCCGCGCGATACAAAACTCTCGCGCTTTATTCCAGTGTGAACGTCGCAAGAACCTCGCCCACCTTCGCGCCGTCAAGGATCGCTCGCGCCGAAATGGCCCATCCCTCGCCCGATCGACTGCAAACGAGAATGAGCTCCTCGCCCAGTTCAATTCGCGAATGAAGCGCATGAAGCGCATGGCTTGAAGCCGACCCGACATAAACCGTGGTGGGCGAGGGCTGACGCTGCTTCGAGACGCCAGAGCCGTCGAACAGTTGAATTTCAAATTCCCACGTGGCTGTCTTCGAGGCAAAGCCAGCCGACTTTTTGGCGATCCACTTGGCTTTGGCGAGCAACCATGCGCGCCCCGGATCAGGTTGACGACCTAGCCAAGATTTCAGGGGAATTGGGGCGCCCTGTTCGTTGACTGGAAGGACGTCGCGCAACATGGCAGCCGAAGAGATCGCCGACCGAAGCTCCGCGCAGTCGGCCGACACATGCGCGAGCTGCGCCCTGATGTCGGCCCAGTCTTCGGATGCGCTGGCGAAAACTTGGATCGCGCTCCGGAGCTCGTCAACAAGAGGCAACAACTCGCGCTCCTGCGAGCGTTGGTCATCATCATCTTGCTCAAGATTGCCTGCGCCAAAGGCCCGCTCAATCGCCAGATCCAAAGCCCCGGTCGGTGACAGCTTATCCTCGCGATCGTCAAACAAGGCGCGCAGCTTCCGCTTGCGTTCGGCCGTCAGGCGCAACGTCACAGCTTCGCGCGTCCACGCTGCGTCAACCTCCGCCAACGATGCGACCGCATCAGTTGTGGCCACATGCGGGGGCATGGCTGCCGAGCGTCCTGGCGGGACGGGAGGCGCATCCGGATTGCTTCGTTTTAGTCTCATTGCATGTCCTTGAAGACCTCAAACGGGAATCTGGCTTCGGCGTCGCTGATCTGGACCTGAACGCCAAGTCCAAAATTGCTCAGCGCTCAGGCGCCGCCGCGCTATCACGCATAGCGCGGTATGACAGCGCTGCCAGAAAGCGCGCGGCAGCATCGGGCGTGACGTTGCCCTTCAGAGTGGGCAAAGAAACGCCATTTTCGGCCTGCGCAGCCCAGTCCAAGGCGGTGCCCTTGCCACGGCTTTTGGACATGCCAAAAGCAAGCTTTTCGAGCAAGGCGGAGCGATCTTCCGAGATGATCTCCTTGCCAGGCGTCCGATGCGAGTCGATGTCGAGGTTTACCAGCGCTCCTCGGTTGACATAGAGCGTGGTCGAGAAGCGTGAGCGGCTGGCCGCGACGTAGGTCCACTCGCGATCGGCCATGGCCGGGTTGACGAGGCAGTAGGCGGAGTCAAACGTGCGCCCCTGCGACTTGTGGTTGGTCAGGCAGTAGCCGTGGTCGAATCGGCCGAACGATGGGGGAACCATGACGACCTTCTCGCCACGCTCGTTGGCGTCGTCAAGCTCGACTCGAAGCAGCGGCGTGAACATCGCGCGCTCAATCGCGACGACGGTCCCCGCCACCCCGTTGGCGACGCCGACGTCTTTGTCGTTCTTGGTGAAGACCACGCGGTCGCCGGGCGCGAAGCGCTTGGATTCGCGCGACTCGTCTCGGTGAACGATCTCAACCTCGATGCCTTGGGCATCGATCACCCGGTCGGCGGATATCAGCAGCGCACGAGCTTTCTCGTTGAGCTCGCGGACCTCCGCGCGCATGCCAGCGATCATCGTCTTCGACGGCAGCGGCACCGGGTCCGCCGACCAGTCGGATATCAGGGCGTCGACCGTGGCGGAGTGGCCCGACGTCAGCTTCAAGCGGCCTTTGTCGTCCAGCATCGACAGCGCCTCTTTGGCCTCGCCGGTGGCGAATTTGCGCACCGCCTCGCGCATCCAGCGGTGGTCGTAGCGCTCGCGCCATCGGGCGAAAGCCCGCGCGAGCTTCGGCAGCGCGGCGCAAAGCGCCTCCAAGGCGCCAAGCTTCGCGTCCTCGGGGAGCGCCAGCAGCGTGGCGGCCGCGCGCTTCGTCAGATCGCCGCGCGAGCGCAGCCAGTCGAGCAGGGGGGCGAAGTCGGTGCGTTGGCGTTGGATGTTTGAGATTTCCACTTTGCCGTGGCGTTCGCACAGCGCCCGAAAGATGCCGCCGGCGGCGATGGGTTGAAGCTGCTTGGCGTCGCCGACGGCGACGAGCTTGCCGCCTGCGGCCAGGACAGCGCGCTGCAGCAGGGAGAATTCTTTCGAGCCCACCATGCCGGCTTCGTCGAGCACGAGGATGGTTTTGGCGCCCAAACGGGCTTTGCCTTTGTCCAGGGCATGCAAGAGGCTGGCGATGGTGCGAGACGGGATGCCGGTTTCACGCGCCAAGTTTTGGCTCGCGGCCGCGGACTGGCAGCATCCAAGCACGTCGAAGCCGGAGGCCTTGTAAGCTTCGCCCAGGGCTTTGAGCATGGTGGTCTTGCCGGTGCCGGCCCAACCCTCGACGAAGGCGTGGCGTCCCGTTTCGCAGGCGACGTGGGCGGCCGCGGCGCGCTGCTGGGCAAGCGAAGCCGGCGCGCCGATCTTGGCCGATATCTCGGCTTCGAGCCGGTCGAACTCGCGGTCGATGGCGCCGCGGTCCAAATGGTGCGATTTGTCGACGGCCCCGCGCTTGACGGCCTCCGAGCACTCGGTCTCCACCGCGAGCGTCGCGGTGGACGTGAACACTTCCGCGAGCTGCTCGGTTTGTCCAAGGCGCACCGTCAACGTCGCGTCGAGAAAGCGTCCAAGCTCAGCGACGCAGCGCGCCGCGTCCCACTCGCCCATGGCCATCTCGCAGATGAGGGCCAAGGCGTCCGACGAGGTGGCGCACGACTGCGACTCCATGAGCCGCTCCATCAAATCGTGGTGGTCGAGCTCAAACGGGGCTGGCTCCACGCATTGAGGCGCGGCCGCGCCAAGCTGCTCCTCTTGGCGCGCAGGGTTTCGCGGGTCGTTGGCTGGGCTTGAAGCAGGCGACGAAGCCGCAGCAGGCGCGGGGGCTGGCGTTCGCATCGCCGCGACGCTTTGGGGCGTCAGGCCGATGTCCGCTGCCTGCTTTGTGAAGCTGGCCAAAAGCTCGGGCAAGGGCGGCTCGGACTTGGCTTGGCGCGTGTTGAGGGCGGCGACTTCGCGGGCGGCGCCGCCGTCGAGCATGCCGCACTCGCGGACATACTCGGCGATCTGCTTGGAGCGCGACGACAGCGCGTCGCGCTGCGCTTGCTCGACGCCGCGCAAGGTGAAGTATTTTCCGTCGGCCTCGACCCCAAAGCCCAGCCCCTTCATGCGGACGGCCAGCTCCGCTCGGAACAGAATGCCCACGCTCATCTTGCGCTCGAACTGGGCGCGCTGCTCCAACGCGCTCCATTCGTTGGCGCCTTCGCGCTTGCCCAAGTTGAAGAGAAACCCGTGCACATGGAGCTGTGGTTCGCCGGCGCGGCTGGCGAAGTGCGGATAGCAAGCGGCGACCGCGGCCTGAGCAAAGCGCTTGGTCGCGCCGGCGCGCCCGTGTCGCGTGATGCATTGCGTCTCGGCGTGGGCGAGGGCGGCCTTGGCCGCCTGCATGACGGCGTCGGCCACCGCTTCGCGCGTCGCGGCGTCGCCTCCCGCGAAAACGGCGGAGACGTCCTTGGGCGCGGAGAACGTCATGTCCAGCCCCATGACGTGGTTCTGGCCGGCGCCTTTGACCAGCGCTGCGCCGGTGAGGGGATGAAAGCCTTGGGCAAGTCGCTCGACGTGTTCTGGCTCGGCGACGCCATCCAGCCCAAGCAGTTCGGCCCCGGAACATGCCCAGGTGGGCTGAGGGCCGGCTTGCTTGTCGGCGCCACGGGCGTAGTCGTCGAAGTCGCCGCGCTGCTTGGTCGACGTGGACGGCCCACCTAGGTAGGCCAAATAGCCGCCGGCGTCGCCGCGCTTGGCTTGGTTGGAGGCGGAGTTGATCTTGGTGATCGAGAGCATGGGTCAGCCACCGCCGCCAAACAGCGCTTCGAACTGGTCGCCAATGGAGACGGCTGCGGCGCATGGGGTTGCTGGCTCTGCGGCGTAAGCAGAATTTGGCGGGAGCGCTGCATCAAGAAGTGATTCGATGTAAGCCGAGCGAGTCATGCCCAATTCAGCTCGGGCTTGGTCGATCCGGGCGAGCGATCCTGGACGCAAACGCAAAAGCGCGTGCTCACGTTCGGACTTGCTGCGCGCGTAGCCAGCTTTGGCGGCCAACCTTTTTTTCTCGACATGCTCGGCGTTCTCTTGTGTGGTCATAAGGTCTCCTGTGCGAGCAATGCTGGCGAGAACGTCAAGCCGCCAAAAAAAATCCCGCCGAAGCGGGAGCTGATTAGTCGAACATTCCGATGATGTCATTGTCGAGAAGATGCGAATATCGCATGAGCGATTCGTAATCTCTATGGCCCACGATTTTCATAAGGGACGGCAGCTTCTCCGGGCTGCAGTTCAACACTCTTCGGCTGATGCCTTCATGACGCCAGCTATGGAACGTAAAATTCTCAATCTTGGCTGCCCGAACAATTTCCCTGAAAGTTTGTGACACTGAGTGAGGGTTCGGAAACACTTCAAATATCCTTTGATCGCCCTCGCGTTGCAACAGTCGCAGCTCAGCAATGGCAGCTCTTGCCGCTGGCGAGAGCGGGACAGACCTTTCTGTTTTCTTCTTGGTATGCGCGGCAGGAATTCTCCAAACTTGATCTTCGTGAGTGAGTTCGCTCCACTGCGCAAAGATCAATTCTTGCTGACGGGCGCAAGTTTCCAAAGCCAAGACAACCAGGCATCGCCAGTGTTCTTGCCGATTAGGCCAGTTTTCAATCTGACTCAAGATCCGTTCGAATTCGCCAGTTTGCAAACGGCGATCGCGTTTATTTTGCCAATCTTGTGGAATGCCTTCCATTGACACACCGATGAATGGATTGGCGACTTTGTTGCGCTTCGCCCACCATTCGCAGGCGACTTTCATGTAGCTGAGGTGTTCCTTAATGGTCGCGTATGCGTAAGGTTGGTCCCGCGTCGTGAGCTTAGCTCGCATTTTTAAAACGTGGCTCCGTGACCAATCGTCGTCCAATTTCGCGACAGTGACGTTGCCCACGAAGTAGTCCACTTTGACGAGGCTTCGTTTCGCGCGGTTGCTGGACGCGGAGCTTTCGCGAAATTTGACGATGACGTCAGCGAGCTTGGCTCGTTCAAAATTGCGCTGTCCGCCAATCTTCTCCTGCTCGTTGAGGCTCGAAGCGCTGGCGCGCTGGGCTTTTATGGCCGCGGCCGTGATGGCCGCGATAAATTCTTCCGCTTTTGAGCGAGTGGAAAAAGTTCCAGTTTTTCTACCGACATTGGCGATGCGCACGTCAGCCTCGAATGCGATCGCGCCGTCGGCTCGTTTACGTTCCTTGATTCCCATGGTTCTCTCCTTGGTGTTGTTGTTGGATGCGGCGACCCCTGTGCTGACGGTTGGCCTTGACTGGCCACCGACAAGACCAACGGCGGAGGAACAGGCCGGGCCTTATCGCGGTGATTTTCGCGGTGCGCGGGGGGAGCCGCTGACAACATAAATCCAAGGACTAGGCTCGGCGCAAGCCCTACTTTCCGACGCCAATCGAAACAAAGGTTGGAGATAGTGTCCAATCTTCATGGGATCTCTGCTGAAAAATCCAATGAAATTCGGCGCATTAATTTAAGTGAGTAGACGTTATTTAATCTATGGCAAGTCATTACGTTAACAAGTGATTTTCATGCTCGCGCAGGTCGAGCAAGTCGCGCAAATCGCGGCGCATTTCGCGCGGTAAACTCGGATGACGAGCGGTAAGCGAAACGTTGTTTTAGCCGCGCGTCCCAAGCCGGAAATCAGGCGCGTTCGTCAAACCACCAGCGATAAATATCACTGGCAGCGTCTTCCATGACTGGGCCCCACTCGGGCTCGAAGCGGGCCTCGACCTCAAGCGTCCTCTCCAAGTCAAAACCGTGCTCATGTTCGAAAAAACGACCTTGAAGGGCGTCGCAGTGGACGCAGCCGTTGGAGAGGTAGGAGCCGCCCTCGGTTCTGCTGCGTCGGGGCCGCAGCTCGCCGATGCCGTGACTCCTCAACAGGGCGGCGGGCAGCATGCGGGCGATGATCTTAGCGGCATCGTTTAAATGGTCTCCGAATGAATGCAGGTCGAGCTCCACGTCGGCGCAGCCAGGCAGCACGCGGCTGGCGGCGCATGTGATCCCCAAGACCAAGCGCGTGTCCCGCCGCACTTCCAGCATGAGGTCGTTTCGGTCAACACTTCGAACGGCGCCGTCAGGCCCAAGACCGGCGCGAAGCGGAGCCGGCCGGTGAGCGCGCCTTCGACAAAGCGCGAAAGCTCGATGGTCTGGCGCCAGTTGCGCGAATCGTCCTTCCCCTTGGCGCCCACCCACAGGCCATGCTCCGGCGAGGGCAGTTGCGCGGAGCAGGTTGACGACGCTTCATCGAACGCCAAGCGGAACGAGGGGGCCTCCTTCTCGATCGGGAAGTCGCGCTGCCGAAACAGCCACAGGGCTCGAACGCCGGACGCCGCGTAGCGCCGATGCCTGCGCCTTGTCTCCTCGTCGTCTTGGCGGCTCCATTGGACTTCGATAGCGACTTGGCGGTGGCCACTGGTGGCCAGGACGTCCGTGACCCACGCCGCGCCGTCCCCCGCATGTCCGGCGCGCTCGGGCTCCGCTTGCCACTTCGCGCGCCTAACCCCGTCCACGATCAAGCGCTTGGCGAGCAGGTGTTCGGCCGACTCTGGGGCCGTCAAACACGGCCCGCGACGCGCGTGCGCGAAATGCTTCGTCCCCAGCTTGCTCGTTTTCAGGGTGACGCCGGCCCCGCAACAAGGCGACCGTAAATGCTTGGCGGCCGCGTTTTCTCGGCGCAACGCCTCCCAGGCGTCATCGCATTCAAAATCAAAGGCCATGAGGGGTTGGTCGTCGCGATGGCATTTGAGCGGCATGGTCGGCGAGTGGGGCAAAAAGAGGGGGAAGGAGGGGGCGAGCTTTGCTATGGACCAGATTACCCATGGCCATTGCCAATGTCAAAGCCGCGGAGTATCTGTTCGAGGCATCGAGGGTCGCGACGGAGCAGTATGGCCCCGCGGCGTTGCCGCGTCGACGCGGCCCACGGGGCCCGTCGAAGTGGTTGGGGTTTTTTGCCGCCAGGCAGCCAGCGGCGCTCGCGCCGCGCTCGGCCGACAACGCGGACTTGGGCAGCGCCAGAGCGCTGTCCAGGGGACGCGCCGGTCCCCTATGGTTTTGTAGTTCTATTTAAAACCTATAGCTCATAGGGAAAGCGGCCCGTTCAACGCCGATTAGCGGCCTGCTCAACGCGGCTTCTTGAAAAAATCAGCCCGTTCAACACCGATGTCGGCCCTGTCAACGCGCGTTGCGCTGGTCAAAAGGAAACATAGATATTGACCAATCCAGACTCCCCATGAGGGCTTGGCGACAGTCTGCGCAAACCCTACTCGCCAGTTAGCCCATGCGCGCGCGTTGGGATATCAAAAGGAACGCGGGAGAGGGTCTGCGTTCCTAGGTTTGAAGCAAAGCCTCGACCTCATCGCGACAGCGCCATGCGGCGCGCCGACATTTCATGGCGTTTCGACGCGGTTTTTCAACTCTCCAAACGCCCGCGCGAAAAAGCAGTTCTCATAGCGAAGTCGGCCCGTTCAACGCGGGTTTTTGATGAATGAATAATCGGATATGCGTGCGCCGGCACTCCCCCACCGTGACCAAGCCATCGCGAATCTGCCTATGATGTGCGATCAATAATATCGCTATGGAATCCCACCAGTTTATTTTCTGTTGAACGAAACAGTGGCAATTAAAGGCTCACGCCACCGCGTCTTTTCGGCGCCAATGCGACCTTTGGAGCGCTTGGCGGAACCGGCTTCGGTGGATGCTTCACTACCGGCATCGCGGGCCCGCGGACCGCCAGCAAGCTCCACTGGTCGCTGGCGTTGTCGCTGCCCGTGCTTTTGTCGATCGACCAAGACGCGATCAGGTCGGGGCGCTTGGCTGCCAGCTCTTGCATGGCCTTTTCCAACGCGCCGATGAAACGTTTGGGCGCGGGCAGGTAGCCGCTGAGGCCCCGCAGGTAGTCCAACGTGAGCGGAATCGCCGGCGGCTTGTGGGTCGAGAGGTAATCTCGCAGCCACTGGGCCAGCAGCGATTCGACACCGTCGCCCGCGGCGCCAGCCATCGAGGCCAGGAGGGTCTTGAAAAACGCAGGCTCGACAAGACCCGGATCGAGTCGGACGGCCGCGTCGCGCCCGTTTGCGACCACGGACGTCACAAGCCATCCTGAGATTCGCGCTCCATAGACGATCGCATCGATCCGCGACTGCGTCAGTCTCTCAACGGATGCCCAGGCTGAGCGGGTTTGTCCATGCCGGAAGCCGGCAAGTTTGGCCACTTCGGCCATGCGCACGTTGAAAGGATGCGCTATGTCGAAGCCGCTGCGTTTGGCGATGCGCGCGAGCGCTTCCCATACGCGTTTGTCCGCCATTGACAAGCGCGGCCCATTGAACGTCAAAGACACCTCTCCAGCCGCCTGCAATGGTCCAGCGTGGGCTCCGCCGCAACCGGATCGGAAGGTCCCGAAAAGGGCGCTTCTCGACATGAACGCGGGGAAGAGATCCAGCTCCTTTGGATGAGCGAGCGATTGGGTGGGCAAGGCGCTGGCGGATGGAGTGGAGCTGCCATGGGCGCGAGCTTTGGGACGCGCGAGGCGTGCTGCGCTCATGATGCTGTCTAAGGCAAATCCTTTCTCACCCACAGCCTCTTCTTGGGGCGGCGCAGCCTCGCCACCATCCGCCGCCGCGGATGGCGGAACGGGTGCAGGGCTTGGCGCATCGGGTTCGTAGACGCTCGGGTAAGCGTGTGGATCGTTGTCGGGCAAAGAGGACGTAGAGATCATGGCTTCTCCTGGCAAAGCGTTGATGTGTAAACGAATGTTTACGCATCGATTGGGTTAACGTTTCTCAAGCGCAAAAGGGTTTGTCAATAGGTCGCGTTGCGCTTTATCGCGTCGTTGAAAAGCGTTTGCGCGGTGGCGCCGCCCACGCCGTTGGCGGTCCAGGTGGCCATTAGCTGCCCAGTCCCCATGTCCGCCGAAAAATCACAGCTTGGCTGACCAATGACACGGTTTGCCCATTCGTCGAATCAGTCGAGTCGCGCGGGGTATTCCGTGGCGTCGCAAGCCCGCTTTTGAGCAAGCGCCTCCGGGCCGCGTGGGTGGCCATCGTGAGGAGAGTGGACGATGGATCAAAATTTTGACGTGGCGAAGCTGCGCGCTTGGCGCGGCTTGGATGCCAAGAGCTTGCCGGCTCAAGAAACAAGCGCAGATGGGCTAGGCGGGGCAGCGCTGGCGGAAGAAGGGACGTCCGCGCAGTCGACGCCATTAGACGGCGCGCCAGACGCGGCGGCGCTCGCGCGGGAAAACCATCGCTCGCGACTGGTCGCGCAATACAATCTGGAGTCGGAATACATCGGCGTCGTCAAGCTTGCGCGCATTCTCGGACTGTCGGCCTCGGCGATCTACAGCCTGATCCGCGCCGGGAGATTTTTCTTGCCTTACAGACTTTTCAACGCCGCGCCCAAGATCTTCATCGACGATTTGGTCGAGTGGCACTGCTCGGGCCAGGGCGTCGTGCCCGCGTTCGGCGCGAAGCCTTCGCTGGAAACGGCCGTGGACGATGAGGATGGCGCTGGCGGCAAAGGACGAGCGCTGTCGAGGGCGGAGGTGAACGAAGCGGTCGAGAAAGCCGCGGAGCACGCCATGCGCTCGATGGGCATTGATCCTTCAGCGCGCCGGCGCAAGCATAGACAGCGATAAGTCACTTGCAATGGATATTTTGCTGTGGGGCTTTTAATCGCTTTAACGTCGCGCGGCCGATACAGACTTGCCTTAGCGATCGAATGGGCCGGGCATTCGATATCTTTGGTTGACGAGGCCATGCTACACTGATAGGAAGTTTCATCTAGGGAGCAACAACTGTGTCTAAAAAATTCACCATTGAAAATGCTGGGCAGTTTTCACGGTTAGAAACCGTTAACGGCGCGCAGCTTCGCTCAAGCCTTCCGCTTGTTGGTTCCTTTGGATATCAAGCCTTGATTGATCGCACACGCGTAAGCGTGCTAGATAAGCAGTTGAAGGAAGCACGCGCCGTATTCGAAGATCGCGTGCAAACAGCCGCGTCTGGAGATAGCGCCCTTGAGATTGATATCAGCGCGCCGATTTCGCCTGAAGAGGTTCTCGCGCGAATCGAAGCTATGGTCAGATCGAAAGTGCGTTGATGGCTTTTTCGAAAGTTCGATTGCACGACGATTTTAGGCATGGGGGCAAAAGCTCTTTGTTCGCAACTGATTGGCCAAATATCAGCACGACAGATAAGCTGGCAATTGCCCAGTTTGTTTCCGATCTCTCGCACGGGAAAGATTTTCAGGGCGTCAACAAGGAGTCTTGGATCTGCCGTCACACTCTTGCTGAAATCTCTAACGCTGAAATTTATAAAAAAGCGGGCGCATGGCATTATCACTGCGGTCCCTCCTACCTTGGCTCGGGCAGTGTGAGGACGTCATCCGCACTAGAACGCAACCTTCTTGGAGAGGACTCGTGCGAGGCTTTTCATTATATGAAAATTAATTCAGAAACGATCACGATTTTCGGCTTTTCTAAAGAGCACGTGCCATTTTTGAACCAGAAAGATTTTGTTCATCGTCCAGACCACCCGTTCTATTCTGCGTTGCTTAAAAAATATAGTTCGTCTTTATTTTAGTCCTGCAGAGTAAGCTGCAGAAAAACGCGAAAGATTAATGATAGCAAGATCAGGAGCTGTGAGTGACCAAGCCGCAGCACGATGCGGCAAGGTTTTATCGACTCTGCCGCTCCTTACCAATTCCCAGCCCAAGAGTGACTACTCTCAATAGTCAGCGATGGCTCACTCGAAGATCTAGGCGGAGCGAATCATATCTTCCAGTGACGCATCGCCTACTCACGGCGCGATGCACGAACCAAGACTCGAACTTGATATAGCTCGCCTTCCTCTAACGGTATGGCCGGCCGGTCGGGGTTGTCCGAGCAAAGCAGGCCAGCCCCGCCGACGAAGCGCAGCCTTCTCAGAAGCCTCCCGAACCCTGCGCGCTCCATGATTACCAAGTCGCCTTCGGTCGCCTCCGCCTCCATGTCGACTTCGAATTCGTCACCGTGGCGGATGCCCAAGGCGCGAAGCTGATCCCCTTGCACCACGACGCGCTCCGGCGAGCGCTGGACGAAGTCCGCTCGCGGCTCCTCAAGCGCGGAACGGGTTCGCGCATCGAAGCTCCGAACGTTCATTTGCTCATGGACCGCGCCATGTCGAGGCTCAAATGTCCACGAGGCGCAGTCGTCCCAGGCGGGAGGCACCCCGCCCGGGGCAGCGCCGTGTTGAGCGCAAGACGCCTCGATGTCGTCGAGGCTCGAGCCCTCGACCAAACGCGCGAACTCCTCCGCGGGAAGCGGTCGCGCGTTGGCAGGTTTCGCTAATTTGTTGCGCTGAGATTTTTTTGGCATCTTCGACCTCCGAACGTGGGCGGCGCAGCCGAAACGCGCGCTCAGGAGGTCAGAGTCTCCCTGTATTGCGCAGCGCCCGCAAGACCCTCTTTCTCACGGCGTCGAGCTCGGCCGCGCACAGCCCAAGATCGCGGCGCAGTTCGCAGGCAGGGGCTTCGGCCACGAGTCCGTCCAGCGCGCGCGCCGCGATGGGATCGCAGGAGGCCAAGCGTTCGCGCGCCGACTCCACCTTACGCCACGCGATTTGATTGCACTGCGCTTTCTGCGCGCACTCCTCGGCGGACGGGTGGTGGGGAGCGCCCACCTCGGACCATTCCAAAATGTCTTCCACCGGCGTCTTGACCGTTTTGGCGTTCGAGCTCACGGTGCGATCGGCGTAGGCGACGCTGCGGATGGTCATTTGCAGAAAGACCGAAAAATCCAAGCCAACTGGCCAACGGCGCCTCCCTTCAAGCGCCAGATAAAGCGCCTCGTGCACGAGGTCCAGCGGCATCGAGAACCGAGTCCCGCCAAGGTTTTTGCAAGCGGCGTTGTGAATGGCGCGCTTCTCATCGTTATCCAGGTCCGCGAACGCGTCGATGATGTCTTGGTATGAGGCGTATTGGGTCATTGTCCGTCCCTTTGTGGTTGTTGTAGTGGGTGCATTGCTCAATCGGCGTTCCAGACGCCGCGTCGATTCATCGGGCCGACAGAGGGTCATGGCCGCCGGCTGTCGGCGGAAGAAAAACCAAGCCGGCGTTGGCATGCGAACGCCGGCAATGCTTCCTTTTGAAAAGGAGGCAAGCGATGGAGCGACGGGACAAAACGCGGCACGATCTGGGGGCGCTGCCGCTCACGGCGCCGACGGCCAAGCGGGTGGGTGTCTCGTCGTGGATGTTTGCCAGTGTGGCGCTAGGGGCATTGGCGGGCGCCGCGGCGTTGTCGTTGACATGGAGGCCGCTGCCGGGGCTGCCGGCGCCGCCGGGCGAGCTTCGGGAGCACGTGGGCATGGCCATGCGTTGGCTTGTTCATCAAGCCTTCGCTCCGGCTTTCGCCGACGCGGCCAAAAGCTACGCGTCAGGATTGTGCGGATTGGCGCCCTCGGCCAAGCGCGCCATCGAGTGGAGGGTCTGCGCCGCGGCGCTGTGCGCCTGCTTGCCGGCGGCCTTGTTGGCCCCTAGGATGCTGCGTCCGCGAGACGGGCTCACGGTGCTGCGAGGGCCGAGTCGTTTGGAAGGCGAGGCGGCCAAGAAGGCGTTGGGGCGACTGTTGGTCAAGCGTTGCGAGGAGCGTCCGGACCATGACATGGCGCCGGGCGTGCCGTATCCGGCGGACATGTGGACGCGCCACATGCTGGTGGTGGCGGGGACTGGCGCCGGGAAGTCGACCGCCCTCAAACCATTGATCGCCAAGGTCATCGCCGCGAACGAACGCGCCTTGATCTTCGACCCGAAGGGGGAATTCACGAAAGGGTTCGAGGCCCCCGCCATCTTGGCGCCTTGGGACGCGCGCTCGGTGGCGTGGGACGTCGCCAGGGACATGCGCAACATCGGCGACATGCGCCGGCTCGCCGCGGCGTTCGTGAAGGAGGCGCAAGATCCGATGTGGTCCAACGCGGCGCGCCAGCTTCTCGTGGGCTTCATGGTGTATCTCAAAGCGACGCGCCGCGACGATTGGGGATGGCAAGAGCTTGACGAGATTTCGTCCGTCGCGCAGTCCGACATCCTCCCCATCATGGAGGAGCACCATCCCGAGGCCGCGCGCGCCGTGGAGCGCGCTTCGGTGACCACGCAAGGAATCCTCATCAACCTGGCCTCGTTCATGTCGCCGGTGCGCGACTTGGCGCAGGCTTGGGGTTCGGTCCCCAAGAGCCGCCGGGTGAGTTTCGTCGAGTGGACGCATGGGCGCGACAAGCGCGCGCAGATCATTTTGCAAGGGCACGGGGCGTATCCAGATCTGGCGAAAAGTTGTTTGGAGGGGATCGTTGGCGTCGTGGCCGCAATCGTGAACAGCGTCGAGATGGATGACGATCCCCAGCGGAAAATATGGTTCATCGCGGACGAGGCGGCCCAAATGGGCAAAGTCCCGATGCGCCCACTGTTCGACGTGGGCCGATCGCGTGGCGTGCGCTGCGTGGTCGCTTGCCAAGACCTTGGCCAGCTTGAAGAGATTCATGGGGACAAGATGGTGAAGGCCATCGTCTCGATGGCGGGTTCGATCTTGTTGGGGCAGATGATGCCAGGAGAGACGGCCGAACAGCTTTGCAAAGCGCTGGGCAGCCGCGAAGTGGAGCGCGCCAACGTTTCGGCGTCGGTCGGGGCTGGATCGGGCCGCTCGACGACCCTTTCATTCTCGCGCGACGAGCTCGCTCTCTACAAGCCCTCGGAGCTCGCCTCCCGTCTGGGACTGACGGCGGATGGGCGGGGAGTGCGCATGGCCCTGTGCGTCGCGGGCAATGCCTACGAGTTGTTTTGGCCCCGATTTGACATCGAGAACGCGCGCCCCGCCCACGTTCCGGCGCCTTGGACGCGACGCTTCGTCTTCGACGACGCCGAGCTTCCGGCGGTCCCTGAAAGCGCTCAGGCGGAGGAGAAAAGCAAAGCGCGCGTGGGGATGGTGGAACTTGGTCCGGAAAGTGAGCGGGGGGAGAGTCTTCCGGCAGGCATGGGCGGGCCGAAGCTTGACGATGAAGACTCATTGACGACGACGGACGTCGCGGAGCTTGCGGATTTGCTAAATCCTGACGACGAGCTCGACGAGCTCTACGAGGCGCCAGTCGCCATCGCGCTCATGCCCAGCGTGTCCGAAATCGAAGCATTGCTTGCGCGCGCTGGCGCGGATGTTCACTAACGCCCGCCTTCACACCATGGGACGAGCGTCGGTTGCGTAAAGGCATGTCTCAGCGCGCCGACGTTCAATGCTGAATTAGTCGGCGGAGCGCCAGTGGTCCGCGTTGCCTTTGCTCGTGTGGCGCACGCGGGCAACCAGTGGTTTGTGGCCCAGTCGCCGAGCTTCGTCGATGGCTTCTTTTTGAGTCTTGAATGGCCCCCCTGCCTTGCCTTCGTCTTGAAACTCGATTTGATATTCCGTCGGGGTGTCGGGGTCCGAGCCTTTGGGCATGGGTTCGATGTATACGTTCGGCATGGCGTCTCCTTTGATGATGACAACATTGTCAGATTTTATATGGCGACTGTGTCGCGCCGTTCAAGTCGTCGAGCGGACACAGCGCGTCAATGTCCGCGCCGTTGGTCGTCCCCATGGCGGACGACGGTTCATTTCAGCAATCCGTGAAGCGCCAATCGGGCGCGTCAAACGGAGAAGCTCATGAGAGAAGAAAAGCGCTGCGCGTGCTGCGGTGGGTTGGTGGCGCGGACGCGTGAAGAGATCGAAACCAGCTTCGAGCTGGACGACCTGGACGGCTGGAACGACTGCCGCTGCGGCGCTCCAATGCTCGACGGCGCAAGCGCTTCCGAAAGAAAGCTCGCCGCGATCTTGGCGCGGTTGAAGACCCTGTGGAATTGGCAGGCCCAACGGAGCCGGCAGTCGCGGCTGGATGGCGCGACCATCTTTTCCGAAGCGGAATGGGCGGCGCTTGGCGATTCCATGCTGTTTGCCAGACTGCGGGAAGGCTCGGATGAGGAGGGCGGCGGTGGAGCGCCCGGTCAAGCGCCGCCGCCCTTCACGTGGCCGGGTGACGAGCGAGACGTTCAGCCTGGCGAAAGCGAGAGGGGGCGGCGATGAGCGCGCAGGCGGTCACGAACGAGGTCTTGGAGCCTCGCGCCGACGTGAAGTCGGACATCGCGCGGACTTTGATCGACGCCATGGAGCGCGGCGACACGCCGTGGCAAAAGCCTTGGAACGCCCAGGCTCTGCGGCCCATCAACCCCACGTCCGGCAATGGGTATCGAGGCATCAATCGCATATTGCTGGCCCTCTCGGGCCGCGACGATCCGCGATGGATGACCTATCAGCAGGCCCAAGCCAACAAGTGGCAGGTGCGCCGTGGCGAAAAAGGCCTGGCCATTGTGAAGCTGGTCGAGCTGAGCGCTCGCGAAGCTTCCCTGGCCAATGCCAATCCGAGTAATGGGCAAGCCAAGGGGCAGGAAGGGGCGGAGCGGCAACGCGCGTTCGCGCTGCGACGCTACACCGTCTTCAATGCGCAGCAGATCGACGGGGTTCCCGAACTGCAGGCCCCGGCCGCGTTGGAGTTTGAGCCGGTAGAGCGCGCCGAGGCGGTGATGGCTGCCTTGCGGGAGAAAACGGGATTGCGCATCGCGCACAAAGGCGCGCAAGCTTGCTACATGCCCGAACTGGACGAGATCCGGCTCCCGCCTAAGAAGACCTTCCACAGCGTCTACGACTACTATGCGACCGCGCTTCACGAAGGGGGGCACAGCACGCTCCACGCGAAGCGCTTGGATCGCAAAGAGGCGCTGTCGAAGAAGTGGGGAGACGAGGCCTACGCCGTCGAGGAGCTGCGCGCGGAAATCTGTTCGGCGATCTTGGCGGCGGAGACTGGCGTGCCGATGTCGCAAGCTCACATCGACAACCATGCGGCCTATCTCAAAAGCTGGATCAAAGTCGTGGCCGCCGACCCCATGGCTATTTTTTCGGCGGCAAAAGACGCCGAGCTCATGGCGGGCTATATGCTGGGTCTTGAAAAGCAGCGCGACGCCATGGCGAAGCATCAAGAATGGGTGCAGGAATTCGACAACGCGAGGAGGCCATGATGGACGTGGAGAAATTCGGGCAATGCGGCGGGGCGTTGGAGGCATGCTCTTGCCGTCGACAGGCGTGCGTGGAGAGCGCCGAGGGCGAGCCGCTGGTTTTCGTCGACGGCCACGACGACGCCATTCTGGGCTTGGCCGAAGTCGATGGCGAGCCGCGGGTGGTCTATGACCGCGGCGTCATCGTTCGAGGCTTGATGCGACGCGATGGCATGGACGAGGAGGGGGCCGCGGAATTCTTTGAATACAACATCGAAGGAAGCAAGCTCTCGCCCTTGTCGCCCATCTTTCTACGAGCGTGTTGAAACGGACGACTTTAAAAATGCCACCTGCGAGGTGGCATTTTCAATGCGGCTCTATGCTCTTGCAAAGCGAAAGCGCTGCGGCGTTTCTCCAAGCGCATGAGGCAGCAGTCTCCACGTCGCTGTGAACAAGGAGAGAAAGCAGCTTGGCTCCACATGCTCCTAACACTCAGCGCGCGCTAGGCAGAGGGTGGCGCGCCATTGTAGGGACGGCAATCGACAGGGATGTCGATCGTGAACGTAGTGCCTGTCATGGCGGAACTGTCAACGGCCACTGTGCCTCCATGGCTTTCCGCGACACTTTTTACGAATGGCAGACCAATGCCCCATCCAGACGCGGAGGTGACATTTTCCTCGCGTTTCAGATACTCGAAAATTTGTTGCTGCTCGTCTTTCGAAATCGGTTCGCCCCAATTTTTAACGCTCAGCGTCAACCGTCCTCGGTCGGCTGCGGTCTTGACTCGCACCTTCCCAGCGGCGCCATACTTGATCGCGTTGTTGATCAAATTTTCCAGCGCGCGCCGGATTGAGTCCTTGCACCAAAATCCAACGACCGACTCGCCAACGGTTTGCAATTCAACTCGGCGGCCTCGATGCCCTGAGTATTGCTCTCGCAATTCGTCGACCAGCGTAAGCATGTCGAATTGTGTAAGGAGCAGGGGAGTGTCGGACCCCTTGCGATGAACCAAGGCGTCTATCAACTCAGTCGTCATGGCGTCGAGCCGGCGCACGTTGGACGAAATTTTGGCGCTGGCTTTGCGCGCCATGTCCATGTCGCGCGTCACTCCGATAAGTTCGGCGGCGCTTCCGATCACGGCCAATGGCGTGCGCATGTCGTGCGTCAGCGTGGCGGCGGCCTGGCTCCGATGCGCGTCGGTCGCCGACATGAACGCCCTGATCGACTCGACGGTGGCTAAATTGATCGATCGATTGATGACTTCCCAGTCTCTGCTGTGAAACTCCATCCGCCCCTTGGCGACGGCTTCGATGGATGCCTGAAACAGCTGATATTCCTCTGCGATTTGATCCACTCGATAATTTGTCATCCTCGCGCGTTCTTGACCATGCGCCGCCGCCCCAATGTTGTCGCTGGTGGCGTCCGCGCGAGGATACTGCGGACTTAGAGCCTCCGCCATGTGATCGAAAAAAGCGGGAAATGAGTCAGTCAGCACAGGGCTTGGGATCGCTTGGGCTCCTTCGATAGCGGCGCGAGCGGTCAGCTCCCAGTGGTCGATCACGTCGTCACGAAGCGCCAAAAATTGCTGCGCTCTCGGGGAAAGATCAGGTTCTTCAAAAATTCGATGGGTCGGAAGTGTCATGCATTTTTAAAATTCGTTGGCGTATGTAGGCGCGCTTGTCTAAATCAACAAAACGCAACGCGGCGTGTCATTGCGACTGAAATGACACCGAGGTGAACAAGAGCATGTCGTTACATCAGCGGCGCGAGGCACGCGAACCAGCTCGAACCCAACATGTTCCAATACATGCGCATCGGAAAAACTCATTAACGCATGATACCCCTGCCGCGTTGACATGCGATCGTCTGGGTCACCGTAATTGAAAGGCGCCCACCTTACCAAGTCTATGAACCTGCAAATTGTGTGCAAATCGTAGGACAAGTTACAATTTTTTTGTAGGACAACTCCTCCTCGTCTTGTTTTTTGTCGGTTTTATTTGTGACTGTTAAGTGCCTGCCTTAGAATTTCGCAATTAACTATCAAATTTCGCGCTATGGCCTTGTTAAATTACAAGGTTGTAAAGCCGCTAAGGCATTTATATGAATCGCGCGAAACTAGCGTTGGTGGTCGATGACAACATCGACGCCGCTGACATGACAGCAGAAGTATTGCGGATGCATGGAATATCCGCCGTCGTCGCTTACGGTGGCGTTGAGGGGTTGGCGAAGGCGCGAGCTTTGATGCCGTCGGTCATTTTCTTGGACATTGGGATGCCTTTTTTAGATGGTTGCGCTGTCGCGATGGAGCTGCGCAAAGAACAGGCTTTCCAAAATGTAAAGATTGTCGCGTTGACTGCTTGGGGCGATCAAGAAATGCGCGACAGAATCATCGCTGCTGGATTTGATCTTCATCTCACCAAGCCCGCCTTGCTCGCAACGCTAGTCCAAGTGGCTCAGTAGCATGCTCGCGATGCATGTCGACTTCATTGCCGGGTTGCCAGTCAGTTTGATCTCTTTGCGCTATGGGGGAGTGCTTGGTCACCGCCTTGCAGGTCTCAAAGCGCAATGACGCTTGGCCTCAGCCCTGCTCATTCAACCCAGTCATTTCGGGTGGCGCGGAGCGCTGCAAGCCTACGGATTTCGAGAGGCTCGATGCCCGCTTTCTGGATACCCATCCCTGGAGATCGCCGACCGCGGACCTCTGCTTAAAGCCAACGAGACTTGGCCGGGGCGGCTGCGCCACATGCCTTTTCCAGATTAGAGGCTTCTTCCAAACTCCGCAACAGCCGCGCATAGCGTAAAGCGTTCTCAAAGCCAGGATCGTCGGGGTCGGCATGGAACGCCGGGGCGTAGTTCTTGGCGTCAGCGCCATCCAGATCTCGCGCGTTGAGATCTGAAATCGGAAGCAACAGTTCGGCGCACGAGGCGGACATGGCTCCGACCGCGAGCATAAGAGGCGTGGCGCCATGATGGTCGACCGCGCGCGCGTCGGCCCCATGCCGCAATAGCGCCTCAAGTCCAGATTGATTGCCGGCCGCCGCGGCAATGTGCGCTGACGTCCTTCCGCGCTTGTCCGCCGTTTGAATGGGCGCGCCGTGTGAGAGCAGGGCATCGATCAGCGCGTTGGAGCCCTCCACGGCCGCCAGAATCAGCGCGCCGCCGATGTCCGCGGTTTGGATGTCGCCATCATTGATCCGGCAGATTTTGCCTGCATCGCTGCTGGCAATGACGACATGCAAATCCGTCAAAGGCGCTCCCAGTCGCCATTCGTAAAACTCTCGGCGGTGGCGCGCTTCGATTTTTTCAAGCCAAGCGCGATCGTCCAACTGCGCCCACAGCAATTTGAGCGATTTTTTGTGCCCGTTCTGCAGGAGGCGCATCATGGCGGCCTCGCCCGCTTCATGAATTTGCTGAACAGACCATGGCTTGCTGAGAGTGTCGAGTAATGCGCCCCTCGGCGCGACGGGCGCGATGGATCGATCGTTTGGGAAGTAGAAATCGAAAAGATTGGCTGCGATGGTGGGGAACATGTGGACGCCAGAGGTGAGGTGACGAGGGACCCGAATCGTTTTGATCAGCTCTCCAAACCTACCGCGCGGTTGAAACAAATGCAAATGTCTCCATTCAGACGGTGTAGATGATTCACTTGCGTGGCCATTGAGTTCAAATTTTTGAAGGCTCCGCGCGAGCGTGGGGGAGCGGTGTATCGCCGCAATGTCGACGAGACAAGCCCAGCGAATCGAAATCAAGCAAAGTAAGAGCAGCTGCTTGACGCATGTCACGGCGTAGAGCGGCGCTCTCGTGAAAAGACACGTGGGGCTATTTGTTAGGTGGGTGGAATTCGATTTAACAAAGTCGATCGCAAAGGCGGATAGACTGGCAGCGATGACCAAAAAAATCACTTACGCCTCATTTCGATCGCGCTTGATCACCGGCTTTCTGCTTTTGGTGGCGTTGCTCGCCGCTTTGTTGTTTTGGAAAATAAGTTCAGCCTACGACGCGGAGAGAGCCGCGGCGTTTTCGCAGACCAAAAGCTTTGCCCAAGCGATGAGCGCGCATGTCGCAAGCGAAATGCGGTCCGTCGACCTTTCATTGATTCGCGCGGCCGAAGCGCTTGGCTCCCTTGACGGGGCGGCGTTGGCCAACGTTTCCCGAGTCCGTCAGGTGTTGGCTTTGTCGGCCAGCGTGTCGGACGCGCACTTCTGGATCAATTTCGTGGACACTCGAGGATTTGGCGTGGCGGCGTCCAACAACTTGCGAATCGCAGGAGTGTCCTATGCGGACCGATCCTACTTCAAAGCCAGCGCCGCGCGTTGCGATTCGGGCTTAATCATAGGCGGCCCAGAGATGGGCCGGAAGTCAAAGCGCCACTTGTTTTATTTGAGCCGCTACGTGTGCTCGCCAAGCGGAGAGCCGCTTGGCGTCGTTGTCGCGCCAGTGGACTCGCGCGCTCTGGCCGAGGTGTTTGGCAGCGCGTTGTTTAATCCAACGTTGTCGATAACGCTTTTCCACGGCGCTGGAAAGATTGTCGCGCGGGCGCCGCTTTTTGAACATTCCTTCGCGCAAGATCTCACCGGTTCAGACCTTTATCGTCATTGGAAGGGCGCCCCGGCTGGCAGTTACGAGGGACGCAGCATGGTGGATCGACAGATGCGTGTTTTCTCCTACCAGACCGTTGGCGCTCTCCCGCTCGCGGTCGCCGTGGGGGTGGCGACGGGCTCTTGGCTGGACGCCTTGGGGAAGGATGGCCCCGTGGCGCTTGGAGCGTTCGCAGTCATCGTGATCATTCTGGCGTCCAGTGGCAGCTTCGCGCTGCGCTCGTTCAAAAGGGTGGAGCGCAGCGACGCCGATCAACGCCAGCTGAACGCGGAACTGCGCGAGGCTCAGGCCAACATGGAGCGCGCGGCGAAGCGCGCGCGCATGATCGCCGACAGCCTCCCGGCTTGGATTTCGTATGTCGATGCGGACGAGCGCTATGTCTTCCATAATTCCTATTACAAAAATGTCCCAGGAGTGGACATTGAGAACATGCTCGGGCGAACGATGCGCGAGGTTCTTGGCGACAAAACTTATTTGGCGATCAGCGACCAAGTCAAAGCGGTTCTTGGCGGCGCCCATGCAATGTTCGAGCGAGTAATCCCCGCCGGCGCGTTGGAGCGCCATCTTAAATACGATTACACGCCGGACGTGGATGTCGACGGACGAGTCGTCGGCTTCTACGCCATGGTCATCGACATCACGGAATCCAAAATGGTAGAAACCAGGTTGAGCGCGCTCGCCCGAGTCGACAATCTCACCGGCTTGCCGAATCGGAACCATCTTTACGAGCGCCTCGGCGACGCGTTGGCTCGATCCCGCCGCGGCGGTTGCCCAACGGCTTGCCTTTACCTCGACATCGATCATTTCAAATCCATCAATGATTCGCTGGGACACGCCGGAGGGGATGAGGTTCTTCGGCAGTTCGGCAAACGGCTTGTCGCGTGCGTTCGGGAAACGGATTTTGTCGCCCGTCTGGCGGGAGACGAGTTCGTCATTGTGTTGGAGGGCCTGGGCCAACCAGAGGCCGCGCGAGCTGTCGCGAGAAAAATAGTCGAGGCGATGCGGCCGCTTTTTGTCGTGGAAGGCTGCGATCGCGCGGTGTCGACAAGCGTTGGCGTGGCGATTTCAGATGGCAAACACGACGCCGACACGATTTTGCGGAATGCGGACGCCGCGTTATACCAGGCAAAGCGCGCTGGACGGGGTGGTTTTGCAACAAGCGTCTTTGATGAGACAAAACTTTCCGGCGATTAAAGCGCGCCGAAGAAAAATTGCCAGAGATAATCTCCGAGGGTTGTAATATAGACTCATCAGGCGAGGAACAAAACTTCGCTTTTGGACGCCTGAGGCCCCATGCGGGCAGGAGCGGCGTCAATGAGCCACCAGCGCGATGAGTATCTTAGGTTTCGACGCAAGTTGCTCGCCGGGTATTTGATCCTGTGCGCGTCTCTGTTTGCGTTGCTGGTCTGGAAGATGGCGTCTGGATATGCGGCGGACCGCGCAGCGGCAGTCGCGCTGACCGGCCATAGCGCTCGCGCCATGGCGGCTCATGTCAATGAGCTCATAGATGCCGTGGATCAGCCGCTCCGAATGTCCGCGCTCGCCATCGGCTCGTCAGCGAGCGGGCCGATGACGCCCAAATCGATTCAAGCGCTGCTCGCCGCTTCTCCGCTTTCGTCCGACTCTCGTTTTTGGCTTTTGTTCATTGACGCATCCGGGAAGGGCGTTGTCGCGAGCAATGGCTTGGCTGTTGGCGGCGTGTCGTATGCGGATCGCTCCTACTTTCGCGATCCTGCCAAGGCGCGGACGGACCAATTGCATGTTGGTGGATCAGCCGATGGCCGCGTGTCAGGAAGGCGTCTATTTTTCCTAAGCCGTCGCGTCGAGTCGCCTTCGGGGCAGTTTTTGGGAGTGGTCGCGGCGCCAATAGACGCTTGGCCAATCGCCAGCGTTTTTGAAAAGGCGCGGATCGGCCCGGCCATGTCCATCGCGATGACGACACGAGACAATGTGATCATCGCCCGCGTTCCTCGCTTTGAAGAATCATTTGGCGCTGACTTGTCAGATTCGGAGATAGCTATTCCCAAATGGCGTTCGTCCGGAGAGTTCGAAGCCATCAGCCCGTTCAACAACGAAAAGAGACTGTTCTCATACGCCTCCGTTGGCTCACTGCCATTGTTGGTTGTGGTTGGAGTGACGCGGGACTCGTGGATTGCTGGTTTTCGCTCGGATCTGGCCGCTGGCGTTGTTGGATTGGCGGTCGTTCTGTTGGTGGCGTTGTTCAGCGGAAGATTCGCCCTCGACCAATACCGTCGTCTCGCGCGGGTCGAAGCTTGGCAGCGCATCTTGATCGAGGACTTGGGGGCCGCCAAAGAGCTGCTTGCGTGCGGCGAAAGGCGCCTTCGAATCATTGCGGACAACGTGCCAGCCCAGGTGGCCTACATCAATGTTGACGAGCGCTACACTTTTCACAACGCCGGAGAGCATGGAGCGCCGTGGGGCGCCAAGATGGGGAAAACGCTTTTGGAGGCTCACGGCCCGGAAATTTACGCCCTGTTAAAAGGCGACTTCTGCGAGGCGCTGGTAGGCAATCGCGTAAACGTCGAGCGAGCCTATGAGGTCAGGGGGATGCTCAGGCATTTCAAGCATCAATACACTCCGGATGTCACCGCAGCTGGGCGCGTCATGGGGTTCTACGCCATGATCACTGACATCACTGAATTCAAAACGATACAGAGTCGCTTGGCGGCTCTCGCGCGAGTGGACACGCTGACCGGGTTGCCAAACCGCGCGGAGCTTCTTGATCGGTTGGAAGCGGCGCTCGCGCGGTGTCGCCGAACCGGGGGATATCTTGCTTGCCTCTATCTGGACATTGATCGGTTCAAAGAGGTCAATGACACGCTTGGCCATTCAGGAGGGGACTGCGCCTTGGTTGAGTTTGCCCGGAGGCTGCGCCATTGCGTTAGGGAGTCAGACATTGTCGCTCGGCTGGGCGGAGACGAGTTCGTCATTGTTCTTGAAGACTTGGACCAGCCAGCCGAGGCCGGCAGCGTGGCCGCCAAAATTGTAGCTTGCATGACGATCCCTTTTAACATCGAGGGAAATCGCCGCCTCGTGACCACGAGCGTTGGAATGATCATCGCGAATCCACTGGAAGACGACCCGGCGTCGCTTTTGCGAAACGCTGACGATGCCCTCTATCGAGCCAAGCGAGCTGGGCGCAACCGAATCGAGAGCTAGATGGTATCGAGCCACACAACCATTGACCACTTCTAAAAATTTCGCAAATTTGAAACTAAAACACGTCGCGGCATGTTTCGCGGGAGTAAAATAAATTAGTGCCTGTGCAATCGTGCTCGGGGCCAGGATTTGAGTCGTGGAGGTCCCATGCGCGCTGATAATTCTCACGTGTCCAACTGGATCAAATGCGCCCAGTGCGGGGAGCGAGCGCCCAGCATTGATTTCGATTTTGCGTTTCAGCCCATCGTGTCCGTCAAGCGACAATGCGTGTTCGCGCACGAGGCTTTGGCGCGGGGACCGCATGGACAGTCGGCCGCCTATGTGCTTAGTCAGGTCAATTTGACGAACCGGCACCGTTTCGACCAAGAGTGCCGAACCCGCGCGATCGAGCAGGCGAGCGCCATCGACATGCGTGAATCGCTCTCCATCAATTTCATTCCCAACGCGGTGTCGAATCCTCGGGCATGCATGGAGCGCACGCTCCGGGCGGCCTCAGATTGCGGTTTCAGTCTGTCGCGCCTGATCTTCGAAGTGACGGAGAGCGAGGAGATTGTCGACGCTGAGAGGCTGGCTCGAATTTTTCGAGAATACCGCGAGTTGGGAATCAAAACCGCCATTGACGATTTCGGCGCCGGCTATTCGGGACTAAATCTCCTGGCCCGCTTTCAGCCCGACATCGTAAAAATCGACATCGACCTTGTGCGCGGCGTCGACGCCAATCAAACAAAGCAGATCATCGTGGAAAACATTGTCGACCTGTGCGGCAAGCTGGGCATCGTCGCGCTTGCCGAGGGCGTGGAAACTGCCGGCGAGCGTGATTTTCTCTCAGGCGTTGGCATCGATCTCATGCAAGGCTTTCTCTTCGCGCGCCCCGCGTTCCAAGCAATCGCGCCGTTGGACCCGCTCGCGTGGTCGGCGCGCTGAGACGTCCGCGCCATGGAGCCGCAGTGATGGCGTATGGAGCGGCGCGCGCGCTGCGACGTTAGATTTTGCCAAGTCTTATCAAAACCCACTGTGATACTGGCCGTTGTGAATTCCCGGTCAGGTTCGTGTAACGCGGTCTGTTCCACGCATTGCATCTTTGAAAGAGCAATATAGTGTGGCATCAGCAGCGTTAAAACCACAGTGTCATTTTTGAAGAGGCCCACGCATGGGGCGGTCGTTGGAAGTTAGGCGTATTTTGGTTGTCGATGACAACGCAGACGCCGCCGAAATGGTGGGCCAGATCATGTCGCTGGAAGGACACCTTGTCGCTGTTGCCAATGGTGGGCGCGAGGCGCTCGCCGCCGTCGAGAGTTTTTTGCCCGACGTGGTGTTTTTGGACATCGGCATGCCCGGCATGAACGGGTATGAAGTCGCGGCCGAGCTGCGTCGAAATCCAGCGCTGAGCGCCGCTCGCATTGTGGCGTTGACGGCTTGGGGCGATTCGGCTTCGCGCTCGCGCGCCGTGGAATGCGGCTTTGACGCGCACTTGGTGAAGCCCGCCATGATCGAAAACTTGTTGACCGAGGCGGCGCTCGCCCGTTTCCCTTACTGAGATTGCGAAGGGCAGGTCGTTTGCCCCTTGGCTTTCAAAACGCTTGAAGGCATGGCCAGCTCGCGCCCGAGTGACAACGGCGGCGCTTAGTCTATTTTTGGTTCGACGTCCCGCGCGTCCAAAGGAATATCGATCGTGAACGTGGTTCCGCGCTCTGGCGCGCTGTCGATGGTGACGCTTCCGCCATGGCTCTCTGCGACCTTTTTCACGAACGGCAGCCCAATGCCCCAGCCAGGCAACCCTGCCGTGGTTTCGCGACGCAAGTGTTCGAAAAGACGCCCGATCTGATCTTCCGGCACGCTGTTGCCCGAGTTGTGAACAGATACCCAAACACGGTCGTTCCAAGTGGCGACGTTGATCGCGATGGGGCCGCCGTCGCCATATTTGATCGCGTTGGAGATTAGATTGTCCAAAGCGCGCCTCATCGAATTCGGGCACCATACGCCGCGTATCGAATCCCCCGTGACAGCGCACTGCGCTTGATTGGTTTCACTGACCTGCGCGCAAGCCTCCCGAGCCATCTCCAGCATGTCAAAAGATGACAAGCTCAGCGGCAATCTCTCTCCGCCGCCATAGGCGAGCGCGTCAAGCAATTCGTCAAACATGGCGCTGAGCCGATCTCCGTTTTCTCTGATCTTGCGCGCCAACTCCCTGACCTTTTCGGGCATGTTCGCGCCGGTCAGCAACTGCGCTCGCAGGCACATGCCCGACAGTGGATTGCGCATGTCGTGCGCCAAGGCGGCCGCGAGCCGGTCACGCAGCGCAGCTTGCGCGCTGGTAAATTCACGCACCGCTTCAAACATGGCCACGTCAATGGAGCGGCGCACGGCGTCCCATTCAAGATTGGAAAGCACGACATTCTCTTGCGAGCAAGCTATGGCAATCGATTCTTCAAGAATCTGGTATTCAAGAATGATTTCCGCTGAGCTGTAAGGGCTCAGTCTGGCCCGCTTGTCTCCATGGGAGCGGGCGACAGTGCTTCCGCTTGTCGCGTTTCTGCGGTGGTAGTTGGGAGTGAGCGCCTCGGCCAAGTTGTCGAAGAACACGGGAAATGTATTGATCAGGATCGAGTGTCGCAACGAACTAGCTCCGCGCACGCGAGCGCGCACTTGGATCTCCCAAATATCAAACACGGCGTCTCGAACGGACATGAGATTGCGGGAAGACGGCGCGAGACGGCTTTCATCCGTCTTCCGACTCTTCGAGGTCAACATCTTTTTCCTTGATGAGCTGTGTGGCTTGACCGCGCGAGCCAAGAGCCGCGCCCAAGTAACTGTAAATATAAGCTTTTTTATAAGCGCATGCGCGGGTTTTATCTTGAAACCTGTTGCTGTTTGGTGGACCTCAAAAGTTTCTTGACAGCGCATGATCGCGTCGTCGCCAAGAGCAATAGATCTTTATTCGATGCCGATCTGGCTCTACAAGGAGCGTGATGCATGGCAGGACGCGCTGACGTCGCCAAGTCCTATGACGCGCTTTTCGCGACAGGGCCTCGTAAAGTTCGTGCAAATGATTGCGCGGGATAACCCGCTCACTTGTAACTTTTGCTTTTGGTCGTGTAAGAGGGCGCCTCTAGAATCGTCCCGAAGTTGTCCAACAAAACCCTGGCGCAATCGAGACGTGGCGCGAGTCTTCGCCAAGCTCAGCCGTATGATGACCTGGACATGCAACAAGCCCTGCCGACGCAGCAACGTGCGCTGAAACAAAGTGGCTAGGTGGAATGGCGGTGGAGGATGGCGTCAACCGAACGAATACTGATCGTCGACGACAACGTCGACGCGGCCGATCTTACGGCCGAAGTTTTGCGAATGAATGGCTCGTGCTTGCAAGTGGCGCATTGAGGCCAAGAGGGCTTAGCCACGGCTCTGGCAACGCGCTCCGACGTGGTGTTTCCGGACATAGGGATGCCGTTAATGAACGGCTACGAAGTGGCAAAGGCTTTGCGGCGAGAAGCCGCGTCTCAGCCTCTGGTGATCGTCGCGCTCACGGCTTGGGGCAACGAGCAGTCGAGGCAAAAAAGCAAGGCCGCAGGGTTTGGCCTTTACCTCACGAAACCAGCTCATTTTGAAGAACTGATCAAAATCTCGGAATAGCGACCTGCATGGCGCGCGCTGGGGAACCTGTCCAGCAGATGAGCCGGTTGAACCGGCCACGAGGCGCTCTTATGAGGAGCGCGCATCACGCCTACGTTAGATCTGCGCGCGTCTTCCCGTCGCGCCGTCAACATACGGACGGCAGTCCACTGGGATGTCGATTAGAAACGTAGTTCCCATGTCAGCGGAGCTGTCCACGGCGACAGTGCCGCCGTGGCTTTCGGCAACGCGCTTGACGAAGGGGAGGCCCACACCCCAACCCACAGTCACATGCGGGTCTTCTCGCGTGAGATAGTCAAAGATGATCCCATGGCGCTCTTTTGGAATCGGGATGCCCTTGTTGTTCACGGAAAGCATCAGCCGCCCGCGGGTCTGCGCCGATTTAACGCTTACTCCTGAACCATCGCGATATTTTTCGGCATTGTTGATCAAATTCTCCAATGCCCGCCGCATCGATCCATGGCACCAGAAACCTTCGACAGGCTCCAACACCATCGTCATGTCCGCCGCGCCGGTTCGCGCGTATTGCAAGGAAACCTCGCTCACCAAGTCGGCGATGTCAAAGGACGACAGCGTCAAAGGCAATTGATCGCCTCCCTTCGAAGTGAGCGCGTCGAGCAGTTCCTCCATCATTTCGTGAAGCCGCTTTGCATTGGTCGATATTTTGCTCGCCGCGCGTCGCGCCATGTCCAGGTCCGGCGCGATTTGCACCACCTCGGCGCCGTTCATGATCACACCCAATGGGGTGCGCATGTCATGGGACAAGGCGGCGGCAAGTTTCTGGCGCAGGTCGTCTTGAATGGAAACGAATTCCCGCACGGCTTCGCGCACCGCGCGATTGATGGAGCGGTCGACGATTGCCCATTCGTTTGCGGTCAAATCAAGCTTTCCTTGCGCCTCGACGGCGATGGACTCGCGTAAAATTTGATACTCATGAATGACTTGATCTGGGCCGAAGGACGTCATTCGAGCCCGCTCGCTACCGTGCGCGGCCGCGGCGTTGGTGTCGCTGGTTCCATCGATCCGCCCGTGGCCTGGACTGAGCGCCTCGGCGATGTTGTCGAAGAAGGCGGGAAGGGTGTTGGTGAGCACGGGGCTTCTCAGCTCATCGGCGCCAGCGACGCGCGAGCGCACTTCACGCTCCCAACGCGCCATGGTCGAGTCGCGAAGCGCGACGAACTTCTTGCCGGTGCCGGACAGTCCATCGTCGTTCAAATTTTGATCAGTGGCCAGGTTCATATTTTGTAAGAAAAGCGCGCCCCATCGCCATCCACCAGATTTTTTGGCGCCACAAGCCGATCGTTGAGAGAGTCGCCCTGCGCTGTCGGGTAAGTCCGCGATTCTACTCCTGGGGCGTGTTGACCGCACAGTGACTGTTGCTGGCATGCCGCAAATGGACAATGAGCGGTGTCGGTTCGATTGAAAACGCTCAGAAGGGCTTGTGGAGTCCTTGGAGCATAATGACATCGAGGCTGACCGGCCGAATGCGGCCATGCGGCGATGGAGGTGAATCATGGGCAAACAAGATTTTGCGCAACGAATTTTAGTGGTCGATGACAACTCGGACGCTGCGGAGCTTGTGGCGCAGTTGTTGAGCTTGCAAGGGCATCAAGTCGTTTTCGCTTGCAATGGCATCGACGCGTTGGCGGCGGCAGATCGGCTGGCTCCCAATGTGGTGTTTTTGGACATTGCTATGCCTGACATGGATGGCTACCAGCTCGCTTCGGCGTTGCGCCAGTCTGACAAATGTTCTTCGGCTCGCATCGTCGCGCTCACTGCATGGGGGAATGGCAGGAGCCGAGCCAAAGCCAAGGCGAGTGGTTTTGACTCGCATCTTGTCAAACCCGCATGTTTAAGCGAGCTGATGAGCGAATCGGCAAAGCCGCGCCTCGCTCAGTAAAGCCTGCGCCCCTTCTCCGAATCAGTTTCCCCAATGTTTAGGTTGTTAGGAATTTTCCAGGCAGTCTCTTTTACAACCAAATGCGCCAGTTTTGACATGTTCATTACGGGCTGTCGATTTGCTGAGATAACTTCGTTAAATGGCATTTGCAGGAGGGTGGTTTGAACGTATTGATCGCAGAGGGGAATGTTCGACTTGGAGAAGTGCTCGCTCAAACGCTAGACGCGGAGGGGCACATTTCGACTGTCGTGTTCAATTGGCAAGACGCTATTCTGGCGCAGCGCGCGAAGTCTTACGAAGCCTATATCATTGACTTGGAATTTCCCGATTGTGGCGGAATAGCTATGCTCGGATCGCTGCGCAGGGAGGCCAGCTCTAGTCCTTCCGCAAGAGCTATCGGGTGGACAACGTTTGGACACTTTTGGCGCGGGCTGCCGATAACGTCCATGTTTGATGCTGTCGTAGAAAAACCAGCTTCCATGAAGACTATTTTGGCGGCGTTGCAAGGGACGGCTCGTTCGTCGAGCAATGATTCCATTGACTCCGCCTCGTCAGCGAAGGCTTGCGAGTGGTGGCCCCAGTCAGGTTGGCGCATTGACTGATTGGACTGGATCCTTCCAAAAACGTCGCGGCGTCTAGACCATTTTTCTGGTTTAAAGATCAGCGAGTTAAATGCGTTGAGCGGAAAAGCGAATGGGAATCTAGGATGACGGCTTTCGTTTTATAATGATAAAAGGCGCTGACATGCGTCCGCGCCTTCCAATGCCGGTGGGCGCACTCGACCGGCTCCGCGCGTCTGGCCGGTTGCTTTCAACCCCATCAGCAGTCATCAATGACACAATCCGTTCAATCGCGCCGCGCCGCGCGCAAAGCCACCCGTCGCATATCCACCGGAGTTCCCGGCCTTGACGACATCCTTTCCGGCGGCCTGACCGCCGAACGAGTGTATTTAGTCGAGGGTTCTCCTGGCGCCGGCAAAACCACCTTGGGTCTGCAGTTTCTTCTCGAAGGGCTGTCCAAGGGCGAATCCGGCTTGTATATCACACTGTCGGAGACTGCCGACGAGCTTGACGCGGTCGCCGAGAGCCACGGTTGGAATATCGACAAGCTGTCTATTTTTGAGCTGGCGGATGACGACACCCTTGATCCTGACGCTCAGCAATCGGTTCTTCATCCATCGGAAATCGAGCTGGGCGAAACTTCAAAAGGGGTGATGGATCACGTCGAGTTGGTCAAGCCCGTGCGCGTCGTGTTTGACAGCCTTTCGGAAATGCGTCTGCTGGCGCAAAATCCATTGCGCTATCGTCGGCAAATTCTCGCTCTCAAACAGTTCTTTTCCACTCGCGCTTGCACTGTTCTCCTGTTGGACGACAAGACAAGTCAATCCGACCAGCACCTTCACAGCATCGCCCACGGCGTGATCAGTTTGGAGCAAATCGCCCAAGACTTCGGCAAGGAACGCCGACGCGTCAATATTATTAAAATGCGCGGCATTAAGTTCAGAGGCGGCTACCACGATTACCTGCTCGACACGGGCGGCATTCGCGTGTTTCCAAGGTTGGTGGCGGTTGAGCACGTGGGGAATTTTGTCCCCGAAACGCGCTCGACTGGATCAGCCAGCTTGGACGACCTGCTTGGCGGCGGCTTAGTCGCCGGCACCAATTGCCTGATCATGGGACCATCTGGGGTGGGCAAAACTACGGTGACGGTGCGCTGCATGCTTGCCGCGCTTGAACGTGGCGACAGGGCCGCGTTTTACCTTTTCGACGAAGGACTTGGCACGTTTCTCGTTCGCAGCGCGAATCTGGGCATGGATCTGCGCCCATTCATCGCCAATGGCCAACTCGAAATGCGCCACGTCGATCCAGCTGAGCTGTCGCCAGGCGAGTTCGCGCAGATGGTCCATGATGGAGTGCAGACGTCCGGCGTAAAATTTGTCGTTGTAGACAGCCTCAACGCTTACTTGCAGGCTATGCCTGGCGAAAAGTTTCTGATCTTGCAGATGCATGAGCTGCTTTCATTCCTAAATCAAAAAGGAGTGACCACCGCGCTTATTTTGGGTGAGCATGGGCTAGTTGGAGCGCTCAATCGCGACGTGGACCTGAGTTACCTGAGCGACACGACCGTGCTGATGCGCTTCTTCGAGTCCGATGGAGAACTGCGCAGGGCGATCGCCGTGACCAAAAGCCGCACGTCCAGCCACGCCCCGACCATTCACGAGCTGCTGCTTCATAGCAAAGGCGTTGAGATCGGCGAGCCGCTCAAAGGGTTCGAAGGCGTTTTGACGGGCCTGCCTACTTACCGAGGCGAGACCAAGATGATGGTGTCGCCGGACGATGCCGCAAAATAACCCTCGCGTAGCGCGCGTTTTGATCTTGGCGCCGCGCGGCCGCGACGCCGAAGTGGTGTCGGGCGTCGTTGGCCAAAGCGGCGCAATTTGTGAAACAGTCGCCAACTTCGACGACCTTGCGAAGCAGATTATGACCGGCGCCGGCATTGCGGTGATTGCCGATGAGGCGCTGACGGGCGCCGACATCGGGCCTTTGGCATCTTGGCTCGCGGCGCAGGAGCCTTGGTCCGACTTTCCTTTCGTCGTCATGCTATCGGGCAGGATGAGCAAGGCCGGCGCGACGCTGAAAGCGACGCTCGCCGCGCTGGGCAACGTCGTTATCTTAGAGCGTCCTTTGAGCGCGGAGACGCTTGGCAGCGCCGCGAACTCCGCGCTGCGAGCGCGCCGCAGGCAATATCAAGCGCGCGAGGTGCTTGAAGGCCGTCAATCTGCGTCCGATCAACTGGCGACCCTCAACGATAGCCTCGAAGCGAAAGTTCAAGACCGAACGAAAGCTTTGTCCCAGGCCAACGACCGCATCACCGCCGAGGTGATTGAGCGCGAAAAGGCGCAGCAGGCCATGTCGCACTACCAAAAGATGGAATCTCTTGGGCGCCTAACAGGCGGCGTGGCGCACGATTTCAACAATCTGCTGAATGTCATCCAAGGCAGTATGGATCTTTTGCTGTTGACGAATTCCGACGAAGCCGTGCGTCGTCGGGTCGCGATCGCCAAGTCTGCATGCGTTCGCGGCGCGAAGTTGACGAGCCAGCTTTTGGCGTTCGCGCGCAATCAAACGCTTGATCTGCGGCCTGTGTCAGTCGGAGAACTGTTCCACAACGTCGTGGAGCTTGCCAAGCCCTTGCTGGGGTCTGGCATTGAGATATTGACGTCCGTCGGCGACGGCGCCGACTTGGTGGCGGCCGACGGCAACCAGATGGAAATGGCCCTGTTGAATCTTGCGATTAACGCCCGCGACGCGATGGAGGGGAAGGGGACCCTGACCTTCAAATCATCCGCCACGTCCGAAGCGCCGGACATGCTCCCTGCAGGCGCTTACATCAAGATTGAGGTGTCGGACAATGGCCCCGGCATGTCCGCGGAGATCGCCGCCAAGGTGTTTGAGCCCTTCTTCACCACCAAGGGCGTTGGCAAAGGGACGGGGTTGGGACTGAGCCAGGTCTACGGCATGGCTCAGCAATCCGGCGGCGCCGCGTTCGCTCGCAGCGTTGAAGGCGCGGGCGCCACGATCGAAATTTGGCTGCGCCGCGCGGTCGCTGAAACTGAACAAAGCTTGGTCGACAAAAGTGACGCGCGCGCGCTGGATGGACTAAGAGTCCTGCTGGTCGAGGACGATGATCTGGTCCGAGCAGGCATGGCCGACGCGCTGGTTTCTTTCGGATGCTTGGTCCGCCAGGCTTCATGCGGCGCGGACGGAATGGTGGAGTTGGAGCGCGAGCGCCCTGACGTGTTGCTGACGGACTATCTGATGCCCGGAATCACGGGAGCGGAGCTCGCCGCCAAGGCCCGAGCGCTGCATCCAGGACTGCCTGTGCTGGTGGCGACAGGCTACGCGGACATGGGTGCCATTGAAGGCGCCTTGGGCGGCAACGCGGTGCTGCGCAAGCCATTCCAACTGTCCGACCTGGCCAGCGCAGTCGCGCGTTTAGCCAGCTCTAAAAATCACGACGCCCTCGCTTAAAATCCATACGCTGATGTTCTAGCATTGCTCGACCCACCCGAGTGCAGCGTTCAAATTTCGCGCGGGCGAATAGGCCTGGTGCCAGACGCATTGATGACTTGACTGGCGGCAGTCGTTGATGTGTCGAGTCTAGTCGAGTTGGCACGTAGTGGTTAAAGCCCGTATTTCTGCTTCCGATTTTTAAAGGCTGGCTCGGTGCCTTCAAGAATTTCAACGACCCGAGCTTTGATTAGCGGCGACTCGATGCCGCCTGATAGGTATGTGAAATTCTTAGTGGTTTTGTCGCAAGTCGCGCTGATAATTTGCTCCGCGTCGCACACCACGGCGAGGTTGGGATTGTGCGTCACCATAATGACTTGTCGGCGCTGCTTTGCGGCCTTGATGCATTTGACCAAGACCTTGAAAATTGTCTGGTTGTCCAGATTTTCCTCGGGCTGATCGATGATGAGCGGGATGTCATCTTTGTCCACCAACAGGTAGAAGACGAGCAGCAACAAGCCACGTTCGCCCGGCGAAAGTTGACTGATCTCCTGCTGGTCGAAAGTAAGGGCATAGCGAGGAGCCAGATAACTCATGCCAAAAATATGATCGAGGACTTCTTGCGGTTCCACTCCAACTCGCAATTGATCGGAAAACTTAGTTTCGCGGCCGGCGGAATCCCTGCGGTCAAAATGAAGCTTGTCGTCGATCGCTTCCAAGAATTTTAGGGTTGAGTCGACGTCGTCAAAATCAGTTTCCGTCAACAGGGCGCGCATGAGCTGGTTGCTCTCGTCCTTGCCGTAAAAGCTACCTCGGGACTGCCTGTTAATTTTGGCAAAAAATTGATCTTGGAAATTGGATTCCTCGATCCGGACAGCGAAGTCCAGCGGCAAGTGCATGTCCATTTGCTGCGCGGATTTGACAAAGGACTGCACCGGTTCGTAGAGGGAGCGAAACTCCTCCACCGTCCTAACGATCTGCGCATGAATTTGCTTCGCCAACTCCGCTCGGCTGGCTCGCAGGGCGGCCAGCTTGTTAGGCAAGATTCCCAGCGCTGCGATCTCTGCTTTGAACCACTCTATCGATTGAGATTTGTCCTTGTCGCCGACAAGTTCTTGCTTCGCTGCTTCCCATCTCGCGACTTGCTCTTTGTAGACCACGAAAATACGCTGTTTTTCGCCAAGCTTGCTTTTGAGATCGACTATGGCCGCCTCGGCAGACTCCCTACGTTTGTTGATTCCGGTCGACTCTTGGCTGGACAAGTCAGCGTCGACGTTCGTGATCATGACATTGACAGATTTGCTTAACGCTTCAATTTTCGTCGTGTCCACTTTCAACTCGACAAAATCCGAAGGCTTCAAGTCAATCTGAGCGTCGTGCAGAAGTTCGGCCAGTTCGGTGGCGAATTGATCGTGCGCCTTTTTATGATTGTTGATCGTTTGAACGATTCGGAAAAGAAGGGCTTGACGCTTTGTCTGAGAGGCCTTGATGTCCCGAAGCACCTTCTCTTGGTCTCGCAACGCTTTCAATTCTTTTTCCAAAGAATCGATTTGATCGTTGGCAACCTGCGACTCTTCTTGCGCGACTCCGGAAGATGCGGGATCGTCGACTTGGGCCGGTTTCGCTCCTTCAAGCGCCGACAGCTCGGCAATTTTCGCGTCCAACTGTTGTTGAAGTGACTGCCTAAACTGCAAAGAAAGGCGCTTTTCGGTCGATAGGATGTCCGCGTTTGTCTTGGACATTTCCCGCATCGCAAGCGCCCGCTCTTCCTCGATCTCAGACACTTTGAAATCAAGGAGCTGGTCCATGGAATCGCAGCCCAAGCGCTCCTCGTCCGGGACATGGGTGTAGATGATCTTGCGCAGCTCGGTGTCGAACGTGGACGAGCTTCCATCGCCGAGTTCATTGCAAAGCGTTTCCAAATAGCTCTGCGGCAAATACTTTACCCGCTCGACGCTGGTGGCAGAGGGGTCTTGGTCGAGCTGGCGCTCCTCTTCCGTGCCATCGAGCCAGCCCAGCGCTCCTACGAAATGGGGAGCAAGTTTGGCGCGGGAGTTGCGAAAGCGCTTTTCGTTGAGGAAAGAAAAGCCTTTGAAATTCTTGGTGTCACCCGCAAGGGCAAGAATGTCAGCGAGCGCGCTCTTGCCACTGCCTTTGTTCCCGATGATCGCGACGAGGTCGTGGCTCAGTGGCAGGTCCACATCGAACCAACTGTCCGCCAAGGTCGATCCAAGCTTTCGTTTAACACGGATATTTGAGATGTATTTCGTGCGGTTCGACTCGACGAGCAATCGCTTGGGCGGAGCGTCCCCCACATAAACGCGATCCTCAAACTCGGTGAGGGCGTGGAGCAAACCATTGAAAGTCGCGTCCGCCTTGATCCATGTGAAGCAGTTGCTGATCCGATCCTTATCAGGGGAGTTGCTGAGCGCATGGGCGTCCGAGCAATCCAGCAGGGTATTTTTCACATTGGCGGCGAGGAGCTTCTGTCGGGCCGAGTGATATTTGCCGGGATTTTCCGCCGCGGTGAAGACCAAATCAGCTTGGTTGATCACGTTGCGCTTTTCCGCGATCGACTGGTCATCCCATTTGAGGTTGTCCCACTCAGTTTTGCCCACCGCGATCAGATACTTCCCAGCGAGCGCATGGTTGTCGAGGGCCTTCTTGACGGCTTCCAAGCTCACGCACAAGTTGTTGAATCCTTCGTGAAGAGGGGACGCGTAGTCATTCCGTTTCTCAGGCGGGGCTGAGTCGATGATCATTTGCCCAAGCTCGGCGAGGCTGTCGCGGGTGATGACGCTTTTCCACCTTCCCTTCCAATCCGAGGAATCCGGGATCAAGTTGTAGCTCGGCGCGAGTGAGCCAATGAACTGTTGCCTGATGATTTCAGGGTCAATCGCATCAAAAATCACATGCAGATTGATTCGGTTCCATCCCGATTGCGAATACATGCCATCTTTGTCTTTCTTGACCGTCCCTGCGAATTTGTCCAAACGCAGCTCGATGACGGGCAGGATTAGATCGATGTTTTTCAACCGGCCACCTTCAAGTTTAGCCTTGCGCACGCGCTCGTAGCCATCGATGAAAATGTAGTCGTTGATGCCAATGGCTTTGAATTCAGGCGGCAGCGCTTCAATGTCAAGAAGGAAAGCTTCCCAGGCTTCCTCGGTGGCGCCCTCATAGTGGTGCACGATAGAAGCTGGGGTATGGACATGAAGGTCCCATTTTTTCCACGTCGAGCCGGCCGGGTTGTCTGCCATTGATGCGTCCTCAAATAGGGGTGAGCGCAGGCAAGCGTCACGCGCTGACCCGATGGAATTTGTAATCAACAATAATAGTTTATAGTCGAAAAGTAAGGCAACAAAAAACGGGGCATTTACTGAAACCTAGCGGGATGCGCAGTGATCCCGCGCGAATTTAAGAGGGCGACTATGGACTGGCATGCTTGGCTTGAAGACGATGAAAACGGCGATGTCTGCATCTACATCCAGCAGGGTAGCGAGACTGGCACGCGGGAGCTGCGCGGAAAGGTCGGCTCCGAGGACGCGGAAAATGAAATGCTTAACAACGAAGATGAGCTGCTGGCGGCTGCCGAGGCGGAAGCTGAAAACCGTAATCTGCGGAGTGGCTGACACGCAATGCTTGGGGGGCTCAGCGAGAAATGACGAGGGCGCGCCGCTGTTTTAAGGTTGCCAGCTATATGCCCTGCGCAAGCAGAGCGGCTCGCGCGCGTTCTCGGCCTGTCGCCATCGACCATTTATGGCCACATGCGCAGCGGGCGATGTTTCGTTCTTACCGGATGTTCAATGCGACGCCAAAGATCTTCGTCGACGACCTGATCAAATGGCACTGCTCGGGACGCGGCGTCGTGCTAGCGTTCGGAGCTAAGCCACGGCGCGAAACTGTTATGGCCGAAGAGTGGGGAGGCAGCGAAGGCCGAGCGCTGTCAAAGACAGAGATGGACGTGGCGGCCTACCAAGCGGCAGGTGACGCCATGCGCTCAATGGGCACCGACCCATCCAAGGGTCCAGGGGGGCACCAGCGTCCATAAAGACGTGGGCAATGCGGCCAATGCAAATGAAAGTCGTTCGGATTTTGTCATTTTAGCCTCGCATGAAAGCCTAATCTATCTGGCCTCGTATCTCATGCGTTGCCTCAACGATGGAGGTCTTTGTCGGAGCGTTGAGCGCCGCCTCCACCTACACTATCAGGTCGAAGCGCGTTTGCGTCCTTCTTCAAGTTCCTCTTGCGTCAGTCGTTTGGTGGTGGAGTAACCATGCAAGAACTTTAATAGAATCGCGCTGGTCTCCTGAAAACAGTCGATCACTTCCAGCCAGCTTGATTCTGGGAAGTCGAAATCGGTTTCAGATATCAGCAGGCTCAAACTTCCATCATCCTCCACCGACGTCGTGGCGGCTGCTAAGTGCGAGGCTGAAAAGTGAACGTAGTCACACAAATTGTCGTAAACGTTTGGCAGCCAAGGGTAATCCCCGGAGCGAATAATTACCAGGCGCGCGTCCGTAAGCCGCTGTCCTTCACGATCTTTCAGCTTGTTGATGGCCTGGCCCGAAATGACAAGCGTCGCGAACTCATGCGGATTGTGCACTAGCCAAGGGGCGGAAAACCTTAACGCGGTATCGATATGGGTGCGCAGCAATAATCGCGCACTGACCATGTTCCACGAATCGACCAACAGCTTCATCGCGCTGATAGCGCTGACAGCGCGCTTCACCGCGCCGCTGGCGAGCAAGTCCAACGGAAACATAGGCGCTCCGTCACCGCCGATTACGGTTTTCAACGTGATGAGTAGAGCCTCGCGATCGCAGTCAAGAGTAGCGAGGGCGGAGAGGACCGTTTCAGTTTGCTTTGGCATTGGCTTCATACGGTTGCGCCTATCAGCGCAGTTCGAAGGGGATCAGAAGGGGACTAAAAGAAAAAGCGCAACGCCTGCGGCGCGATTTTTAGGAGGTGAGCGAAGGTCTAAGAAATCGCACGTTGGTATTGCTGCATCATCGGGGTGTGCTTGTCGGTCGCGCTGTTCTTGACGGCTGCGGCGTTGATTTCAGTGGGAACGGTGGTCATTTCTTCGGATTGGGTACGGCGAGGCAGAGGCTGGCCAGAGCTGCGTATTTTACCGCGATTGATGCTGCGCGCGCGGCACAGCCGGGGTCACAGCCGGGGTCAGGTCTGACATTCGGACACGAGCTCAGCCTTAGCCACTTCCATTGGTGCCTTTTCCTGATCAGCACGGCGCCGTGTCAGCTAGTTCCGACTGCTCTACTGTCGAGATCGTGTCCGAATGTCAGACCTGACCCCGGCTTTTTGCGGGTCGCGCGACATTACGCGTAGGCTAGCGTGCCTTCGACGGCCACGCGATCGCTGCTCAGTACGACAAAACTGCCGGGGACTTCGCAGGCCAGCAACGTTGCGGAAGCACCGAGCGTCACGGCGCGCTTGAAGCGGCATGTCAGGCCCTTGACGCGACGATCGGTCGATTGCTCGAACGCCGCGCAGACGCGCGCCATCGTTTCCATGCCGTGGATGATTGGCGCGTGCATCCCCATCAGCCGCGCACTCCATGGCCACAGATGAATGGGATTCCAGTCGCCGGACAAGGCCGCATAGCGTCGCCCCGCATCCGCGGTCACGACCCATTCTCCGACGACGTCACCTACCGGTGCGACCGAAGGCGACGCGGGCGCATGCTTGGCGCGTTGCCCGCGTTTGATCAGGTACCGGCTGGTGCAAGTGAAGACCGTTTTCCCATCGGCACTTGCCACCGTCTCCAGTACGCATTCGACGGCCCCATTGGCTCCAGGTTCCGGCATCGATAATGTCGTCACGAGTACCAGCGGTGCATCAGTGCGTACCTGACACTGCATCGCGAGGTCGTTCGACACATGAATCAACCCGACAATCCGAAACGGCATCGCCCGATCCAGCATCGTCGCCAGTTGCGCGCGCTGCGCCAGCAGATAAAGGTAGGTCAGCGGCACAGGCCAGGGCGGGAAGCCGAACGCGTCGCAGTAGCGCCGCACGTGATCCGCATCGAGGCGGTCCAGCCGGTAGCTGGCCTGGACCGGTTGCGCCGACGGCCGCGCGGGCTGCTTGAACAATGCCCGCAGCAGCGGCCAGGCACTGGCCCTGGGCAGGGCAGGGAGGGATGACGGGGACGGGCTATTCATCGACGCAGCATACCGCGTCGCCGCCCGTCCCCGGAAACACAACAACGATACTCAGGCTGCTGCCTTGACCCGCGCCGTAATGTGCGCCAAGGCCTCGTCAACCTGATCGATCAAAATCAGGCACAAGTCCCCATCTTCCAGACGCGAGAGCGCCCGGTCGATCGCCACGAATTCGCCGTTGATTTCTTCGACGTGGCCCGTGCGAGTTGCATTGCTCAACCCCGCGCGCAGCAGCGCAATGACTTCGCCATCGGCGCGGCCACGCTGGCACTGGTCCTGATACAGCAGCACATCGTCAAACGCCGCGCCCAGGATTTCGGTCTGCTGCGTGATGTCCTGGTCGCGCCGGTCGCCGGCGCCACTGATCACCACCGAGCGGCGCTTGGCGGGCATGCTCTCGACCGCATTGACCAGCGCAGCGATCGCATCCGGGTTGTGGCCGTAATCGGCGATCACGGTCGCGCCCTTGTAATCGAACACGTTAAAGCGTCCCGGCGCATTGTCGCTCTCGCCGACAAAGGTCTTCAGGCCCAGGCGGATCGCATCCCACGACGTGCCTACGCCCCACGCGGCGGCCACCGAGGCCATCACGTTCTCGACCTGGAAGCCCACCACGCCACCGCGCGTGATCGGCACTTCCTTCAGGTCGATGCGTTCGATGAACGACTCTTGCGCCGCCACCAGGTAGCCTTCTTCGACGAAGACGACGCGGCGGCCCTGGGCGCGGTGCATCGCCATGACGGGATTGCCGACGTCCTGCGCGAAGAAGGTGACCTCGCCGCGTGTCCTTTCGGCCATCGCCGCCACGGTCGGATCGGCGGCGTTAAGCACCGCCATGCCGCCCACGGCCACGTTCTGCACGATCACGCGCTTGAGCACCGCCAGGTCTTCGAGCGTGGTGATGTAGTTCAGGCCAAGGTGGTCGCCCGAGCCGATATTGGTCACGACCGCGACCTGGCACTTGTCGTAGGCCAGGCCTTCGCGCAGCAGGCCGCCGCGCGCCGTTTCGAACACGGCGGCGTCGACGTCAGGGTGCAGCAGCACGTTGCGCGCGCTGCGCGGGCCGCTGCAGTCGCCGCTTTCGATGCGGCGGCCTTCGATGTAGACGCCGTCGGTGTTGGTCATGCCGGTGCGCAGGCCGGACGCGGTGAGCAGGTGCGCGATCAGGCGCACGGTGGTCGTCTTGCCGTTCGTGCCGGTGACGGCCACGATCGGGATGCGGCCATCGTCGCCGTCCTTGAACAGCGTGTCGACGATGGCTTCGCCGATCGGGCGCGGTTTGCCGAACGATGGCGCCAGGTGCATGCGCAGGCCCGGCGCGGCGTTGACTTCGACGATGCCGCCGTTCTGGTCCTCAATCGGTTTGAGGACGCTGTCGCAGACCAGGTCGACGCCGCAGATATCCAGGCCGATCATGTGGGCGGCAGCAACCGCGCGCGCCGCGACTTCAGGGTGCACGTCGTCGGTGACATCGGTGGCCGAGCCGCCGGTCGACAGGTTCGCGTTATTGCGCAGGACGACGCGCTGGCCGATGGCAGGCACCGAGTCCGGGGTCAGGCCGTTCTGGGCCAGCGTGCCGATGGCGATGTCGTCGAAGCGGATCTTGGTCAGCGACGTGCCGTGGCCATCGCCGCGGCGCGGATCCAGATTGACCTGTTCGACCAGTTCGCGCACGCTGCGCTCGCCATCGCCCACCACCTGCGGCGGTTCGCGGCGCGCGGCGGCCACCAGCTTGTCACCCACCACCAGCAGGCGGTAGTCGTGGCCCGGCAGGTAGCGCTCGACCAGGATGTCGTCGCGGAATTCGCTGGCGGCCTTGAAGCCGGCGTCGAGCTGTTCGCGGGTGGTGACGTTGACCGTCACGCCCTTGCCCTGGTTGCCATCCTTCGGCTTGATCACCACCGGCAGGCCGATTTCCATCGCGGCGGCCCAGGCGTCATCCGGGTCGGAGACGCCGCGGCCCTGCGGCACCGGCACGCCGGCCGCGTCGAGCAGCTTCTTGGTCAGTTCCTTGTCTTGCGCGATCGATTCGGCAATGGCGCCGGTGGCGTCGATTTCGGCGGCCTGGATGCGGCGCGCACGGCTGCCCCAGCCGAACATGACCATGCTGCCTTCGGTCAGGCGCCGGAACGGGATGTTGCGCGCAACGGCAGCCTGCACGATCGAGCCGGTCGATGGTCCCAGGCGCACGTCTTCGTCCGTCGCGCGCAGCTGTGCCAGCGCGGCGGGCACGTCGAACGGCGTGTCGTTGCGGGCCGCTTCGATCAGCTGCTGGGCGAGTTCGAGGGCCTGGCGGCCGACGTCTTCTTCGCTGTATTCGACGACCACCTGGTAGGTGCCGGGCTCCAGCGTGGCGGTGGTGCGGCTGAACGTCACCGGACAGCCGGCTTCGGCTTGCAGATGCAGCGCGACCAGTTCGAGCACGTGGGCCAGCGGGATCGTTTCGTAGTGGCCGAACGGCTGCAGGCCGCCGATCTGCGGGAAGCGCACGCGCAGGCGCGATTCGAAACCGGGCAGTTCGCCGATCGATTCTTCCTCAGGCGTGCACGTCACGATCGCCTCGACCGAGGTGTGGTGGCTCCAGAGATTGGGGCCACGCAGGGCCCGTACGCGAGATACTTCCATAAACCGTCATTCCTTTCGCGGGCCGCGCGCCGCGCGCACATGCGCGGGGGCGGGCGCCAGGCCCGGCAGATTGCCGGGCAGTGTCATTCAATGTGTCGTTTGTTTTGGTGTCGCGTCGAAGGCGCGCAGGCCGCCGCACAGCAGGTCGCTCGGCACGCCAAGCGCCCACGCCGCCGCCACTGC
>Ga0308164_10000752_pt1 | contig 45422 bp, 33 predicted proteins | sample PhyTR2_FD_201031 | JGI IMG/M metagenome (GOLD analysis project Ga0308164, IMG submission 201031) | Phyllosphere microbial communities from UC Gill Tract Community Farm, Albany, California, United States - DLSLT.R2 | ecosystem: Host-associated > Plants > Phyllosphere > Unclassified | place: USA...
GCCAAGCGCGTCTGATCCTTGCGGGCCACCAGCAGCACGCCGCCAACATGTGTCGCCACAGCCAGCGCATCAGCACCCGTCGAGAATGCCGAGACCTCATACAACACGGCATCGTAGCTATGCTCGGCATGCTGATGAAACCGTGCAAATGACGAACGATTCAGCAGCTCCTGCGGATTGGGCGGCAAGGTGCCGGCTGTCAGCACGGACAGATCAATGAATGGCTCGACCTTTTGCACCACATCCAGATCAGCGCGATCCACCAGAATGTCGGATAAGCCCTGTTTGGCCTGGATATTGAAAATGCTCTGTTGCTGCGGCGCGCGCAGGTTGGCATCTACCAGCAAGGTCTTTTCGCCCAACTGTGAAAACACCACCGCCAGATTCGCCACGAACATGCTGGCACCGTCGTCCGGATTGACGCTGGCAATTGCCAGTGCCTTACGGCCGTTGGCAAACCATCGCAGCATCAACTGACTGCGAATACCGCGCAGCATTTCCACCTGCGAGTCGAATGGCCGATAAGCAGCCACCAGGTCAGGCGAAAAACCACCCTGCCCCGGACGCAAATACGGGTAATCAAACTGATGTGCCAGCACCTGTTCGATATCGGCTTCGGTGATCAGACCGAGTGCCTGTGCGGCCTCACCAAAGCGCATTCCTTTTTCTTTTTGCAGAAGCAGGATGCGTTCTGCATCGACCGGGGAAATCTTCCCCATGTCGAGCAGGATGCGACCGATGTTGGACTCAGGACGTTTCTGTCCTGGGTTATGAATCGCGATGGGATTGAATATCTGGTTCATAAGAACTCCGTTCCTAGTTCGGTTTCAGCGCGGGTGGCAGCATCGGTGGCAATAAACCGAGAAGAGGACGTTTTTTAGGTTTGTCCTGATGCAGCACGCCCAGCACTGGCACGTTCAGCACCTCGATCAGATCATGCGTCGAGCGCACACGGCGATCCATGATTTCGGCAATGATTGCCAAACCAAGGCCGAGCATCGAACCGAAGAACACCGACAGCAATGCCATCAGCTTGATCTTCGGACCGGTTGGCGAAAGTGGCGCGATAGCCTGATTCAGGATGGCGATATCCGACTGCGTCGAGCGCGACTCCAGACTGGTCTGGGTGTAACGATTCGATGCGGCTTCATAGGCACGCTGTGCAGCTTGTACTTCGTTGACGAGCAACTTGAGGTCATCGCGTGCCAGATTCAGCGCCATGACTTTTTCACGCTGCGCAGTCAGTGCCGCCTGAATTTCGGATTCACGCTGTTTTTGAATACGTGCATTGCTGGAGACGCTGGCGGATGCCAGGCCAATCTGCTGGTTGAGACTGGCGCGCAGATTATCGACTTCTGACTTTGCCGATTGATACTGCGGATGATTGGGTGCGAGGCGCTGGGAAATTTCAGCAAACTTCGCTTCCGCCGTCATCAGGCTGTTGCGGATCCCTTGGATCAGGCCGCTGCTCATGACATCCGGTGACGAGCTTGCATTGCTCTGCGCTTGTGCCTGACGCGACGATGCATCGATCAACTGTCCTTGTACTGCTACCAGCTGACTCGATAACTCGTTCATGCGGGCGGTTTCTACACCCAGACGATTATCGGCATCGTCAATATTGTTGTCCTGCTGGTATTTGGAGAGTTTGCGCTGTGCTGTCTCGAAATTGTCGCGCAATGATTTCAACTGCGCGTTCAAGTACGTCGATGCTTTTTGTGCAGGCGCAATCTTCAAATCGACCGCGGCATTTTGATACGCAGTGGCATAGGCATTTGCCATAGTTGCTGCAAATTCCGGATCGGCCGCGCTGAAGCTGATGTTGATCACACCGCTGTCCCGCGACGGCTCGACTTCGACATTGCTCGAAATCAGATTAGCCACCCAGTCACGCGCTGTGCCGCGATTGCCGGTCGCATCGAGGAACTGCTGCTTGACGGTTTCGCTCTCGGCCATTTTCAGATCATCGACCACCTTTAGCGCAACGGTCTTGCTTTTGATGATGTCGATCTGGGTCGCCATGTAACCAGGCATGAGTTGCGATGGCATTGCCACGCCCGTCACCGGGTCTGTCCCCTTGTAATTCAGCACCAGCGACGTGGTCGCGGTGAAGGTTTTCGGCAGAAGCAAGGCAATGATCATGGTGATGGTCACGATGGAAAACAACGTGACGAAGATGATCTTGTAACGGGCTCGCAGAATAAGCAGGAACTGAGTGAAGTTCATTTTTGCCTCTCGATACAGCTGGTTTACGACAATACTTGTTGATGAAACGAACTTCCCTCAGATCCGCGCTGGCATGCACCTAGCGCGGTCGATGGAAATTGACCTGTCTTAAAAAAAGCTTTCTTTAACGTAGATGACATCATTGACCTTCACGTGATCGTCCTGCTTCACGTTGATGATTTGCATCTCGCCATTTTCATCACGACGTTTGACGCGTACGCCACGATCGGTACCGCGCGGGCTCAAGCCACCACCGACTGACAGTGCCTGCAGGATGTCCATGTTTTCTTCCAGACGATACGAACCGGGACGCTGCACTTCGCCATAGATATAGAAACGCGGTGCACGATCAACATAGATCACATCGCCCGGCTGCAGATCAGGATTTACCGCAGCATCGGTCGAACGCATGATGTCGGTCAGGTTGATCTGCTTTTTGGTGGTCTTGCCATCCTGGCTGCGGATGAGTGTCACGGTTTCATCCGCTTCGGCATTCAGGCCTCCGGCCATCGCGAGAATGTCCGTTAGGCTGCGTTTGCCATCCACCGGAAAACGGCCTGGCTTGTTGACCTGTCCCAGCACCGACATCTGCTGACTCTGCATCATCGTGACGATCAGATTGACATGCGGCTTACGGATGAAGCCGCCACTTTCGAGCAACCCCGCGATCTTGCGCTCGGCGGCATTCGGCGTCAGCCCACCGACCTGAACATCGCCAACCAGTGGATAGGAAATGTTGCCAACGTCATTCACGCGCGTTTCCACGTTCATGTCCGGATTGCCGTAGACCGAAATCTTCAGCATGTCGCCCGGGCCCAACTGCATATCATTTGCCGATACAGCACCGCCGGCGGCCAGCATGATCACAGCACATAACGACATTAATATTTTCTTCATCACATCCATCCTCGGTTCAAAACTGATGTTCACTTTTTGAGGCCGGCAAGGCCTCGTCCCACTTCGGTTTCTGCTGCAGGCGCAACTGGTGTTGTCGCCGCCACTGCCTGCTTCTGATCCAGCTTGTCGGCATCATTCAGATACTCGATCTTTGCTGCCGTACGCAAACGACCGATCTCTGCTTCGCTTGCTTCCTGCGCTTTCTTCATCGTCAAGTACTGCTCGATCTTCGGTCGTGCGATCGCCAGCGTGAGCGGGCTATCCTTCACATCCTGAAACAAGGCCAACTGACTCTCATCACCTTGTTTAACCGTGAAGAGTTTGCCGGTCGGGATTTCAGACAACATCGTCACCAGCTTTTCCGGCATCTCTGCACTATTTCTGACTGCTTGCGTCGGCACATATTTGATCTGCCGACCTTCCAGCCAATTCGCCACTTCTTCGAGCGAACGCGCTGAGCTCATTTTCTGCGCGACCTCCGCATTGAAATCCTTGGTCGCAATCGTCAATTCCTTCGTATCGAAAATTTTCCGCTTGGCGAACATCAACGGATTCTGCTCATAAAACTTTTCTATTTCGGCTTCGGTCGGGCGTTGCATCTGTTTAGTCTTCGTCTGCAAATACGCCTGCGCCAGAATCTGTTCCTTCGATCGTTCGATGGCCTGCATGATCTTTGGATCGCGATCCATCTTTTCCTTCGCTGCCTGATCTACCAGCAACTGACGAGAAATCACGGCGTCCAACACTTCCTTCTTGGAAACGTTCTGACCTGCAGGAACGCGCTCAAGTTCAGCGTTGAGTTGATGCACCGTAATGTCTTGCCCGTTGACTCTTGCCATCGACTGTCCAGCCGGTCGATCCTTGCCGCCGCATGCGGAAAGCATGACAACCACTGCCGTTGCACAAAAGACCGCTCTGAAGCGCCTTGAATTTCCGATATTTACGTTAGTAATCATGTCTTTTTTATAACTATTAGTCGACAATCAAATTGTGACGATCTCCCCTGAAAACGACGTCACATCCTTTGCAGCAAAAAAGAGGTTAGTAGGCGTTGTCGCGTTGAACAGCGACCTTGACGGTACGAATGATGATCCACAGATCCAGAAGCAACGACCAACGCCGCAGGTAATCCAGATCGTAGGTAATACGTGCTTCCATCTTGTCCAGCGTCTCGGTCTCACCACGGAAACCGTTGACCTGTGCCCAGCCGGTAATGCCTGGACGAACCTTGTGACGCAACATGTAGCCTTTGATTTGCTTGCGGTACAGTTCGTTGTGCGCAACAGCATGTGGCCGCGGCCCGACGATACTCATCCGACCTTGCAGCACATTGAAGAACTGCGGCAACTCATCCAAAGAACTTCTGCGCAGGAAGGCACCAATTCTTGTTACGCGTTTGTCGTTCTTGGTCGCCTGCGTCACAGCTGCGCCATCTTCGGCCACGGTCATTGAACGGAATTTATAGACAATGATTTCTTCGCCGTACAAACCGTAACGACGCTGCTTGAAAATCACCGGCCCCGGTGAAGTCATCTTGATCGCAATCGCAATCGCCAGCATGATCGGCAACAGCATGATCTGAATCAACGTTGCCAGCACGATGTCGCTCGCTCGCTTGACCATGCTGTTCATGCCGGTAAATGGCGTCTCGCAGATTGCCACTACAGGGACACCCGCGACATTGTCGAATCGCGCCTGGATCAGGTCGAACACATAAATGTCTGGCAGGAAGTAAATCGAGGCCGTCGTATCCTGCAATTCATTAAGCAGCTTGCGGATACGCGGTTGCGCGGAAATCGGCTGACTGATGAAGATCGTGCTGATGTTATGTTTCTGCGCATAGGCTGGAAGATCATTCATTGTTCCCAGCAATGGAATACGCGTGCCTTCCGGTTGGCGCGACAGATCACGATCATCGAAGAAGCCCTCCACATGCATCATCAGGCCTGGATGTTCTTCAATACGCTCCGCAAGTTTCAATGCGACATCATTGACGCCCACAATGAGTACAGAGCGCACCATCCCGGTGTTACGCAAGCTATAAGTGAGGCGATGCGTTGCAATCTGTCCGCCAAGTACAGCAACCGGCGTCAATGCAAACCACAGGGCGAGCGTCTGTGCCGGAAACAAACTGAAGAAGCCAGTCAAATGTCCGAGCAGCAACAGAAAACCGATCACGATCATCCAACTGATCAACACCGCTTTAGTAAAGACCCACACGTTTGCATTGCGCAACATGTGACGATGATCCGTAAAACCAAACACCGTCGAACTGATGAAGGTGATGATGGCAAGCACCGCATGGTTGCCGGTAATCGCATCTCCCGTTGCCAATGCAACGAGATACAACATCGCGATAGCCACCACTGGTTCAATCAGGCGAATACCCCAGGTGCGGGCATTCATGTCGGTCTGTGGCTGAATATTGTTGAGCTTAGAATTCATAACGGGTAGCAATTTGAACTCCCTTCGTCCTATACGTCCGGGCAGCAATCGAATCTGATTTCAATTGCTGCTGATAGACAGACATCCGAATGTTAAGTTGCCTTAATGGCAAAAAAGTCGCCCCCACACTAGTCTTCTGATATCGATCATCCCGATCAATACGGTTGTAATTTCTGTCCTCCGTCATCACCATCGCGTCGAACGCGAGCTTGCTCGTGCTCTGCCAAGTTGCAGCAAGACTTGCGCCAGTGTTTCTGGAGAAATTCGAACTCAGATCGTCGCCATTAGCGACGCTCTCTGGATTGGTGCGATAAATGCCTGTGCCCAACTCTCGCCACGCAGCAACAGTGAATTTGGTCTTGCCGGTAGCAGCCCAGTTGGCCGTCACACGCGCATCGGGACCGGTAAAGTCGCGCTGATTTTGCGAATCAAACTGACGTCGTGCCCAACCACCGAGAAATTGCACATCGGTTTTTCCTGTGAGACGCCAGCGAACATCGGCCTTGATTTCATCCTGTGTGTAATCGCTAGAGAGACCAGGAATCTGATTTGGATATGTCGCATCACTATGTCGCAGTACCAGGCCAATACGGTTCTGGCTGCGTGCTGTGTAATCCAATCCCACTTCCGTGCTGTCGATGGTGATACGCGCAGCGGGAATCTCTTCATAGTTGACATCATCACGCGTCAGACCTGCCCTCACCCGCCAGGCCGGATGAAAACTCCATCCACCATTTACATAGGTGCGACGCTGTGTACGCACACTGCTCGGCAGTGGCGTACCATCGAATGCAACTTCATTGAAGGGCGTCAGCGTCTCGATATAACTGGAGCCGACATTGCCGCTGAAACGATTGCCAAGTACCCAATCCCAGTTCGCAAGAAAGCGGCGACCATCGTTATCGAATCGGCTGAAGGTGTCGTACTTGGTGTCGTTCAGAGATGCATCCAGACGCACCCGCTGACGACTGAATTCCTTGTCGAAGCGCAGGCCGACTGTGGTCCGGCGCCATGTATCGGATACCCGACTACCACCATCGGGCTGCCGCGAGATATTGTCATCGCGGTACATGCCATAGCCGACGTAGGGAGTAAAAGTATCGTTCTCAGCCGCATACGCGATATTCACGCTCAGGAAAAGACATGTACCTACCTGCAGCAGGCGTACGAGAAAGCGGCCATGTTCATTCAGGAGTACAGCCGATGATTTTGGCTGTGAGAGGGCGTGCGATTGTTGACCCGCAATGGACTGAACATGCTGTTGGGTATAACGGAAACGACGATTGCTCAAAACACTACTCCCGGTGATTCAAATAGCCTGTCGACGCCTTGCAGCGTTCTGGCATTTTAGAAGAGCTGGGATGATTTTAGTTCAAAAAAGACAATTAATTGACATATTAACCACAAAATGTAAAACGAATAGTCAAGATGGTCGATCTGTGAGTTTTTTAAGAAAAATGAGCTATTGCGGAACAGCAATAAGAGAGGCATCAACGCTGATGATTGAAATCAGCCAGACAAAACAAAAAAGACGTAAAGCTTTCGCTTTACGTCTTTTTATACTGCTGAATTTTGGTCGGAGTACAAGGATTCGAACCTTGGACCCCCTGGTCCCAAACCAGGTGCGCTACCGGGCTGCGCTACACTCCGAAAGAAAGAGATCATACCTCACAGTAAGACTTCGGTCAACGACTAAAGTGCTTTTGCGATGATAATTTTTTCGCTAAGCCGCAATTTTTTCCGCGATGCGTTTTGCCATTTTTTCTGCAAGATCCGCATCACGTGCTTCAACCATCACACGAATCAATGGCTCCGTGCCGGACGCACGAATCAGTACCCTGCCCGCATCGCCCAGTTCGTGTTCGACGGCATCTTTTTCCTGCTGCAACGGCTGATTTTTTTTCCAGTCGAAACCTGGCGTGACGCGCACATTAACCAGCGTCTGCGGGAACATCGCGATGTCTTCGGTTAACTGCGCAAGCGTTTTACCACTACGCTTGAGTGCCGACAAAATCTGCAAGGCGGAAATAATGCCGTCACCGGTCGTGTGCTTGTCCAGACAAAGCATATGCCCTGACCCTTCGCCACCGATCAGCCAGCCACGTTCCTGCAATGCTTCCAGCACGTAGCGATCACCAACGTTGGCGCGTACAAACTCGATGCCCATGTTCTTGAACGCGACTTCCAGCGCCATGTTGGTCATCAGGGTGCCGACTGCACCTTCAATCGGACGCACCGCCATACGATCGCGCACCATGATGTAGAGCAGTTCATCCCCATTGAAGATGCGTCCGGCCGAATCCACAACAATCAGACGATCGGCATCACCGTCCAACGCGATGCCGATGTCGGCGCCGTGCGTGCGAACCGCTTCGACCAAGGCTTCGGGTGCGGTAGCACCGACCTTGTCATTGATATTGAAACCGTTGGGCTTGTCACCGATGGCAATGACTTCTGCACCGAGCTCGTGAAATACGTCGGGCGCGATGTGATACGCGGCACCATGCGCGCAATCGACCACCATTTTTGTCCCGCGCAAATCGAGTTCGTTCGGGAAAGTACTTTTACAGAATTCGATGTAGCGACCACGTGCATCATCCAGGCGCTTGGCACGGCCGAGCTTGCGCGACTCTACACACGTCATCGGCGTATCAAGCGCCGCTTCGATTTCGAGCTCAACCGCATCCGGCAACTTGTTACCAGACGCCGAGAAAAACTTGATGCCATTGTCTTCATAAGGATTGTGCGAGGCGGAAATCACAACACCCGCCGCCAGTCGAAGCGCACGCGTGAGATAGGCGATTGCCGGCGTCGGCATCGGCCCTGCCAACATGACATCCACACCGGCGGCAGCAAATCCTGCTTCCAGCGCGGCTTCCAGCATGTAACCGGAAATGCGCGTGTCCTTGCCGATCAATACAACCGGCCGGGTGCCAGCTGTCTCCGCCTTCGCCAGCACGGTGCCGGCGGCATAGCCCAGGCGCATCACAAAGTCAGGCGTGATCGGTCCATCACCAACGCGGCCCCGTACACCATCGGTCCCGAAATACTTACGTGTCATTGTCTTGCTTTCTTTTAATGGTGGGCACAACTATTCAAGATTCGGAAGACAGTGCTTCCCAGACTTTGAGTGCGTCGACCGTCTCGGCAACATCATGGACGCGCACGATATAGGCACCCTGCGCTGCGGCTGCGATGGCCGCCGCCACACTGCCTGCCATACGTTCTTCAACAGGCTTTCCAGTCAGCGTGCCGATCATCGTCTTGCGCGATACCCCGACCAGCATCGGTAAGGCAAGTGCTGCCTGCAAATCACCGATATGTTGGAACAAGGTCATATTGTGCTGCAGCGTCTTGCCAAAGCCAAAGCCTGGATCGATGCACAGCCGCTCGGGATCAATCCCTACTTGCTGTGCCTGGGACACACGCTCTTTCAGGAAGTCGGTGATTTCGCCCACGATATCGTCGTACTCGGGGTTCTTTTGCATGCTCTGCGGATCGTTCTGCATGTGCATGATGCACAGACCACAGTCCGAATCTTTCACCGCATTCCATGCACCTTCACCGCGAAAGCCATTGATGTCATTGATCATGTCCGCGCCCGCCGCCAAGGCCTCACGCATGACGCCCGGCTTGTAAGTGTCGATCGAAAGCGGCACACCCAGATCACGCAGACCGAACACTAAAGGCATTACGCGATCCAGCTCTTCCTGCAAGGAGAGCGGTTGCGATCCCGGACGGCTCGACTCGCCACCGATATCGATGATGTCGACACCTGCAGCAATCATCATTTCCGCATGCGAGAACGCAGCATCCAGGGCCGAATACCGACCGCCGTCAGAAAAAGAATCGGGGGTCACGTTCAAGATCCCCATCACCAAAGGTCGTGTGCGCTTTTCCAGCGACCACCGGTAACGACCACACTGCAAATATTTCTGCATAACTCGTACTTCGCTCGACCCTGATTTGTACTGGATTCGTGCCTGATTAAGGGCGAACACACCGCCCCAAACAAAAAGGGCAAGGATTGCTCCTCACCCTGTACCGACCTGCTTCGAGTCGAATGAAATCAGGCTGGCGCTGTTGCGTTTGGCGTCACGCCGTCAGATGGATTGCTTGGTGGTGGATTCTTGACCGGCAAACCAGCTTTTGGTGGACGTGGATCACGGCCTTCCATGATGTCGTTGATCTGATCCGCGTCAATGGTTTCCCAATCGAGCAACGATTTCGTCATCAGTTCGACCTTGTCGCGGTTGTCTTCCAGAAGTTTGCGGGCCAGCGCATATTGCGTATCCAGAATATTGCGGATTTCCAGATCCACCTTTTGCTGCGTCGCTTCCGAAACCGTTTTGGAACTCATGCGTCCCATGTAGCTGTCCTGATCCGTATCTTCATAGACCATGGTGCCCAAGGTTTCCGACATGCCGTAACGCGTCACCATGGCACGCGCCAGCTTGGTTGCACGTTCGAAATCGTTCGAAGCGCCGGTCGACATCTGATGCATGAAGATCTCTTCAGCGATACGACCACCGAACAGGATGGAAATCTCTTCCAGCATCTTGTCTTTGTACATATTGACGCGATCGTGCTCTGGCAACTGCCAGGTCAAACCCAACGCAAAACCACGCGGCATGATCGTCACTTTATGGACCGGATCAGCCTTAGGCAGCAGCTTGGCAACGACGGCGTGACCAGACTCGTGATACGCCGTGTTGCGACGCTCTTCTTCACGCATCACAGCCGATTTGCGTTCCGGACCCATGACGATCTTGTCCTTGGCATCCTCAAAATCCTGCATCTCGACCAGACGCTTGTTACGACGCGCCGCAAACAGCGCCGCTTCGTTAACCAGGTTAGCCAGATCTGCACCGGAGAAACCTGGTGTACCACGTGCAAGGATATCGGCCTTGACGTCGCTGGAGATCGGCACCTTACGCATGTGCACATTCAGAATCTGCTCACGACCACGGATATCCGGCAAGCCAACGATGACCTGACGATCGAAACGACCTGGACGCAGCAGCGCTTTATCCAGCACATCGGCACGGTTGGTTGCCGCGATCACGATGACGCCCGAGTTTGGCTCGAAGCCATCCATCTCGACCAGCATCTGGTTCAGTGTTTGTTCACGTTCGTCATTACCGCCCCCCATACCGGCTCCACGATGGCGGCCGACCGCATCGATCTCATCGATAAAGATGATGCAAGGCGAATGCTTTTTAGCGTTCTCGAACATGTCACGCACACGCGATGCGCCCACGCCGACAAACATCTCGACGAAGTCAGAACCGGAAATGGTGAAGAAAGGTACTTTGGCTTCACCAGCAATGGCGCGTGCCAGCAGGGTTTTACCGGTACCTGGAGGACCAACCATCAGCACGCCACGTGGAATGCGGCCGCCCAGTTTCTGGAAGCGGGTTGGATCGCGCAGGAATTCAACGAGCTCACTCACTTCTTCCTTGGCTTCATCGCAACCTGCGACGTCAGCAAAGGTAATCGCGTTTTGTGTCTCATCCAGCATGCGCGCCTTCGACTTGCCAAAGGAGAACGCACCGCCCTTGCCACCGCCCTGCATCTGACGCATGAAGAAAATCCACACGCCGATCAGCAACAGCATCGGGAACCAGGAAATGAAAATCTGCGAGAGGAAAGACTGCTCTTCTGGCTGCTTGACGTCGAACTTGACGCCATTGTTGACCAGATCGCCGATCAGACCACGATCCAGATAGGTAATCGCAGATTTGATCTTCTTGCCGTCAGTCGTGGTCGCGACAATCACACGATCCTCGATCGTGGCATCACGGATACGTTTGGCTTTTACTTCGTCCAGGAAATCGGAGTAAGGAATGGCGGTCGCCGAACTCGAAGCAGTTCTACCATCGAACTGCTTGAAGACGGTGAAGAGAACCATCCCGATGACCACCCAGATGGCGGCCTTGGAAAACATGTTATTCACTGAGACTCCTTGGACGCAACGCGCCTTTTTCTAGAAATATAGGCTGATTCTACTAGCAAACACCAAGGCTTGCAGTATCCGGTATTGGGGTTAAAGCCACGGATACAAGGCTTAAATGTGCATCAAAGCGGATTTTTCAGCGTTTTCCCAAGCAAAAATATCTCGGAAGATTTATCCCGGCTGGCTTTGGGCTTCTTTTGCGTGACGGTTTTAAATTCCGCACGGAATTTTTCCACCAGATAGTTATAGCCGGAGCCGTTGAAGCACTTCACCAGCAATGCACCGGACGGTTTCATGTGGTGCTGAGCGAAATCCACTGCCAGATCGACAATATCCTGAATTCGTGCCGCATCAGCCACCGCGATACCGGATAGGTTGGGCGCCATATCCGATAGCACAAGATCAACTTTGCGCCCTTCCAGCACTTCCTCCAGCTTGTCGAGAATGTCCTGCTCGCGAAAATCGCCAAGGATGAAGTGCACGTCGGCGATCGGGTCCATCGGCAGCATGTCCAGCCCGATGATGGTGCCCTTGATACCACCGCCCTCCGCGCCTGCCAGCTTGTTACGCACGTATTGGGACCAGCTGCCGGGGGTCGCGCCCAGATCGACAATGATCTGTCCGGGCTTGATGAGCTTCTCTTCCTCGTCGATTTCCTTGAGTTTGTACACAGCACGCGCACGATAGCCTTCTTTTTGCGCCTGCTTTACGTATGGATCGTTGATGTGGTCGTGGAGCCAGTTTTTGTTTAATTTCTTCTTTGCCATTCGCGTAGAATACTGGTTTTAAATCATGCGGGACAGCGATTATCGACGTCAATGACGTCGCAGCTCATTTCCTGCTCATCTAGTACATCCCATGTCCAAACTTACAACGGCAGAACGCAGCGCACTGCGCGCCGAAGCGCACGCCCTTAATCCTGTCGTCATCATCGGCGAAGCCGGTCTCACACCAGGCGTCCTGAAAGAAATCGACGCCAGCCTGGATTCGCACGGTCTGATCAAGGTCCGCGTGTTCGGCGACGATCGCGAAGCACGTCTGGCAATTTACGAAACGATCTGTTCAGAACTGGACGCAGCGCCGGTACAACACATCGGCAAGCTGCTGGTGATCTACCGTCCTAAAAAAGAAGCGGAAAAAGGTCGCAGCGAAACCCGTGGCAAAGGCATGCGTGAAGTCACTATCGTCAAGCCAAGCCCAAGCGGCACCAAACGGCCGACAGTTACCAAGGTCATGGTCAAGGGAAATGAGCGCGTCACTCAGGGCGGCTCGATCAAGCGCGCAAAACCGCGTCAATCCAGCAAAAAGAAATCTTCTCTCGGCCGCTGAAACAATGCGCTGACTGCCTGGTCAGCGCAACTTCAGAATCAGTGCGGCGCCCAACAGGCTTTGCACGATATAGATCGCCGTTGATGCGCCGTGAAACAAGCCGAACTGACGTTTGGCATCGGCAATCTGTGCAGCATCCTGCAGGCTGTATAACGCGATGCGCAGTTCAGCCATGAACGGCTGCAGGCAGAAATAACCAAGTACGGTACAAACCATCATCGCAATCACGAGATAGCGTGTGCTTCTGCTATAGGGCAAACGCGCCCGGCGTTCGGCCAATACCTGCAGCAAAAGCAACACCATCCCGATGGCAAGCGACAGCCAGGCAACAACCCGGAACAGGTTGCCCGCAATGGCCCCTGCGAGTGCACGATCTGCAAGCGTGGCAAACAAAGTCGGTGCCACCAGAAAGCCGACCGCCCACAACGCGCCTACCCACAGCGTTGCCAGCAAAAATCGGCTCGATTGCAGCATTAGATGTATTGCACCTTCAATACTTCGTACTCGCGCACTCCGGCCGGTGCTTCGACTGCGACGACGTCGCCTTCAAACTTGCCGATCATGGCACGCGCAATCGGCGACGTGACCGAGACTTTCTTTTCTTTCAGATCGGCTTCATCGATGCCAACGATTTGATAAGTCACCGTATCGCCTGACTCCAGATCTTCCAGCTCGACGGTCGATGCAAACACGACGCGACCGTCTGCGTCCAGCGTTGTTGGATCAATGATCTGCGACGAACCCAGTTTGCCTTCGATATCGGCAATGCGACCTTCGATAAAGCTCTGACGTTCCTTGGCAGCATCGTACTCGGCGTTTTCCGACAGGTCACCTTGAGCACGCGCTTCGGAAATGGCATTGATCACCGCAGGACGATCCTTGGTTTTCAAACGATGCAATTCTTCTTTCAGAAGATTTGCACCATGCAATGTGATGGGTGTACTCATAATATTTGATCGATATAAGTGGAAAACCACAGAGGCCGCAGATAACACCGGGAAACCCGACGCCGTCTGTGACCTCTGTGGTTAAAGTTTAAGTCTGGATCTTAGTGTAAAGTTTTATGCAGGCCTTGTAAATCGTAGACGTGTAACTCGTCCAGATGGGCCATGCCTTCCACTGCCGCCTCAGCGCCGGCAATCGTCGTGTACGTTGTCACACGTGCGGCCAAGGCCGAGGTGCGGATCGTACGCGAGTCAATAATCGCGCTGCGTTTTTCTTCCACCGTGTTGATGACCAGAGCGATCTCGTCGTTCTTGATCATGTCCACGATATGCGGACGACCTTCTGCCACCTTGTTGACCGAGTCCACGGCGATGCCGGCTGCACTGATCGCAGCGGCCGTACCTTTGGTCGCGACGATCGAGAAGCCGATATCAACCAGATCCTTGGCAACCTGAACCGCACGCGACTTGTCGCTGGCCTTGACGCTCAGGAACACCTTGCCCGAACGCGGCAACTTGATGCTGGCGCCGAGTTGCGATTTGACGAAGGCTTCGCCGAAGGTCTTGCCGACACCCATGACTTCGCCGGTCGATTTCATTTCCGGACCGAGGATGGTATCAACACCCGGGAACTTGACGAACGGGAACACGGCTTCCTTGACGCTGAAGTATTCCGGCACGACTTCGTTGATGATGCCCTGGCTGTCCAGCGACTGACCAACCATGCAGCGTGCCGCAATTTTAGCCAGTTGCAAACCGGTTGCCTTGGATACGTAAGGCACGGTACGCGACGCACGCGGATTGACTTCCAGCACGAAGACGACGTCCTGCAGCTTGCCGTCGATTTCCTGCTGCTGGATTGCAAACTGCACGTTCATCAAACCAATGACGTTCAGGCCTTTGGCCATCAATGCGGTCTGGCGCTTGAGTTCGGCAATCGTTTCCTGCGACAGCGAATACGGTGGCAACGAACACGCCGAGTCACCGGAGTGCACGCCAGCCTGTTCGATATGTTCCATCACACCGCCGATGAAGACGCGCTCGCCATCGCTCAAGGCGTCGACGTCGCATTCGATTGCATCGTTGAGGAAGCGATCGAGCAACACCGGCGAATCATGCGAGACCTTGACCGCTTCACGCATGTAGCGTTCGAGGTCACGTTGCTCGTGCACGATTTCCATCGCACGACCACCGAGAACGTACGATGGACGCACGACCAGCGGATAGCCGATTTCCTGTGCGAGGCGCAAAGCATCTTCTTCCGTACGCGCAGTACGGTTTGGCGGTTGACGCAGTTGCAGATCGTGCAGCAGTTTCTGGAAGCGTTCGCGATCTTCTGCAGCATCGATCATGTCTGGCGAAGTGCCGACGATCGGTACGCCATTGGCTTCCAGATCAAGCGCAAGCTTCAAAGGCGTCTGACCGCCGTACTGCACGATCACGCCGTATGGCTTTTCCTTGTCGACGATTTCCAATACGTCTTCCAGCGTCAGCGGCTCGAAGTACAGACGATCGGAAGTGTCGTAATCGGTCGAAACGGTTTCCGGATTGCAGTTGACCATGATGGTTTCGTAACCGTCATCGCGCATTGCAAGCGCTGCGTGGACGCAGCAGTAATCGAATTCAATACCCTGACCAATACGGTTAGGACCGCCGCCCAATACCATGATCTTTTTCTTGTCGGTCGGATTCGATTCGCACTCTTCCTCATAGGTCGAGTACATGTACGCGGTATTGGTCGCGAATTCGCCAGCGCACGTGTCGACGCGCTTGTAGACCGGACGAATGTTCAGTGCACGACGCTTCTCGCGCACATCCTTGTCCGAAATCTTGAGCAGCTTGGCCAGACGACGATCAGCAAAACCTTTTTGCTTCAGACGGAACAGCGTGTCCTTGTCGAGTGCGGCCAGCGTTTGCGTTTCGAGCCACAGTTCGATGTCGACGATTTCCTTGATCTGTGCGAGGAACCACGGATCGATGTGCGTCAAACCATGCACTTCTTCCAGCGTGAAACCTTGTGCGAATGCATCGCCAACGTACCAGATACGTTCCGGACCTGGCTCGCCGAGTTCTTCCTCGATGGTTTCACGATCGGTGGTTTTTTCGTTCATGCCATCGACGCCGACTTCCAGACCTCGCAACGCTTTCTGGAAGGATTCCTGGAAGGTACGGCCGATGGCCATGACTTCACCGACGGATTTCATCTGCGTGGTCAGGTGGCTGTCCGCCTGCGGGAATTTTTCGAATGCAAAACGTGGAATCTTGGTGACGACGTAATCGATCGATGGTTCGAACGATGCCGGTGTGGCGCCGCCAGTGATTTCGTTACGCAACTCGTCGAGCGTAAAGCCAACTGCCAGTTTGGCGGCGATCTTCGCGATCGGAAAACCGGTCGCTTTCGATGCCAGTGCCGACGAACGCGAGACGCGTGGATTCATCTCGATGACGATCATGCGGCCGTCTTCGGGATTGATCGAGAACTGCACGTTGGAACCGCCGGTATCGACGCCGATTTCACGCAGGACCGCGATCGATGCATTACGCATGATCTGGTATTCCTTGTCGGTCAGCGTCTGTGCTGGCGCAACCGTGATCGAGTCGCCGGTATGCACGCCCATCGGATCCAGATTTTCGATCGAACAAACGATGATGCAGTTGTCGGCCTTGTCGCGCACGACTTCCATCTCGAACTCTTTCCAGCCGATCAGCGATTCCTCGATCAGCAGTTCAGAGGTTGGCGATGCTTCCAGACCGCGCTTACAAATGGCTTCGAATTCTTCAGCGTTGTAGGCAATACCACCGCCGGTACCGCCCATCGTAAACGATGGACGAATGATGACCGGGAAACCAAGTTCCTTCTGCACGCTCCACGATTCTTCCAATGTGTGAGACACACCTGAGCGCGCGGAACCCAGACCGATTTTGGTCATCGCATCTTTAAACTTCGAACGATCTTCTGCCTTGTCGATCGCTTCTGGCGAAGCGCCGATCAATTCGCAACCGTATTTGGTCAGGATGCCATTGTGATGCAGGTCAAGCGCGCAATTCAGCGCCGTCTGGCCGCCCATGGTTGGCAGGATCGCATCTGGACGCTCTTTGTCGATGATGCGCTCGACCGCTTGCCAGGTAATCGGCTCGATGTAAGTGACGTCGGCCATTTCCGGGTCGGTCATGATCGTGGCCGGATTGCTGTTGACCAGAATGACTTTGTAACCCTCTTCGCGCAATGCTTTACATGCTTGCGCGCCGGAGTAATCGAATTCACACGCCTGACCAATGACGATCGGGCCTGCGCCAATAATCAGAATGCTTTTAATGTCGCTGCGTTTAGGCATTTTTGTGTTTCTCCATCATCGCCACGAAGCGATCGAACAAGGGGGCGATGTCATGCGGGCCGGGTGATGCTTCAGGATGTCCCTGAAAGCAGAAAGCCGGCTTGTCGGTGCGTTCAAATCCTTGCAACGAACCGTCGAACAGCGACACGTGCGTGACGCGGCAGTTGGCTGGCAAGGTGGCGGAATCCACTGCAAAACCGTGGTTCTGCGAGGTGATCAGCACTTTCTTGCTATCGAGATCCTGCACCGGGTGGTTGGCACCGTGGTGGCCGAATTTCATCTTGAGTGTTTTTGCGCCGGACGCCAGCGCCATGATCTGGTGACCAAGACAGATACCGAACGTCGGGATGCCACGGTCAATCAGTTCTTTCGACGCTGCAATCGCGTAATCACATGGCTCCGGATCGCCAGGACCGTTCGACAGGAAGATTCCGTCTGGATTCAGCGCCAGTGCATCGGCAGCCGTCGACTGCGCCGGCAACACGGTTACCTTGCAGCCGCGCTCAGCCAGCATGCGCAGGATGTTGAACTTGACGCCGTAGTCAAATGCGACAACGTGATATTTCGGTGTGATCTGTTTGCCGTAGCCCTTGCCGAGTTTCCACTCGGTTTCCGACCATTGATACGATTGCTTGACCGAGACCACCTTGGCCAGATCGAGACCGGCAAGACCGCCGAACGATTTCGCCAGCTCCAGCGCTTTTTCAGGCGTCGCATCGGCGCCAGCCAGAATCGCACCGTTCTGCGCCCCCTTCTCGCGCAGGATACGGGTCAGCTTGCGGGTATCGATACCAGCGATACCGACCACGTTTTCCGACTTCAGATAATCAGACAGCGTCTGCGTCGAGCGGAAATTCGAGGTCAGGATCGGCAGATCCTTGATGATCAGACCGGCTGCATGGATGCGGGTGGACTCGACATCTTCCGGATTGACACCGGTGTTGCCGATATGCGGATAGGTCAGCGTGACGATTTGGCTGTTGTAGCTAGGGTCGGTGAGAATTTCCTGATAGCCGGTCATCGACGTGTTGAACACGACTTCACCGATCGTATGACCGGAGGCACCAATGGAAAAACCTGTGAAAATCGACCCGTCTGCTAGCGCTAGGATGGCCGGTACTGTTTGGCCAGAGAAGAATGGCGGCAAGGGGTAACTCCTGATGTTGTTACCGCCGCTGCGCTGCGCCAGAGTGACCGTCGAAACCCGCGCGCAGATTTGCGCGCACATGCCCGAACACAAGCTTGATCAGGGTGTCGTACAGGTCTTGTCGGAACGATGGAAAGTGGGTATGCGCTACGGCGGAATAAAATTAGCTAAACCGACGAATTATAGCGCAATCCGGCTCCCTCTGGCAACCAGAAACAGTGCAGAGGGAGCGGTCAGGAGTAGATCAGATCAAAGGCCGAGTGCGGTGATGCCTGCCTTGGCAATCTGTACATCCTCATTCGATTTCACGCCAGAAACGCCCACAGCGCCGACGCATTGATCATTAACGAGGATCGGTACGCCGCCTTCGAGCATGCCTTCCAGCGTCGGGGCTGTCATGAAGGAATAACGACCGTTGTTAATGATGTCTTCGTAGACTTTGGACTCGCGGCGACCGAGCGCAGCCGTTTTTGCCTTGGCTGGCGCGATGTGGGCAGAAATCGGTGCCGCACCGTCCATACGCTGCAGCCACAGCAGGTTGCCGCCATCGTCAACGATTGCAATCGTCACATTCCACTTGTTCAGCTTGGCTTCTGTTTCAGCACCGGCAGCGATTTTTTTGACTTCATCGAGTGTAAGAACCTGTTTTGTTTGCATAGTGCCTCCTTTGGTAATGAGCTGGCATTGTACGACAGGCAATGCCCTTCGTAGTAGGTCCTGTGAGTGCTCTTTACTGCTGTTTACGCTTGAGCAGCAAATCCACCAGCGGCTGCAGTTCCAGCGACAACTTGTCCAGATGCGCCAGCACCTGATCTTCCTTACCTTCCTTGATCCAGCGCAGCAAGGTCGCCAGATCGATCGACTCTTTGAGCTGCTCCGGCAATCTCGCTGGCAACTGCATGCCACTGCCAAGAAATTTCTCTTCTTCCTCGCCGATGACGCCGGTGACGCTGCTGCGCAAACCCAGTTCTGCTCGCCGCGCGACCACCTCTTGCAAATCCGGCAAGGATGGCTCTGCTGAACTGTCTTTCCTTGGCTCGGTCACGGAAACCACGCCGCAACTGGCTACCAGTTCCATCTCGCCATCACGCGGATGCGCATTGACGATCGCGCGACAGACACGCTCGGCAAAGTTGCGGGCTGAATCAAAATGAATGCTGCCGGTGGCAATCGCAAAAGCGGCAGCGCCGGTCTGAACGACGCAATCTGTTTGCCTGATCGTGCGATGCAATAGCTGGCCGACGGCGTGCACCAATACCTCAGGCGGCGCCAGCGGATAGCCTTCCAGACCAATGTGCTTGAGGCCCAGACAAACGTGAAGAATCACAAAATTGCGGCGTTGGCGCGTTGCGCCAGTCAGCATTGCTTCTGCCTGAGTCGTCCAGTCATCCTGCGAAAGCAATGACACTTCGTCTGCACCACCCTGCTGCCCCATCAGAAATTGCAGCCCGCGCTCGAACTCATTCTGACTACTGGTCAATTTGGAAAGAATATCCAGGCGGGACAATAACTGCGCCGTGCCAATCCCTTTGGTAATCAGATCAGTCGCACCGGCAGCCTTGGCGCGATCCCTCTCTGCCTGCTCGTCGCTACCAGACACAACCACCACCGGCATATTGCGAATCCGGCTGATCTTGGAAGAACGGATGCGTTTCAGCAAGCCATAGCCATCCAGCTTGGGCATTGTCAAATCGGAAATAACGACGCGGATGCTCGGATCCAGCAGCAGCGCTTCCCAGGCCTGCTCGCCATCCAGCGCCTCGCGGAAGTCGAACATGCCCTGAATGTGCTTGATCAAGGTGGCACGAACTATGCGTGAGTCATCGGCAATCAGGATACGGGGCTTGAGGGCGAGATCACGGGACGAATCGAGTTGCATGCAAAGACCTTTTCAATGTTCTCAAAGCATACCGTTACCTAATAAATTTTGACAGCACTTCCATATTCCCTTACATTCCTCCAGTCGTGAACGAACGAGAAGCGTATTTGATGGCATCTTTTCAACGAAATTTCCGCATCGGGCAATTTGCGCGTTCCGTAGTCATTTCCTCCATTTTTATCAGCAGCACCATCGTCGCAGGTTCGGCCTGGGCGGTTGACGTGCCTGCGCAGCAACAAACCAAACCAACCTCGAAACTGCAAGCCCTGACCGATCACGCATCGGAACTGGCATTGCACGCCATGGGCATGCTTGGCATCCATTACAAGTACGGCGGCAATACCCCGGAAGAAGGTCTGGATTGCAGCGGCCTGGTCAATATCATTTTCAGAGAAGCGTGGGGCAAAGAGTTGCCGCGCACCGCCAAGCAGTTGAGCCGCGAAGGTGAGCGCGTCGAAAAAACCGATCTCCAGCCAGGCGACCTCGTGTTCTATAACACCTTGCGCCGCAGCTTTTCGCATGTCGGCATTTATATGGGCGACCGTAAATTCATTCATGCACCGTCTTCCGGTGGACAGGTTCGCATCGAGAGCATGGATGTGGATTACTGGAAAAAACGCTTTAACGGTGCCCGCCGCATCAGCGAACCAGAGATGTAATTCTTCTTCTCCAATAAAAAAGCCGCACGATTGTGCGGCTTTTTTATTGGCCAGCTTTCTCTTACCGCTCCCGCATCGCTTTCAGCTTGGCCTTGATATCGGCCATCTGTGACATCGCTGCCTGCTCGCCGGCCAGCACCGCAAGGTTGCGTCCGTTGAAATCCGTGCCGCGCATCATGCCAAGCGACGGCCGGATCACGATATCTGCGTCTTTCAACTCAAACTGATTGATGGTCTGGCCCATGATTGCAAAAGTCTGCAGGACCACGTCCACCGAACTGGATGCCAGTTGTCCCTCCGGCTGGACCGAGATATTGACGGCAATGATGAAGTCCGCACCCATTTCGCGCGCAAAATGCACCGGCACCGGGGCAACCAGTCCGCCATCGACATAAAGGCGATTGCCGATTTTAACCGGCTGGAACACGCCAGGAACAGATGAGGATGCGCGCACGGCCAGACCAGCATTGCCACGTCGGAACAGAATCGGCGCGCCGCTGTTCAGATCCGTCGCCACGGCAGCAAACGGGATCTTCATCTTCTCGATCGGCATGTTATTGATCGCCTTGTTGACGTAATTCTGCAAGGCATCCCCTTTGAGTACGCCGCTGGACCGTGCAAACAAGGGCACTGCCCAATCGGAGATGGCGGCTTCATCCATTTCCAGCGCCATTTTCTGCAACGCAAAGCCGTTGTTACCTGCCGCGTACAACGCGCCAACTACGCTGCCGGCACTGGTACCGACCACCATATCCGGCACGATGCCTTGCGCCTCCAGTGCCTTGATCACGCCGATATGGGCGAATCCACGTGCGGCGCCGCCGCCCAGCACGAGCGCAATCTTGACCGGCGCAACAACTTGCGGCTGGGGCTTCGCGACCGGTACGTCCGGTTTAAATGGGGAAAGGCTGCTGCAGGCAGTCAGCAGCACAACAAGGGAAAGACTGGCAATCGCGGTAAGTCGCATGGTGCATCTCAATCGGGCAAAGGCAGAAGGTTACCTTGATCCAGCAACCGACGCAGCAAACGGCGCAGCAACCCCAAACACAAAGATGAGAGCAATTCCTATTTATAGGAATACCACCTATAATTTAACGAAATCATAACAACAAGAATCCGCTCATTCACGTCATATCAACCCTCAACAAGGATGCTTCATGAGACTACGTATCACCCCGGTTTTGACCGCTTTGGCACTTGCTCTGCCCTTCTCGATCGCGCAGGCTGAAGAAAAGGTTTTGAATCTGTACTCAGCCCGTCACTATCAGACCGATGAGCAGCTCTACGGTGAATTCACCAAAAAAACCGGCATCAAGATCAACCGCATCGAAGCGGACGACAGCGCCTTGTTCGAACGACTGAAAAATGAAGGCAAGAACAGTCCGGCCGATGTAATCGTGATGGTGGATGCAGCCCGTATCTGGCGCGCAGAAATCGAAGGTTTCTTCCAGCCGGTGAAATCGAAAATTCTGGACACGCGTATTCCTGCCAATCTGCGTGGCAAGGATGATGGCAAAGGATCGGAATGGTTTGGCTTCTCCAAACGCGCACGCGTCATTGTCTACAACAAGGCGCAAGTTCAACCGGACGATGTGGCAACTTACGAGTCGCTGGCTGATCCAAAAAACAAGGGCAAGGTCTGCACACGTTCTGGCTCGCACCCGTACAACCTTTCGCTGATCGGTTCGATGATCGAGCGTAACGGCCCACAGGCAACCGAAGAATGGGCAAAAGGCATGGTCGCCAATTTTGCGCGTCCTCCTCGCGGTGGCGATACGGATCAGATCAAGGGCGTCGCGTCCGGTGAGTGTGGTGTGGCGATCGCAAACTCCTACTACTATGCTCGTCTGCTGCGTTCGACCAAACCGGAAGATGTCGCGATGATGAAGAACGTTGGGTTCATCTGGCCGAACGCCAAGACCACAGGCACGCACTTCAACATCGCAGGTGGTGGTGTCGCCAAGAATGCGCCGCATCGTGAAAACGCCGTCAAGTTCCTCGAATATCTTGCCAGCGACGAAGCTCAGCACTACTTCGCTGACGGCAATAACGAATGGCCGATCGTCACCAGCGTGCCAGCAAAAAATGAAACGCTGGAATCGCTCGGCAAATACAAGATCGAAAATGTCTCCGTTGCATCAATCGGCAAAAACCAGATCGCCGCACAACGCATTCTGGATCGCGTCGGTTATAAGTAATCTTTATGCAGCATGAAAAAAGCCGGCGATTGCCGGCTTTTTTATTATTTTTATCTCCATCGTTTCTTCAATGTCCAGATCGCGCGAGACGTATCCCAGAGAATTGCCAGCGTGCCGATGACGGAAAGAAATTCCGGTAACTGCGTCGGCTATGTTCATCCGGCGTTACGCATGACGAACCGCGCAACACATACTGGTTGGACATGAACTTGCCGTTGTACTCACCCAGTGCGCCCGGTGCGGTTGCAAATCCCGGATACGGCGCATAACTGCTGGACGTCCACTGCCAGCAAACGCCAAACAATTGCGTCAGTACCGATTCATCAGACAGCAGGGCTTGCGAAGCGGCGTGTTCCCATTCCGCTTCGGTTGGCAACCGTGCGCCAGCCCAACGCGCATAGGCATCGGCCTCGAAGTGCGAAATCTGCGTGAGCGCCGCATGCGGATCGAGTTTCTGCAATCCATGCAGGCCGAAGACGTGCCAGCCCTCACCGTCATGACCAAACACTTTTTGATCACTCACACCCATCTGCTGCCAGTACAAGGGATGACTCAATTGCTGCGATTGCACCCAGGCCCATCCCTCCGACAGCCACAAGGCAGGATCGCGATAGCCACCGTCTTCGATAAATGCCAGGTACTCGCCATTGGTGACCAGACGTGATGCCAGTTGATAAGGCTCGACAAACTGGCGATGGCGCGGCAGCTCGTTATCAAAACAAAAACCGTCCTCGGCACCGAGCGTGACAATACCCGCATCGAAGGCCTGCCATTGCAGCGGCAAGGCGATGGCACGAGGCGATGGCATGCGGGTATAGGCAGGCTTGAGCGGATTGCAGGAAAACAGATGCAGCACATCGGTCATCATCAGTTCCTGATGCTGCTGCTCATGCTGCAGACCAAGCTCCAGCAAGGTCTTCAATGACGTACTCTGCTCAATCGATAGCTGTTGCATGCTTTCGGGCGACAGTAGCATCAGCATGCGCCCATCGACATTTTGACGGTAAGCACGCACCTCATTGAGCGAAGGCCGCGTCAGCAAGCCCCGATGCGGACGTGCATGCTTGTCACCCACGCCGTTGTAATACGAATTAAACAGCACGCGAAACGCCGGATCGAAAGCACGAAAGTTCGGCTCGAAACGTTCAAGAATAAAAGTCTCGAAGAACCAGGTGGTATGCGCCAGATGCCACTTGATGGGACTGGCATCTTCCATCGACTGCGCGCAACAGTCTTCGTCAGAGAGCGGCTCTGCCAATGCACAGCTGTGCGCGCGAACCACATGGAAATATGCAGGCAAAACACCCGGATCAGTCAGGTGATGCGCTTCGGTCTTGGCATTCATGCGTGCTCCGAAAAATCAAATGCCTGTCGCGCAAAGCGGCAAACAGGCATGCATTTATTAATTAATATTTACTAAGCAATATCAGTGCGGCTGCATCGCTCTGGCATGACAGACGATGAACCATTCCTGCGGATCGGTCCAGACGGTCACATCCTCAAACCCGGACTGCGTCAGCAGATTGATGAAATTCTGCCGCGTGTACTTGTAACTGTTTTCCGTATGAATGCGCTCGCCTTCTTCAAAACGGCGCACACCATTCGGCCAGCGTACCGTTTGCGGCGACAGCGCTTCCAGATGCATTTCGATACGACTTTGCTTCGGATTGAAGAACCCGCGATGACGCCACGCACGCAGATCAAAATCCGCTTCGAGCAGACGATTCATGTGCTGCAGCAGATTCAGATTGAATGATGCCGTCACGCCCAAAGCATCATCATAGGCCGCATCCAGAATAGTGCTGTCCTTGACCAGATCGACGCTGATCAAAATGCCGCCATCGGCTTTGCCCTCCTGCACGCAGGAAGCATGCACACGCTTGAGAAATGCTTCTGCCTCCGCCGGCGCAAAGTTGCCGATCGACGAACCCGGATAGAAGAACAAACGATTGCGACGATGTACCGCGGCCGGCAGATTGAGTTGACTGGAAAAATCCATACCGACGCCCGCCATGGCAATCTGCGGAAACTGATGCTGCAGACGATTGACGGCATCGCGCAAAAATTCGACCGAAATATCGATCGGCACATACTGCGATGGTTGCAAGGCGGGAAACAGACTTGCCGCCTTGGCGCAGTTGCCAGCGCCGAGATCAATCAGCGTGGTACCTGTACCGACAGTGTGAGCAATGTCGTTGGCATGTTGCGCAAAGATCTGCGCCTCGGTACGGGTCGGGTAGTATTCCGGCAACTCGCAAATGGCTTCAAACAGTTTAGAGCCGAGCGCGTCGTACAAATATTTGGGTGACGTCTGCGCGCTCTCAGCCATCAGCCCGTCCAACAAGTCCTCCCGGACAAACTGTGGGTTCTGCTCGGTCAACTGGATGAACTGGCTCAGGGTTCGTTCGCGCCGATCCTGCCGGTGGCGCCGCTCCTCGAACATTTCGTCACCTTTTTCCCCGTGCAGCATGTTGGCTGCGAACCCGCTTGAAGCATGCATATGCGCCCTCATCTTTCCCTGCGTAACCGAATCGATCTTGCCGATAAGCACGAACGACCAAGAATATAAACAGCCCAGAGTGCTACTCTATGCGCTTTGCTGGCTGCCCAGATGTGCGGAAACGCACCTCCGGATCGGTAACTCAGGCAGCCACAAGCAACTTCACTTCAGGCAACTACAGCAACTTTTCAGTGACCGGCATTCATGACACCCCGCCCTAATAGAGAACAATCCAAAGGCAGTCTTGCCCTTTTGCGCGGCCTTGCACGTTTTCTGCTGCCCTACAAGAAACAAATCGGACTGGCCGGCATCGCCCTGGTCGTAGCGGCTGGCGCCACATTGGCGATTCCGTATGCGTTCCGGCAGATGATCGATCTTGGCTTTGTCGCCAACGGCATTCAGAGCACCGTGCATATCAATACGTATTTTCTGGCACTGTTTGGCGTCGCCTGCGTGCTGGCCGTCGCCACCGCGGCACGTTTCTATACCGTCTCATGGCTGGGCGAACGGGTCACTGCTGATGTCCGCTCTGCGGTATACGCCCATGTCGTGACGCAAAGTCCGGAATTCTTTGAAACCACCCAAAGCGGCGAGGTGCTATCGCGCCTGACCACCGATACCACCCTGATCCAGACGCTGGTCGGCACCAGTATCTCGATGGCCCTGCGCAACATGCTGCTGTTTGGCGGTGGCCTGATCATGCTGTTCGTCACCAGCGTCAAGCTGTCGTCCATCATCCTCGTGATGCTGGCCGTGGTCGTGCTGCCGATTGTCTGGTTTGGCCGACGCGTACGCACTCTGTCGCGCGACTCGCAGGATCGTGTTGCCGATGCCGCTGCGCTGGCGGGTGAAATCCTCAATGCCATGCCGACCGTACAAGCCTATACGCACGAAAAAATCGAGGCTGGCCGCTTCGGCACAACGGTCGAAAATGCCTTTCTGGTGGCAATCAAGCGGATCCGCGCCCGCGCCTTGTTGACCATGATCGCGATCCTGCTGATTTTCGGCGCGATTGTCTTTGTGCTGTGGCTCGGCGCGCATGCGGTACTTAACGGCAGCATGAGTGCAGGTCAGCTCAGTCAGTTCGTGCTGTACTCGGCAATCGTCGCCGGCGCCATCGGCGGCCTGTCCGAAGTGATGGGCGATGCACAACGTGCAGCTGGCGCGACCGAGCGCCTGCTTGAACTGCTGTCGGTACAGTCGCCGATTTCGTCACCAGCTGTGCCTGTGACACTGCCACCGCGCCGTGCCAATGGTGCTGCGCTGACGCTGGATCTCGTGACCTTTCACTATCCCTCGCGTCCGCTAACGCCTGCGCTGTCCCGTGTCTCGGTCGCTATCGATGCCGGCGAGACGGTCGCCGTAGTCGGACCGTCCGGTGCCGGCAAGTCTTCGTTATTCCAGTTGCTGCTGCGTTTTTACGATCCGCAGGAAGGCAGTATCGAGGTCGATGGCATCGACATCCGTCAGCTCGACTTGCATACACTGCGCGATACCATCGGCATCGTGCCGCAGGACACGGTGATTTTTTCGGCCAACGCGATGGAGAATATCCGCTACGGCCGGCCGGATGCGAGCGATGCTGACGTGATTGAAGCGGCAAAGATGGCCGCCGCGCATGAATTCATCGAACGCCTGCCGGAAGGCTATCAATCCTTCCTCGGCGAACGCGGCGTCCGCCTGTCAGGTGGGCAACGCCAGCGCATTGCGATTGCACGCGCCCTGCTCAAGAATCCACCTCTGCTATTGCTGGACGAAGCGACCAGCGCACTGGATGCAGAATCCGAACGTCTGGTGCAAGGCGCGCTGGAAGCCGCCATGGTCGGTCGCACCACGCTGGTCATTGCGCACCGCTTGGCAACGGTACAGCGCGCCGACCGCATTATCGTCCTGGAGCACGGACAGATCGTCGAAAGCGGCACACATGCATCACTGGTGGCAGCCGGTGGCCTGTATGCAGGGCTGGCGGCGTTGCAGTTCGGCCAACATTAAAGACACGTTAAAGCAAACCTGAATCCAGCATTCAAACCAAAAATCAGCTCAACCGCTGCGCCGCAACCGATGTCGCATTGGCGGTAAAATAGCGACTTTTGCGATGCGGCCCAGACCGCGCGCGACGACCTCCACGACCATACGGACCAAGCATGAAACAGTATCTTGACCTGGTACGCACGATTCTCGATACCGGCACCTGGCAGGAAAACCGGACCGGCATTCGCACCATCAGCATCCCCGGCGCGATGATGCGCTTCGATCTGCAAAAAGATGGTTTTCCGGCAATCACCACAAAACGTCTGGCGTTCCGCTCGGTCGTCGGTGAACTGGTCGGCTTCTTGCGCGCCTCGCGCAGCGCGGCCGACTTCCGTGCGCTTGGTTGCAAAGTGTGGGATCAAAACGCCAACGAGAATGCCGAGTGGCTGGCCAATCCATATCGCATCGAGGAAGACGATCTGGGTCCGGTGTATGGCGTGCAATGGCGCGCCTGGCCGGCTTACAAGCTGATCGAATCCGACAAAAAAGGACAGATCCAGCATGCGCAGGAACGTGGCTTCCGCGTCGTCGGCGTCGTCAAGGATCAGGGCAAGGACAAGGTGCTGCTGTATCGTGCAATCGATCAGCTGCGCGACTGTCTGGATACCATTATCAAAAACCCGGGCAGCCGCCGCATTCTGTTCCACGGCTGGAATTGTGCCGACCTCGATGCCATCGCCCTACCGGCCTGTCATCTGCTGTACCAGTTCATCCCGAATCAGGCGACCAAGGAAATCTCGCTCTGCCTGTACATCCGCAGTAACGATATCGGACTCGGCGCACCGTTCAATCTGGCCGAAGCAGCCGCACTGTTGCATGTCGTCGGGCGACTGACGGGTTACAAACCGCGCTGGTTCACCTATTTTATCGGTGATGCGCACATTTACGAGAATCATCTCGACATGCTCAAGGAACAGTTGCAGCGCGAGCCGCATCCGGCGCCGAAGCTGGTTCTGTCCGATCGCATCCCTGATTACGCCCTCACCGGCAAGTACGAACCGGAGTGGCTCGATAAACTCGAACCGATCGATTTCTCGCTTGAAAACTATCAGCATCACGCGCCGCTGACGGCGCCGATGGCTGTTTGATTCAGGCTCATCAGGCTTACCAAATACGCACATCATGTCCGCACCTCTGACCATCGTCGTCGCGATCGATGCCAACAATGGCATCGGCATCAACAATCGGTTGCCCTGGCATCTGCCGGAAGATCTTGCGCACTTCAAGCGCACCACGTCCGGCCATCCGATCATCATGGGTCGCAAGACCTTTGAGTCCATCGGTCGCCCGCTGCCCAATCGCCGCAACATCGTGATCTCGCGCAACGCCGCGTGGCAGCACGACGGCGCCGAAACCGTGACCTCGATTGCTGCTGCAAAAGCACTGGTCGGCGATGTCCCTGCCTTCATCATCGGTGGCGGCCAGATTTTCAACGACACGGTCAATGCGTGCGACCGCCTGATCGTGACCGAAATTGCCAGGACGTACGAGTGCGATGCTTTCTTCCCAGCCATCGATCCGACCGTCTGGCAGGAGACGGCGCGCGAGACACATCATTCCGATGCCAACGATCTCGATTACGCGTACGTTACCTACGAGCGCCGTAGCGCCAAAGCAGCTTAAGCGCCGCTGTTGCGCTGCTGCTTGAGTACCGCTGCTTGAGTGCGTCACCCACACTGCAAAAACCGGTTTTGTCACCCTGCAGTCACATTGCCGCCATAGAGTGTGGGTCTTCGTACAAACGGCGGCTATTTTCTCCCCTATCGCCGCCCATATCTGCGAAAATTCGCTTTTTTAACTGGCGCGCAAACCCGCGCCAGTTTTGCCATTTATTGCCATCCGCCTTGCTGGAGACTTCATGAAATTTCGCTTCCCCATCGTCATCATCGATGAAGATTACCGCTCAGAAAATACTTCAGGGCTCGGCATCCGCGCTCTGGCGGAAGCGATCGAGAAAGAAGGCATGGAAGTGCTGGGTGTCACCAGCTACGGCGACCTGTCGCAATTCGCGCAGCAGCAATCGCGCGCATCGGCTTTCATCCTGTCGATCGACGATGAAGAGTTCGGCGCCGGCTCATTTGAAGAAACAGATTACGCGCTCAAATCCCTGCGCGCCTTCGTCGAGGAAATCCGTCACAAGAACGCCGACATCCCGATCTATATGTACGGCGAAACGCGCACCTCGCGCCATATTCCGAACGACATCCTGCGCGAACTGCATGGCTTCATCCACATGTTCGAGGACACGCCTGAGTTCGTTGCGCGCCACATCATCCGCGAAGCCAAGTCCTACATGGACGGCCTGTCGCCGCCGTTCTTCCGCGCACTCGTGCATTACGCACAGGACGGTTCGTACTCATGGCATTGCCCGGGTCACTCGGGTGGCGTCGCTTTCCTGAAGTCGCCAATCGGCCAGATGTTCCACCAGTTTTTTGGCGAGAACATGCTGCGCGCCGACGTGTGCAACGCGGTAGAAGAACTCGGCCAGTTGCTCGATCACACTGGCCCCGTCGCGAAGTCCGAACGCAACGCCGCACGCATCTTCAACGCCGATCACTGCTACTTCGTGACGAATGGAACAAGCACCAGCAACAAAATGGTCTGGCACTCGACCGTTGCACCGGGCGACATCGTCGTGGTCGATCGTAACTGCCACAAGTCGATCCTGCACTCGATCATCATGACCGGCGCGATTCCCGTGTTCCTGATGCCGACGCGTAATCACCTCGGCATCATCGGCCCGATCCCGCTCGCGGAATTCTCGATGGAGAACATTCAAAAGAAGATCGAAGCCAATCCGTTTGCACGCGAAGCCGTCAACAAGAAACCACGCATCCTGACCATCACGCAGTCGACCTATGACGGCGTGGTCTACAACGTTGAAGTGCTGAAAGATTTGCTCGATGGTCAAATCGATACCCTGCACTTCGATGAAGCCTGGCTGCCGCACGCCACCTTCCACGATTTCTACAAGGACATGCATGCGATCGGCAAGGATCGTCCGCGCGCCAAGGAATCGATGATCTTCTCCACGCAATCGACGCACAAGCTGCTGGCCGGCCTGTCGCAGGCATCGCAAATTCTCGTGCGCGAATCCGAAAGCGTGAAGCTCGACCGGGACGCATTCAACGAAGCGTATCTGATGCACACCTCGACTTCCCCGCAATACTCGATCATCGCCTCGTGCGACGTCGCAGCGGCGATGATGGAAGCACCGGGCGGTACCGCACTGGTGGAAGAAAGCATTCTGGAAGCGCTGGATTTCCGTCGCGCGATGCGTAAAATCGAAGCGGAATGGGGCGAGAAGGACTGGTGGTTCCAGGTCTGGGGCCCGGACAACTTCGCTGAAGAAGGTATCGGCACGCAAGACGACTGGATGATCCGCGCCGAAGATACCTGGCATGGCTTCGGCAATCTGGCACCGGGCTTCAACATGCTCGACCCAATCAAGGCGACCATCGTCACGCCAGGCCTGTCGCTGGACGGCAAGTTTGGTGAGTCGGGCATTCCTGCATCGATCGTCACCAAATACCTGGCCGAGCACGGCGTCATCGTCGAGAAGTGCGGCCTGTACTCGTTCTTCATCATGTTCACCATCGGCATCACCAAAGGCCGCTGGAACACCTTGCTGACTGCGCTGCAGCAGTTCAAAGACGACTACGACAAGAACCAGCCAATCTGGCGCATCCTGCCGGAGTTCGCAGCGGCCAATCCACGTTACGAAACCGTCGGTCTGCGCGATCTGTGCCAGATGATTCACGATTTCTATAAGGCCTACGACGTAGCGCGCCTGACGATGGAAATGTATCTGTCCGATATGCAGCCTGCGATGAAGCCGTCGGATGCATTTTCCAAGATGGCGCATCGCGAGATCGAACGCGTTGCGATCGACGACCTTGAAGGCCGCGTGACATCAATCTTGCTGACGCCGTATCCACCGGGTATTCCTCTGCTGATTCCGGGTGAACGCTTCAACCGCACCATCGTCGACTATCTGCGTTTTGCACGCGACTTCAACGAAAAATTTCCGGGCTTCGAAACCGACGTCCATGGATTGGTGACGCGTGAAGTCGATGGCAAGCGTGGTTACTTCGTGGACTGCGTCAGACAATAAACCGCGTACGCCGAGGATCGCATGCAACCGTTATGCAGACTGATCCTCGGCGACCAGCTCAATCCCGACCATAGCTGGTTTGCAGAACAACGCAGCGACGTCATCTACCTGATGATGGAAGTGCGGCAGGAAACCGACTACGTCCTGCATCACGCGCAAAAAATCATTGCCATCTTCGCTGCCATGCGTGACTTTGCGCAGCGACTGCATGACGCCGGCCATCGTGTGCGTTACATACACATCGACGATGCCGATAATCATCCTTCCCTGACTGACAATCTCGACCATCTATTGGCGCATTACAAGGCCAGCGGCTTCGAGTATCAGGCGCCAGATGAATATCGACTTGATGCGCAACTGGCGCACTACATTCAGTCGCTGGACATTCCGGCGCGCATGATCGACACCGAGCACTTCTACACGGCACGCGACGAAGCCTTTGTCTTGTTCGAAGGCCGCCAGCACTGGCTGATGGAAAATTTTTACCGTCAATTACGCATCAAGCACGATGTATTGATGAGCGGTCCGCGCAAGCCGGTCGGTGCCAAATGGAATTTCGATCACGACAATCGCAAGAGCTGGCCAGGTACACCACGCGAACCAGAAGATGTGCGGCCGCTGCACGATCATTCGGCGCTGTGGCAAACCATCTGCGATGCCGGCATCAAGAGTTTCGGACGGCCATCGGCCTCTGCAATCGCATGGCCGCTCAATCGCGCAGAAGCGCTCGAACAGCTCAACGACTTCGTCGAAGAAGCCTTGCCACACTTTGGCGATTTTCAGGATGCCATGCACAGCAAGGCACCGCGTCTGTTCCATAGCCTTCTGTCATTTGCACTCAATACCAAGATGCTGAATCCGCGCGAAGTCGTCAGGGCGGCGGAGCAGGCGTACCAGCGTGGACATGCGCCGCTGCCCGCCGTCGAAGGCTTCATCCGGCAAATACTTGGTTGGCGTGAGTACGTGCGCGGCGTGTATTGGGCACACATGCCGGGCTACGACAAGCTCAACGTCTTCCAGCATGACACGCCATTACCGCACTGGTTCTGGGATGGCAAAACGAAGATGCGTTGCCTTGGCCAGGCAATTGGCCAATCTCTGGACGATGCGCATGCGCATCACATCCAGCGTCTGATGGTGATCGGTAATTTTGCGCTGCTGGCAGGACTGGCACCAAAAGAAGTGCACGCCTGGTACCTGGGCGTTTACATCGATGCGTTTGAGTGGGTTGAACTGCCCAATACTTTAGGCATGAGCCAGTTCGTCGATCATGGCATGCTCGCCACCAAACCTTACGTGTCGAGTGCCGCCTACATCCATCGCATGAGCGATTACTGCAAGGGATGTCATTACGACCGACGCAAACGCGAAGGTGATGATGCCTGCCCGCTCAATGCGCTGTACTGGGATTTCTTTGATCGCCATGCTGCACTGCTAAACAGCAATCAGCGACTAGGCATGGTCTACATGCAATTGGCGAAAATGGACGAGACTGCAAAGACAGCCATACGCCAACAGGCAGAACGAACGCGCAAGCAACTCGAGAATCTCTAGCTGAAGTGGAAATCAACGCCTGTATCGAGCACGACATACGATGACTCGATTCCTGCCATTCAGATTCTTCATTCACCAATAAAAGAACTCGCGATGATCGCGAGTTCTTTTATTTTCTGGCTACAAATATTAAGCCTTAATCTCAGCCAAGCATCTCAAGCCAAATATGCTTTCAGATCCACTTCGTCAATCTGATCTCGAGAGAGGAAACGACGCGCATAATCCATATAGACACCTGAGCGCAGGAACAGATCGAACAACTCCGGATCGATATGATTGTCCTTCTTCATGAAGGACATGATCCTGATCGCTTCCGATAAGGACTTGCCCTTCTTGTAGGGGCGATCAGCTGCGGTCAGCGCTTCGAAAATATCCGCGATCGCCATCATGCGCGCCATCGGACTCATCTCTTGCTGCGTCAGCTTGCGCGGGTAGCCGGTGCCATCCATACGTTCATGATGGCCGCCTGCAATTTCCGGCACCTGCTGCAGATGCCGTGGAAACGGCAACTGCGACAACATCATGATGGTTTGCACCATGTGCTCATTGATCTTGTAACGCTCCTCCTCCGACAAGGTGCCGCGCGCAACGGACAAGTTGTGCAACTCGCCGCGGTTATACAGATGCTCCGGTACGTCCATGTCGAAGCCCCATCTGTTCCCCGGCGCCATCCAGTGTTGCGGATCCCGCTTGAATACATGCTCGGCCTTGTCTGCCAGTAAATATTCCTGCGCCGGCAAACGCTTGCGGAACTCGACACCCTTGCGGCGGCGCTCGTCCTGCGAAATCCCAAGGCCATCATCCAGTGTACGCAGCCAGGTGCGTGCGGCGATCTTGTTCAGTCGCTCCACTCTATCGAGCGCCATGAATTCACCACCCTCGTTGCAACTGGCGACAAAGGCAAAATCTTCGTCAAGCTGAGTCAGTTCTTCCTTCAGTGTGGCCTGCGCCATTTCATACGTCACGCCAGCCGCGATATTTTTCAGGCATTTGATTTCTGCATCGCGCTTGAGCACTTCAAAACGCATACGGACTTCATGGATCCGATCGTAGATGGTTTCCAGCTTGGTGGCTTTATCGACCACGTATTCCGGCGTAGTGACCTTGCCGCAGTCATGCAGCCAGGCTGCGACATGTACCGCCTCCCAGTCATCGTCGCTGAGCTTGAAATCGGCAAATGGTCCGCTGGTCTGTTCACATGCGGCCTTGACCAGCATCTTTGTCAGTTCCGGCACACGGCCACAATGGCCGCCAGTGTAGGGACTCTTGGCATCAATCGCACCCGCAATCATGGCGATAAATGCCTCGAACAGGCTCTTTTGATCCCGGATCAATCCACGTGTCTCGATCGAGCTACTCGCCGACGATGACAATGCGCTGACAAAGGCCAGTTGCGCCTCGTCGATCTGCGCTTCTCTCATCAACAGCATGAAGCCCAGCAAGATACGCTGCCGGTTAAACAGCGGCACGACAAGCACGCGTGCGCCATCGTCTCCCGTAAGGGACAACGGCTCAAGGCCCATCAACCGAATCTCGCCAGGTGTCAGTTTTCCTTTCTCTGCATAGCCACGATCGAATGCCGTACGCACAACGGCTGGCAGATCGCTGACTGGCAGTTCGCGCAACGCGGTGTGCTGCGGTACTCCATCCACACAGAATGCCGCGCAGGCAGTCATGCGCTCTTCATCCAGAAGGTAGAGCGCGCCCGAACGTGACTCACTGATTGCCATCGTCTCTTTGAGCAACTTGGACAATAGTGTGTCGAAGTTCTTTTCCGCCGCGACCGACTGGGTGATGTCGGTAAATTTGGAGATCGTCGCCTTCATCCCATCCATCGCGCGCGCCAGCGCATCGACCTCGCTGATTGCAGAATCAATGCGGATCTGCTTGGAGAATTCAAACCGGCGGATTGCTTCCGTCTCGCCGGCCAATGCATGTATGGAGCGCGACATCAGTCGCGATATGACCCAGATCAGTGGAATGGAAAGAATCAGCAACACCAAACTCAATCCAATCGAGGTCGAGCGAATACTGAGCGCGGTGGCAAACAATTCTTTCTCCGGAATCCCCACCATCAGATACAAGGCATTGGCGCCTGGAAGCTGGATCGGCTGAACGGAGATCCGCCATTTCTCGCCGTCGATGGCAATCGAGCGCATCATGCCGCCAAGACGCTCTTCGGGCGTCATCACATCCAGCATGCCCTTCAATGGTGAAATACCAAATGTATCGAGATGCTTGAGCGTGGTTGTATTGCTCGCATCGTTCTCATCCGGAATTAAGCGTTTCAGATCTTCGTGCGCAACAACATAACCGTCCGAATTGACCATCACCAGCTCGCTGGACGGTGTGACTTTTTGCTTGTGCAGCACCTTGCTTAAGGATGACAAGGGAATATCCGCACCAATCACGGCGGCACCGTTGGCCGCTCTTCTGGCAATGGTCAGACCGATCTCGCCGATGGAAAAAAACAGGTAAGGCGGCATGGTGACCGTCTCGTCTATCTGCATGGCCGCCTTGTACCACCCGCGGCTGCGCGGGTCGTAGGAAGCCAGATATTCGGGATGAAGCTCATCCGACAGAATGCGCATATTCGCATCCAGGTAAATATAGCGCGCCTCTGCCTTGCCAAGGCTACGTTCAATGCTGCGCAGTTGGTAGCGGCTGTTTTCCGGTGCATCAAAATAGATGCGCTCGGCATCGTTCTTGAGTTCGTACAGGAAGAAATAGTCGCCACTTGCATAGCCGATGTAGATGGAGGTCATGCCCACGTCTTCACGCAAGGCAATCTGCATCGCACGCATCGCCTCGAGACGCTTGGGCAAGGTATCTGCATAGGCCAGACGATGCTGGGCAAGCATGTCGGTGGCCATGTTGGCCGGCCGGATGATGGAGCGAATCTCCCCCGCGATCTCGCGCCCTGCCCGGCTGGTCAGCTCCTCTGCGGAAGACTCCAGCATGTCATGCGACATGTAATATCCAACCGCCGTAATCATGCCGCCGATCAGCAACACGGCAACGGCAAACAAGATTGATAAATGAACGTGGAGCGGAAGCCTGAATTTCATTGAACGCCTGCCTTTTGATTTTATTTATGACGAAGCAAACCCACCCTGTACGACGGAAATGACGCAGCAATGCAAAACATGACAACCAGCCTCACCCTCCGGCCATCACCGCAATTGCAAACGCATTATCACCAGCTTTTAACACAGTCTGATGACATCTATGCAATTAAGCAACATTCACACCCGGAAACTACAATCCTGCACACCATCGGCGCCGCCGACATGATGTAACTGGTTTTAAGATAGGCAAATCGTCACGCCAGATTAAATATCAACCTGCCTGCCGATCGACATCGACATTCGCCCTTCCCGTAGGGTTATGCCTCATACTTCGGCGTGATTTTTCTTTCGGCTTTTCTCTCCATGCGCTACTCGTTCAAACATGGCCTCGCTGTACTGGGCCTTTCCGTATTCCTGTTGTCGTCAGTTCATGCCGAGGATGGCCGTCGCGTGGTCAAACAGGCAACCATGCCCAAGAGCGGACAAATGGTCGTGGTTGCTGAAGGTGATCTCGAACCGCGCAGCGTCGGCAGTTACACGGTGCGTCTGTATGCCAAAAACGATCCGGCCTACCCCTATGATCGCTTCGTCGCCGGGACTGTGCGCCCGCGCAACGGCATGATTCAGGATCTGACTTTTGCCGATATCGACAAGAACGGACAGCCGGATATCATCGTCATTACGCGCTACGCCGGTAGCGGCAACTTCGTGACGGCAGAAGCCTTTCGTCTGCAAGGCAAGACCTTGGGCCTGCTGACCTCAGTCGCCGGCCTGGATGCGAACAAGGATGCGATCCAGGCGCTCAAGCAAAAACTCGCAAAACGTTGATAAAACTTTGCGCGCACAGAGTCAAAAGTGACAATCTCGGACGACCTGAATGTTGATTTAAGGTAACCTAAGCGCACCTCTATCCTTCGTTTCAGGTGCCGCCTTGTTTTCCGAACAGCAGTTGATGGCTATCCTCACTGCACTCCCCGATCCAGCCTTCATCCTCACGCGTAGCGGGCGCTACGCCGCCATTTATGGTGGCGCAGATTCACGCTACTACCACGATGGCAGTGCGCTGATCGGCAAGTACATGCACGAAGTGCTGCACGACGAGAAGAGCAACTGGTTTTCAGGTGAGATTGCCAAGGCGCTAGCTTCTGGCGCCTTGCATATCGTTGAATATGAACTGGCCGCAAGCGATGTACGCGGACTCGAAACTGCAGGTCCCGATCAGCCGATCTGGTTTGAAGGCCGTATTCAGGCGCTTAACTTTCAAGTCAATGGCGAAGATGCCGTGCTCTGGGTCGCCAGCAATATCACTGCCCGCAAAGAACTCGAAGAACAATTGCGCATGCAGAGCGAAACCGACTCGCTCACCGGCCTGATCAATCGCCGCAAGTTGATCGATGTACTTGCTGCCAACTACGATATTTTCCGTCGCTATCAGACACCGGCAACCGTATTCATGTTCGATATTGATGCCTTCAAGAGCATCAACGACAAACACGGCCATATGAAAGGCGACCTCGCGCTGCAAACGATTGCCGCCGTCTGCCGCTCCGAACTACGTACAACCGACTACGCCGCACGACTTGGTGGTGATGAATTTGTCGTCATCATGCCGCACACGCGTAGCGAAGATGCCTCGCCCATAGTCGAACGTCTGCGCCTGCGTATTGGCGATGCAATGCGCGATCTTGGTTTCGATGGCATTGGGACCATCAGCGGTGGTTTCAGTGAGCTGATTGCTGGCGACATTTCCTTTACCGAAGTCATGCGTCGCGTAGACGATGCACTATACAAAGCCAAACGCGGTGGTCGCAATCAGGTAGTGGCGTACACGGCAGACTGATACTTGCCACCTAAGCCGTGGGAAATGCATCGAGTCTGCTGCGCATGATGCCCGTCAAGACTGATGGATTTACTCAATAAAAAAGCCGACAAATGTCGGCTTTTTTATTAGAGCATTCAAGAATCAGGTCTTCGGCAAAGTCACGCCATGCTGGCCCTGATACTTACCGCCGCGATCCTTGTACGAGGTTTCGCAGACTTCATCGCTTTCGAAGAACAACACCTGCGCACAACCTTCACCCGCGTAAATCTTCGCAGGCAGCGGCGTCGTGTTCGAAAACTCCAGCGTCACATACCCTTCCCACTCTGGCTCAAACGGCGTCACGTTGACGATGATGCCGCAACGCGCATAGGTCGATTTACCAAGGCAGATCGTCAGCACGCTACGGGGAATGCGGAAGTATTCAACCGTGCGCGCCAGTGCGAACGAGTTCGGTGGGATGATGCAGACATCACCCTTGAAATCGACGAATGACTTTTCATCGAAGTTCTTCGGATCGACGATCGTCGAATTGATGTTGGTGAAAATTTTGAATTCGTTAGCGCAGCGAATATCGTAACCGTACGACGACGTGCCGTAAGACACGATCTTGTTGCCGTTCGCCTCGCGAACCTGGCCCGGCTCGAAGGGTTCGATCATGCCAGTCTGCTCCGCCATGCGGCGTATCCACTTGTCCGATTTGATGGCCATATTCTTTGTATTGGTAGGTAAAGATGAAGTTTCGCGCAATTTTACGCGAAATCATCGCCTGACCTATCTATCGTTAAATCCGATTAAACCAACTCGTAGTTGTAAATGTATTGCAGCAATCAAATAAAACTCTTCGTATGCAATATGAAGAGTTTTTCATATGTTCCAAATATCACATCAGAATTTTCTTCATTTCAATGAGATAAAGAATTAGTGATTGACCTAAACAAATTCAGAAACCTATGATGAATCGACCTAAATATTGTTAATCATAGTAAATCAGGACTATCAAAATATTTTAATTATGGATCGAGTCATAGTAACCGCAGAGCTGCAACCCAAACTGAAACTCTATCGTCGGCTCTACCTTTCTTATAACGATCTTGACGAAGCTAAGGCGACCGTCGAAGAGTTACTTAGCGCACGTCTTCCTATACCCCGAAAAGATCCACCAAGTGCATTACTAATGGCACTGACAACCGCGCTCGTAGTCGCATATTCACGCCCATTCGTAAATTCTAGAGGCGAATCAACTTTCGCAGACAAATCTGTTCCCGGTTCGTTACTCAGGGTTCTCACTTCTAGACAGCGCGAGCTTCACGACTACTTATTGCAAATTCGAAACCGGGAAGTTGCTCACTCTGATGCAGACAGATCTGAGATCTATTTAAAACTTTATTCAGATGGGCATGGGGCAATTTTTAGGGTTGCGCGCTCGCCATTTTTACGTGTCGAATTAAGAGAAATTCTGCGTATCATTACGAAACTTATGAAAGAAATTGATCTTCGCTGTGAAGAGCTCCGCCGTACGCTTCCATTAGAAGTCTGGATATGAGAACAGACTAATTAATCATAGAGCACTCAATTCTTTCAAAAATTAAAGCGATCTTTCCCCTAGTGCGCTCGGTTGCATATCCCTACCTACCATAACGAATTATCGCTCGATCGACTCCCACACCTTCTGCAGTCGCTTGACCGACACCGGCATCGGCGTGCGCAATTCCTGCGCGTACAGCGACACGCGCAACTCTTCCAGCATCCAACGATACTCATCCATCTTTGGATCGCCGTGACGTTCCTTGAGTGCGCGTTGCCATGGCGCTGCTGCCTGCTGCCACTCGCTCATCGAGCGCGTATCACGTGCCGGATCGGCGCGCAGCTTGTCGATACGCACGTTGATCGCTTTGAGGTAGCGAGGGAAATGCGTGAGATGGGTGTAATCGGTATCGGCAATAAAACGCTTGCTGACCAGTGCCTGCATCTGCGACTGGATGTCGTTGACGGCTTGCGTATGCGCCTTCACGGTTTGCAGCTTCTTGGGCAGCGTGTAGTACTCGGTCAATACGTTGCCAGCAAGGCGTGCGATCTCGTTGACCAACAGGCCGAGGCGTGACTTGCCTTCTTCCCTGCGGGCGTTGAACTGTTCGGCGTTCTTGGGCAAGGGATCCTGCAGGCAGGCGCGTTCCAATCCCTGCTCGATGATCTGGTCGCGCAGTTCTTCCTGTGATCCGATCGCCATGAACTGCATGCCCATCTGCTGCAGGCCTGGAATATTTTTTTCCAAAAACTTCAGCTGCTCCTTGAGTTGCAAGGCCATAAGACGACGCAAGCCGATGCGGTGCACGCGTGCCGCTTCGTCCGGATCATCGAAGACTTCCAAATCGCAGTGCGTCTTCTTGTCGACCAAGGCTGGGAAACCGATCAGTGTCTGTTTACCCTGCTGAATCTCCAGCAGTTCCGGCAATTCGCCGAAGGTCCATGACGTCAGATTTTGATGTGCACCAGCGACCGCAGGTGCGCCGCCTGACTTTTGATCCTTCTGCGCAGCGGCAGGTTTACCAGCGACGACCTTAACCGTATTACCGCCGGCAATTGGCGCCGCAGTTTTCTCGGCAATCCGCTGGAAGCTCTCGCGCGCCTGTCCGCCAAACTCCGAACGCAATGCGCCAAGGTTGCGACCCATTTCCAACTGCCGGCCATGCTCGTCGATCACCTTGAAGTTCATGAACTGGTGCGCAGACAAGGTCTCCAGCTTGTAGTCGGTCGTCTTGGTCGCAATGCCGGTCTGTTCACGCACATCGGCAATGACGGCATCGAGCAGACTGCCTTTGCCGAACGTCAGCTTGTCCTGCACGCGATCGCAGAAGCCTGCCGCGTAATCTGGCAGTGGTACGCAATGCCGGCGTAGCTTTTGCGGTAACGACTTCAGGATCAAATGGACTTTTTCCTTCAGCATGCCGGGCACCAGCCATTCGGTGCGATCAATCGAAACCTGATTGAGCGCATACAACGGCACGGTTAATGTGACCCCGTCTCGTGGCGAGCCCGGCTCGAAGTGATAGGACAGCGTCATGTCGATGCCTGCGACAGGCATCACTTTCGGGAACAGCTCGGTCGTCACACCGGCCGCTTCGTGCCGCATCAGGTCGTCACGATTCAGATACAGCAGCTTGGGTTCTTTGGCGGTGACGTCCTTATGCCATTTCTCGAAACTGATGCCGTTGTGAATATCCGCCGGAATCAGCTTGTCGTAGAAGGCGGCGATCAGTTCATCATCGACCAGCACATCGAGGCGACGCGATTTGTGTTCGAGATTTTCGATCTCGCGAATCAGCTTGTGGTTGTGTGCAAAAAAAGGCGCACGTGTGTCGAAGTCGCCGCCGACCAAGGCATCACGAATGAAAATTTCTCGCGCTTCTTTCGGATTGAACAAACCGTACTGGATGCGTCGCTGACTGTAGACAACCAGGCCGTACAGCGTCGCGCGCTCGTAGGCCGAGACTTGCGCGGTGCGTTTTTCCCAGCGCGGCTCGCCATAGGATTTTTTCAGCAAATGACCGGCAACTCGTTCCAGCCACTCGGGCTGAATCTGCGCAATGCAGCGCGCATACAGACGCGTGGTATCGACCAGTTCGGCCGCCATGATCCACTTGCCCGCCTTCTTGATCAGCGATGAGCCGGGCCAGATATGAAACTTGATGCCACGCGCACCGAGATAATGCGGTTCGTCCTCGGCCTTGAAGCCGATATTGCCGAGCAAGCCCGTCAGCAGCGCCGTGTGCAACTGCTCATAAGTCGCCGGTGCCTCGTTGAGTCGCCAGCCCTGCTCGCGCACGATGGTCAGCAACTGCGAATGTACGTCGCGCCACTCGCGCAGGCGTAACTGCGAGAGGAAGTTGGCGCGGCATTCTTCGTGCAGCAGACGATTGGATTTTTTGTGCTCAATCGCGTCACTGAACCATTTCCAGATTTTCAGATAACTCTGGAACTCGGATCGTTCATCGGCGAATTTCTTGTGCGCGGCGTCCGCAGCGTTTTGTGCCTCCATCGGCCGGTCACGCGGGTCCTGCACGGACAAGGCCGAAGCGATGATCAGCACTTCCGTCAGACAGACGTTTTCCTTCGCAGCCAGAATCATGCGACCCACACGCGGATCGAGCGGCAAGCGCGCCAGCTCGCGACCAAGCTTGGTCAGGCGATTGTCGTCATCGACGGCACCAAGCTCCTGCAGCAACTGGTAACCGTCGGCAATGGCTCGACCGAGCGGCGGTTCGATGAACGGGAAGGTCTCGACGTCGGCCAGATGCAAGGACTTCATGCGCAGGATGACCGAGGCCAGCGACGAGCGCAAAATTTCCGGCTCAGTAAACTTTGGTCGCAGCAAGTAATCCTGCTCGTCATACAGACGAATACAGACGCCGGCGGCAACACGACCACAACGACCGGCACGCTGGTTGGCGGCGGATTGGGCAACCGGCTCGATTTGCAGTTGCTCGACCTTGTTGCGGTAGCTGTAACGTTTGACGCGCGCCAGACCGGCATCGACCACATAGCGAATGCCCGGCACGGTCAGCGAGGTTTCCGCCACGTTGGTCGCGAGCACAAGGCGACGCGCATTGCTCGGCTTGAAGACGCGCTCCTGTTCCTGCGCTGACAAGCGTGCGAACAATGGCAGAATTTCAACATGCGGCGGATGATGCTTGCGCAGTGCTTCTGCCGCGTCGCGGATTTCGCGCTCGCCCGGCAGGAACACCAGCACATCGCCAGAACCGATACGCGCCAGCTCGTCGACGGCATCGACCACTGCGTCCATCAGATCGCGTTGACCGCGCTCTTTCGCTGCCAGTGCCGAACGGCGTGCCTGCGCAGCATCCGAGGTGGCGTTGGGATTGCCGCTGGGATTATTTTGGGCATTCTTGTCGAACGGCTCGACCGGGCGATAGCGAATTTCGACCGGATACAGCCGTCCCGACACTTCGATCACCGGTGCCGGCTTGTCGCCACGGCCGAAATGCCGGGCAAAACGGTCGGCATCAATTGTGGCCGACGTAATGATGATCTTGAGATCAGGCCGCTTGGGCAGTAGCTGCTTGAGATAACCGAGCAAAAAGTCGATGTTGAGGCTGCGTTCATGCGCCTCGTCGATGATGATGGTGTCGTACTGGCGCAGCAGCGGATCAGTCTGCGTCTCGGCCAGCAGAATGCCGTCCGTCATCAGCTTGACCCAAGCGCCCTTGGTCAGGGTGTCGTTGAATCGGACCTTGAAGCCGACGTGCTCGCCCGGCGGCGAGCCGAGTTCCTGCGCGATGCGCTTGGCGGTCGACGACGCGGCGATCCGGCGCGGCTGGGTATGGCCGATCAAACCTTTTTCGCCACGACCGAGTTCGAGGCAAATCTTCGGCAGCTGGGTCGTCTTGCCGGAGCCGGTCTCGCCACTGACGATGACGACCTGGTTGTTTTGGATCGCGCGCGCGATTTCCTCCCGACGGCCGGAGACCGGCAACTCTTCGGGATAGGTGATCGCGGGTAGCGGATTGCGCACTGGTGGCGCAGCTTCCGGGCGCGGCTCGCGAGGTGGACGATCGCGGCGTGGCGACCCTGATTTTTGGTTGGACTCTGGTGCAGACATGTGGGCTGGAATTATACAGAGCTTATCTGCTGCCTTTCACCGTTGCGCCTTTGCCGGTCTTGCGCAAATCTGTGCAAAACAGTGACGGAGCGCACCGTGCCAAAAGGGTTGCTATGGTTATAATGCTAGCCATGGAAAATCCTGATCAATTCGTCCAGTGGCTGCGTTCCGTCGCGCCGTACATCCACGCGTTTCGCGGCAAGACGTTCGTGATCGCATTTCCGGGCGAACTGGTCAAGGCCGGTGCCCTTCCTGTGCTGGCGCAGGATCTGTCACTTTTGCATGCCCTCGGCATCAAGGTCGTGATCGTGCACGGCTCGCGTCCGCAAGTGGAAGAACAACTCGCACTGCGGAATGTCGAGGCACGTTTTCATAACGGCCTGCGGATTACCGATACGGCTGCGATGGAATGCGCCAAGGAAGCTGCCGGTGAGTTGCGCCTCGATATCGAAGCCGCCTTCAGCCAGGGCTTGCCGAATACGCCGATGGCACATTCGACTATCCGCATCATTTCAGGCAATTTTGTCACGGCACGCCCACTCGGCGTGATCGAGGGCATCGATCTGGAACTGACCGGTGTGACGCGCAAGATTGCGTACGAGGCAATCCACCCGATTCTCAACGCCGGCGGCATGGTCATGCTGTCGCCGCTAGGCTTTTCGCCGACTGGCGAAGTCTTCAACCTGACGATGGAAGATGTTGCCGTTGCGACCGCCACCGCCTTGCGAGCCGACAAGCTGATCTTCCTGAGCGAAACACAACTAATGTCGAACGCCGCTGGCGACGATATCCGTGAATTGACGTCGGTGCAGGCCGAACGTCTGCTCGGTCGAAGCGAGCTGCCGCCTGACGTTGCTTACTATCTGCAGCATTGCGTACAGGCGACGCGCCATGGCGTGCCGCGCGCGCACATCGTCCCATACGACATCGACGGCTCTGCCCTGCTCGAAATCTTTACGCACGATGGCGTCGGCACCATGGTCAGCTACGAAAACCTGGAAAGTCTGCGTCAGGCCAATATCGAGGATGTCGGTGGCATTCTCAAACTGATCGAGCCGCATGAAGCCGATGGCACGCTGGTCAAACGCGGTCGCGAGCTGATCGAACGCGAAATCGATTACTTCTCCGTGATCGAGCACGATGGCGTGATCTTCGGTTGCGCAGCGCTCTATCCGTTCCCTGCCGACAAAATGGCCGAGATGGCCTGTCTGATCGTCAGTCCTGACGCGCAAACCCAGGGCGATGGCGAACGTCTGCTCAAACACATGGAAAACCGCGCACGTGCGGCCGGCCTGAAAAAACTGTTCGTTCTCACCACACGGACCGCGCACTGGTTCCTCAAGCGTGGCTTTGTGCCAGCCACGGTCGACAGCCTGCCCAAGGATCGCCAGAACATGTACAACTGGCAGCGCAAATCACTGGTCTTCGTGAAGAATCTATAATGGCGGCATGACGGACGGCTGACCGTCCACCAAGAATGCATCACGCCGACGCCGGCATGGCGGTGGCACTCACTTAACCCCGGATCGCGCATCGACGCGACAGGCTAGTAAAAAGGAAGACTCACATGACTCGCATGGTTCACTGCATCAAACTCGACAAGGAAGCGGAAGCGCTGGATTTCCCTCCGTATCCTGGAGAGCTCGGCAAACGTATTTATGAAAGCGTCTCGAAAGAAGCATGGGCTGCCTGGCTCAAGCA
>Ga0308164_10000753_pt1 | contig 45385 bp, 41 predicted proteins | sample PhyTR2_FD_201031 | JGI IMG/M metagenome (GOLD analysis project Ga0308164, IMG submission 201031) | Phyllosphere microbial communities from UC Gill Tract Community Farm, Albany, California, United States - DLSLT.R2 | ecosystem: Host-associated > Plants > Phyllosphere > Unclassified | place: USA...
TTTGCAACTGAGGCACAAGCAGCATGACAGATCTCCAACTGAGTTTGATCGGGATCGCCGGCGTATTCGTCGCGGGCGTGTTCACCTATAACAAAATCCAGGAATACAAGGCCAAGAAAAGCGTGGAGCGGGCGTTCGGCACCGACCATGACGATGTGCTGATGCAGGGGCACCAGCATGCCCCCGGCGCACCGGCCGCCACGCCATCGTATGCGCCTAACGCCGCACCGGCACCGGTGGCGCCGCCAGCACCGGTACGCGCCGCCGCTCCGACGGTGGCGCCTGATCCTGCCGTGCGCCAGGAACCGAGCTTCTCGCTCGACGAACCGGTGTCCGATGCTCCCGGTGTGGCCGGTGGCGAAGCGACTGCCGCTGCCGCCGCCCTCGGCGCCGTGTTGGCCCCGATTCCCGAATTCTCCACCGAACCAGCCGTTCCGGGCGCCCCCGAGCCGGACGTGGACGAACTGGCCGCCCGCGCCAATGCGGCTGCCGCAGCCGCCGCCGAACAGGCCACCGCGCTGGTCGATCCGCTGATCGACTGCCTGCTGCCGCTGGCGCTGGAAGCCCCGGTGCGTGGCGACAAGCTGCTGCCGGTGCTGCAAACCCTGCGCATGGTCGGCAACAAGCCGCTGCACTACATCGGCCTGGCCGTTTCCGGCGACTGGGAACCGATCGCCTACGGCGGCGTGTACACCCAGCTGCAGGGCGGCGTGCAATTGGCCAGCCGCAGCACGGCGCTCAACGAACTCGAATACTCGGAACTGGTCACGCGCCTGCGCGCCATGGCCGACGAAATCGGCGCCGAACCGCAAGTACCCGACATGATCGAAGTGATGGCCGAAGCGCGCAACCTGCACCGCTTCGTCGCCAGCCACGATGCCCAGCTGGGCGTGAACCTGCAAAGCAATGGCGCGCCCTGGGCGATTTCCACCCTGATCGGTGCGCTGGAAAAACAGGGCTTCGACCTGCGTCCCGATGGCCGCTACGTGATGCCCGACGGCGACGGCGGCTTCCTGTTCTCGCTGTCCACCAACGTCACGCTCGCCGAAGAAACCACGGCCCGCCTCACGCTGCTGCTCGACGTGCCATGCGTGGCGCCCGCGCGCGACGGCTTCGGCGCCATGGTCGCCTGCGCCAAGTCGCTGGTAGGCCGCCTGGACGCGACCATCGTCGACGATTACAACCAGCCTTTGAGCGACGCCGCGCTGGCCGAAATCGCCAAGCAGGTCCAGGATTTTTACACCGAAATGAACGACGCCGACATTCCCGCCGGCTCCACCCGCGCCATGCGTCTGTTTAGCTGAGTCGGGAAGTGGCAATGACTGAAGTAGATTACAAGGTTCGCATTGAAGCACTGAGCGCGGAGCTGCACCGCCACCTGCACGCCTACCACGTGCAGGACGCGCCCACCATTCCGGACGCGGAGTACGACAAGCTCTTCCTCGAACTGCAACAGCTCGAGCAGGATCACCCGGACCTGATCCAACCTGATTCGCCCACCGGTCGCGTGGGCGCGGCGCCGCTGCCGCAGTTCGACCAGGTGACCCATTCGGTGCCCATGCTGTCACTGAATAACGGCTTTACCGACGAAGACATCGAAAATTTCGACCGCCGCGTGCGCGACGGCCTCGATACGGCGGCCTCCGTGGAATACGCAGCCGAAGTCAAATACGACGGTTTGGCGATCAACCTGCGCTACGAAAACGGCATTCTGAAGCAGGCCGCCACGCGCGGCGACGGGTATACCGGCGAGGATGTCACCGCCAACATCCGCACCATCAACGTGATTCCGCTGCGCCTCGACACCGCCAACCCGCCTGCCATTCTCGACGTGCGCGGCGAGGTGCTGATGTTCAAGGGCGACTTCGATGCACTCAACGCGCGCCAGCGCGAAGCGGGGCAGAAGGAGTTCGTCAACCCGCGCAATGCGGCGGCGGGCAGTTTGCGCCAGCTCGATTCGCGCATCACGCGCCAGCGCAAGCTGCGGTTCTTCGCCTATGGCGTGGGTCTGCTGGAAGGCGCGGACATGCCGGCGTCGCACTCGGCGCTGCTGGACTGGTATCGCACGCTGGGCCTGCCGGTGGCAAAAGAAGCGGCCGTCGTGCGCGGCTACGACGGCCTGCTCGAATACTACAACACCATCGGCGCCGCGCGGCCCACCATGCCGTACGAAATCGACGGCGTGGTGTACAAGGCCAACCGTCTGGAAGACCAGCGCACGCTGGGTTTTGTGTCGCGCGCGCCGCGCTTTGCGCTGGCCCATAAATTCCCGGCCGAAGAAGCGCTGACCACGGTGCAGGCGATCGAAGTGCAGGTGGGCCGCACCGGCGCCATCACCCCCGTGGCGCGCCTGGCGTCCGTGTTCGTCGGCGGTGTGAATGTGACCAACGCCACGCTGCACAACGAGGACGAAGTGCGCCGCAAGGACGTGCGCGTGGGCGATACGGTGATCGTGCGCCGCGCCGGCGACGTGATACCCGAAGTGCTGTCGGTGGTGCTGGAGCGCCGCGTGCAGCCGGAACCACCGATGTACGTGCTGCCCAAGACCTGCCCCGTATGCGGTTCGCACGTGGTGCGCGAAGAAGGCGAGGCGATTGCCCGCTGCTCGGGTGGCCTGACGTGCGCGGCCCAGCGCAAGGAGGCAATCCGCCACTTTGCCGGCCGCCGCATGATGGACATCGAAGGCCTGGGCGATCGGTATATCGACAACCTGGTCGAACACGGCAAGGTGCAGCGCGTGGCCGACCTGTACGCGTTAAAACTCGACGACCTGCTGGAAATGAAACGGCTGGCCGACGAGCGGGATGGCACCACGCCCGAGACGGTTGCCAATGGCAAGGTCGCCACCAAGTGGGCCGAGAACCTGCTGGAAGCGATCGAGGCCAGTAAAAACCCGCCGCTCGAGCGCCTGCTGTTCGCGCTCGGCATCCGCCACGTGGGCGAGTCCACCGCCAAGACGCTGGCCGAATGGCTGGGGCGCTTCGACCTGGTGCGCCGGGTGCCGGCCGCGCTGCTGCGCGTGTTGCCCGACATCGGCGGCATCGTCGCGATTTCGATTGCGGAATTCTTTGCCGAACCGAAGAACCAGGAAGCGATCGACGCGCTGCTGGCCGCCGGTGTGGCGCCGAAAGGCGAACACCCGCCCAGCGCCAAGCTGCGCGAAAAACTCGATCCGGTCAAGCTGATGGCAGCGCTGGCGATCCCCAAGTTGACCGAGCCGCGCAGCAAACAGCTGGTGGAACAGGAAGTGTCGCTCGACGTGCTGGCGCATCTCACCATCTACAACGTGTTCGGCTTGCCCGCCACGGTGTCCGACGCACTGGCCGGGTGGATGGACGTGCCGGCCAACCGCCAGCAGGTGAAAGCGCTGGCCGCGCTGCGCGAAGACCTGCTGGCGCAACTGCCGGCCACGGTGGTTGCCGAAGGCCACCTGACGGGCAAAACGTTCGTGCTGACCGGCACCTTGCCCACCATGGGCCGCGACCAGGCGGCGGAACTGATCGAAGCCGAAGGCGGCAAGGTATCGGGCTCGGTGTCGAAAAAAACCCACTACCTGGTGGCGGGGGCGGATGCCGGCAGCAAGCTGGCCAAGGCCCAGGAGCTGGAAGTGACCATCCTCGACGAAGCGGGCCTGCTGGCGCTGCTGGCGCAAAAATAAGGACTTACCATGGCCGTTCGTGAAATCTTGAAAATGGGCGACCCGCGCCTGCTGCGCGTGGCTGAACCGGTGACCGAGTTCGACACGCCGGCCATGCGCCAGCTGATCGCCGACATGTTCGACACCATGCATGCGGCCAATGGCGCCGGCCTGGCAGCACCGCAGATCGGCGTCAACCTGCAACTGGTGATCTTCGGCTTCAAGCAGAACCTGCGCTATCCCGATGCGCCGCAGGTGCCGGAAACGGTACTGATCAATCCCGTGCTCACGCCGCTGGCGGACCACATGGAAGAGGGCTTCGAAGGCTGCCTGTCGGTGCCGGGCCTGCGCGGCAGCGTGCCGCGTTACACGCGCCTGCGCTACGAAGGCGTGGACCAGCACCAGCAGCCGATCCGGCGCGACGTGGACGGTTTTCATGCACGCGTGGTGCAGCACGAAGTGGACCACCTGCTGGGCATCCTGTACCCGGCGCGCATCCGCGATTTTTCCAAGTTCGGCTTCACGTCGGTGATGTTCCCGGACCTCGATCCCAACGACGACGATTGAGTATCCCTGTGCTGACGCTGGCGCGCTCCGGATGCCACCCATGCGCTGCTCCATGCGCTACGTGATCCGCACACTGGTCGTCGTGGTTCTGCTGATTCTCGCCTACGATCTGCTGGGCCCCACCATCGACCGCGCGTTGTATTCGATGCGGCTGGTGGCAATGGCCAAGCCGACGGCCCTGCCGGTGCCAGTGGAGGGCGTGCGGCCACGCGCGCTGCGCGACACCTGGGGCGGCGCCCGCAGCGAAGGCCGGTCGCACGAAGGGATCGACATCTTCGCCAGGCGCGGCACGCCGGTGGTATCGAGCACCGAAGGCATCGTCACCAAGGTGGGCACCAATCGTCTCGGCGGTCTGGTGGTGTGGGTGCTGGGGCCGGGCGGCCAGCGTCATTACTATTCCCACCTCGAACGTTACGCCGATGTGGCAGCCGGCATGCGCATCGAGGCCGGCCGGGTGCTCGGTTACGTGGGCGATTCCGGCAACGCCAAGGGCACGCCGACGCATTTGCACTACGGCGTCTATGACATGGGCGGCGCCATCAACCCGTACCCGCTGCTGCGTGCAGAACCGGCAGCTTCGCCGAAAAAATAGCAGCATTGCAGCTGACCGAGGCCGTCAAGTTGCAGGATAACACCACACTTGAACTGGAACCACCATGCAGATTCACACCTTACGCTGCTTTGGCGAACATGCCGACGGCGGCAATCCGGCCCTGGTCATCGAAGACGATCGATCGTCTACCGAGGCCCGTCAGGCATTCGCGCGCCAGCACAACGTCACGTGCGTCTGGCTTGATCCGTGCGCCGAACCGGGCGTGGCTGCCGTGGTCGACTACTTTTATCCGCATACCCGCAGCCCGCTGTGCTTGCACGCTACATTGGCTGTCGGTCAGCAATTGTTCCTGCGTCATCGGCGGGAGCACGAACTGGTGGTAATGACCGCCATGCGCGGGCAGCAACTGGGCTTGGTCGCTGGCGAATGCGATGAAGTTTTCGTGCGCTTGCAGGCGCAGGACGCGCCCCGGCCGGACCTGGACCCGAGCCTGGTGCGGCGCCTGCTGGCTGCGCCGGAACTGACGCCGAAGGCGTCGCTGGCGCCAGCATGCGTGGTCTCGGTGGGCAGCCCGAAGCTGTTGGTCGAAGTGGCGGATGCAGCGACGCTCTCCGATCTGCAACCCGATCTGGCGGCAATCGCTGCATGGGGCAAGGATGCCGGCGTCAATGGACTTTATGCCTATTGCCAGAGCGAGGATGGTACCTACGAAGGCCGTAATTTCAATCACCTCGATCCGGCACTGGAAGACAGCGCCACCGGCGTGGCAGCCGGCGCGCTCACGGCCATGCTGGGCCGCGGCATCACGCTGCGGCAAGGCCGCGCCGTGAGAAGCGCCAACCTGATACGCACGCGTACCGATGGTTCGGACATTCTGATCGGCGGCCTGGTCCAGGCTGGTTAGCAGTAGCAAAGCGACGACGGTTCAGCAGTGTGGGCGCGCGCCAGGCACACTTTTATAATGGATCGATCGTTCCGTCCGGAACGGCAACGAGAGAACCTGATGCGTAACCGTCTGTTTATCAATACCATTCTGCTCGGTGGAACCAGCGAGCAAAAAATCGCTGCCGCCAGCGCCGCCGGTTTCGACCAGGTCGAGTTGTGGCGCGACGACGTGGAGTCGAGCGTGGACGGGCCAGCTGGCGTGGTGCGCACGTTGAACAGTGCCGGCATGGGCCTTACCGATTTCCAGGTGCTGCTCGACTTCGACGGCGCGCCCGGTGAGCGCCGCACCGATAAGCGCCGCGAAGCCTTGAGCATGCTCGACACAGCGGTGCAGGTCGGCGCCGATACCTTGCTGGTGCCGGCATCGACCGACGCCGAGTGCGACCCCACCCGTATCGTGGACGACCTGGCATGGCTGGCGCAGCAGGCAGCCGCGCGCGGCCTGCGCATCGCCTACGAGGCCATGGCGTGGAGCACGATCAACCACTTCACGCCCGCTGCCTGGCGCCATGTGCAACAGGCCGGCCAGCCCAACCTGGGCATGGTGATCGACGCCTTCCATATCTTTGCCCGTGGCCGCGATGCCAGCGACCTCGATGGCATTCCCGCTGACCGCATCTACCTGTTGCAGCTGTCGGACCTCGACCATCGCGTGGCGCAGGATGAAGTGGTAATCACGGCGCGCCACCGGCGCCTGCTGCCCGGCGCCGGGTATTTTCCGCTGGCCAGCCTGGTGCAGCGGTTGCACGCCATCGGCTATGCCGGCCCGGTCGGCCTCGAAGTGTTCAATGACGAAATGAAGGCGTGCGATCCGATGGTGGTGGCGCGCGAAGCGATGGCGGCGCTGACCGCGTGCTGGCCGGGCGACTGACGCGCATCATTCCCCGCCCAGCAGGTCGCGGGCATTCAGCAACGCAAACACGATGTCGGGATGGTTGTTCAGGCAGCGCCGCACCGCTGCGGGCAGCCGCTCGCGCGTGCGGCGGCACAGGCCCGGCTGGTCGGCCAGCTTGATCGACAGGCCCATCACCGTACGCACGCCGTTGTGGCTGGGCGTAATCGTCAAGCGGATGCCCAGCAGCTCGTACAGCTTCTGCTCGATGCGGCCCAGCGCTTCGTAACTGTCGATGGCCTCGATGCGCGCGATCAGCGCTTTTTCTTCGTCGCGCGTCAGGCGCAGGATGCGGATGTCGGTGGCCGGATCTTTTTCCCAGGCGTCCAGCAGCGCGTCCTGGCGGCATTCGCATGCGCCGGGCGGGCATTCCTTGCGGATCGTGAAGGGCAGGGTGGGTGGCATACGCCGATTCTAACCCGATCCGCCGCCCGTGCGCCGCCGCGCATCCGCAAGCTTCAGCCCTGCAAGCGCCGCTGCAACAATGCCAGCACGGCTGCTTCTTCCGGCCGCAGCGCGTGAACGTCGTCCTGCAACTGCTGCTGCGCGCGTTTGCGCAGCGCGGTCTTCATGGCGCCGCTCAGGTAGGTTTCGATGACGGCCGGGTGCACATAGCACTTGCGGCAGATGGTGGGCGTGTTGCCCAGTTTTTTCGCCACCGACTCGATGGCGGCCACCACGTTTTTCTTGGCCTGTACCTCGGAGTCGAATTTCTCGTATTCGAGCAGGGCCACTGCCGCCAGCACGGTGCCCGACCAGGTGCGAAAATCCTTGGCAGTGTAATCGTCGCCGGCGATGGACTGCAGGTACTCGTTCACGTCGGCCGAGCCGATGGTGTGCGGATTGCCGTCGTCATCGACATACTGGAACAGGTCCTGCCCCGGCAGGTCGAGCGTCTTGCGGATGATGTTGGCCAGCCGCCGGTCCTGTACCTGCACCGAATGATTGACGCCGCTCTTGCCGCGGAAGCGGAATTCCACCTTGCTGCCGTCGAGCCGCACGTGGCGCTCGCGCAGCGTGGTAAGGCCGAACGATTTGTTCTCGCGCGCATATTCTTCGTTGCCGATCCGCATCATGGTCGCTTCGAGCAGGTAGACGATGGTGGCCAGTACCTTTTCGCGCGGCAGGCCGGGGAGCTTGAGCGATTGGTCCACGGCGCGGCGGATTTTCGGCAAGGCCTTGCCAAAGCTGAGCATGCGCTCGTACTTCGATTCGTCGCGCACCGAGCGCCATTTCGGGTGGTAGCGGTATTGCTTGCGCCCGCGTGCGTCGCGCCCGGTGGCCTGCAGGTGGCCGTTGGCATGCTTGCAGATCCAGACGTCCTGGTAGGCGGGAGGAATCACGAGCGACTTGATGCGCGCGAGTGTGTCGGCATCCTTGACGGGGGCGCCGTCGGCATCCACATAATGAAAATTTTTGCCGCGCTGCTTGCGGGTGATGCCGGGCTGGTCGTCGTGCACATAACGCAGGCCGGCCGACTTGGCGGCGGCCGGCGCGTCGTCCACGCCGCCCGGTACTGCTGGTAGGTCATCGCGCTTCATTGCTATCCTCGTTGGGCAGTGTCGTCATCGATGTTACTGCGCGGGGATAGCTGCTGTTGTGCGCGAACGCACCAATCTTCAGTCGAGGCTTTTCAGGCGCTGGCCCACGATGCCCCATTTGCGCGGCTCGCCATCCACCGTGCCCACCAGCGCCCAGCCGGTGCCGATCTTTTCCACGTCGATGGCGCATTCGAGCTCTTTGGCCAGCTTCTCGGCCCAGCCGCGCGCCGCGCCCTGGCCCTTGAACAGTTCATTGCCTTCGTAAATTACGGTGGCGTCGAAAACGGAGGCGGCGAAAACGGTCATGGCGGTTCCTTCAAAAATGAAGCCGGTATTTTGCCACATCGGCGCCACAGCGGTGCCACAGCGGCGCCACGGCGCGGGCGTGGTCGCCATGATTGCGTAGCCTTTGCATTTGTGGCAACATCCGCCACCTTGCACCGGAACCGCTCCATGAACCGTAACGTCATTGCCCTCGTACTTGCCGCAGCCCTCCCGCTTGCCCACGCCGCCCACGCCGCCAACCCGCAACTGCCCGAGCGCCTGTTCCAGGCACCGGCAATAGCCAATGCCTACCGGCCGGTGCTGACCGCAGAGGAGAGGGTCGCCGGCCTGTCGCTGTTCTGGTCCGAAGCGCGGCGCAATTTCGTTTATTTCGACCACGTGCCGCAACTGCAGTGGGACCAGGTGTATATGGATTACCTGGGCAAGGTGATCGCCGCCGCCACCACCGAGGATTACTATCGCGTGATGATGACGCTCGCGCCCCTGCTGCAGGACAGCCACACCGCCATCATCCCGCCGGCGCAGATGGCACGGTCGTTGTATGGACGGCCACCGGTGCGCACGGCGCTGATCGAAGACAAGGTGATGGTGCTGCACGTGGGTGAGGCCGATGTGGCGGCGCGCATCAAAGTCGGCGACGAAATCGTGGCCATCGACGGTCAACCGGTGCGTGATTACGCGCGCGAACGTATCGCGCCGTACGTCAGCGCGTCGACTGCGCAGGACCGCGCCGAGCGCACGTTCAATTATCAGCTGCTGCCCGGCGACGCCGACCGGCCGGTTGCCCTGACGTTGCGCGCGGCAGACGGCAGCGAAAGGATCGAGACGGTGGCCCGCTCCGGTCCCGGGGATGCGCCACCTGCCGCCGGATTCAGACAGCTGGACGGCGATATCGCGTATATCGCGCTCGACCAGTTCGAAAACGACGCCGATGTGCAGGCGTTCGAGGCGGCGCTGCCGCAGATCCTGGCGGCCAGGGGGCTGGTCATCGATGTGCGCCGCAATGGCGGCGGTTCCACCCTGTACGCGCTGCAGGTGCTGTCTCACCTCACCCGCGCGCCCATCAAAATGATGGATGCCATGACCCGCAACGACGATATCGTCCAGCGTGCGCAGGGGCGTCCGCGCACCGACTGGACCCGCGTGCGCGGTGGCGCCTACAGCCTGCCCCAAAAACTGGTGTTAGAAGGCCCTGTCGCAGTACTGACCAGCGCGCGCACGATATCGGCCGCCGAGGATTTCACGGCCATGTTCAAGCTGATGCAGCGCGGGATCACCGTGGGCGAGACGACCGGTGGCAGCACCGGCCAGCCGCTGGTGCTGGGACTACCCGGCGGCGGCTCGGCGTTCATCTGCATCAAGCGCGACATGTATGCCGACGGTTCCACGTTCGTGGGGCAAGGCATCGCACCCGACGTGGAAGTGAAGCAGACGATTGCCGCCCTGCGCGCGGGCCGCGACCTGGCGCTCGAACGCGCCGGCGCCGAACTGCGCAAGCAATTAAAAGGGCGCAGCAGCGAGGTTGCATCACCACCACTACGTTAATTGACGTATTCCCCGTCCATACCCCGCTGGCTAATCTAGCAACATGGCAAAGGCGCAAAGCCTTTGACTAACCAGGTTAAAGCCAAAACAAGGGGAATGGAATGGGTCGGGAAGCGAACAAGAAGAAAATGGTGGCGGTGGCTACCTTTTTGGCTGGCGCATGCAGCATGGGCTCTGCCCACGCCGGCGCTACCATCAAGATCGACGATGAAAAATCGGTGACGGTGGGCTTCGGCCTGCGCGAAAGCTACACCAGTGCGGAAGATGGCGCACCGGGCGGTAGCAATCGTTCCAGCGACTTCAACCTCGACAGCGGGCGCCTGTACTTCGGCGCGTCGCTGAATAAAAACATCAAGGGCATGTTCAACACCGAGTGGGACGGCGACAAGATCCGCGTGCTCGATGCTGCCGGCCAGTTTGCCATTTCGCCGGAATTCAATATCTGGGCCGGCCGCCTGCTGTCGCCAAGCGATCGCGCCAACATGGCCGGTCCGTACTACTCGCTGGGCGGCGGCTACTGGGCCGGCGTGGCTTCGCGCTACGGCTACAACGGTGGCATCTTCCGCGGCCGCGACGACGGCGTGGTCGTGTGGGGCAATGTGGCCGACGGCAAGCTCGGTTATTCGTTTGGCGCCTTCGAAGGCCACACGCTCGGCATCGGCACGCTCACCCAGTCGCAGGCCAGCGCCGCCGGCGTCAAGGCCGACGATGCGCTGATGTACGCGGGCCGCCTGCAATACGACTTCTGGGATGCGGAACCGGGCTACTACGGCACCGGCAACTACCTGGGCAACGCCGACATCCTGTCGATCGGCGTGGCGGGACGCTACCAGAAGGACGGCATCCTCACCTTGGCCCGTACCGGCAAATACAGCGCGTACAACGTCGACTTCCTGATGGAAAAGCGCATCAAGGGTTCCGGCGCCGTGGCCATCGAGGCCGCTTATTACGACTACGACACCGACAACATCGTGCTGGCCGAGCAGGGCAAGGCGTATTCCGCCGGCGCCTCGTACATCTTCGAACAGAAGGCCGGCTGGGGCAAGCTGCAGCCGTTCGCGCGCTGGCAGAAGTTCAGCGCCGACACCAACATCGACACCAAGCAGATCGACGCGGGCGTCAATTACATCATCGACGGCTACAACGCCCAGGTGAGCGCGGTGTACTCGAAGACGAAAATTACCAGCGTCGGCGACACCGACAAGTTCGAAATCACCCTGCAACTGCAATACTAATTTCCTCAGCCCGGAGCTCACATGAAAAACACCATGCACAATCGTCGCACCTTTATCGGCACCATGACCCGCATCGCTGCCGCCACGTCGCTGGTCGCAGCCGGCGCCATGCTGCCCGGCCTGGCCCAGGCAGCAGACACCATCAAGATCGGCATCCTGCATTCGCTGTCCGGCACCATGGCGATTTCCGAAACGTCGCTCAAGGACGTGGCGTTGATGACCATCGACGAGATCAACGCCAAGGGCGGCGTAATGGGCAAGAAGCTCGAAGCCGTGGTTGTCGATCCGGCCTCGAACTGGCCGCTGTTCGCCGAAAAGGCACGGGGCCTGATCGCGCAAGACAAGGTGGCCGCCGTCTTCGGCTGCTGGACGTCGGTGTCGCGCAAATCGGTGCTGCCGGTGTTCAAGGAGCTTAACAGCCTGCTGTTCTACCCGGTGCAGTACGAGGGCGAAGAACTGGAAAAGAACGTGTTCTACACGGGCGCCGCGCCGAACCAGCAAGCGATTCCCGCTGTCGCTTACCTGATGGGCAAGGAGGGCGGCAGCGCCAAGCGCTTCGTGTTGCTGGGCACCGACTACGTGTACCCGCGCACGACCAATAAGATCCTGCGCGCCTACCTGAAAAGCAAAGGCGTGAAAGACAGCGACATCGACGAGGTGTACACCCCGTTCGGCCATGCCGACTATCAGACCATCGTCGCCAACATCAAGAAGTTTTCGGCCGGCGGTAAGACGGCGGTGATCTCCACCATCAACGGCGACTCCAACGTGCCGTTCTACAAAGAGCTTGGTAACGCCGGCATCAAGGCCACCGACGTGCCGGTGGTGGCGTTCTCGGTGGGCGAGGAAGAACTGCGCGGCGTGGACACCAAGCCGCTGGTCGGCCACCTGGCGGCATGGAACTACTTCGAGTCGATCAAGAACCCGGTCAACGCCGACTTCATCAAGAAGTGGAAAGCGTACGCCATCGCCAAGAAGCTGCCGAACGCGAAAACGGTCGTGACCAACGATCCGATGGAAGCGACGTACGTGGGCATCCACATGTGGGCGCAGGCCGTGGAAAAGGCCAAGTCCACCGATACCGACAAGGTAATCGCGGCAATGGCCGGCCAGACGTTCAAGGCCCCATCGGGCATGACCCTGACCATGGACCCGACCAACCACCACCTGCACAAGCCGGTGTTCATCGGCGAGATCCGCGGTGACGGCCAGTTCAACGTGGTCTGGAAAACCCCGGGCCCGGTGCGCGCGCAGCCATGGAGCCCGTTCATCCCGGGTAACGAAGCCAAGCAAAAACTGTAACTGTTTCAATGGACGGAGTGGGGACGGCCAACGGTTCCCCGCTTCGTCCGCATGATTTCCCACACCAGGAAACCACCAAGTGAAAAAAATTCTATTCATCGCGTGCCTGCTGCTGTGCAGCGTGGCGCGCGCGGCAATTGCCCCAGCCTTGCTCGCCCCGCTGGCCGGCGACGACTTCGACACCAAGCTCGAAGCCATCGCCGGCATCGGCGCGCTGGCCAACGACGACGCCACGCGCGTGCTGACGGCACTCAAAGATGACGCCCTCTATAAAACCACCGAAGGCCGGGTGCTGATCGTCACCGACGACCAGGCTTACGACCCCGCCACCGGTACCACCGGCCCCCTGCCAGAAGGGCTGGACGGCGTGATGCTCAACAACCGCCTGCGCGGCGCCGTGGAAGACGCGCTGTCCGCGCTCAAGCTGTTCTCGAAAGACCGCGCCGAACGCCTGGCCGCCGTGGGCGAGCTGCAAAAAAGCGTCACCTACGCCCAGGCGCCGCTGATCGACAAGGCCCTCGCCGTCGAAAAGGACGCATACATCCGCGAACAGCTGCAACTGGTGGCCGCCACCGCCAATCTGCAGTCCCCGGACGCCGCGCGCCGCAGGGCCGCAGTGCTGGCGCTGGCCGACAGCAGCAACGCCAGCCTGCGCCCGGCGCTGCAGGCGATGCAGGACAAGAACCCGGACGGCACACCGGTGGAACCCGACGAGGGCGTGCGCGTGGCTGCCGCCAAGACCCTGGCCGCGATCGACAGCCGCCTGGCGCGCACCGAAATCATCGGCAATATCTTTTACGGCATCTCGCTGGGCAGCGTGCTGCTGCTGGCCGCCCTGGGCCTGGCCATCACGTTCGGCCTGATGGGCATCATCAACATGGCGCACGGCGAACTCCTGATGATCGGCGCCTACACCACGTATCTGTGCCAGATGGTGTTCCGCAACTACTTCCCGTCGGCGGTGGATGCTTACCTGTTTGCCGCGCTGCCGGCCGCGTTTTTCGTCACCGCAGCGGTGGGCGTGGCGATGGAGCGCACCGTAATCCGCTGGCTGTACGGCCGCCCGCTGGAAACGCTGCTGGCCACCTGGGGCATCAGCCTGATCCTGATGCAAACCGTGCGCACCATCTTCGGCGCGCAGAACGTGGAAGTGGCCAACCCGGCCTGGATGACGGGCGGCATCACGGTGCTGGGCAACCTGGTGCTGGCGTACAACCGCATCGTCATCATCGTGTTTTCGCTGGTGGTGGTCGCAGGCGTGTGGCTGATTTTGAATAAAACCCGTCTCGGGCTGTTCGTGCGCGCCGTCATGCAAAACCGCCGCATGGCCGGTTGCGTGGGCGTCTCCACCGCCAGGATCGACATGATGACCTTCGGCCTCGGTTCCGGCATCGCCGGCCTGGGCGGCGTGGCGCTTTCGCAACTGGGTAACGTGGGCCCGGACCTGGGCCAGGCGTACATCGTCGACTCGTTCATGGTCGTGGTATTGGGCGGCGTGGGCCAGCTGGCCGGCACCATCATCGCCGCCTTCGGCCTCGGCGAAGCCAACAAGTTCCTCGAACCGTTCGCCGGCGCAGTGCTGGCCAAGATCGCCATCCTGGTCTTCATCATCGTCTTTATCCAGAAACGCCCGCAAGGCCTGTTTGCCATGAAAGGCAGGAGCGCAGAATGAAGCCATCGTTATTTTCAAGGCCGGCATGGACCGGCATCGTGGTGTGCTGCGTGGTGCTGGCAGCGCTGCCGCTGCTCAACGTGTTCTTCGCCGACGGCCACCCGCTGCATGTGTCGAGCTACCTGGTGGGCCTGATCGGCAAATTTATGTGCTACGCGCTGGCCGCACTGGCGCTGGACATGGTGTGGGGTTACGCCGGCATCCTGTCGCTGGGCCATGGCGTGTTCTTCTCGCTGGGCGCGTATGCCCACGGCATGTACCTGATGCGCGCCATCGGCCGCGAAGGCAGCTACGCCAGCGACCTGCCGGACTTCATGGTCTTCCTCGACTGGAAAACCTATCCATGGTACTGGTCCGGCACCGACAGCTTCTGGTACTGCCTGGCGCTGGTGGTGCTGGTGCCCGGCGTGCTGGCGTTCGTGTTCGGCTACTTCGCGTTCCGCTCGCGCATCAAGGGCGTGTATTTTTCCATCATCACGCAAGCGATGACCTACGCCTTCATGCTGCTGTTCTTCCGCAATAACACTGGGTTCGGCGGCAACAACGGCTTCACCGACTTCAAGCGCATCCTGGGCTTCCCCATCAGCGCGCCCGACACCAAGGCCGTGCTGTACCTGGTGACGCTGGCGGTGCTGCTGGGCGCCTTGCTGCTGTGCCGCTGGATCGTCACGTCGCGCCTGGGCCGCGTGCTGCAGGGCGTGCGCGATGCCGAGTCGCGCCTGATGTTCATCGGTTATAACCCGCTGTGGTTCAAGCTGTTCGTGTGGACCTTGTCCGCGGTACTGTGCGGGATTGCCGGTGCGCTGTACGTGCCGCAGGTGGGCATCATCAACCCGTCCGAAATGTCGCCGGCGAACTCGATCGAGATGGTGATCTGGGCGGCGGTCGGTGGCCGCGGCACGCTGCTCGGTCCCATCATCGGCGCGTTCTCGGTCAACGGCCTGAAAAGCTGGTTCACCGGCGCGTTCCCTGACCTGTGGCTGTTCGCCCTGGGCCTGATCTTCATCCTGGTAACCATCTACCTGCCGCAAGGACTGGCGGGACTGACCGCGCGCTGGCGCAAGGAGCAGGCATGACTGCCATCGCAATCAATCACGGCATGGGCAGCGTTGCTGCCAACGGCGCAGCACCCGACGTGATCGGCGCCCAGGGCCCGTCGTACGGCCGGGTAGCCGGCCACGGCGTGGATACCACCCACGGCGCCATCCTGTACCTGGAAGAGATCACGGTGATGTTCGACGGCTTTCGCGCGCTGAACAAGCTGTCGCTCGATATCTCGGTGGGAGAACTGCGCTGCATCATCGGTCCCAATGGCGCCGGCAAGACCACGATGATGGACGTCATCACCGGCAAAACCCGGCCCACGTCGGGCACCGCGTATTTCGGTCAGACCATGGACTTGTCGAAGATGGCCGAACACCAGATCGCCCACGCCGGCATCGGCCGCAAGTTCCAGCGGCCCACGGTGTTCGAGCAGCACACGGTGTTCGAGAACCTGGAGCTGGCAATGAAGGCCGACAAGCGCGTGCGTCCCACGCTGTTTTCGCGCCTGTCGTCGGAACAGAAGGGCAAGATCGACGAGATCCTGCGCCTGATCCGCTTGAATGGCAGCGAAACGCGGCTGGCCGGCCTGCTGTCGCACGGCCAGAAGCAATGGCTGGAAATCGGCATGCTGCTGATGCAGGAGCCGCAACTGATCCTGCTCGACGAGCCGGTGGCCGGCATGTCCGACGCCGAAACCGCGCGCACGGCGGAACTGCTGAATGAACTGCGCGGCAAGCACTCGATCATGGTGGTGGAACACGACATGGGATTCGTTACCGAGATCGCCCAGCAGGGCGTGGTGACGGTGCTGCATGAAGGCTCGGTACTGGCTCAGGGCACCATGGCCCAGGTGCAGTCCGACGAACGCGTGATTGAAGTCTACCTCGGACGCTGAAGGGATTGAATAATGCTGCAAGTGGAAAATATCAACCAGTACTACGGCGCTGCTCACACGCTGCGCGGCGTGTCGCTGGAACTGGAGCGCGGCAAATGCATGGCGCTCCTGGGCCGCAACGGCGTGGGCAAGACCACGCTGTTGAAATGCCTGACGGGCGTGCTGCCCGTGTCCAGCGGCAGCGTGAAGCTGGAAGGGCGCGACATCACCCGCCTGGCCACCCACCAGCGCGCCCGGGCCGGCATTGCGTATGTACCGCAGGGCCGCGAAATCTTTGCCCGCCTGACGGTGGAAGAAAATCTGCTCATGGGGCTTGCCACCCACAGCGGAAAAAAAGCCAGCACCATCAAGGGCGAAGTGTACGAACTGTTCCCGGTATTGAAATCGATGCTGCACCGGCGTGGCGGCGACCTGTCCGGCGGCCAGCAGCAGCAGTTGGCCATCGCCCGCGCCTTGCTGGCCGAACCCAAGCTGATCATTCTCGACGAACCGACCGAGGGCATCCAGCCATCGATCATCAAGGATATCGGCAACGTGATCCGGCTGCTGCGCCAGCGCGGCGACATGGCGATCCTGCTGTGCGAGCAGTACTTCGACTTTGCCCACGAACTGGCCGATCAGTTCATGGTGCTGTCGCGCGGAGAAGTGGTGGCATCGGGGGCGCAGGCGACGATGGGCGACCCGGACGTCAAGCGCCACCTGGCCGTGTAGTCTTTATTGCGCGAGCAGGTACGCCGCCATGTCGCGCGCGTCCGATTCGGTCACGCCCATGGCGGGCATGGCGGTGTGCGGATTGATGGTTTGCGGCGCGCGGATGAATCGCGCCAGGTTGTCGGCGGTGTTCGGCAGGTCGTCGGCGATGAACTTGCGTTGTTTGAGGCCGGCCAGCGCCGGCCCCACGTCGGTCTCGGATCCGGTCACGCCCGGCACGGTGTGGCACGCGTGACATGCGTACTGGGTCAGCGCCAGCTTGCCGCGTTCGATGTCTGGCTGCGCGAACGCCGGGCGCGGCGCGCGCGGTTGCCGTCCCGCCTGCGCCGTGATGTCGGCATAGCCCTGGGGCGTCATCGACGGCAGCGCCACCAGGAAGCCCACCACGGCCCAGATATCCTCTTCCGCCAGGTGGTACTGCCAGGCCGGCATGCCGCTCATCTTGATGCCGTGGCGCGTAATCCAGTACAACTCGTTCGGCCGCCAGCGTCGCGCCGCATCGGACAGCGGCCCTGGCACAGGCTGCATGCTCTTGCCGATATCGCCTTGCGCCATGCCCGGCGCCCCATGGCACACCACGCAGTTATCGCGATACAGGCCCGCGCCGCGCACCACCTGTGCCGACGCCTGGTAGCGCGCCGATGGCGCGCCCGGCGGCGTGGCTGCTTCGCGCGCAATCGCCGCCGGCACCTGCACGTCGCGCGCATGGAGGCGCACCGATTGCAGCAAGCCGCGTTCGAGCACCGCGTGCACCAGCGGGAAGTGCGACTTGGTGGCGCCGATATTATAAAAACCTCCGTACAGCACCGTTAAACCGATCGCCGCGCCCACCACGCCCGTCGCAGCCAGGGTGGCGGCAACCGTGACAAGAACGAGGCGGCGGCGGTGATCGAGCATGGTGGCTTTCCTGTGAATGGCAGATGGCTAAATGACCTCATGGGGCATGTTCTGTTGCCATGAAGAAAATAATATCTTTCTTGTATTATATCTATTCAATTCATCAACACCGGGTTCCAATCGTGCGCATGTCCCCTCATTTTGTGCCGTTCCTGTGCGCCGCCTTGCTGGCCGGTTGCGACAATGGCGACAAGGCGCCGCTCGCACCAGCCAGCGGCGACCCTGCGCGCGGCCGGCTGCTGCTGGCGCAATACCAGTGCGGTGCGTGCCACGCGATACCCGAAGTGCCGGCCGCGCGCGGCGTGATCGGGCCGTCGCTCGAAGGCTATGGCCGCCGCAGTTATATCGCCGGCCATGTGCCGAATGCGCCCGAGGCGCTGGCGCGCTGGATCGTCGATCCTGCCGCCATCAAGCCCGGCACCACCATGCCGGCCATGGGTGTTTCGCCCGACGATGCGCGCCACATGGCCGCCTACCTGACGGCATTGCAATGAGTGGAGTGTCCATCGCCCAGCAATCGGTGCTGCACCCCGCCGGCCCGGATGCCGCCATCATCACCCAGCTGAGCTGGATTTTATTCATCGGCGGCACAGTGCTGTTCGTGGGCGTGATGGCGCTCGCCGCCCTGAGCCTGCGGCGCGGCCAGCCGGTGCGGCCGCTGTACTGGATTGTCGGCGGCGGCGTGCTGCTGCCGCTGGTGCTGTTGTCCGCGCTGCTGGTATTCGGCACCTGGCGCACCGTGCAACTGAGCCAGCCGTCTTCGCAGCATGCGACCAAGATCGCCGTAATCGGCCACATGTGGTGGTGGGAGATACGCTACAGCCGCCCCGACGGCGGCGAGGACGTGGTATTGGCCAACGAGATCCGGCTGCCGGTGGGGCAGCCCGTGTACCTGGGTTTGAGCAGCGCGGACGTGATCCACAGCTTCTGGGCGCCGGCGCTGGCCGGCAAGGTGGACATGATACCGGGCCGCGTGCACGGCATGACCTTGCAGGCCGACCGCGCCGGCGTGTACCGCGCGCAGTGCGCCGAGTATTGCGGCGAGCAGCACGCGCGCATGGCGCTGCACATCGTGGCGCAACCGCCCGCCGAGTTCCAGGCGTGGCTGGCGGCGCAGGCGCAGCCGGCATCGTCATCATCGTCATCATTGCCTGGCGCGGACATCGAACGGGGACGTCGCGCATTTGTCGAGCAGCGCTGCAGCGCATGCCACACGGTGCGCGGCGTCGATGACCCGGCGCTGGCGGCGCCTACCGTGCGGGCTGCGGCCATTGCCGCGCCCGACCTCACGCACTTCGGCAGCCGCCTGTACCTGGGCGCCGGGGCGCAACCGAATAATCGCGCCAACCTGTCCGCCTGGATTGCCAACCCGCACGTGGCCAAGCCCGGCGTGCGCATGCCCGCCAGCGCCGACATGGACCCTGCCACGCTCAACGCGCTGGCCGCCTACCTTGAAAGCCTGAAATGACTGCAGCGACGACCGACCAGGCCATGGCATTGCCCAGCTCTTTGCCACGCCCACCCGACGAGGTGGAAAAACTTGAGCGCGTATGGCGCACGCCGCGCGGCCTGGCGTTTCTCACCACCGTCAACAACACCAATATCGGCCTGCTGTACATCGGCACCGCGCTGCTGTTCTTCATCCTGGCGGGCATCCTCGGGCTGCTGATCCGCGCCCAGCTGGCCGTGCCCGACGCCGGCCTGCTCACGCCATCGACCTACAACCAGGTATTCACCATGCACGGCACGGTGATGATGTTCCTGTTTGCGATACCGGTGGTGGAGGCGATTGCCGTGTACCTGTTGCCCGGCATGCTGGGCGCGCGCGACCTGCCGTTTCCGCGCCTGTCTGCCTACGCGTTCTGGGCCTACGCCGTGGGCGGCCTCGGATTTTTCACCAGTCTGTTCGTGGGCCTGGCGCCCGATGGCGGCTGGTTCATGTACCCGCCGCTCACCAGCAAGGAGTATTCGCCGGGACTGAATGCCGACTTCTGGCTGCTGGGGATCGGCTTCATCGAAATCTCGGCAATTGCCGGCGCCATCGAACTGATCGTCGGCATCCTGTTCACCAGGGCACCGGGCATGACGCTGGCGCGCATGCCGGTGTATGCGTGGGCCATGCTGGTGGTGGGCGTGATGATCGTGTTCGCGTTCCCGGCCGTGATTGCCGGTACCACCTTGCTGGAAATGGAGCGTGCATTCGACTGGCCGTTCTTCATACCCGCGCGCGGCGGCGACCCGGTGCTGTGGCAGCACCTGTTCTGGTTCTTCGGCCACCCTGAGGTGTACATCATCTTCCTGCCGGCGGCCGGCATGGTGTCCACCATGATTCCGGCGCTGGCCGGCACGCCGCTGGTCGGCCATCGTTCCATCGTGGCGGCGCTGGTGATCGTGGGCTTCTTCAGCTTTGCGCTGTGGGCGCACCACATGTTCACGGCGGGGCTGGGCGTGCTGGAAACGAGCCTCGTGTCTGCTGCCAGCATGGCCGTGGCGATTCCCACCGGAGTGCAGATATTTGCCTGGATTGCCACCATGTGGCGCGGCCAGATGCGCATGGTGGCGCCCACGCTGTTCCTGCTAGGCTTCCTGTTCATCTTCGTGCTCGGTGGTCTTACCGGCGTGATGGTGGCGCTGCTGCCGTTCGACTGGCAGGCGCACGACACGTATTTTATTGTCGCCCACCTGCACTATGTGCTGATCGGCGGCCTGGTGTTTCCCATGTTCGCGGCGATGTATTACTGGATGCCGCTCATTAACGGCAACCGCCTGTCGGAAAAAGTCGCGCGCTGGGTGTTCGGCCTGATGTTCGGCGGGATGAACCTGGCGTTCTTCCCGATGCATATTGCCGGCCTGCTGGGCATGCCGCGCCGCGTGTACACGTACGATACCCAGCTGGGGTGGGACGGCTACAACCTGGCCTCGTCCATCGGCGCGCTGATCCTGGCGCTGGGGGTGCTGCTGTTTCTTGTCGATGCCGTGCGCACCTTGCGCCGGCCGGCGGGCGAGGCGGGCAACCCTTGGAACGCGTCCACCCTCGAATGGCTGCCCAGCGAGGACTACGCTACCCGCAGCATTCCCGACATCCGCTCGCGCGAACCGCTGTGGGACCGTCCCGAGCTGATGACCGAAGTGCCCGCCGGCCAGCACTGGCTGCCCGGTACCGCTACGGGCCGGCGCGAAACCATCATCACCAGCCCGATCAAGGCGCGCCCCATGTACCTGCAGGTGCTGCCCACCGACAGCTGGTGGCCGTTCATTGCGGCCGTGGGCACGGCCGGCTTCTTCCTGCTGCTCACCATCCAGTGGAGCGTGGTGTCGGCGCTGTGCGGCGTGACGGCGGTGGCGGCAATGGTGATCTGGATGTGGCAGTCGGATCGCCTGCCGCAGCAGCGCATGGTCAAGGTCAGCGATCACGTGGCGCTGCCGGTGGGGGCGAGCGGCCCCGCATCGCACTCGTGGTGGGGCACGATGATCATGCTGGTGGTGGATGGCACCATCTTTGCCGCATTCCTGTTCGCCCACATCCACATCACGATGCGGCTCGACGTCTGTCCGCCGCCGGGCAGCCGCGTGCCCGATGCCATATGGCCGCTGCTATCGTGCAGCCTGCTGCTGGGCGGATCGGCGCTGATCGAATGGACCCGGCGCAGCGACGGCAGGTCGGGCTGGCACCGGGTTGCCATTCTGGTAGCGCTGGCGTGCGTGCTGGGCGCCTTTGCCGGCGACCTGCGCAGCCAGTTCCTGGCGGGGCTCGACCCCACCGCCAACGCGTGGGCGGCGACCATTGCCGCCATGCTGTCTTACCAGGGCCTGCATGCGGTGGTGCTCACCATCCTCGCGTTTTACCTCGCGGCGCGCTCGTGGACCGGACGGCTGACCACCGTCAACCGCGCCACGCTCGATAACTGCGCGCTGGTGTGGCATTACGCCACGTTGCAGGGCGTGTGCATCGCCGTGGTGCTGCAAATGCTGCCCAAGCTGATGGAGTGACCATGCGCACCCAAGACCGACTATTGACGCGCACCCTGCACGCCACGCTGCCGCTGGTGACCTGGGGCGTGCACTTTTTCTTTTGCTATGCGTATGCGGCGGTGGCATGCCAGCGCGGCGGCGATCCCGGCGCCGTGCTGGCGGCCGTGTCAGTGCTGGCGGTGGGCATGGCGGCGCTGCTGCTGGTGCGGGCGCTGCGCAATGTTTGCCGTTCCGGCAACGCTGCGCCGGGGCTGCACGACTGGGTGACGTTCGTCACGGCCGCGCTGGCGCTGGTGGCCATCGTGTGGAGCTGCGTGCCGCTGCTGATGGTGGGCCTCTGTTCCGGGCCTAGCGCGGCGGTTTAGGATTGCCCAGATAGGCGCGCACGATGCGGTCGATTTCGCCGCTGCGTTTGAGGTCGTCGATAGCGGTGTCGAACTGGCGCACGAAATCGGCCTTGAAGGTGAACCGGCCCTGATCGCGGTTGGTGTAGCCAAGGTAGCCGCTCTTGACCGCGATGACCGCCGCTTCCACCACCTCGGTCTGGCCGGCGCCGTCGGGCAGCTTGCCTTCCTCCTTGAGCTGGCGCGTAGTCCACTCGATGGAGTAGCGGTCGTTGATGTAGCAGTCGATGCGCCTGAGTTTCAGTTTGAGGATGTTGGTAGCGCTGTCGCGCGCTTCCGCAATGCGCACGTGGCCTTCCCGTACCGCCTTGTCGAAGGCATCTCCGCCCACGATGAACCCCGAATTGTTGCCGATGGTGAGACCGTAAAAATCTTCCGGCCAGCGGGTGCGACCGGCCGCCATCACGTCCTTGCGGCAGACCGCCACCACGTGTTCCTCGTAGAGCGGGCGCGAATATGGCCAGGTCCACGGTTCATCCTTGGTGTTCATGTAGGGCGGATACAGGGCAAAGCCGGCGCCCGATTGCAGCAGCGCCATGCCGCGCTTCCACGGCACCGGCTGGATGCGAATCTTGTAGCCGCGCATGCGCGCAAATGCTGCCTGGACGATTTCGTGATACAAGCCGGCGGCCTTGCCGTCTTTGTCGTACGAATAAGGAGGGTAGCCGGCATCGGCATAAATGGTGACAGCGATGTCGGCGGCGGCAGCGTGCACCGTGCCGGCAGCGAACAGCATCGCGGCGATCAGGGATAAACGAGCAGTACGCATGCCGCAGGTGTGCATCAAGGTGTGCATCAGGGTGTACTTCAGGGTGTGCATCAATGAGCAGTTAAATTGGTACCAAGTCTTATGCTACCACTTATACTGGCGGACTCCGAGCAATCACCGTCACCACGTTTTACAGCATGTTAAAAGAATCACGCCTGCCGCCCCGGCTGTTTGTCGATACCCCCGAAGAGGCGCTGGCCAGAAAACACGCGCGCGAGCAGAAAGACGCGCAAGTGCGCGGCGTGGCCTCCATCGACGCCATGCGCCGGGCGATCCGGCAGGTGAGCCGCGATCTGCCGCCCATCACCGCAGTGCCGCGCCTGGGCCGGCTCGATGCCGCCGCTTTTCGCGCGCGTGCCGCCCAGGGCTTGCCGTTCATGATCGCGGGCGTGGTCGATCGCTGGCCCCTGTGCCGCCTCACGCCGCAGCAGCTGCGCGAGCAATTCGGTGACGTGCCGGTGCGGGCGCGGGTGGGCGATTACGTCGGCACCGCATTCGCGGCCGACCGCGCCATGCGCGACATGTCGATGCGCGAGTATCTCGACATCTCGTTCGCCGGCACACCCGATTTGCCACCCTACGTGGGCAACCTCGAACTGCGTGAATTGAACAGCATGTGCCACTGGCCCGGCTACTTCCATAAAATGGGACCGCCTCGTTTCTGGCTGGGCCCCGAGCGCACCATGACGCCGCTGCACTGCGACTACGACGACAACGTGTTCGCGCAAATCTGGGGCACCAAGCGCATTTTCCTGGCGCCGCCGCACCATGACGAATTTTTATATTCGAAAGAGGCGAACGCGATTCTGTTCGGCTCCCCGTTCGACCCGGAAGCGCCCGACTACGAACGCTACCCGCTTGCCCGCAACGCCACGACCATCGAAGTCATCGTCCATCCCGGCGACATGCTGTACGTGCCGGCCGGCTGGTACCACCAGGTGCGCGCCCTGACGTTTTCACTGTCCTCCAACCGCTGGGCGCGCGGCATCCCGCTGGCCTTGACTTCGGGCTGACCGCGAATTACAGGCGGTGTTGGCTGAGAAATTGCCAGATCGCTTCGTTGGCGTCGATGTCGCGCGTGGTTTTGCCGATGGGCAGGCCGACGTTGAACGGGTCTGCGCCCGGCCAGGTATGGCCGCCTTCGCGGATGGTGGCCAGCGCCACGCGCTGCTTGCCATTGCCCTGTTCGCGCCAGGTGACGTCGGTACCGATGGCAACCGGGCTGGCCGCGGCGCTGGTGATGCCGTTGCGCTGCAACCAGTACTCGTAAGTCGCCTCGGCTGACAGGTAGCCGGTGGGCTTGCCCGTATAAGCCACCACCTGGTCCGCCGTGCCGTGCAATTGCAGCACGCCCACCTTGCCGGTGCTGGCGTGATGCCGGATCACCGGTTCGGGCATCGGCGCGCCCACCGAGGCCACGGCGGCAAAGCGATGCGGCAGCTCGGCGGCGATGCGCAGCGCGAAAAAGCCGCCGCGCGAGAGGCCTGTGGCGTACACGCGCCGGTCGTCCACGCGGTAGTCCTGCTTCAGTCGCGCCAGCAGCGCCTCGGTAAAGCCGATATCGTCGGTCCCTTCCAGGTACGACATGCCGAAACCGACATTCCAGTCCTGCTTCACGCCTGACGGATACACGACGATGAACTCGTGGCGGTCGGCCGCGCGGTTCATTTGCGTGTACAGCATCTGTTCGGCCATGGTCATGCCGCTGCCGTGGAAGTTGAATACGACGGGATAGATTTTATCCGGTTGCGCAGCGTACGACGCCGGAGTGTAGACCAGATAACGGCGCTTTTCCTCCTTGTGAACCAGCGACTTTACCTGCGCCGAGGTGAGGGCAGGGACGGTCATGCAGGCGAGCAGCAGCAGGCTGACGAGGATTTTCATGGTGCGACTCCGTGTAGTGAGGGAGTTCGCAGCTTGATCAATACGTGGTGAAGCGGCGGTGAAATTTCGCCAGTTTCTCAGCCGACCCTTTGCATGATCGGTGTGGCCGGCCTGATCGCCACGTGGTACTGGGCGGCGCCGGCATGAAAGGTTATGTGCCAATGCATCGCGGCCGCGATGCGCAGCAGCAGGTGCTGGCCGTGGCGGAAGCCCTGGATGGCCGCGCGGCCGCCTGGTGTCACCGTGTTGGTGATGTCGAGCGTGGCGCCGGTGTATGCCAGTTGCAGGCGGCAGCCATCGCCGCCGTGGAACAGCGCATTGCGCAGGCAGTTATCGATCAGCAGTGTGCACAGGTGGCGGTTTCCCGTCACCGGCAGACGGTCGGGCAGGTCGATTGCGATGTCTTCGCCGTTCCAGCTGCCGGTGTCCATCAGCTGCAGCAAGCGTTCTTCGAGCACGCCGCGCAGGTCGAACGGTGCGGCAGCGACGTGTTCCTCGCGGGCCAGCGCGAACAGGACGTCGATGGTATTGCGCATCTCGGTGAGTCCGGCGCGCAGTTGCGCCATGTCGCCGGCGTCGAGCGCGGTGTCGCTGTCGCTGTCGTTATTGTTGTCGCTGGCGCGCGCGAGCGTGTTGTGCATGACGGTGAGCGGTGTACGCAGTTCATGACCCACGTCGCGCGTAAAATCATGTTCGCGCTGGAGGGCTGCGTGCAGGTCGCCGATCGTGGTTCCGAGCCTGTCGGCCAGGTAGCCGATTTCGTCGCGCCTCCCTTGCGCGGTGAAGACGACCGTGTGACCCGGTGCGACATCATGCACTTCTTGCGCCAGCAACTGCAACGGCGCGACCAGCCGTCGGGACAGCCAGTAGGCCAGCAGCAGCGCCAGCGCGATCAGTCCCAGCGCCACCGCAGTGAGAAAGCCGCCCGCGTCCTGGAACAGCTTTGCCACCACCAGCAGCGGCCCCACGTCGGCCAGCAGGTACAGCCGCTGCACCTGGTCCGCGCCCGGCAGGTCCAGCGTGCGCAGGTGATAGTGCTGGCCGCTGCCGGCCGCTATCTCGGCGCGTTGATGGCCTGCGTCGACCTGCGCGCGGACCTTGGCAGGCAGCGCGTGAGCGCTGCGGTACACGCGAATCAGCGCCAGGTCGGGCGGTTTGATGGCGCCGTGCTCGCGGTAATGCAGGGCGATGGCGTCGGCCTCGCGCGCCAGCAGTCGGTCCACCAGCATGTCTTCGGTCACGTACGAAATTACCAGCGCCAGGGCGGTGTAGCACACGCAGAGGAAAATCGTAAATCCGGCCAGCGCGGCAAACAGGCCATGGCGGATCGACTTAAACATGGGCGCCTGCGGGCACGTGCAAGCGGAATCCCAGTTGCGGAATCGTTACCACCAGGTCGGGCGCACCGGCCAGCTCCAGCTGCTTGCGTAGCGCGTACAGATGCGATTTGAGGGCGTCGCTGTCGGGCGGATTGTGGCCCCACAGTTCGTGCAACATGGCCGAGCGGGTCACCGCCTGCGGGTGGGTGCGGCACAGCAGCGAGAGTATCTTGAAGCCGGTATGCGTCAGCGCCACCGGTGCGCCGTGGCAGGACACGCGCCGTTCGCGCAGTTGCAGCGTGAGCGGGCCCACCGTCAATTCCGGTTCGACGTGCAGCGTTGCCCGCCGCGCCAGCGCTTCGCAACGCAGCGCCAGTTCACGCAAGTCGAAGGGTTTGGTCAGGTAATCGTCGGCACCGCCGTTGAACCCGCGCGCCTTGTCCTCGAAGGCATCGCGCGCGGTAAGCATCAGCACCGGCGCATTGCGCGCCGCCTGCGCCTTCACCGCACGGCACACTTCCAGGCCGTCGATGTCGGGCAGGTTCAGGTCGAGCACGATCACGTCGTAGACGTGTTGCGTGGCCAGCGCGATCGCCAGCGCGCCGGTGGCCGCATGGTCGGTCAGCCACCCCAGTCCATCGAGAAAATCCACGATCTGGCGGGCGATGGTCGGATGGTCTTCGACGACCAGGATGGACAGGGAGGGGCGGTTCATGGCGGGCGCGGGGCGATTTGTGCAGGCGGCAGGAGACGCGATCATATCCTGACCTTGCGCTCCACGGTACATTCAAATGCAGCCTTACGACCGCTCCAGTTCCTCGCCCCGGCCGCCATGCAGCTTGCTGATCGCCAGCGCGGCGGCCGACGTGCGCGTTTCCACCCCCAGTTTGACGAACACGTGTTCCAGGTGCTTGTTCACGGTGCGCGGGCTGGTGCCGAGGATTTCGCCGATGTCGCGGTTGGTCTTGCCCTTCACCAGCCAGTTCAATACCTCCGATTCGCGCTGGGTGAGCTTGAACGCTGCCATCAGCTTTTCGATTTGCGCGGCGTCCGATTCCTCGCGCAGCACGATCATCCATTGTTCGTCTTCGCTGTATTCGGCCGCCGAAAAAATCAGCCGCCGCGCGCCCGAGTTAAGACTGCGCAGCGTGAGCGGCGGATGCGCCTGGCCGCGCGTGTGGGCGTCCTGTGTCGCCTGCAGCCACTCGGGCAGCTCCGTCTCCACCGCGTAGCCCTGCATCAGCGTGCGCGCGAGCGGCGTTTGCCAGACGATTTTGCCATCCTTGGGCGACATTGCGATCACCGCGTTGCCGAAGGCGTCGAGCGCGCTGCGGGCCTGGTCCATCAGGCGCGCGGTCTGGCGGTGGGCGGCGATGCGCGCCAATACCTCGCTGGTGCGCAGCGGCTTGGTGACGTAGTCGTTGCCGCCCGCCTCGAAGGCGGCCACCACGTGCTCCGATTCCGTCAGGCCGGTCATGAAGACCACCGGAATGTGGCGCGTGGCCAGGTTCTCTTTGAGGCGACGGCAGGTTTCAAAACCGTCCATGCCGGGCATCATGGCGTCAAGCAGGATAATGTCGGGCTGCGCTTCGGCCGCGCGCACGAGGGCGGCGGCGCCGTTGTTCGCCACCAGCACGGTGTAGCCCGATTCGTCGAGCGCGTCGTGCAATACGGCCAGGTTTTCTGGCACGTCGTCCACCACCAGCACCACGCTGCTGGCGTTCGATGACAGGCGGGCGGAATCAAGGTTGAAGTTCATGGTCTGTGCTCTTTCGGATAAAGTCGGCCATCACGTCCAGCTGGAAGCGCGCGGCATAACCGCGCATGGTGTCGGTGAAAACGCGGTAACGCGGGTCCTGGGTGTCGATGTCGTCGAGCCGGGTCTTGATGCCGCGCACGTAGCCTATGCGCACCAGCTCCGCCAGTGCCGACAGGTGTTCGTCCGGTGGCAGGACCATGCTTGCCGTGGACTGGGTTGGCGGCGGTGCCGGCGCCTCGGGTTCGGAAGTCCATTTCAGCGCCAGGCGGCGGCCCATCCAGTCCAGCAGCTCGTCGATATTGACCGGCTTGACGATAAAGTCGTCGGTGACGATGCCGGCCGCATTGTCCATGCCCTTGTCGAACGCATTGGCCGAGACGATGGCAATCGCCGCCTGCGAGTTGTGGCGCCGCCGCAGCACGTAGCTGGTTTCCCAGCCGTCCATGCCCGGCATGGCCAGGTCCATCAGCACCACGTGCGGTTCGAACGACGCGTGCAGGTCGATGCCTTCCAGGCCCGATGCGGCCTGCGCCACCTCGAAGCCGAGCGGCGCCAGGATGTTGACCAGCAGTTCGCGGTCCACCTGCTCGTTGTCCACCACCAGCACCCGGCGCCGTGGGCCAAGGTAGCCGCTGCGGCGGCGCGGCGGCGCCAGCGTCTCGGCCAGCGCCTTGCCCGCCACGTGCACGCTGGGCAGGAATAGCCGCACATGGAAGGTGGTGCCCGGACCCGTATCGGGATCGGTGCGGATGCGCATTTCGCCGCCCATCAACTGGGTGAGCATGCGCGAAATCGGCAGGCCCAGGCCGGTGCCGCCGGCATTGGCCTGGGCACTGGCGCTGCCGCGCGTGAACGGTTCGAAGATATGGTCGAGTTCTTCGCGCAGGATGCCGGGACCGGTGTCCTCGATTTCGAACGACGCAATTTCGCGCGCATACCGCAGGCGCATGGTCACGCCGCCGGTGCTGGTGAATTTCACCGCGTTGCCCAGCACATTGATCAGGATCTGGCCCAGCCGCTTGCGGTCGGCGCGCACCACGCGCGGCAGGGCGCCGGTCAGCTCGTAACGGAAGCTCAGTCCTTTGTTGGCCGCCTGCAGCTCGAACATGCGCACCAGCTGGCCGATAAATTCCGGGAAGTCGATTTCGCGGGTGTCGAACGTCAGCTTGCCGCCTTCGATGCGGGCGATATCGAGCGTGCCTTCAATCAGCGACAGCAGATGTTCGCCGCTGCTGCGGATCACGCGCACCGCCTGCTGCCGGTGCGCGGGGATCGCCGGATCGTTGTCGAGCAGCTGGGCGTAGCCGAGGATGCCGTTGAGCGGGGTGCGGATCTCGTGGCTGATGCCGGCAATGTAGCGGCTCTTGGCATTGTTGGCCTGTTCCGCCGTCTTGCGCGCTTCCTCGGCGACCTTGCGGGCTTGCTGCAGCTGGGCGTCGGTCTCGTTGTGCAGCGCGATTTCTCGCGTGAGCAGGCCCGTTTGCCGGTTCGATTCCTCCTGCGCCACGCGCCGGCTTTCGCTGGTCAGCACCAGCCACCAGGCCACGATGCCGGCAGCCAGCAGCAGCGCGGCAAACACCTTGATGAACGCCAGCCGCAGTTGCGGCAGCAGCGCCGCGTCGGTGGCGGCCAGCACCGACTGCTCGTGGTAATAAATCAGTCCCAGCAAGGCGCCCAAGGCTACCACGGTCACCAGCATCAGCAGCAGGTAGTGCCCGAGACCGTTGCTCAGGTAGCGCCAGGTCGATGGCGGCAGGACGGCGCGCATGGCCTGCTGCCACTGGGCCGACACGCGTGCATGCGGCTTGCAGGCGTCGTTGCAGCGGGCGTCGAGGCAGCAGCACAGCGAACAGATCGAGCCCTGGTAGGCGGGGCAGTGCGCCATGTCCTCGGATTCGTATTCCTTTTCGCAGATCACGCAGGTGCGCGCGCGGACGACGGGCGCCGGCCGCGCGACGTAATAGCGGCCACCGGTGGCCCAGGCAATCAGCGGCGAAGCCACGAACGCCGTCACCAGTGCGATAAACGCCGAAAACGCCTGCGCCTGCGCGCCGAACACGCCCATGAAGGCCGCCACCGACAGCAGCGACGCCAGCACCATCGCACCCACGCCCACCGGGTTGATGTCGTACAGATAGGCGCGGCGGAATTCGATGCCTTTGGGGCTCAGGCCCAGCGGCTTGTTGATCACCAGGTCTGCCACCACCGCCGTAATCCACGAGATGGCGATGTTCGAGTACAGGCCCAGTACCTGGTCCAGCGCCTGGAACACGTCGAGCTCCATCAGCAGCACCGCGATCAGCGCATTGAACACGGCCCACACCACCCGGCCCGGGTGGCTGTGCGTGAGGCGCGCGAAAAAATTCGACCAGGCCAGCGACCCCGCATACGCGTTCGTCATGTTGATCTTGATCTGCGAGATCACCACCAGCACCGTGGTGGCCAGCAGCGCCAGTTGCGGGTGGTCGAACACCAGCCGGTAACCGTTCAGATACATGTGGGTGGGATTGACCGCTTCTTCCAGCGGCACGGCGGCGCGGATGGCCAGAAACGCCAGCAGCGCGCCGCCCAGCATTTTTGCGATGCCCAGCAAGATCCAGCCCGGTCCGGCGATCAAGACGCCGAAGTGCCAGCGCCAGCGGTTCTCGCGGGTCTTGGGCGGCATGAAGCGCAAAAAATCCACCTGCTCGCCGATCTGCGTAATCAGCGCCACGCCCACGGCCGTGGCGGCGCCGAAGGCCAGCATGTTGAAGTGGCCGTGCTGGCCGTCGCGGCCCGCGTAGTCGAACAGCTGCGGCAGCAGTTCCGGCTGCTTGTGGAGGATGGCGACAAAGGGCAGGGCCATCAGCACCAGCCACACCGGTTGCGTGAGCATCTGGATGCGGCTGATCAGGGTGACGCCGTGCGTGACGAGCGGGATCACCACCAGCGCGCTGACCATGTAGCCGAGGTAAAGGGGCAGGCCGAAATACAGCTCCAGCGCATAGGCCATGATGGCCGCCTCCAGCGCGAACAGGATGAACGTAAACGACGCGTACACGAACGACGAAATGGTGGAGCCGATGTAGCCGAAGCCGGCGCCGCGCGTGAGCAAGTCCATGTCCACGCCGTATGTGGCGGCGTAGTAGCTGATCGGCAGGCCGGTGGCAAAGATGATCAGGCCCACGGCCAGGATGGCCCACAGGGCGTTGATGAAACCGTAGTTGACGGCAATCGTGCCGCCAATGGCTTCCAGCACCAGGAACGAGATGGCGCCGAACGCGGTGTTCGAAACGCGGAACACCGACCAGCGGCGAAACGAGCGCGGCGTGTAGCGCAGCGCGTAGTCCTCGATGGTCTCGTTGGCAACCCAGGTATTGTAGTCGCGGCGGATCTTGATGATGCGCTGCGCCGGTTCGGTCTCGTGGCTCGTCATATGCTTCAGTAAGCTGTTATCAGCTATTGTGAAGCAATAAGCATACCCGGATCGCTAACGCTGGCGGCTGGAATTGAGGTCGTTGAGCAGGCGTTTCAACTCTTCTTCCATCGCGGGCGACAGGTTGGTGAACTGGCAGCCGATCTGTACTTGCTCGCCGAGCAAAAACGAGCGGAACGTGCGCGACAGTCGCACTTCGAGGTCGGCGATCATCACCGTGTCCGGGCCCAGTTCCAGCCGCACGCGCTGCAGCTTGCGGCCCACGTGCAGCCCCACGGTATCGCGCGGCGGGGCGCGCATGCCGACGCCGCCGGCGGAAAAATCGTACAGTTGCAATTCGTACGGTTTGCCGTTCAGTACGAACGACGCCATGTAATAAATGCCGAGCGGCGTTTCCAGGCGCGTCGATGCGCGGCGGTTCAGCACCTGGCAGCGCAGCGGAAAGTCGAGCGGCAGCAGCGTGGGTTCACCCGGTTTGCTCACCCAGTCGTCGTAGGCCAGGTTGAACTGCATCTTGGACGAGCGCAGCCAGGCCACGAACGTGGCTTCGCCCGGCGGCAGGAATTCGCCTTCGTTCAGTTCGAACGTAAAATGCGGCAGTTCGGGATGGACCGACTTGATACGGCCGAGCACGACGTTGGTGCTGCTGGCCGGATAGATCGACACCGGATCGCCGTTTTGCGCCAGCAGGGCCAAAGCGTCGGCAATGTCATGTTCGTCAGTCATGTCATGCGGGTGCGAACCGGGTGGAATCGGCTCGACCGCGTCCTTCAGGAGCGGCGGTCCACGACGCATGTCATTGGGTATTGGATCGTTCACGACGGCATATCTCTTTGCTAATGACTTCTACCATGCGAGGTCGGAGCGCACAGTGTATATTTTATTGCGGCGTTTGGCTTGCAGTTTGGCAATAATTTTTACCAACTGTCTTAGAATTGCTCGTCGGGGCGCAGATAACGCCACTCGCCCACCGGCAGGTCGCCCAGTTTGACCTTGCCGATGCGCACGCGCTTGAGGCCGATGACTTTCAGGCCCACCATGTCGCACATGCGGCGGATCTGGCGCTTCTTGCCTTCACGGAGCGTAAAGCTGAGCTGGTCGTCATTTTGCCAGTGCACCTTGGCGGGCAGCAGCGCCTTGCCATCCATCCACAAACCGTGGTTGAGCTTTTTCAGGTCGCTGTCGGGCAGCTTGCCGGGCTTGGTGTATTCCACCCGCACCAGGTATTCCTTGTCGACGTCGGTGGTTTCGCCGATCAGGTGCTTGGCCACGCGGCCGTCCTGCGTGAGCACCAGCAAGCCCACCGAGTCGATGTCGAGGCGGCCGGCCGGCACCAGCGAACGCAGCTGGGTAGGGTGGAACTGCTCGGGCGACGGATCGTCGGCCCAGCGGTTTTCCGGTTTGATCAGCACCACCGCCGGCTGGTAGCCGTCCTCGGCCTGGCCACTCACATAACCCATCGGTTTGTTGATCAGCACCGTGACCCGCTTCGATTGCTCGGCGGCGGCCTGGCGCTCGACCGACACCCGCTGGCTCGGGTAGATCTTGGTGCCCAGCTCGGACACGACCTTGCCGTCCACGCGAACCCAGCCGCGCGCAATCCATTCGTCGGCTTCGCGGCGCGAGCACAGGCCCAGTTCGGACATGCGTTTGGACAGGCGTAATAATTCTTCTGACATGATGCTTCTTTATAGTGGTAATCGTTATCGATACGTGCGCTTACACCTTCATGGCGTCGAGCAGATCGGTTTCAAGTTGCAGCTGGTTGCGCGGGTTGCCCAGTGCGGCGCCGTCGACCAGGAACACGTCTTCGACCCGCTCGCCCAGGGTCATCACCTTGGCCGTGTGCAGATTCAGGCGGTACTTGGCCAGCACGTTGGCGATCGCATACAGCAGGCCGGTGCGGTCGTTGGCGGCAATCGACAGCAGGTAATACTGGCCGCGCTCGTCCGGGCGGAGGTCCACCGTCGGCTGCATCGGGAACGTGCGCGACAGCCGCGACAGCCGGCCCCGCGCCGGCGGCGTGAGCGGCTCGGGGTGGGTCAGTACACCGCACAGTTCGTGTTCGATCAGGCTGATGATGTCGCGGTAGCTCTTGGCAAAATTCTGCTCGGTCACCAGGAAGGTATCGAGCGCATAGCCGTGGCGCGTGGTGTGGATCTTGGCGTCGAGGATGCTGAAATTCTTGCGGTCGAAATAATGGCAGATGCGGGCGAACAGGTCGGGCTGGTCGCGCAGGTAGACCGCGATCTGCAAGCCTTCGCCGATCGGCGCCAGGCGGCACTTGACCACCGGCGACGCGCTGTTGAAGCGGTCGTACAGCGCCCGCGTTTGCCAGGCAATGTCGGACGCGTCGTGGCGTAAAAAATACGCCACGTCGAGCTGCTGCCAGAAGGCCAGATGGGCGTCGGGCGCCAGGCCGTACAGGCGCAGCGTGGCCAGCGCTTCCTGCTGGCGGTTCTGCAGCTCGTTGTCGGCGCTGTGGGGCTGGCCGCCCAGCACGCGCAAGGTCACGCGGTACAGGTCTTCGAGCAGCTTGGCTTTCCACGCGTTCCACACCTTGGGGCTGGTGCCGCGGATGTCGGCCACGGTCAGCAGGTACAGGGCCGTCAGATGGCGTTCGTCGCCCACCTTGCGCGCAAACGCGGCAATCACGTCGGGATCGGACATGTCCTGCTTTTGCGCCACCTGCGACATGTCGAGGTGGTGCTCGACCAGGAACGACACCAGCTCGGTGTCTGCCACGCTCATGCCGTGGTCGCGGCAGAACTGTTCCGCATCCACCTTGCCCAGCGTGGAGTGGTCGCCGCCGCGGCCCTTGGCGATGTCGTGGAACAGCGCGCCCAGGTACAGCAGCCACGGCTGGCGGAAGTTGGCCATCAGCTGGCTGCAGAACGGGTACTCGTGGGCGTGCTCGGCCATTGAAAAGCGCCGCATGTTACGCACCACCATCAGGATGTGCTGGTCCACCGTGTATACGTGGAACAGGTCGTGCTGCATCTGGCCCACGATCTTGCGGAAATTGGGCAGGTACCGGCCCAGGATCGATAAGTCGTTCATGCGGCGCAGCGCATGGATGATGCCCACCGGCGCCTGCAAGATGCGCAGGAACAGCGCGCGGTTGACGGGGTCGGCCCGGAACTGGGCGTCGATCAGGAAGCGCTCGTGCCACAGCGCGCGCATGGTACGCGACGTCATCCCTTTCAGGGACGGGCGCTCGGTCATCAGCACGAACACTTCCAGCATTGCCGACGGCGTTTGCAGGAAGATGTCGTCGTCGCGCATGTCGATCAGGTCGTTTACGTCGTTGAAGCGCTGGTTGATCTGCACCGCGTGCTCGGCTCGGGGGAACAGCCGTTCTTCGATATTTTGCAGCAAAATCGTATTGAGCTGGGTTACTGCCTTGGCGGCCCAGTAATAACGCTGCATCAGGTATTCGCTGGCGCGGCGCATTTCCACGCCCGAGCCCGTGGTTTCCAGGCCCAGCGATTCGGCAATCGCGGTTTGCACGTCGAACACCAGGCGGTCTTCGCGGCGGCCCGCGTGCAGGTGCAGGCGCACGCGGATATCCTTGAACGCGCGCTCCTTTTCCATCAGCTCCTTGGCTTCGGTTTGCGTGATCAGGCCGCTGGTTGCCAGGGTGCGCCACGAACTGGCCAGGCCGGCCGCTTTTACCAGCCACAGGATGACCTGCAAATCGCGCAGGCCGCCCGGGCTTTCCTTGCAGTTCGGTTCCAGGCTGAAGGCGGTGTCTTCATACTTGGCGTGGCGCTGGCGCATTTCCAGCAGCTTGGCCTGGAAAAATGCCTGCGGGTCCATGGCGGCGTCGTAACGCACTTGCAGTTCGGCAAACAGCGGCTCGTTGCCGCAGATCAGGCGCGCCTCGAGCAGGCTGGTTTGCACCGTGATATCGGCCTTCGATTCGGACAGGCATTCTTCCACGGTGCGGATGCTGCTGCCGATTTCCAGGCCCAGGTCCCACAGCAGCTGCACCAGCCCTTCGAGCTTTTCGGTGGTGGCGGCGTCGGGCGCCCCGTCCAGCAAGATCAGCAGGTCGACATCGGAATACGGAAACAACTCGCCACGGCCGTAGCCGCCCACGCCCACCAGCGCGGTACCGGCGGGCAGGCGCGCGTGGTGCCAGGCAGCGGTGAGCACCGCGTCCACGCTCTGGCGCAGGCTGCGCAGCAACTTCTCCGGCATGCCGTCGGTACGGAAGGTGCCGATGATGACCTGGCGCTCGGCCTTGAGCTGGCGTTTGAGTTGCTCGCGGATTTCCTTGTCCATGGCGGGCCCGGTATTACGCGGCTTTGGCGGCGTTGGTGATGAAGGCCGGCGGCGGCGGGCTGCCGGCCGACAGGGTCAGTACTTCGTAGCCGGTCTCGGTCACCAGGATCATGTGTTCCCACTGGGCGGACAGGCTGCGGTCCTTGGTTTTGATGGTCCAGCCGTCGCCCATTTCGCGGATCTCGCGCTTGCCGGCGTTGATCATCGGCTCGATGGTGAAGATCATGCCGGGCTTGAGTTCATCGAGCGTGCCAGGTTTGCCATAGTGCAGCACCTGCGGCTCTTCGTGGAAGACCTTGCCGATGCCGTGGCCGCAGAACTCGCGCACCACGCTGTAACCGGCTTTTTCCGCGTGTTGCTGGATCGCGTGGCCGATGTCGCCCAGGTGCGCGCCAGGTTTAACCTGGGCAATGCCAAGCCACATGCATTCGTAGGTGATTTCGGACAAGCGTTTGGTCATGATCGACGGTTCGCCGATCAGGAACATGCGGCTGTTGTCGCCGTGGTAGCCGTCCTTGATGACGGTGATGTCGAGGTTGACCGAGTCGCCGCTCTTGAGCACCTTGTCGCCCGGGATGCCATGGCAGATGACGTCGTTGACCGACGTGCAGATGGCCTTGGGGTAGGGCGTGTAGCCGGGTGGGCTGTAGTTGAGCGGGGCGGGAATGGTGCCCTGGACATTGGTCATGTATTCGTGGCACAGGCGATCGAGTTCGCCGGTGGTGACGCCAGCCTTGACGAACGGCGTGATGTAATCGAGCACCTCGGAGCCGAGGCGGCCGGCAATGCGCATGCCTTCGATGTCTTCGGCGGATTTGATGGAAATGGACATAAATAAATCGCAGTCTGCAAAGTAAACGGTCAAAACGCAGGCGGCGAGCGGACAGGGTCGGCTCGCGGCGTGCTGATAGGTGAGATTATAGACGACGTGTGCGGTGGATGGGCACGTCGCCGTGAGGGCGTGCCTGGCGTCAGGCTTGCTTGCGGCGCTGGCGGCGCGCCATGTAGCCCATCAGGCCCAGGCCGCCGAGCATCATGGCCCAGGTGTCGGCTTCGGGCACTGCGGTGACCGGCACTTCTTCGCGGTTGGGCCCCCGCGTAGGCGAGCCGGCGCCCGGTGGCTGCTCGGCGGCCAGATTGCGCTGGCGCGCGTAAGGCGTATCTTCGGCCGGCGTTACCGCTGCCGGCGCGCTGTTGAGCAGTTCGCGCAGGGCGCGGCGGTTGGGATCGAGCTCGTCTTCTTCCGGCGCGTCCACCAGGCCCAGTTCGTAGTTGCCCACGTGCTCGCCCCATTCTTGCGCCGATACCTCCTCCGGTGGCGGGGCTGCTGCGGCGGCGCCGGGCGCGAGCCGCGTAATGCGGCTGACGTTGCCACAGATCTCGGGCACCAGGATGCAATGGCTGTCCGCGCAATATACGGCGCCAGGTTCCACCCGGTCGGCCGCCCATTTGCTGCGGCTGACCGTGTGGCAGACCTGCGCTTTGCCGAAGTGCATGTCGCGAATGGTGGGCGAATAGTCGTACTTGCCGCTAATCGCATCGCGCTTGATGTCGACTTTTTCGTCGGGGTTACCGTAGCTGAGGCGATGTTTGAGCTTGCGCCGGACGTTTTCCGGAATGTCGGTGTAGCGGTCGATCGCGGCCTCGGGCGTGCCGGTGTAAGGATTGGCGCCCGGGCGATCCCAGGAGCAATCGGTGGGTGCGCTGGCGACGGTGGCGGCCAACGCGATGGCAAGTAAGGTAGACATCATTGACTCCGTGATACTGGAAGTTCTTCGTTAGTAACTTTTATTATTTTTATGTAATTTATGTTGCGAACGATAGTATTACATAGAAGTTACGTTTGTATATTCATTTCTCGCTATTGTGTTAATTTGGTGCATAAACTGTTGCTATGGTGCGCCGCGGTGCATGCTTATGGTGCATCGCACCGTGGCGTGGCATGGCATGGCGCACGCTGGATGTTGCGCTGCTTGCCAGTGAGGGCGTTCTTGAGATAGAATGCCGGGTTGCTTGAATTCGTTTTGAGCAATGTCGTAAAAATTAATTTTATTTTCGTTAATAAACTCGAATCCCAACAACAAGGGTGCCTTGCAGAATCTGCCGGGTCACTGTTCGGATTCCAGACCCAACCCTGGAGTTAAAAAATGTCCGTAACTATGCGCGAAATGCTGGAAGCCGGTGTCCACTTCGGTCACCAAACCCGTTTCTGGAACCCAAAGATGGCGCCGTTCATCTTCGGTCACCGCAACAAGATCCATATCATCAACTTGGAAAAGACGATGGGTATGTATCAAGAAGCGATGAAGCATGTTAAGCAAGTAGCTGCAAGCCGTGGCACCATCCTGATGGTCGGCACCAAGCGTCAAGCACGCGACATCATCGCTGCTGAAGCTGCACGCGCAGGCGTTCCTTTCGTTGACCAGCGCTGGCTCGGCGGCATGCTGACCAACTTCAAAACCATCAAAACTTCGATCAAGCGTCTGAAAGACATGGAAGCGCAAGTGGAAGACGGTTCGGTTGAGAAGCTGTCGAAGAAAGAAGCGCTGATGTTCCAACGCGAAATCGTCAAGCTGCAAAAAGCAATCGGTGGCATCAAAGACATGGGCGGCGTTCCTGACGCAATCTTCGTCGTTGACGTCGGCTACCATAAAGGCGCCATCACCGAAGCCGCTAAACTGGGCATCCCGGTTATCGGCGTGGTCGATACCAACCACTCGCCAGAAGGCGTGAAGTTCGTCATTCCAGGTAACGATGACTCGTCCAAAGCGATCACCCTGTACGCCCGTGGCGTCGCAGATGCGATCCTGGAAGGCCGTGCTGCTGCCGGTAACGAAGTAGTTGAAATGGTTAAAGCTGCCGCCGGCGACGAATTCGTCGAAGTCGAGCAGGCTTAATTGTTTGACGCCAGCTCCACGGCTGGCTGAGGAAAAAAGGGGTGGCCACCAGCTCCCCCTTTTTTTTAACAAAAATGGGTTAGAGCACCTGCTCCCCATCCCCCCGAACACACCGAACAACAGGAGAAAAACATGGCAGCGATTACTGCAGCAATGGTAGGCGAACTGCGCGCGAAAACCGACGCGCCGATGATGGAATGCAAAAAAGCACTGACCGAAGCCGAAGGCGACATGGGTCGTGCCGAAGAGATCCTGCGCGTCAAGCTGGGCGGCAAGGCATCGAAAGCGTCGTCGCGCGTGACCGCCGAAGGCGTAGTTGCCAGCTTCATCAACGGCGGCGTAGGCGCCCTGGTGGAAGTCAACTCGGAAACCGACTTCGTTGCGAAAAACGACGACTTCCTGGCCCTGGCTGCCAACGCTGCCAAGCTGGTTGCCGAACACAACCCGGCTGACGTTGCTGCCCTGCTGGCCCTGCCAGCTGGCAACGGCCAGACCCTGGACGAAGTGCGCGCTGCCCTGATCGGTAAAATCGGCGAAAACATGTCGATCCGCCGCTTCCAGCGTTTCGAAACCACGGCCAAGCTGGCTTCGTACCTGCACGGCGCGCGCATTGGCGTGATCGTCGAGTTCGACGGCGCCGACGAGCAAGTTGGTAAAGACGTGGCCATGCACATCGCCGCCATGAAGCCAGTGGCGCTGTCGTCCGACAACGTGCCAGCTGAGCTGATCGAAAAAGAGCGCTCGGTTGCAAAACTGAAAGCCGACGAAGATGCCGCCGCAGCAGTTGCTGCCGGCAAGCCAGTGCAGCCTGCCGACATCGTCGCCAAGCGCCTGGAAGGTTCGGTACAGAAGTACCTGAAAGAAGTATCGCTGCTGAACCAGGCTTTCGTGAAAAACGACAAGCAATCGATCGAGCAGATGCTGAAAGAAAAAGCCACCACCGTGAAATCGTTCACGATGTACGTGGTTGGCGAAGGCATTGAAAAGAAAGTGGACGACTTCGCAGCTGAAGTGGCCGCTCAAATGGCCGCCAGCCAGGGTTAATTCCAGCAGTAACGACAAAACGGGCCGCGAGGCCCGTTTTTTTAGCCTGACCCCGTAATATTGTTTGTAATGTAACAGCACGGCCGCCGGCGTCGAGTCAAGGTATGATAGACGCCGGCAGCCCCCTCGAACCCACCATTTAGGAGCCCCGTCTCATGTCCAAACCAGCCTTCAAGCGTGTTCTCCTCAAACTGTCCGGCGAAGCGCTGATGGGTGACGACCCTTACGGCATCAACCGCAGCACCATCGAGCGGATGGTGGCCGACGTGGCCGAGGTCGCGAAACTGGGCGTGGAACTGGCGATCGTCATTGGCGGCGGCAACATCTTCCGCGGCGTCGCCCCCGGCGCCCAGGGCATGGACCGCGCCACCGCCGACTACATGGGCATGCTGGCCACCGTGATGAATGCGCTGGCCTTGGCTGATGCCATGCGCCACGTGGGTATCACCGCGCGCGTCATGTCCGCCATCGGTATCGAGCAGGTCGTCGAGCCTTATGTGCGCCCGAAAGCGCTGCAGTACCTGGAAGAAGGCAAGGTTGTCGTGTTTGCCGCCGGCACCGGTAACCCGTTCTTCACCACCGATACCGCCGCTGCCTTGCGCGGTGCGGAAATGAGCGCCGAAATCGTGCTCAAGGCAACCAAGGTCGATGGCGTATATACTGCCGATCCAAAGAAAGACCCGAACGCCACGCTGTACCACTCGATCAGCTTTGATGAAGCGATCGCCAGCAATCTGCAAGTGATGGACGCCACCGCCTTTGCGCTGTGCCGCGACCAGAAACTGCCGATCAAAGTGTTCTCGATCACCAAGCCCGGCGCGCTGATGCGCGTGATCATGGGCGCGGATGAAGGTACACTGGTTCACGTTTAAGATTCACACCATCCGTATACAGGAGAGCAGCAATGTCCGTAGCTGACGTTAAAAAGAATGCGCAGGAGCGCATGACCAAATCGCTGGAAACCCTGCGCGCCGACCTGGCCAAGGTCCGCACCGGCCGCGCACACACCGGCATCCTCGACCATGTCATGGTCGAGTACTACGGTGCGCCGACCGCGCTGTCGCAAGTGGCCGGCATCAACCTGATCGATGCCCGTACCATCGGCGTGCAGCCGTTCGAAAAGCGCATGGCGTCCACCATCGAAAAAGCCATCCGCGATGCGGACCTGGGCCTGAACCCGTCGGCGCAAGGCGACGTCATCCGCGTGCCCACGCCAGCCCTGACCGAAGAACGCCGCAAGGAAATGGTCAAGCTGTGCAAGAGCGAAGCGGAAGACGCCAAAATCGCCGTGCGCAACATCCGTCGCGATGGCAACGAGTCGCTGAAAAAGCTGGTCAAGGATAAGACCATCTCGGAAGACGACGAGCGCCGCGCGGTCGACGACGTGCAGAAACTGACCGACAAGTTCATCGCTGACATCGACAAGATGGTCGCGGAGAAGGAAAAAGAAGTTCTGACGGTTTAACCTTCAGTCCAAGGCGCCAGCACCGGTTCCGCAGTCCCTGACGAGGGGTCGGGCCCCGCATGGGGTCGGACCCCGCAGCGTTCCGGGGTGCGGGTTGGTACTGGCGTCTTGTCTTTTTCCGTTCCACCTGCAATACTTTATACTTTGGCAGTAAAGCTTTCATGAAATATACGAGTTCGACTACCGAGGTTCCGGACGCACCGCAAGTGCCGCGTCACGTCGCCATGATCATGGATGGCAATGGCCGCTGGGCCACCAAGCGCTTCTTGCCGCGCGTTGCCGGTCACGTCAAGGGCGTCGAAACGGTCCGCACCGTGGTCGAGGCATGCGCCAACCGTGGCGTGGAATACCTGACCCTGTTTGCCTTCAGCTCCGAAAACTGGCGCCGCCCCGAGGAAGAAGTGTCGCTGCTGATGCGCCTGTTCGTCACGGCGCTCGAGCGTGAAGTGTCCAAGATGCACGCCAATAACATCCGCCTGCGCGTGGTGGGCGACCTGTCCCGCTTTGACGACAAGCTGCGCACCATGATTGCCAACGCCGAGCGCAAAACCGCCGGCAACACGCGCCTGACCGTGACCATCTGCGCCAACTACGGCGGCCGCTGGGACATCATGCAGGCCGTGGCCAAGATGGTGGCCGCGCATCCGGGCGCTACCGATTTTTCCGAAGAGCAGCTGGCGCCGCACCTGGCCATGGCCTATGCGCCCGAGCCCGACCTGTTCATCCGCACTGGTGGCGAACAGCGCATTTCCAATTTCCTGTTGTGGCAGCTGGCGTACACCGAGCTGTTCTTCACCGATACCTACTGGCCCGATTTTTCCATCGAGCGCCTCGACGAGGCCATCGCCTCCTACCAGCACCGCGAACGCCGTTTCGGCCGCACCGGGGCACAACTGGCAGAAAAGAAAAACTGATGCTGAAAACACGGATTATTACCGCTCTGGTCTTGCTGGCGGTGTTGTTGCCCGTCCTGTTCTTCCAGTATTTCCCGGCCTTTGCCGTGGTCGTCACGCTGTTCCTCGGCGCCGCCATCTGGGAGGGCGCCCGCCTGTTCGGCCTGAAAGAGGGCGCGGCCCGCCTGGCCGGCATCGTGGCGGCGCTGCTGTTCGTGCTGCTGATGTACAAGGCGCAACCGGGCACCGTGACGGCGCTGTACGCGGTGGCCGCGTTGCTGTGGCTGATCCGTTATGCGCCGTCGCTGGCGCTCGGCCTACCAAAGCTCGGCACCGCCGCCAACTGGTCGATGGCGCTGACCTTCAGCTTTGCCGTGTTTGTCTGCTTCTTCGCCATTGTCGGCCTGTACCTGCGCTCGCCCGTGTACCTGCTGTCGGTGCTGGTGCTGGTATGGATTGCCGATATCGGCGCCTATTTTTCCGGCAAGGCCTTTGGCAAGCGCAAGCTGGCGCCCACCATCTCGCCCGGTAAATCGTGGGAAGGCGCCATCGGCGGCGGCATCGCTGTGCTGGTCATCGCTTCCGTCTCGATCCTGCTAGCGAACGATACGTCGTGGCTGCAGGATACCTTTGCCGTGCGCCTGCAAGCGCGCTTCGGCTGGGGCGTCACCCTGCTGGCCTTGCTCGTGATCGTGGCGGCGTCGGTGATTGGCGATTTGTTCGAATCCCAGCTCAAGCGCCGCGCGGCGATCAAGGACAGCAGCAATCTGCTGCCCGGCCACGGTGGCGTCCTGGACCGCGTTGACGCCCTGATCCCCGTGCTGCCGCTGGCGGCACTGCTCACCGCCTGGCTCTGAAAGAATTCTCTATGCAACGCATTACCATCCTTGGCGCCACCGGCTCGATCGGCGTGTCCACGCTGGACGTGCTCGCCCGTCACCCGGAGCGCTACAGCGTTTATGCCCTGTCGGCGCACAGCCGCGTCGATGAGCTGGCTGCCCAGTGCATCGCGTTTCGTCCCGCGCGCGCCGTGGTCGGCACGGCCGATGCTGCTGCCCGCCTGACGGCCTTGCTGCGCGCCGCCGGCGTGCACACCGAAGTGGAATACGGCGAAGCAGCGCTGTGCGCGGTTGCGTCCGCAGCGGAAGTCGACAGCGTGATGGCCGCGATTGTCGGCGCCGCCGGCCTGGCGCCCACGCTGGCCGCCGCCCGCGCCGGCAAGAAAATCCTGTTGGCGAACAAGGAAGCGCTGGTCATGTCCGGCCAGCTGTTCATGGACGCTGTGGCGCAGTCGGGCGCGATCCTGCTGCCCATCGACAGCGAACACAATGCCATCTTCCAGTCGATGCCGCAGTTTGGCGGCCGCATGCCGGCCGTGCGCGACGCGTCCGCTGGCGTGGCGAAAATCCTGCTCACCGCCTCGGGCGGGCCATTCCTCGCGCGCGACGTCGCCACGCTGGAAGACGTGACGCCCGAGCAGGCGTGCAAACACCCCAACTGGTCGATGGGCCGCAAGATTTCGGTCGATTCCGCCACCATGATGAACAAGGGCCTGGAAGTGATCGAAGCCCACTGGCTGTTCGGCGCCCCGGCCGACCGCATCGAGGTGGTGATCCATCCGCAGTCCGTGATCCACTCGATGGTGTCGTACGTCGACGGTTCGGTGCTGGCGCAGCTGGGCAACCCCGACATGCGCACGCCGATCGCCCACGCGCTGGCGTACCCGGAGCGGATCGCCTCGGGCGTGGCCCAGCTCGATATCACCGAGATCGCCACGCTGCAGTTCCAGCGTCCCGATTACAACCGCTTCCCGTGCCTGGCGCTGGCGTTTGACGCCTTGCGCGCCGGCGGCACGGCGCCGGCCTTGCTGAACGCCGCCAACGAGGTGGCGGTGCAGGCCTTCCTCGACCGCCGCATCGGCTTCCGCCAGATCGACCGCGTGATTGCTTCAGTCGTGGACAAATTGTCCCATGGTGCGGCCGACAGCATCGATATCGTGATGGCGCAGGATGCTGCCGCCCGCGCCGCCGCCGAAGCCGTCATCACCGGGCTGGCGCGATGAACTTCCTGTCCACCGTGCTGGCGTTTGCCGTGTGCCTGGGCTCGTTGATCGTGATCCACGAGCTGGGCCACTACCTGGTGGCGCGCTGGTGCGGCGTCAAGGTGCTGCGCTTTTCGGTGGGCATGGGCAAGGTCGTGTGGTCGCGCCGCTTTGGCCCCGATCAGACCGAATGGGCGGTGTCGGCGTTGCCGCTGGGCGGCTACGTCAAGATGCTCGACGCCCGCGAGGGCGACCTGGCCAGCATTCCGCAGCAAGACCTGGCGCGCGAATTCACGCGCCAGAACGTGTGGAAGCGCATCGCCATCGTCGCTGCCGGTCCGCTGGCCAACTTCCTGGTGGCGATCGTGCTGTTTGCCGGCCTGTACATGCATGGCGTGGAAGAACCTACCAGCAAGATCAGCGTTGCTGCCACCGTTCAGCCAACCGCGGCAGCGCTCGCCGGCCTGCGCACCGGCGACACCATCACGGCCGTCAACGACGAGCCGGTGGCGGCATGGTCCGAGCTGCGCTGGCACCTGATGCAGGCAGCGGTCGACAAGAAGGAAGCGCGCCTTGCCGTGGAGCGTCCCGGCTTCGGCCGCCTGCACCCGGTGCTGCCGGCTTCCACCCTGGCCGCGCTCGACCTCGAAGGCGATATCGTCGGCAACCTCGGCATCGGCGTGGCGCGGCCCGCACCCGTGGTGCAGCAGGTATTGCCCGGCGGCGCTGCTGCGCAGGCCGGCCTGCAGCCCGGCGATTTGCTGAAAACCGTCGACGGCGTGGCCGTGGCGGACGGCATCGCGTTCATCGAGATCGTGCGCGCCGCACCGGGTAAAACCGTGCAAGTGGGCATCGTGCGCGCCGGCGTGCCGCTGACGCTGGCGGTTACCCCGCAGGCGGAAGCAGCCAAGGGTGGCAGCGGCGCAAATGCAGGCAAAGAAGCTGTAACAGTCGGTAAGATCAGCGCTTACATCGCCTTGCAGCCCGATATGATCACCGTGCCCACCGGGCCGGTGGACGCCCTGGGCAAGGCAGTGGAGCGGGTGTGGGACACCTGCACCATGACGCTCAAGATGATCGGCAAGATGATCACCGGCGAAGCGTCCCTCAAGAATGTCACCGGTCCGATTACAATTGCCGATTATGCCGGCCAGACCGCACGCATGGGCGTGGCCAGTTATTTGAGCTTCATTGCCTTCATCAGTATCAGTCTGGGGGTCATGAATTTGCTGCCGATTCCCGTTCTAGACGGGGGGCATTTGCTGTATTATTCGCTGGAAGTTTTAACCGGGCGTCCCGTGCCCGAGCGCGTAGGAGAAATCGCCCAACGGCTCGGCATCGGTTTATTGATGACTTTAATGGTGCTGGCAGTATTTAACGATATCTCCCGGCTGTTATAAGTGATCCGGTTTGTTCTAACAGTTACATCAGTAGTTCGTTGATTGAGACATTGAATAACCCCAATGAAATTATATTCTGACCGTATTACTCCATCTTCCATGCGTCGCAGTCTGA
>Ga0308164_10000754_pt1 | contig 45378 bp, 46 predicted proteins | sample PhyTR2_FD_201031 | JGI IMG/M metagenome (GOLD analysis project Ga0308164, IMG submission 201031) | Phyllosphere microbial communities from UC Gill Tract Community Farm, Albany, California, United States - DLSLT.R2 | ecosystem: Host-associated > Plants > Phyllosphere > Unclassified | place: USA...
AAGAATGCATTCGCGGGCAAGCGCGCTCCTGCAATGGGCCGTGATCAGCCTTTCTTTTGGGCAAACAATGCATCGAGCTTCTGCTCGAACGCGTGGTAGTCGATGCGCTCGTACAACTCCATCCGGGTTTGCATGGTGTCGATGACATTCTTCTGGGTGCCGTCGCGGCGAATCGCGGTGTATACGTTTTCCGCGGCCTTGTTCATCGCCCGGAACGCCGACAGCGGATAGAGCACCAGCGCCACCTCGGCGGACTTCAGCTCGTCGGTGGTAAACAGCGGCGTCGAGCCGAATTCGGTGATGTTCGCCAGGATTGGCGCCTTCACCCGCGAAGCAAACAACTTGTACATATCAAGCTCGGTGATTGCTTCCGGGAAGACCATGTCCGCACCCGCCTCGATGCACGCGGCGGCGCGATCCAGAGCTGATTCCAGGCCTTCCACCGCCAGCGCATCGGTGCGCGCCATGATCACGAAACTGTCGTCGGTTCGCGCATCGACCGCGGCCTTGATACGATCGACCATCTCCTGCTGCGAGACGATTTCCTTGCCGGGCCGGTGACCGCAGCGCTTGGCGCCGACCTGGTCCTCGATGTGCATCGCCGCTGCGCCGAACTTGATCATCGACTTCACCGTGCGCGCCACGTTGAACGCCGAGGCACCGAAGCCGGTGTCGACGTCCACCAGCAGCGGCAGGTCGCAGACGTCGGTGATGCGGCGCACGTCGGTGAGCACGTCATCCAGGCCGGTAATGCCGAGGTCCGGCACGCCGAGCGAACCTGCCGCGACACCGCCGCCGGACAGGTAAATGGCCTTGAAGCCGGCACGTTGCGCCAGCAGCGCGTGGTTGGCGTTAATCGTGCCGACCACCTGCAGCGGATGTTCGCTGGCGACAGCGTCACGGAAGCGTTGGCCAGGAGTGGTTCTTGTGGTCATTGTTCACCTCGGGCAGTTGCAGCTTGAAAGCGCTGCTCAATGTTGCGTTTGGACGCGGCGATGTGTCGGCGCATCAACAGCTCGGCCAGCTCACCGTCACGCTCGGCGATGGCATCGAGAATCCGGTGATGCTCGGCAAACGCCTGGCGCGGACGATTGGGCGTCGTCGAGAACTGGATGCGGTACATGCGCACCAGTTGATACAGGTCATCGCAGAGCATCTGGGTCAGCGTGCTGTTGCGCGCGCCCTGGATAATCCGGTAATGAAAGTCGAAGTCGCCTTCCTGCTGGTAATAGCCGACGCCGGCCTGAAAGGCGCTGTCGCGTTCGTGAGTTTCCAGCACGCGGCGCAGGTCATCGACTTCTTCGACGGTCATGCGCTCGGCGGCCAGGCGACAGGCCATCCCTTCCAGGGATTCGCGAATTTCGTACAGCTCAACCAGCTCGGCATGGCTCAGGGAAACCACGCGAGCGCCAACGTGGGGAACGCGCACCAACAGGCGCTGGCCTTCGAGCCGGTGAATGGCCTCGCGCAACGGCCCGCGGCTGATGCCGTAGGTGCGCGCCAGCTCGGGCTCGGAGATCTTGCTGCCGGGGGCGATGTCGCCTTTGACGATGGCCGCCTGTATACGGCGAAAGACGTTCTCGGACAGCGTCTCTGCATCGACCGACGGGGCAGGCAGGGTTTCTGCGGCATCCAACATTGTTGACACCTGTTGACTGAATGCCAGCAAATTTAGCTAAACAAGCCGGATCCGTCAAAACTAAATGGGTGATTGTCGACAATCGTCTAATAGCGACCCATTTTGACGAAGTGTCTGACAGCACGTATCCCCGCCGCCCTTCGCTCGCGCCATAAAAGCTTCATGCTAGAATGCCGGCCGCCTCAGACCGCCCACGCGCGCAGGCGGCTTCTGCAGGAGCGGCACCCTGGGTCAAACCAAATCCCCATTTCGACGTCAAAGCAGCTCTTTCACTTTTTATCGCGCCTGGACTTATGAGCCGCCACCCTCTTCTCTTCCTTTTATCCCTGTACGTGCCAGGCTTCTTTCTGCCCGGACTTTTTCTTTCCGGGCTTTTTCTGCCCGGACTGGCCCTGGCCGCTGAAAAGACCGTGTATGGCCTGAACGAATACGCCGAGCTGGCCGACATCGACCTGCAGGTCGCCGCCAAACTGGACACCGGCGCCAAAACCGCCTCCCTCAGCGCTCGCGACATCAAACGCTTCAAGCGCAATGGCGACTCCTGGGTACGTTTTTACCTGGCCATCGACGACGCCCACGAACACCCCATCGAACGCCCCCTGGCGCGGGTCAGCAAGATCAAGCGCCGCGCGGGCGACATTGATGCCGATGACGACAAGAAATACACCGCCCGCCCGGTCATCAGCCTGGATGTCTGCATGGGCGCGGCGCTGCGCACCATAGAAGTGAACTTGACCGACCGCAGCGCATTCCAATACCCGCTTTTGATTGGCTCCGAAGCCCTCAAGCACTTCGACGCGCTGGTCGATCCAAGCCTGAAATACGCAGCGGGCAAGCCTGCCTGCGTCAATGCTCCAACCGCAGAGTAACGACATGCGCTCTCTTACCCTCCATCTGAAGATCCTGATCGCGACCCTCGTCACGCTGGGCATCGCGATTACGGCTTATCAGATATTGGTGCTCGGCATCCCGGTGACCGAAGACGAAACCGACGACCTGTGGAACATCGACGCCAAGGTCGAGTTCGTCGCCAACCCGAAAGACACGGTCAAGGTGCAGATGTACGTGCCGCCTCTTTCGCGGGATTACATCAGCCTCAATGAAAGCTTCATCTCCAACAACTATGGCGTGAACGTCAACCGCGCCGACGGTAACCGCAAGGTCACCTGGTCCGCGCGCCGGGCCAACGGCAACCAGACGCTGTACTACCGGCTGGTGTTGACCAAGCGCTACAGCGGCGAGAAAGCCAAGATCAAAGGGCCGATCTTCCGCGACAGTATCGTCGTCGAAGGCCCGGAAAAAATCGCCGCCGACGCCCTGCTTGCGCCGATCCGGCAGCATTCTGCCGACGTTGAAACCTTCGTCAGCGAAGCCATCAAGCGTGTCAACAATCTGAGCGACGACAACGTCAAGCTGCTGCTGGCTGGCGATACGTCAGTGCAGAACAAGGCACGGATCACCGAAACCTTGCTGTCCATCGCCCACGTGCCGGTGGAGAAAGCCCACACCATTCGCCTTGTGGCCGACCAGCCGCAGTCACCCGAACTGTGGCTGCGCAGCTTCAATGGCAAGGAATGGCTGTATTTCAATCCGGAAACCGGCGAAGCGGGTCTGCCCCAGGACCGCCTGCTGTGGTGGATCGGCAACGACAATCTGATCTCCGTTGAGGGTGGCAAGAAGGCCACCGTGAGTTTCAGCCTGAACAACAGCGAGATGAACGCGATTCGTCTGGCCAAGCTGACCGATGAAAGCACCGACGCCGATTTCCTCGAATACTCGCTGTACAGCTTGCCGCTGCAAACCCAGCAGACCTTCATGATCATGGTAATGATCCCAATCGGCGTCCTGGTGATCCTGATCCTGCGCAATCTGGTGGGCCTGCAGACGCTCGGGACCTTCACCCCGGTGCTGATCGCGCTGGCGTTCCGCGAGACCCAGCTGGGCTTCGGCATCGTGCTGTTTACCATCATCACCGCGCTGGGCCTGTCCCTGCGCTCGTACCTGGAACACCTCAAGCTGCAAATGCTGCCGAGGCTGTCGGTGGTGCTGACGTTCGTGGTGGTACTGATCGCCGCCATCAGCCTGTTCAGCCACAAGCTGGGCCTTGAGCGCGGGCTTTCGGTGGCGCTGTTCCCGATGGTGATTCTGACCATGACCATCGAACGCCTGTCGATCACCTGGGAAGAGCGCGGCGGCGGCCATGCGATGAAAGTCGCCATCGGCACGCTGTTCGCGGCGTCTCTGGCGCACATCATCATGAGCATCCCGGAGTTCATCTACTTCGTGTTCACCTTCCCGGCGATCCTGTTGATCCTGGTGGGCTTCATGCTGGCGATGGGGCGTTATCGCGGTTATCGGCTGACCGAACTGGTCCGCTTCAAGGCCTTCCTTAAAGACGACGCCGAGCGGGAAAACCACAAATGATCGGCTGGTGGAAAACCTGGAAGGCGCTGGAAGCCAAGGGGATCATGGGCATCAACCGGCGTAACGCCGACTACGTGCTCAAGTACAACAAGCGCAGCCTCTACCCCATCGTCGATGACAAGATCATCACCAAGGAGCGGGCGATCGCGGCGGGCATTCATGTGCCCGAGCTGTACGGGATCATTTCCACCGAAAAGGAAATCGACAAGCTCGACGCGATCATCGGCGGGCGCAGCGACTTCGTCGTCAAGCCCGCCAAGGGCGCGGGCGGCGACGGCATTCTGGTCATCGCCGACCGTTTCGAAGAGCGCTTCCGTACGATTTCCGGCCGCATCATCAGCCACGACGAAATCGAGCATCAGATTTCCAGCATTCTCACCGGGCTGTATTCCCTGGGCGGCCATCGTGATCGCGCGCTGATCGAATACCGGGTCACACCGGATCAGATCTTCAAGAGCATCAGTTACGAGGGCGTTCCGGACATTCGCGTGATCGTGCTGATGGGGTACCCGGTGATGGCCATGCTTCGCCTGCCCACCCGGCAGTCCGGCGGCAAGGCCAACCTGCACCAGGGCGCCATCGGTGTCGGCGTCGATCTGGCGACCGGCCTGACGCTGCGCGGCACCTGGCTGAACAACATCATCAGCAAGCACCCCGACACCACCAATGCGGTGGATGGCGTCCAACTGCCGAACTGGGACGGCTTCATGAAGCTCGCGGCCGAGTGCTACGAGCTGTGCGGGCTGGGTTATATCGGCGTCGACATGGTGCTGGATCAGGACCGCGGTCCGTTGATTCTGGAGCTGAATGCCCGGCCGGGGCTGAACATTCAGATCGCCAATGACTGCGGGCTGACTCACCGCACGGTTGCCGTGGAGAAGCGGCTCGAGGAACTGGCGGCGGATGGCGTTCAGGAGAGCCCGGAAGAGCGGGTCAAGTTTGCTCAGGGCTTGTTCGGGCACGTTTGAGTTCTGTCGGTTGATCAGTGTTCGCCGATAAACTGATGTCGCTCATACCGGCCCCTTCCCGGCTGAAGCCAGTCCTACTAGATGCCGCGTGCAGTCAATGGAATTGGCTGAAATGCCGACTGAGGGACTGCCTGGACCTCAACTGTGGGACCGGCTTTAGCCGGGAAGACGTCAGGCGTCACTCCGCAAATCTGATGGCGTTCACACCGGCCTCTTCCCGGCTGAAGCCGGTCCCACTAGATTCCGCGCGCTGGCAGTGAAATCGGGTGGTACGCCGACTGTGGGACTGCCTGGGCCTCGACTGTGGGACCGGCTTTAGCCGGGAAGACGTCAGGCGTTTCACCGCAAATCTGATGGCGTTCACACCGGCCTCTTCCCGGCTGAAGCCGGTCCCACTCGATACCGCGCGCAGTCAGTAAAACCGGGTGGAACGCCGACTGAGGGACTGCCTGGACCTCGACTGTGGGACCGGCTTTAGCCGGGAAGACGTCAGGCGTCACTCCGCAAAACCCGAGCCGAACTCGCCGCCCATTACCCCTGCTAGATGAAGATTCACCCCATGCGGCATCCCGTCCCTAGAGAACCCTCGCCTATCGCTGTATAGTTTTTTACACACCGAAACAATGAGCAACAGATGTTCCCTTCCAAGCTGTATTCCCCTCTGTTGCTCAGCCTGTTGGCGCTGATCGTGACGGCCCTCTGCGCGCTGTTATTGGGCCGCTATGAGATTTCAATCCACGAACTCAGCACGTTCATCGCAACCCTGCTGGGCCTCAGCGACATGCCGGCGCAGCGCTACGACCTGCTGCACAGCCTGATCATCGAGGCGCGGCTGCCCCGGGTCATCGCGGCGGTGCTGGTGGGCGCCGGGCTTTCCGTCTCAGGCGCGGCGTATCAGGGCGTGTTCCGTAACCCGCTGGTGTCGCCGGGCTTGCTTGGGGTGTTGAGCGGCTGCGCGTTCGGCGCGGCGCTGGGGATTATCTGGCACCTGCCGCCACTCGCCATTGCGCTGGTGGCGTGCGTGACCGGGCTCATCGCCGTGGCGGTCGGTCTGGGCATCGCCCACATGTTTCAGACCCCCTCGATCCTGCTGCTGGTGCTCGGCGGCATTGTTGCGAACGCCCTCTTCACCTCGCTACTGTCCATCGCCCAATACATGGCCGATCCGGTCGATCAGTTGCCGAGCATCGTCTATTGGCTGCTCGGCAGCCTCAGCGCCGTCGACGTGCAGGCGCTGTGGATCATCGGTCCGATTCTGGCCGTGGCCATCGTGCTGCTGTGCCTGACCGGCCGCGCCATCGATGCGCTGTCCCTGAGTGATGACGAGGCCCTGAGCCTGGGCGTGCCGGTGGAGAAAATTCGTGGAGCCCTGATTGTGCTGACCACCCTCATCTGCGCACTTACTGTGAGTCTGGCAGGCATGGTCGGCTGGATCGGCCTCTTGATTCCCCACCTGGCGCGATTGATGGTCGGTCCCGGCAATACGCGTCTGCTGCCCCTCAGCGCCTGCCTCGGCGGGATCTTCCTACTGGCGGCCGACGGCGTCGCTCGCAGTGTGTCGGCGGGAGAAATCCCCCTCGGCATCATCACCGAACTGTTCGGCGCGATCGCCTTTGTGCTGGTGCTGCATCGCGTGCGCAAGGGCTGGCTATGAAGCGCTTGCAGGCCCGCCAACTGAGCTATCGGATCGGCGACCGTTTGATCCTCGACAATGTCTGCCTGGACATAAAAGCCGGCGACAACATCGCCCTGCTGGGGGCCAACGGCGCTGGCAAAAGCACGTTGATGAAGCTGCTGCTGGGTTTGCTGACGCCCCACGCCGGCGAGGTGCTGATCGACGGCCAGCCGATGCGCTCGATGAAGCGCCGCGCCGTCGCCCGGCAGATCGCCTACGTGCCCCAGAGCCACGTGCCGAGCTTTCCGTTCAGCGTCGCTCACATCGTCGGCCAGGGTCGACTGCCCACCGTGGGCCTGAGCCATGCACCGAGCCGCGACGACCAAACCTATGTCCAGCAGGCCCTGACCGACCTGGGCATTCTTCACTTGAGTGAACGGCCGTACACCGAGCTATCCGGCGGCGAGCGCCAGTTGGTGCTGATCGCCCGGGCCATGGTTCAGCGCGCGAATATCATCATTCTCGACGAGCCGGTCACCGGCCTCGACTACGGCCACCAGCTGCGCCTGCTGGCCTTGCTCAAGCGCCTCGCCGCCCAAGGCATCAGCCTCCTGTCCAGCACCCATCGCCCCGAACACGCTCTCGCTTCGGCCGATCGCGCGCTGGTCCTGCACGAAGGCCGACTCATCGCCGACGGCGCGCCTCACGACGTCATCGACAGCGCCCTCATGGCGCGTCTTTACCAGGTCGCCGTCGAGCAGATCGACACCGGCGGCCACCGCTTTTTTATTCCTTGCCGAGTGTTTACATGACCCGATCCTTCCCATCGCGCCTGGCCTTCGCACCGCTGTTGTTTGGCGGCTTCGCTCAGGTCAGCCTGGCGCAAGAAATGACCCTCGCGCCGCTGGACATCAGCGCCGACCAGTCGATTGCCGATCAGGCGCGTGAGAAGTCGGCGACCCTCGGCCCCATGGGTGAGCGCAGGCTGCTGGACACGCCCTATTCCATCAGCGTGCTGTCCTCCGACCTGATCGACAGCCAGCAGCTGAAAAGCTTCAAGGACATCATTCGCTACATGCCCTCCGTGCAGGCCGACGGCGCCCGGCCACAAACCCGGGGCCTGCAGGGCAGCGTGGTGCAGAACAGCCGGCTCGACGGCCTCAACGTGGTGTCGACCACCGATTACCCGGCCGAGCAACTGGGCGGCGTCGAAGTGCTGAGCGGGCTGTCGGGGTCGCTGTATGGCCCGGCGAATCCCGCCGGCACCTTCAACCTGCTGTCGAAACGCCCGACCGATTTCACCCGCAATCGGGTGACCGTCGGCGTGGGCACGGGGCTGACCTGGCTCAAGGCAGCCGACCTGAGCGGCCCGTTCGACCCGGACGGCAAGATCAAATACCGCCTGAACGTGGCCGACGAACAAGGCCACAGTTATGCGCCCGGCAGCACATTGCGCAGGCAGCTTGTCAGCCTCGCGACCGATTTCCAGATCAGTGATGACAGCGTCATCGAAACCAATTTCAGCCACTACGACTACCTGTCCAAGGGCCTGCCCGGCAAGTTCGCCGTCGCCTCGGGCGTGACGCTGCCCCACGCGCCGGACCCGACCCGCAGCAACCTCGGGCAGAATTATTCCGGCGACAACAACATCACGGACACTGCCAGCGCGCATTTCAAGCACGACTTCGACGGCAACTGGAAACTCGACATTGGCGCACTGCGGCAGATCGCCGACCGCGAGTCCACCGCGGTCACCAACACCCTGATCAACAACGCAGGCACGTACCGCAGTTCGGTCGCCAGCGCCACCGCCAGCCGCTTCACCATCAACAGCTACCTGGCCAACCTCAACGGCAGCGTCTACACCGCCGGCATTCGCCACGACCTGACCGTTGGTCTCACCGGTTTTGACTGGGACAACTACAACCCCGTGGCCGGCGGCACGAAGACCCTGGGCAGCGCGTTATTGAGCAACCCGATCGCCTTCGACGAGCCGGACTTCCCCGACTTCACCGACCGCTACCACTCGGCCAACGCCCGCCAGCGCTCGTTCGTGCTGGGCGACACCCTGACGTTCACGCCGAAATGGAGCCTGATGCTCAGCGGTAGCCAGAGTCGCCTGACCGCCGACAACTATTCTCAAGCCGGCGTCCACACCTCATCGCAGGACTCGGGCATCAGCACGGCGAGTAGCCTGATGTACAAGCCGGTGGACGACCTGACGCTGTACCTGACCTACGCCGACAGCCTGCAACAGGGCGACAGCGCCGCGGCTGGCAGCAGCAACGCCGGTGCGATCCTGTCACCGTACCGCAGCCGCATGTGGGAGCTGGGCGGCAAATGGGTCGCGCGCGGGGTCAACCTGTCGCTGGCGGCATTTCAGATCAAGCGCCCCTTCGCCTACACCCAGCCCGATAACGTCTATGCCGTGGCGGGTGATCAGCGCAATCGCGGGGTGGAGTTCCTCGCCGACGGCGACCTGAGCCAAAACCTCAAGATGTTCGGCGGCATCACTTGGCTGGACCCGAAGCTGCTATCCACCGGCAACGACAGCACGGAAGACACCCGGATCGTCGGGCTGTCGCGGGTGACGGCAAGTCTGCTGACCGAATACCGCATCGACCAGGTGCCGGGCCTCGCCGTCAACCTCAACGCCCGTTACGCCAGCGCCCGCCCCACCGACGACAGCAACGATCACTGGGTGGGCAGCTACAAGACCTTCGACGCCGGCGCCAGCTACAGCACCCGGTTGATGAAGCGCGACACGGTCTACCGCCTCGAAGTCACCAACCTGGCCAACGAACGCTACTGGACCAACATCGTCCCCGGCGGGCTGAACGGCTACACCGGTGCCGGGCAAGCCAGCGCCACACCGGCCGCGCCGCGCATGGTGCAGGCGTCGATTCAGGTGGACCTGTGAACACGCAGCGAGTCGGCATGGGCCGTTTGCTGAGCGGTTTGCTGCTGGCCAGCTTGAGTGCCAGCGCCTTCGCTGACCCGGGCGACGAGGGCCAGACCATTCAGGCCAGCCCGCTGAAATCGAGGCAGGTGCAGGACGATGGCGGACAACAGGTCAACGTCCCGGCAGCACCAGCCCGCATCGCTGACGCCTGGTATGCCCACCATGTGCTGCTGATGACGCTGGGGGCCGGTTCGCGCATCGTTGCGACGGTCAACCATCCTGAAAGCCAACCATGGATGTTTAAGGTCCTTCCCGCCCTGAACCAGGCCACGGCCATCCAGGGCACGACGTTCAATGCCGAGACCTTGCTCGCCGCGCACGTCGAGCTGGTGTTCACTGCCCTCGGCGATCGTCAGGCCATCGCCTACCGACAGCTCGGCCTGCCGGTCATGCAAATGGGCTACACCGACCTCGCCGGGCTGAAACGCTCGATGCTCAACACGGCCGAGGCCCTTGGTGGTGCCGAGCCACGCACGCGGGCACTCGCCTAGAACGGGTTTCTGGATCAGCAACTGGCATCGGTCAATGACGCAGTGGCCGGCATCCCGGCGGAGCAGCGGCCGAAAGTGCTGCACATCGCGTCGGTCAATCCGCTGAAAGTGGATGGCGCCGACACGCTGATCAACGACTGGATCAAGCTCGCCGGAGGCCGCAATGCCGCGACGGGGCTAAAGGGCAATCTGCAGATTGTGTCGGCCGAGCAGTTGCTGGCCTGGCAGCCGGATGTCCTCATCCTCGCAGCGAACGCAGGCCGGCTGGACCAAGCGGCACAAGCGCAACTGCTGAACCAGCTTGAGGCCGTGCGCAACGGACGCGTCCTGCGCAATCCGGCCGGGGTTTTCCCGTGGGATCGGTACGGCACCGAAGTGGCGCTTCAGGTCCCGTGGGCGGCGCAGCAGTTGCATCCCGCGTTGTTTACGGACGTGGACATGGCGGCACAGACGGTGGACTTCTACCGGCGCTTTTTCGATTACCCGCTGACGCCCGAAGATGCCCAGAGAATGTTGCACGGTGAGCCGCCAGCGACTGCCCCCTAGGACTCGACCTTGGGGAAGACTACAATCGCCGTCCTCGTGCACTGACTGATCCACGCCTCGCATGCCAACTTGTTCCGTACACCCACTGCCCTATCACGCTGACCCCAGCGGTTACTTCGCCCGCGTGCGCGTTGCCCCGGGCGCCGTGCTGCTGGACAGCGGTCGCCCGACGGCGGACCGTGGCCGCTTCGATCTGCTCAGCGCCTGGCCGATGGAAGCCCTGCTGCCCGTTGCGGACGAATCCGGTCCGGCCTTTCTTCAGCGCCTGCGTGAATCACTGGCCCGCCTCGGTGAAGCCGACCTGCCCGAGCACTGCGCGCTGCCGTTCGCTGGCGGATTGATCGGTTATCTGGCGTACGACTTCGGCCGCCTGTTCGAACCCCTGCCCGATCAGGCCATCGATGACTTGCACCTGTCCTCCGCGCGGCTGGGGCTCTACGCCTGGGCGCTGATCAGCGATCACCACGAGCACACCAGCCAGCTGGTGTTTCACCCCGCCCTTGATCACGCCGAACGCCAGCGGCTGATCGCGCTGTTCGAGCAACCGGGGGCGCAAGCGGACGCCTCGTTCAAGCTGACAGCGCCCTTCGCGCCGGACATCGATGCCGAGCAGTACCGGCAGGCCATCGAGGGGATTCACGCCTACATCCAGGCCGGTGACTGTTATCAGGTCAATTTCGCCCAGCGCTTTCGTGCGCAGTACCTCGGTGATCCGTGGGCAGCGTATCAAGCACTGCGGGTGGCCTGCCCCACGCCGTTCGCCGGGTATCTTGCGCTGCCAGCGGGCGATGCGGTGTTGAGCCTGTCGCCGGAGCGGTTCGTCAAAGTCAGTCAGCGTCAGGTCGAGACACGGCCGATCAAAGGCACGCGGCCGCGGGGACGGGATGCCGATGAGGACGCCGCGTTTGCTCAGGAGCTGCTTTCGAGCCCGAAAGATCGCGCCGAGAACCTGATGATCGTTGACCTGCTGCGCAACGATCTGGGCCGCACCTGCCGGATCGGTTCGGTGAAGGTGCCGGAGTTGTTCAGCCTCGAGAGCTATCCCAACGTGCATCACCTGGTCAGCGCGGTGACGGGCGAACTGGCCGACGGCAAGGACGCTCTGGACCTGATTGGCGGCAGTTTTCCCGGTGGGTCGATCACCGGCGCGCCGAAGATCCGCGCGATGCAGATCATCGACGAACTGGAGCCCAACCGTCGGGCCTTGTATTGCGGCTCGTTGATGTACCTGGACGTGCGCGGCAGCATGGACAGTTCAATCGCGATCCGCAGCCTACTGGCAAAAGACGGCCAGATCGCGTGCTGGGGCGGCGGCGGCATCGTCGCTGATTCGCAGTGGGAAGCGGAATATCAGGAGACCTTCACCAAAGTTCGGGTGTTGATGCAGACGCTTGAGGGGTTGTGATCAGCCTATTGGGAATCGGTGCTGGATCGCGCGCCTACGCGAATCTATGGGTCTGGGGTGGCCGTTGGGGCGTGAGCACACGCAGATCCCTAGGAGGCGGCTTGCTGGCGAAAGGAGTCGGTCATTGAATAGCTCACCGCCTGACCTGACGCATTCGCCAGCAAGCCGGCTCCTGCAGAGGGATGCGTGCGTCCACTGAGAACATGCCAGCGACAACCAACGGTGGCAGCCGTCCGGAGTCAACGCCGGGTGAGATCCATAGGAGCCACATCCGCGTGTCTGTCTCCGTGCAGCTGCTTTCGGGCAAACGAGGCCAGGTTTTTTGTTACCATCTGCGCCATTACGAGCGCCTAAGCGCCAGCCCTGATCAGGAAGCCGCCCAGATGAACCACCCTTTCGACGTTGACGACATCGCCGCCACTTTTGCCAACAAATCCCCGTCCGACATCCTCAAATTCGCCTTCCAGCACTTTGGCGACGACATGTGGATTTCCTTCAGCGGCGCGGAAGACGTGGTGCTGGTGGACATGGCCTGGAAAATCAACAAGAACGTCAAGGTGTTCAGCCTGGACACCGGCCGGCTGCACCCGGAGACCTATCGCTTCATTGATCAGGTCCGCGAGCAGTACAAAATCGACATCGACATCGTCAGCCCGGACCGCGAAAAGCTCGAGCCGATGGTCAAGGAAAAGGGCTTGTTCAGCTTCTACCGCGACGGCCACGGCGAGTGCTGCGGGATCCGCAAGATCGAGCCGTTGCGCCGCAAGCTGTCCGACGTTACCTCTTGGGCCACCGGCCAGCGTCGTGATCAGAGCCCGAGTACGCGCAATAACGTGGCCGTGGTTGAAATCGACGGCGCGTTCTCGACTCCGGAACGCACGCTGTACAAATTCAACCCGCTGGCCCAGATGAGCAGCGCCGATGTGTGGAACTACATCCGCATGCTCGAACTGCCGTTTAACGCCCTGCACGAGCGCGGCTTCATCAGCATCGGCTGCGAACCCTGCACACGCCCTGTCCTGCCGAATCAGCACGAACGCGAAGGCCGCTGGTGGTGGGAAGAAGCGACGCAGAAGGAATGCGGCCTGCATGCCGGGAATATGATCGCGAAAGAATAGAAAAGCAGCTTCAAGCCTCAAGCCTCAAGCTGCAAGAGAACGGCGGTCCGCGTGAGGTCTGCTGTTTCTTGCAGCTTGAAACTTGCCGCTTTAAGCTGAGGCTCGCCTCTCAATGCTCCGGCAGTTCAACCCCGGCAAACAGCTCTTCCAGTTCCTGCTTGTTATGGCACTGAATGGCTTTGGCCATAACGTCGCGGGTCAGGTGCGGGGCGAATTTTTCGATGAAGTCGCACATGAAACCGCGCAGGAAGGTGCCACGGCGGAAGCCGATCTTGGTCACGCTGGCTTCGAACAGTTCGCTGGCGTCGAGCACCACCAGATCGCTGTCCAGCTTCGGATCGACGGCCATTTTCGCCACGATACCCACGCCTAACCCCAATCTCACGTAGGTCTTGATGACGTCAGCGTCGGCGGCGGTGAACACCACTTTCGGCGTCAGGCCTCGGTGGCTGAACGCTTCATCGAGCTTGGAACGGCCGGTGAAACCGAATACGTACGTCACGATGGGGTATTCGGCGAGAATCTCCAGGGTCAGCTTCGGCACCTTGGTCAGCGGATGGCCCTGGGGGACGACCACGCAGCGGTTCCAGGTGTAGCACGGCATCATCACCAGATCGCCGAACAGCTCCAGCGCTTCCGTCGCAATGGCGAAATCGACCGTGCCGTCCGCGGCCATTTCCGCGATCTGCATCGGTGAGCCCTGATGCATGTGCAGCGCGACATCCGGGTACTGCTTGATGAAATTGCTGATGACTGGCGGCAGCGCATAACGTGCCTGGGTGTGGGTGGTGGCGATGGACAGCGTGCCCTTTTTCTCGTTGGAGAATTCCTGGGCAATCTGTTTGATGCTCTCGACCTTGCGCAGGATCTCGCCGGCGGTGGTAATGATGCGTTCGCCCGCCGGAGTGACGCGGGTCAGGTGCTTGCCGCTGCGGGCGAAGACCTCGACCCCCAACTCGTCTTCCAACAGGCGGATCTGCTTGCTGATGCCTGGCTGGGAGGTGTAGAGGCTTTGTGCCGTCGCTGAAACGTTGAGGTCGTGGTGCGCCACTTCCCAGATGTAGCGCAGTTGTTGAAGCTTCATATGTATCCCTCAAAGCCGGAAGACGCCACGGGCATCAGCGACGGTATATAACTGGATTATTGGTCAGGAAGGCAAGGCTAGAACTTTTTATCACTTTTACCCGGCAATGGCACGCAGCTTTTAGCGCCCTTGGCACATTCCCGGAACGCAATCACGTTTGTGTACGCCTGTGCAGCATTGGCACCATGTACACCGGCACGTCGGACAGTTGCAGAACTCGCGCCGCCGTCCGGCCGATCGGCGTATCGCCCTCCCCGCCGTGGCTGCGACTGCCCACCACCAGCAGGTCGACGCTGAGCAGGCGCGCCTGATCGAGTATCACATTGGATGGATCGCCCTGGACCACGCGAACGCTGCGGATCAGGGCAAGGTCCTCATGCCCCTCCCCCAGTTCTTCACGGAAACTGGCCATTACCCGGGCCTCAATACCGTCGATCACCGTGTTGACGCCCTCGCTGTGCAGCTCTTTGAGCACGTCGGCGGCCAGGTAACTCTGCAGCACGGACTCGGCGAACAGGCCCATCGGCTCGACCACATGCACGACGTGCAATTCGGCATCGAAGGTCCGCGCGAGTACCAGCGCGTGCTGCAGCGTATACGGCGCATAAGCACCAAGGTCCGTGGCGTAGAGCATCGAGCGGATCATGGGACCCCCGGTCAGCCTTTGAAGTGAAGACTTGATCAGCGTAGCAGCGCGCCGCGCACTCCGACGGGCAACGGGTACTTTTCGTTCTAACGCCTCAGGGTTTTAGCTCGTTGCTGATGCCATGGGGCACATGGCCGGTCGCCACGACTTCCCGCGCGCGCTCACAATGGCCGGGCTGATCGTCGAAGAACACGTCGGCAGCGAATGCCTCCAGAAACGCCGATTTGTCCAGGCCGCCGAGGAACAGCGACTCATCCAGACGGATGTCCCACTCGCGCAGCGTACGAATCACCCGTTCGTGAGCCGGAGCCGAGCGCGCAGTCACCAGGGCCGTGCGAATCGGGCAGGACTCTTCAGGGAATTCGCGCTGCAAGGCGTTCAATGCCGCGAGAAAGGGTTTGAAAGGCCCGCCGGGCAAGGGCCGTCGCGCCGCCTCGCGCTCGTTGGCCTGAAACGCCTCAAGGCCACCGGATTGATACACGCGCTCGGACTCGTCGGAGAACAGCACAGCGTCGCCGTCGAACGCGATGCGCAGCTCGGCACTGGCCGCGCGACGGGCGCCACCGGAGAGAATCGTCGCGGCGGCGAACCCCGCATCCAGCGCGCTGCGCACGTCTTCGGCGTGGGTGGACAGGAACAGATGACTGCCGAAAGCGGCCAGATACGGAAACGGACTGCGCCCGCCGACGAACGCCGCGCGGGAAATGTCGAGGCCGTAATGCTGAATCGAATTGAACACACGCAAACCGGTGTCGGCACTGTTGCGCGAGACCAGCACCACTTCCACCCGGGACTGGTTGAGGCTGGCGTTCAGGCTGAGCAGTTTTTCCACCAGACGGAACGCATCACCAGGCTCGAGAATTTCATCCTCGTGGTCGATCTGGTACTGACGGTACGCAGCGACCCCGCTGGCCATATAAACGTCATGACTTTCGCGCAAATCAAACAGCGCCCGCGAGGAAATCGCCAGCACCAGCTTGCTCCCCGGGGTTTTAACGTTCAGCTGAGTGCTCATCAGTTTTCCTTGAAGCGGGAGGTGGGCAGACGTACGGCAATGGCCATCAACGATTGCCGCGATCAATAAACGCCAGCGCGTGATACAGGGCGCGCACCTTGGGCATGTCGCAGCCGGCGGCAAGCGCAGCCGCGAGGGGCCGGGCGTAGATGGCGTCGAGTTCCAGAGGGCGTTTTTCGGTGAAGTCGTGGTACATGCTCGGCCGGTAATCCGGCATCTGGCCGGTGACCTTGAGCAATTGCTCGGCGTAGCCCTCGGGCAGCACGTGCCCGCACGCTTCGGCGCCTTGCACCACTTCCGCCATCAGCCCCTGGATCAGCGCGCGGCTGTCGCCGTCGGCCATCAGCGGCGTGGTGCTGGCGTTGAGCAGAACGGAAAGCCCGTTATAGGGCACGTTCCACACCAGCTTTTGCCAGCGCGCCTTGTCGAGGTTGTCCATGGCCACAGAGTCGATGCCCGCCTGGTGAAACAGCGAAGCGCCCTGCTCGACCCAGTGCCCGCGCGTTGCCGTATCGGCCGGCCCGCTGTGGTAGCCGATATTCACGGCACCGAAGGCCTGATGGGTGATCTGCCCCGGCCCTGTGCGATGAACGCAGACGAAACACAGGCCGCCCAATAGATGCAGGGAATCAGGCAAGGCTGCGCGCAGCTCTTGCTCGACACCCAAGCCGTTTTGCAGGAGCAGAACCTTGGCGTCCGGCGCCGCGGCCTGAACGATGGCGGAAGCCACCCCGCCGTTGCCGGTGGTCTTGGCGCCGATCAGCAACCAGTCGCAGGGTGGCATGTCGGAAGCTGAGGCGTAGGCCTGGACGTTTTCCAGCACCAACGGGCCATGCACCTGACTGTCGACGTGCAGGCCATTGCGGGCGACGGCATCGAATTCGCTGCGCAGCAGAAAATGCACATCAAAGCCGGCCCGGGCCAGCATCACGCCATAGAAGCCGCCGATCGCGCCGGTGCCGATGATGCCGATCCGGGGTTTGGTTGCGCTTTCGCTCGCTGCTCTTTCGCTCATGGAAACTCCGCTTCAGGGTAATTCGTCTGGTGGCGTTGCCAGCGCCTGGGCCAGGCCCGTGACAATGGCTTCGGCGGACATCTGCGTGCGAAGGGGCCCGAAGAAGGCACCGTCACGCACCACAAACATCGTCGGCAGATGAAACACGCCATAGCGCTCCACCGCGCCGCCGTTCTCTTCGGCATCAATCCAGCACAGGCGATCCAGGGGCAAGGATTGCTCGGGTAAATGGTGCCGGGCCCAGCGGCAACTGGAGCAGCCCAGGCTGGTGAAAATCAGCAGTGAGACGCCGGGCAGGTTGAGAAGTTGCTGGTCGAGGTCGAAGTCCGTCAGTTGCAATTGATCCACGCGCTTCTCCTCTGAATGATGTTCGGTTGATTAAATGTCTGTCGCCTGCTTTCGTAGGACCGGCTTCAGCCGGGAATCGCGGTCTATCAGTGGGACCGGCGTTAGCCGGGATGATCCATCGTGCGGTTCCGCAGCCTGAAACAGGTCAGACAATGCCGCAAGCGTTGGACGAAAGCCACGTTTACCCATTGTCGAACCACCGGCTAACGCGCTAAGGTTCGGCTCCCCCGTTGCGCTCAATCATGCTCGGCTCCGCCGCACGGGGACGCTGGCGGCCAGCATCCGTGACCTGATGAGTAACACGATGGCTGATTTACCGATTGACGACCTCAACGTTGCCTCCAACGAGACACTGATCACCCCGGATCAGCTGAAACGCGAAATCCCGCTGACTGCCGCCGCACAGGCCACTGTCAGCCAGGGCCGCGAAGTCATCCGCAATATCCTCGATGGCAAGGATCACCGCCTGTTCATCGTGATCGGGCCCTGCTCGATCCACGACCTCAAGGCCGCCCACGAATACGCCGATCGCCTGAAAGCACTGGCCGCCGAGGTGTCCGACACCTTGTACCTGGTCATGCGCGTCTATTTCGAGAAGCCACGCACCACCGTCGGCTGGAAAGGCCTGATCAACGATCCGTACCTGGACGACTCTTTCAAGATCCAGGATGGCTTGCACATTGGCCGTCAATTGCTGCGCGACCTGGCCGAAAAAGGGCTGCCGACCGCAACCGAAGCGCTCGACCCGATCTCGCCTCAGTACCTGCAGGACCTGATCAGCTGGTCGGCCATCGGCGCGCGCACCACTGAATCCCAGACTCACCGGGAAATGGCCTCGGGTCTGTCCTCGGCAGTCGGCTTCAAGAATGGCACCGACGGCGGTTTGACTGTGGCCATCAACGCCCTGCAATCGGTGTCCAGCCCCCATCGCTTCCTTGGTATCAATCAGGAAGGCGGCGTGTCCATCGTCACCACCAAAGGCAACGCCTACGGTCACGTGGTATTGCGCGGCGGCAACGGCAAGCCCAACTACGATTCGGTCAGCGTCGCCCTGTGCGAACAGGCGCTGAACAAGGCGAAGATCAAACCGAACATCATGGTTGATTGCAGCCACGCCAACTCCAACAAGGACCCGGCGCTGCAGCCTTTGGTGATGGAGAACGTTGCCAACCAGATTCTCGAAGGCAACCAGTCAATCATCGGCCTGATGGTCGAGAGTCATCTGAACTGGGGCTGCCAGGCGATTCCCAAAGACCTCGCCGACCTGCAATACGGCGTGTCGATTACCGATGCCTGCATCGATTGGGATAGCACCGAAAAAACCCTGCGCAGCATGCACGCCAAGCTCAAGGACGTACTGCCCAAGCGCACACGCGACTGACCGGCCCGCAGAAACGACAACGCCGAGCACATGCTCGGCGTTTTACTGTGTGAAGCGCTTCGGTCAGATCTTGGCAGCCTGCCGCTGGTTGCGCTCCATGTAGCGCTCCACGTAGGAACACGACGGAATCACGGTGTAGCCGATCCGGTCGGCGTAGTCGAGGGCCACCTTGGTCAAGGCCGCCGCTATCCCCCGCCCGCGCAGTTCGTTGGGCACGAACGTACGGTAGATATCCAGGGTCTCTTTACCCAGGTCCATGTACGTCAGATAGGCACGGTAGCCGTCGATATTGACTTCGAACTGGTGACCGGTCTCGTCATGGTGGATGGACAACGCCTCGCTCATCACTACTCCTCGCGGGTCTTGGAATTGGACCCTTACCTTATCGACATTTTCCCGGCGAAGGAACCTCTACAGGCAGTATGACTACTATTGGCTTTCGCAATAGCGCCCTCTGCAATAGAGCGGACTGCGCCACCCTGTGCGGTTTGGACACCGCGAAGAGCATCGCTGTTCTCAAACAATTTGAGCACAGGCAAATAGTAGGCGCCCTGAGCAAGCGCGCTCAAGTGAATCAACTGTTAATTGCGCTGCCGCACATCTGACTGCGTGACCATGGAACCTGTTATCGCCGGCGAATGTCCATTGAGACGGAACGCCCGGATTCAAGTCACTTGAAGGTCGTCCAGACCTCCCTGAAATGGTGCGCCTGTCACGATAATCCACTCGGCTAAAGAGATTGCCGGCACTGCGAAATTGCGTGGACCGGGGGTCGCCTGACAGACGCTTTCGGTTGGAGGTTTTTGTCTACGAAGAAAAGGCGTGAGGAGTGGCACGGAACCCGTTCAAGCCCAAGAATTTTATGCACATCTTGCGCGCGGTCCGTTTACTTACTACAAACAATGAGTAAGATGTACGCCGGTCGTTTTCTCACTCTCGAGAGATGACTAATTTGATAGAAGTCCTTTAAGGGGAACACGATGAACAACGTTCTGAAATTCTCTGCTCTGGCCCTGGCCGCAGTTCTGGCTACCGGTTGCAGCAGCGCATCCAAAGAAACCGAAGCTCGTCTGACTGCAACTGAAGACGCAGCCGCTCGTTCGCAAGCCCGTGCCGATGAAGCCTATCGCAAGGCTGACGAAGCTATGGCTGCAGCTCAAAAAGCTCAGCAAACTGCTGACGAAGCCAACGAACGCGCTCTGCGTATGTTGGACAAGGCTAGCCGTAAGTAATAATCCCTCGGGATTATTAATAAGCCGACCCGTTACCGGGTCGGCTTTTTTTATTGCCCGGCATTTGCCGGTGGCGTCTCTTGACGAGGCATTTGGTGGCCAATAAAAAACCCGCCCCCTGCGCATTCGGCGCAGGACGGACGGGCATCAGCACCGCTCTGGTTTGCAGCGCGAGTGTTATTGCAGCGTCATCGGCGCGCCGCCCAGAACGGGCGCCGGCGTTGTCGGCACGGCGATCTCGACCGGCATGCCGTCTTCGGCAGCGACCACGTCCCGCACTTCATCCCAGTTGATCCGCAGGCTGTTGGCCAGGTCTTCACGCTTGAGCAGTGCATTGATCACGGCGGTGTGCTTGTCGACCACCGAAGGCTTGCCGCTTTCGTCCAGCGGCGTGTGCGCTTCCAGGTAGACCTTGCCGCCGCTGACGCCGAACTTGTAGGGCTCGCTCATGATGCGCACGGTGGTGCCCACCGGGACCATGTCCGCCATTTCCAGCACGTTGTTGTTGTACATGCGGAAGCAGCCGTGGCTGGTGCGCATGCCGATGCCGAACTTCTTGTTCGAACCGTGGATCAGGTAGCCCGGCAGGCCGAGGCCGAATTTGAACGGTCCCAGCGGATTGTCCGGCCCGGCCGGGACAACGTTGGGCAGGATGTCGCCGTCGGCGGCGTGCTCAGCCTTCACCGAGGCCGGCGGCGTCCAGGTCGGGTTAGGCGTTTTGGCGGTGACCTTGGTGGTGGAAACCGGCGAACCCCAGCCCTCGCGACCGATACCCAGCGGGAAGGTGTACACCACGTTCCGGCCTTTCGGGTAGTAGTACAAACGGTACTCGGCGAGGTTGATGACGATGCCTTCGCGCGGACCCGGCGGCAGGATGAAACGCGTTGGCAACACCACTTGTGTGCCTGCGCCCGGCAGCCAGGCATCGACGCCCGGGTTGGCGGCGATCATCTCCAGGTAGCCCAGGTCGTAACGGGTGGCCAGGTCGGCGAAGGTGTCTTCGTACTTGGCGGTAACGGTTTGCACCTGGCCGATGATGTCCTCACCGGGCGGCGGCAACGGAAACTCCAGGGCGGAGACGGGCCCAGCCGCGCACAGCGCAGCGAGCGACAGACAGCGGGCGAAAGCTGGAATGCGCGACAACATCCGGAGAATCCTTGGTAAACGGAAGGCTTGATTGTGCGCGATTGTACACGCACGCCTTCGCGTTCGGGGAGTGCTCGCACGCCCTTATACGCCGGCTTCCAGTTCCGGCCAGATCGGGTGCCAGCCGCGCCGTTGGGCGTCGATGATCGCCCGGCACAGGGGGCACAGCCGCTCGTCCTGATAAACCGTCTGCTGCACTTCCGACCAGCGCGGCTGGGCGGGCAACAAAGTGCCACACAAGGTGCGGTCGGCAGAACCTGCCAGTTCGAGCTGGCGAGCGACCAGATGCACGAGGATTTCCTGGCACGCGAACAGGTCGAGCTGTTCGTCAGGCTCGATCAATTGATAGGCATAAAGGGACCAGGCAGGACGGCGCGGCATTGGGGGCTCCAGAGCGGGGGCGCCACATTAGCCGAAAGCCCCCGTCCCGAAAAGGCCTGCAGGCCTTTAAATCAGCGGTTTTGGTCTGAGGGTCTGGAAACCGTACAGCTGCCGTCGCGGCATCGGCGGCTGCCATCCGGATGAGGTAACCACGCCAACTGGGGACGAAAGCGGCAGAACAGCCGATAACCGACGTTGAGCAAAGGCCGCAGGGGCCGCCATGACAGCGGTGCAGCCCATGCCCCAAGCCCGGCGGCGCGCCAGCTCCAGAGGGTAGCGTCCAGCCCGGTGACCCAGGTGCCGTCGTCGAATCGGGCATGCAACACAGACTGCATCTGCTCATGGGTGAATCCGAGAGCCTGTGCATCAAAGCCTTCTTCGCTCATGTCGACAAACCGCAGTCGAGGTGCCGTTGCGTCAGCCGTAGCGGGCGCTTCTGCGTGGGCACGCAAAAGCTTGATCTCCCGCGCGCAAAGCGGGCAGTCACCGTCGAAATAAAGCGTGAGTGGCCACTGCTCTTTCTTGTACATCGTCAGCGTCCTGTATAGGTTTCGCCCACCATAGGCGCAAACCGGGCCGCTGACAATGGACGGCCGGTGCAGACGTCACGCCGAACACGGGCCACGCCACAAGACCAGTGGCGGTCTCACGCCCGGCAGAGAAAGACGCCTATGGTCCAGGTCTGCCTCCAGACAGTCCCGTTTAATTAATTAAAATGTCCGACTCATCGACCGGTTTGTCGAAAAAGTGCCGTGGGACCATCACGGTAGGCCTGAACAATCCATTTATTACGCGGTTAACAGATTCGCCTTCGAGCAGCTCGCGACTCATGTCGTCCGGCATGCTGTTTCTGCAGGTTTGAATAATGGACAAGGCGAGCCCTATTTTCATATGCGGGCCATGAAATGTGGCTTCGCCAGGGGTAAAGGCGCGCGATTCAAGTTTATCGATAGCGTCCGCTGCCTCTTCTTCGTCCATATGCTCTTCAATGGCGTCAAAGCGTAAGCCCACAGAGGGCGGTATGGCGGTCAATGGGTCGACAAGATGCAGGGTCGCATGGCTGAGGATCTTGGGCTGATCAAACTTGAATCTCATCAATTTGTCGCCAAACCGGCTGCTGTCTTTCTGAGGTTGATCACCCGCCTCAAGTGAAAAAAACACGTGATCATCGTTGGCAAGCATGTCGATATCGTGGTCCGTCGTGTTTTCAGTGTTGAATGCTATTTGCCTTTCCTCCAGCTTTCTTCTGGAAAATAACGAAACCGTACCGTCCGGACGTTTTATGTCGGCATCAGATGGCGCTGCGTGGGTGATATAAAGCGGCTCATCAATCAGGCTTTTGATGAAGGCCTTTTCATAACCTTTGAGGTTTGCAGCATTGACCTCGCCTCTCAGGGTGCCGATGTTTTCAGCTGAAAGCTTCTTGAGCGTCAGGTCTTCCCCGGATTCCAGTTCCCAGTACCATTTCGGACCGTTTTTCAGCATTGATGCCTGGACGTTATCCGCGGTTTTCGACCTCAATCCTGAGATCAGTTTTTCTGCAAAGTGGCCGAGCTTGCTATCAAATCGAAGATCCAGAACTGTTTCTTTATCAGAGACTCGGGCTGCCACGAGTGATTTAAGGTACTTATTTTGATCCACGTCAACGGACACGGCTAAAACATCGGGTCCGGGCGTCTGGTTATCGTCCGTCTCGTGCTGCACCAAATAGGAAGCGATTCCGTCCTGACGTTGCGTGGTAGGCGTGTTTTCGTCTGGATTCAGCGCCGTACGCAAATAGGCTCTGGACTGAGCATCAAGACGGCTTCTGAGCGTTCCTATCAGAAAGGAATCTCCGCCTACTTTCACCTTTGAAGGCATCGCTACGGAACGGTTTCTGGAAGGCGCCAAGTCGGCTGGATAGGCTTGGTTCGACGACCGCGTTGAGGTTGGGGCATTGGAACTGTGCAGCTGCGCGCTTTCAGGAATGTGGAAAGCAGGTTGCTGACCTTGATAGGGGCGAATGGGATTCATGTGGGCCTCCTGGTGCCTGGAAGCATCTGGGTGGTCTAAAGCGGTCCCGCGGTTCCCGGCGTGATCATGACTTGCTCATCACATTGGGCGTCACCGTTGCTGATGAGAGCATTGGTTGTAACAACGGTGGGACAAAGCTGTAAAAAAACCGCATCACAAGCCGATGAGGCACCAGGAGGGAAGTCCATCCTGAACGCCTCAGCGATTGCATTTAAAGAAGTGGCTTAAGCACGGGCCAGACGTTATCCAGCAAGTACGGCTGAGCCGGCACATTGGGGTGGATGCCGTCTTGTTGCGTCATGTCGGGTCTGCCACCCACACCCTCCAGCATGAACGGCACCAGCGCGACATCGGTGGCTTCGGCGACTTTCGGGTAAACCGCCGCGAAGGCCGTGGTGTAGCGTTCACCGTAGTTGGGCGGGATTTTCATGCCCAGTAGCAACACCTTCGCCCCTGCCGCTTTGGACTGCTCAACCATGTCGGTAAGGTTTTGTTGCAATTGCGCCGGCGGTTGCCCGCGCAGGCCGTCATTACCCCCCAGTTCAAGGATCACCAGATCCGGTTTGTGCTCGGCAAGCAGCGACGGCAGCCGCGCCTGGCCCCCTGCACTGGTGTCGCCGCTGACCGACGCATTGACCACTTTTTCCTTGAAGCCTTCCTTCGCCAGACGCTGCTCCAGCAGACTGACCCAACCCAACCGGGTATCCAGGCCGAAAGCCGCGCTGATACTATCGCCAACGATCAGCACCGTGCCTGCCATCGCGCCTTGTGATACCAGCAGCAAACCCAGGCCTGCACTTAAAAACCACGCACGCATCGGATTCTCCATGAGCGAAAGTATTCTCAGTGCTCGGAACCTCAGCAAAGTGGTCCCAAGCACCGAAGGTGACTTGACCATCCTGCACGAACTCTCCCTGGAACTAAACAAGGGCGACACGCTGGCCATCGTCGGCGCGTCGGGCTCCGGCAAATCCACCCTCCTCGGTCTGCTGGCCGGCCTCGACCTGCCCAGCGCCGGTTCCGTCGTCCTGTCGGGGCGTAACCTCAGCGAGCTGGACGAAGATCAACGCGCCCGGGTGCGCGCCGAGCACGTGGGCTTTGTGTTTCAGTCCTTCCAGTTGCTCGACAGCCTGAACGCGCTGGAAAACGTCATGCTGCCGATGGAGCTGGAAGGCCGCAAAGACGCCCGCGATCAGGCCCGGCATCTGCTGGAGCGCGTCGGCCTGGGTCAGCGCCTGACCCACACGCCACGGCAGCTGTCGGGCGGCGAGCAGCAACGGGTCGCCATCGCCCGCGCGTTTGCCGCCGACCCGGACGTGCTGTTCGCCGATGAGCCCACCGGCAATCTGGACAGCCACACCGGCGAGCGCATCAGTGATCTGTTGTTCGAACTGAACCAGGAACGCAACACCACCCTGGTGCTGGTCACCCACGATGAGCGTCTGGCCCACCGTTGCCGGCGCCTGATCCGTCTCGAGGGTGGCCGACTGGTCGCCCCAATGGAGCCTTGATGGCACGCCTGCCTTTTTCACGCCTGCTCAGCCTCGCGGCGCGCCAGCTCATGCGCGATGCCCGCGCCGGCGAGCTGCGCGTGCTGTTCTTCGCACTGGTGGTGGCGGTTGCCGCCAGCACCGCCATCGGCTATTTCGGCGCACGCCTCAACAGCGCCATGCTGCTGAGAGCGACGGAGTTTCTCGGTGCCGACCTGATCCTCGGCGGCTCCGCGCCGGCAACCCCTGCGCAGATCGACGCCGGCAAGGCGCTGAAGCTGGATCACTCGCAGATCGTGATTTTCTCCAGCGTGGTGGCCACCGACAACGGCATCCAGCTGGCCAGCGTCAAGGCCGTAGATGAGGCGTACCCGTTGCGCGGTGAGCTGAAAAGCGCCCCTGCCCCCTACGAAACCGAAACCGTTGGCGGTGAGCCGCAACCCGGTGAAGCCTGGGCGGAAGCGCGGATCCTGGTGGCGCTCAACTTGAAAGTCGGCGACAGCATCGACGTCGGCTCCAAGACCTTGAAGCTGACCCGCGTGCTGACCTACGAGCCCGACCGCGCCGGCAACTTCTACAGCCTGACGCCTCGGGTGATGATCAACATCGCGGACCTTGAAGCCACCAAGGTCGTGCAGCCCGGCAGCCGCGTCAGTTATCGGGATCTGTGGCGCGGCACGCCGCAAGACCTCGCCGCCTACCGCAAGGCCGTTGAACCCGGGCTGGCGCCAAACCAGAAAATCGACGACGCCCGGGATGGCAATCAACAGATCGGCGGCGCCCTGGGCAAGGCCGAGCGTTATCTGAACATGGCCAGTCTGGTCGCGGTGCTGCTGGCCGGCGTGGCGGTGGCCTTGTCGGCGGCGCGTTTCGCGGCTCGCCGGTTCGATGCCAGTGCGCTGTTGCGTTGCCTGGGCCTGTCGCGCAATGAAGCGCTGGCGCTGTTCGGTCTGCAGCTCGCCATGCTGGGCGTTGCGGCCAGCACAGCGGGCGCCCTGCTCGGCTGGTTTGCCCAACTGGGCCTGTTTCATTTGCTGGAAAGCCTGCTGCCCGCCGCCGTGCCGCCGGGTGGCTGGCTGCCGGCAGTCGCCGGTATCGGCACAGGGCTCGTTGCCCTGGCCGGCTTTGCACTGCCGCCGCTGGCAGCGCTGGGTCGCGTGCCGCCGCTAAGGGTGTTGCGTCGGGACATGCTGCCGATCCCGGCCAGCACCTGGCTGGTCTATGGCGCAGCGCTGTTCGCGCTGGGCCTGATCATGTGGCGTTTAAGTCTCGACCTGGTGCTGACCTTCGCCCTGCTCGGCGGCGGTCTTATTGCGGCGCTGATACTCGGCGGCGTGTTGCTGCTGGCCCTGAAAAGCCTGCGCCGCTTGCTCGCCGGGGCCTCGCTGCCGTGGCGTCTGGGCCTGGGTCAGCTGCTGCGCCATCCCATGGCCGCCGCCGGCCAGTCGCTGGCGTTCGGTCTGATTCTGCTGTCCATGGGGCTGATTGCGCTGCTGCGTGGCGAGTTGCTCGACACTTGGCAGAACCAGCTGCCCAAGGATGCGCCGAATTACTTCGCGCTGAATATCCTGCCCAACGACAAAGACAACTTCGCTGAACGCATGGGCCGCCTGTCGACCCACAGCGCGCCGCTGTACCCGATGATTCCGGGGCGTCTGATGACCATTAATGGCGAGCCGGTGAGCAAGTTCGTCACCAAGGACTCCCGTGGCGAAAACGCCACCCAGCGCGACCTCAACCTGACGTGGGCGGCAACGCTGCCGGAAGGCAACAGCATCACCGGCGGGCAATGGTGGGCAAGCGATCAGCCGCCTGCGGAGGGCGTGGTTCCCGGCGTCTCGGTGGAAACCAAACTGGCCAACAGCCTGAACATGAAGCTGGGCGACACACTCGGTTTCGTCATTGGCGGGCTCACCCGCGAGGTCAAGGTCACCAGCCTGCGCGACATCAACTGGGACACCTTTCAGCCTAATTTCTTCATGATCTTCCAGCCCGGCACCCTCAAGGATGTGCCGGCCACGTACCTGACCAGTTTCTACCTGGCGCCGGGCAATGATCAGCAGATCGTCGAGTTGTCCCGGGCCTTCCCGGCCGTGACGATCCTGCAGGTGGAAGCGTTGCTGGAGCAACTGCGCAGCATTCTCGATCAGGTGACGATGGCGGTGCAGTACGTGTTGCTGTTCGTGCTGGCGGCGGGGATGGCGGTGTTGTTCTCCGGCTTGCAGGCGACCCTCGATGAGCGGATTCGACAGGGCGCGCTGCTGCGGGCGCTGGGTGCCAGCCGGGCGTTGTTGATCAAGGCCCGGCGCATCGAGTTCGGTCTGCTCGGGGCGGTGAGTGGTGTGCTGGCGGCGGTTGGCTGTGAACTGGTGAGCTTTGCCCTGTACCGTTACGCCTTCAACCTGCAGTGGCACCCCCACGCCTGGCTGCTGGTGCTGCCACTGATCGGCGCTCTGCTGGTCGGCGGCGCGGGCGTGTTCGGCACGCGGCGCGCGCTGAACGCCAGTCCGCTGCAAGTGCTGCGCGAGGGTTAGCGGTGGGGTTTGACGGTGGGCGGCAATGCGCCGCCCACCGTCTACCCAGATAGCCAGACCGGCAATCGCAAAGCCGCTGCTAGTTCAAGTACTCGATTTTAGTGATCCACCACTGCTTGCTGCCAGACGGAACCGGTACCGAGACTTCGTCGTCGACTTGTTTCTTCAGCAGCGCCCGGGCCATCGGCGAATCGATGGAGATGTAGTCCATGCGACCGTAGATCTCGTCATATCCGACGATGCGGAACCGCTTGCTCTCACCCTCTTCGTCCTCGACTTCGACCCACGCGCCGAAGAACACCCGGCCTTCCTGCTCCGGCGAATAGGCGACCACGCGCATGTCTTCGAGACGCTTGCGCAGATAGCGCACGCGCCGGTCGATCTCGCGCAGCAGCTTCTTGTTGTACTGATAATCGGCGTTCTCGCTGCGATCCCCCAGGGAAGCGGCCCACGCCACTTTTTGCGTGATGTCGGGCCGGTGCTCGCGCCAGAGGTAGTCGAGTTCCTTCTTCAGGGCGGCATGGCCCTCGACGGTGATGATTTTGGTACTGATTTCACTCATTCACGCTGTCTCTGCCCCGGTTTGGGTTCGTTTGTTCTGTTGGGGGAAGCCTACAGGGTTGGGATGGCCGAGGGTCAAATCAAGCCAGCGCTCATTTGACCAGGCGCTTTTCTTTGGAAGGCCGATAACCGAAGTACGCGCTGTAGCATTTGCTGAAATGACTCGGCGAGACGAACCCGCAGGCCACCAGCACCTCCACCTGGGACAGCTCGGTGTGCTGCAGCAGTCGCCGCGCCTCGGTGATGCGCAATTCCAGGTAATAGCGCTGCGGGGTCGTGCCGAGTTGTTCCTGGAACAGCCGCTCGATCTGCCGCCGCGAGCGCCCGGCGTACTCCGCCAGTTGCTCAAGCTCAAGGGGCTCCTCCAGGTTGGCGTCCATCAACTTGACCACTTCCTTGAGTGGCGCGCTGACCGTCATGTGCCGGCTCGGCTTGATCCGCCGATAGCGCGATTCCTCGAAAGACAGAATGTCTTCGATGCCTTCGATCAGGGCCTTGTCGTGCAGCGTCTTGATCCATTCCAGTGCCATGTGGAAGGCACCGGCGGGGCTTGCGGCAGTAAGGCGATCGCGGTCGATGACGAAGGCTTCACTGGTCACCTCGCTGACTTTGCAGATCTCCGCCAGGGCGGCGCGGTGTTCGGGGTGAATTGCACACCGGTAGCCGTCGAGCAGACCGGCTGCGCCGAGGAACCAGGCGCCATTCCACAGTCCCGCAAGGGTAATACCCTGCTCGGCAGCAGTGCTCAGCAAGTGGGTCAGTTGTTCATCGGCTTTGAGCCCGGTGCGAAAACCGCCACAGACGACCAGCAGGTCCAGGCTCTTCAGCGCGGACAGGTCGAGCCGCGCATCGGGCCGGATCACAAGACCCAGATCACTGATTACTTCGCCCTCGTGCAAGCCGAATGTGCGCGACGTAAACAGCTCGGGGCGAAGCAGGTTGGCGGTGACGAATGTGTCCAGGGCCTGGGTGAAGGCCGGCAACGAAAAATGCTCAAGCAGCACGAAGCCGGTTCGGGTCTGGGCCGACGGCGTTCGCCTGTTCTCATCCACGTAGCGAAGGTTCTTGACCTTCATGCCTCCGCTGAATTCTCGCCGCTCGATCACTGCCGCCTCGCTTTTCGTCATGCCTGGGTTGCCGATGGTTGCAGCCGTTCGCTGCCAAAAAATACCTTGATCAACGGCGGCAGGACCGGGTCCGCGCCATTCTAGCGGAACGGCGCCGGCGTTAAAGTTTTGTCGGGGTGGCCGATACACAACAGCCAGCGAAAGAAAGCCTCCAGGCGCTTCGACTCGCGACGACACCGCAACCCCCACACATCAGGCTGCTTATGGCGCTCGACCCGATCACCCTGCTGACGATGACCATCGCCCTCGCGGCGGCCGCCGCGCTGTACCTGGCCGTGGAGTGGCGGACGGTGCGCGAGCCTTCGCTGCTGTTCTGGAGCGCGGGGTTTGCCACTATTTCGGTGGGCTCGACCCTGGCATTACTGCGCAGCAGCGGCATTCTGGTAATTGGCATCTGGTTCGCCAACGGCTTGCTGGTCACCGCCCACTGGCTGTTTCTGCTGGGCGTTGCGCGGTTTACCGAGACCCGGTTGTCGCGGGCCTGGTATTTGATCTTCGTCCTGTGGATGGGGCTGTTGCTGCTGCCAGACCAGCCGTGGTGGTCGAAAGTGATGCTGGCATCCAACTCGCTGTTGATCTCTCTGCTGATGGTCAAGGCCAGTGGGTTGCTGCGCCCCCACGGCAAGTCCCTGAGCGTCGGCGCGGTGCAGTTGCGCTATGTGCTGCTGGCCCACGGCGTGTTCTATTTTTCCAAGGCAGTCACTGCGGTGGTACCTGGCACGCTGATCGATCTGGCGGCCTTTCGTGGCGAGATCATCCAGATTTCGCTGGTTGAAGGCACGATCGCAGTGATGCTGATCGCACTGTCCATGACGGGCTCAGAGCGTCATCGTCGGGAAAAACGCATGGCCCGGCTGGCGGCGCGGGATCCCCTGACGGCGCTGTACAACCGCCGCGCGCTGGAAATGCGCGGGCAGCGTGTGCTGGAAAAAGTCTCACAGGTGCGTCCGGGAGCGCTGCTGCTGATGGACGTCGATAATTTCAAACTGGTCAACGACCTCTACGGCCACAGCGCCGGCGACCGGCTGCTGGTCGCGCTCAGCGAAATCATACGTGCGGCCTTGCCCAACGGCTCGCTGGCCGCGCGCCTGGGCGGGGATGAATTTGTGGTGCTGCTCAGTGACACCTCCAGCGAGCATTTGCTGGCCGTGGGGAGCACGCTGCGCGAGGCCTTTCACGCGACCGCCTCGGCAACCTTTCCCACCCCCCAGCCCGTCACGTTGAGCATCGGTGCCAGCCTGTTCAGCCAACCGCCGTCCAGCCTGGGAGAGTTGATCGAGCGCAGCGATGCCGCCTTGTATGAGTCCAAACGGGGTGGACGCAATCGCATTCAGCTGGTAGATCAGAGCGTCAACGCCAGCGATCCGCTGCAAATACTGTGAAGGCTGAAAGAAGGATCACCCGCCATGCCCATGAGCAGCGGTCAACTGATCTACCGCGCCCCGGAACCCGATGATCTCGACCGCCTGTTCGCCATCTACAGCGACCCGCGGACCCAGCTGTTCAATCCTTCCGGGCCAATGACCGACGAAGCCCAGGCGGCTGGGATGCTAGAAGGCTGGATCGAGCACTGGGAGACCCATGGTTACGGCTGGTGGGCGATTGCGCGCAAGGATGCGCCCGAACACATCATCGGCTTTGGCGGCATTGGGCTTCACGACTTTATGGGCGAGCAGCGGATCAATCTGGGCTATCGGTTTGCGGTTGAGGCGTGGGGAAAGGGGTTTGCCACGGAAATGGGCAGAGCGGCACAGGCGTTCGGGTTCTCGAGCTTGAACCTGGGGGATGTCTACGGCTATGTGCGGCCGACCCACGCAGCATCTATCCGCGTGCTGGAAAAAATCGGCATGAAACGTTGCGGCGAACTTGATGACGTACCGGGTCAGGCGCCAAGCCTGATGTTCAAGGCCGTGGCTGCAGGGTGAAGGCGGCGCTGTTCAGTCAGATATCTGCTCAGTGAGAGAGCTGCATTCCGCAACTGGCGTCCAGTTCATCCCACGGATGCGCCGCTTCACGGGCATAGCCGCAGGTGGGCAAATGCACAAAGGTCGCTTCCCTTTCCGATTCGCTCTGCCTGGCTTTACAGGTCCTGCACAACACTGTGTGGTCGTTTAGCCGCCAGTGGCTGTTCCACCGGACAAGATCGTCGGTCACCATCATTATTTCCCCTCACCCTCACGTACGTAACCAGTTGATTCCACGTGGCGCAGGAGGTTTCCTTCGAGGAGTGGCTACCTGATCGGCGGTCGTCGTTTCAGGAAGTTCCGCTCATTCATGTTCTGCGCCTCGAGGTAAAACTCGAGGCCAAAACCTGCGCCATGGGCCGTTTGGGGATCGATCCGGGTTTACGCAACCTTTACCAACCCTAGACGTGGGTTTACACGGATCCGGTGTTTCATACGTCCATGGCGAACCCACTCTTTCGCCAAAGGAGACACCATGATTTCCAAGATGACCCAAGCCCTGATCCTGTCCGGTCTGCTCGCCAGCGCCGGTGCGGCGTCCGCCAGCGAACGCAACGTGATTGTGCCTGTCATCGCCGGAGCCGCCGTGGGTGCCGTACTGGCCGCGGTAATCAGTCAGTCGAACAACGACCGTCACGATCGCTATCAGGATTACCGCCCGCAACCGCGCTATGCGCCGCGCTATCAGCCGCAGTACCAGCAGGTTGTCTATGTGCCGGTGCGTGAGCGGGTCGAATATCGTCGCTTCGCACCACCGCCGCCCCACGGCTACTACGACGGCGGCTACCGCAGAGGTTTTGACCACGGCCGTGGCAATGACCGCTGGTAAGCACTAAGCATTGCGTGCAGTCAGTGGGACTGGCTGTGAACCTCAATGTGGGAGCGGCTTTAGCCATGAAGGCGTCGGGTGTCACACCGCAAATCCAGCGGTGTCCATGCGGGCCTCTTCCCGGCTGAAGCCCGTCCCACTAATACATCGCGCACATTGAGTGGGACTGGCTGCGAACCTTAATGTGGGACCGGCTTTAGCCGGGAAGGCGTCGGGTGTTACACCGCAAATCCAGCGGTGTTCATGCGGGCCCCTTCCCGGCTGAAGCCGGTCCCACTAATCCATCGCGCACATTGAGGGGGACTGGCTGCGAATTTTAATGTGGGACCGGCTTTAGCCGGGAAGGCGGCCGCTGTCACACCGCAAACTCAGCGGTGTTCATGCGGGCCTCTTCCCGATTGAAGCCGGTCACACTAATGCATCGCATGCATTCAACCCACCCGCTTTCTCTGACAAAACTGCTAACGTGTCCGCCCATCACTCGCCCATCGACGCAGGGACGGACATGTTCGAATTCATTTATCTGGCACTTCTCATCGGCATGGGCGGCACGGCGCTGCTGGATCTCTGGGCGTTGTTGCTCAAGGCGGTGCTGGGTTTGCCGACCCCGCCCTGGCACCTTGTCGGCCGCTGGTTTGCCGGGATGCCCAACGGGCAGTTCGTGCACCGTAACGGCATCGGCGATTCCCGTCCCGTTTCCAATGAACTGGCGATTGGCTGGTTCATGCATTACACCGTCGGCGTGCTGTTCGCCGCTGCGCTGCTTTTCATCTGGGGCGTGCAGTGGGCCCATGCGCCGACCTTTCTTCCTGCGCTGATCGTCGGGCTGGTCACCGTCGGCGCCGGCTGGTTTATCCTGCAGCCCGGCATGGGTGTCGGGGTCGCCTGCAACAAGGCACCGAAGCCGAATGTCGCGCGGTTGCAGAACGTCGTCGGGCACGTGGTGTTTGCCATCGGCATGTATGGCGCGGCGCTGCTGGTGGGGTGATTAAGGCGCGGTGTGGGGTCGCACCCGGCCAATCGCGGTGAACCTATCTGCGCCGCTGCCGTTCTGAAACCTGAGGGCTGCATGGTTATGAAGCCCGTTCCACTCGATCAATCAGGAGACCCCCATGACTCAAACGGCCTTGGTCGTCGGCGCCAGCGGCATCGTCGGCAGCGCAACCACCCAACTGTTACTCGATAACGGTTGGCAGGTGGCCGCCCTTTCCCGCAGTCCCTCGCAAACGCCGGGCGTGATCCCCGTGGCAGCGGACCTGCAAGATCCGGCATCGGTCAAGCAGGCCCTTGCGGACCTCAAGCCAACCCACGTCTTCCTCACTACCTGGTCGCGTCAAGCGACGGAAGCTGAAAACATCCGCGTCAACGCCGACATGGTGCGCAACGTGCTGGACGCCCTGAGCCCGGCAAAGAGCGTCAAACATGTCGCGCTGGTGACCGGACTAAAGCATTACCTCGGCCCGTTCGAAGCCTACGGCAAAGGCACCCTGCCGCAGACACCGTTCCGCGAGTCCCAGGGTCGGCTCGACATCGAAAACTTCTACTACGCCCAGGAAGATGAGGTCTTTGCCGCCGCCAAACGCGACGGCTTCACCTGGAGCGTGCACCGTCCGCACACCGTGACCGGCGTCGCGGTGGGCAATGCGATGAACATGGCGACCACCCTCGCGGTGTATGCGTCGATCTGCAAAGCGACCGGCCGCCCGTTCGTGTTCCCCGGCTCCCGCATGCAGTGGGACAGCCTCACCGACATGACCGACGCGCGCCAACTGGCCAAACAGCAACTGTGGGCGGCCACGACGCCAGCCGCGGCGGACCAGGCCTTCAACATCACCAACGGCGACGTGTTTCGCTGGCAGTGGATGTGGGGCCAGATCGCCGAGTACTTCGGTGTGGACGCTGCCCCGTTCCCGGAGCAGGTTTTTCCGCTGGAGCAGCAGATGGCCAACGATCAGTCGGCGTGGGACGAACTGGTTCGCGCACACGGTCTGAAAGAAGCGGACATCACTCGCCTGATCTCGCCGTGGCACACCGACGCCGACTTGGGCCGCCCGATTGAGGTGGTCACGGACATGTCGAAAAGCCGAGCCCTGGGCTTCAACGCCTTTCAGGCCAGCGACCAGGCGTTCTTTGATGTGTTCGACACGTTGCGGGCACAGCGCCTGATTCCATAACGGCGCGGATCACGCACACAAAAAAACGCAGCGATGATCATGGTCATCGCTGCGTTTTCGCATCCGGAGGCCTTGGGACTTGAGGAAACGAGGCTCAAGCCTTTTCCAGCGCGTCCTCTTTGTGCATCGCCAAGTGCCCGGTCTTGTCGCTCTTGACCTCGTACTGCGGCGCCTCGGGCGAGGCATGGCGATGACGGCCCATGAACTCCACCTCCCTGGTATGCACCTTGGTCACCTTGCCGACAATGTGCCCGGCCTCGGAATTCCAGCGCACGTGGTCGCCCACCTTAAATGCATGAGCCATCGATTTCCCCCCCAAAAAAAATTAAAGAACTCAGGGCTGCCAGAGGGTCTGGCTGCCCTCAAGCTTGCGATCCAGAAAACTCGCCGCACTGATCAGCGCCAGATGGCTGAGCGCTTGCGGCGTGTTGCCCAGATGGTGGCCGTGTTCGTCGAACTCCTCGGCATACAGGCCGAGCGGGTTTGCGTAACGCAGCAACTGTTCGAACTCCAGATGCGCCTGCTCCACCCGGCCGGCACGGGCCAGGCACTCGACGTACCAGAACGAGCAAGCGACAAACGCGCCTTCCTCGCCCTCAAGGCCATCGTGGTGGTCATCGTCATTGCGATAGCGGAACACCATGCCGTCGCGCACCAGCGTGCGTTCGATGGCGTCCAGGGTCTTGAGCCACTTGGGATCGCTGGCGCCGACGAACCGCACCAGCGGCATCAACAGCATCGACGCGTCCAGGTTTTTGCTGCCCTTGTACTGGACGAAATGGCCCAGGTCGGCATCCCAGAAGTTGTCCCAGATGTCGTCGTGGATGGCCTGACGCGCCTTGTCCCAGCGCTCGAAAGGCGCCGGCAGCGAACGCTTCAATGACAGGCGCAGCGCCCGGTCCAGGGCGACCCAGCACATCAGCCGCGAATGCAGGAAATGCTGATCGGCGCCGCGCATTTCCCAGATCCCGACGTCCTTGCTGCTCCAGGTGTCGCACAGCTCGTTGACCAACCGGGTGACGTGCTTCCAGCCCTCGTGGGAGATGGCCTCACCGTATTTGTTGGCCAGGTACACCGCGTCGAGCAGCTCGCCGTAGATGTCCAGCTGCGTTTGCTTGTAGGCCTCGTTGCCGATGCGCACAGGCGACGCGCCGCCGTAGCCGCTGAGGTGATCCAGCTCTTCTTCAGGCAATTCTTCGCGGCCGTTCAGCGCATAGAGAATACCGAGCTTGTTGGCGTCTTCGCAGCAGTCGCCCATGCGTTCACGCACCCAGTGCATGAAGGCATTGGCTTCCTCGGTATAACCCAGGCGCATGAAGGCGTAGACGGTGAAGGACGCATCGCGGATCCAGGTGTAACGGTAGTCCCAATTGCGCTCGCCGCCCTGTTCTTCCGGCAGACCGAAGGTCGCCGCCGCGACGATACCGCCATGCTTGCGCGAGGTCAGCAGCTTGAGGGCCAGGGCCGAGCGATTGACCACTTCACGCCAGCGCCCGCGGTAGTTGGAATGCCGGCTCCAGTGCTGCCAGTAGTTGACGGTGTTTTTCAGATCGCAGTCGCAGTTCGTGGCCTTCACCAGCGGATCGTCGGCACCGCCGAGCATGAATTCCACGACATCACCCTGCTTCATCTCGAATTCTGCCACCGCGGCCTGGCCTTCGAGCGTCAATTTCGTTGTTGCCGCCAGACGCATGGCAGGCTGGCCTTCGGCCTCAAAACGAATGTCCTCACCGTCCATCTGCGCGGTGGTGTCGGCGCGGCTGTAGTCGTGGCGCACCCGGCAGAGCATCCGAACGCCGGCCTGGCCGTGACGAACATGAATACGGCGGATCAGGCGCGGCAGGTTGTCGACTTCCGACGCAATGGGCATGACGTCGGTGACTTCAACCACCGCGTCTTTGGCGATCCAGCGCGTCATCAGCACGTTGGTCTCCGGCAGATACAGTTGCTGCCGGCGGGCGTCCGGGAGAATCGGCGCCAGCTGGAAAATCCCCGCGTCGGGGGTGTCCAGCAACGCGGTGAAGATGCTCGGGCTGTCGAAATCGGGCCAGCAGCAAAAGTCGATGCTGCCGGTGTCGGCCACCAGCGCGGCGCTGCGCATGTCGCCGATGATGCCGTGGTTTTCGATGGGGTTCTGCGGTTCCTGCTCATCGGGGTTCGGGGTGTGTTCAGCCATTGTTGCGGAACTCCGGGTAGAGGCTCATGCCGCCGTCGATGAACAGCGTCGTGCCGTGCACATAGTCCGACGCATCCGACGCCAGCCAGACGACGGCATTGGCGACATCCTCAGCCTCGCCCACCCGGCCGTAGGGGATCAGCTCCAGCAGTTTCTTCTCGGCATCGCCGCTGGTGGCTTTGGTGTTGATGGCGGTGCGAATGGCGCCGGGCGCAACGCTGTTGACGCGAATGCGCTGCTCGCCGACTTCCTGGGCAATGCTGCGCATGAGCAAATCGACGCCGCCCTTAGAGGCGGCGTAATTGACGTGGCCAGCCCAGGGGATGACCTGATGCACCGAGCTCATGTGGATGATCTTGCCCCGGGCGCGGGACACCTCGGGGCGGATGTCCTGTTTGGCGAACTGTCGCAGCGCGGCGCGCGCGCAGAGGAACTGACCCGTCAGGTTGACGTTGATCACGGTGTTCCAGTCCTCGAGGGTCATGTCAGCGATGGCCGCGTCTTTCTGCAGCCCGGAATTGGCGACGAGGATGTCCAGCCGGCCAAACGCCTTGAGGGTCTCGGCGAACAGCTTTTCCACGTCCTGCTCGTTGGACACGTCCGCGCCAATGGCGATGGCCTGGCCCCCGGCATCAATGATTTCTTGCGCAAGCTTCTGCGCCGGTTCGGGTTGCGAGTGGTAGTTGACCACCACCGCCGCGCCTGACGCCGCCAGCCCTTTCGCTGCGCCGGCACCCAGTCCGGAACTGGCGCCAGTAACGAGGGCGACCTGGCCTTTCAAGGAAATCTGCATGGAATGTGGAGCCTCATGGTGAGCGTTTTAATGCTGACTCATGGGGTTCTGCTGAAGTTCATCGGGATAAGTACGCCCATGGCGAAAAGGCCCCTGGTTGGCGTTGGCAGGGAGTCCTTGGCGGTCCGCTGGGGTGCACAGACTGGCCTCTTCCCGGCTGAAGCCGGTCCCACTAACAGCATGCGCATACCCGGTGGGACCGGCTTTAGCCGGGAAGGCGTCAGTGGTCATGCCGCAAAATGGAGGGTGCCCGGACTGGCCTCTTCCCGGCTGAAGCCGGTTCCACTAACAGCATGCGCATACCCGGTGGGACCGGCTTTAGCCGGGAAGGCGTCGGTGGTCATGCCGCAAAATCGAGGGCGCCCGGACTGGCCTCTTCCCGGCTGAAGCCGGTCCCACTAACAGCATGCGCATACCCAGCGGGCCCGGCTTCAGCCGGGAAGGCGTCGGTGGTCACTCCGCAAAATCGAGGGCGCCCGGACTGGCCTCTTCCCGGCTGAAGCCGGTCCCACTAACAGCATGCGCGTACCCAGCGGGCCCGGCTTTAGCCGGGAAGGCGTCGGTGGTCATGCCGCAAAATGGAGGGTGCCCGGACTGGCCTCTTCCCGGCTGAAGCCGGTCCCACTAACAGCATGCGCATACCCAGTGGGACGGGTTTAGCCGGGAAGGCGTCAGTGGTCATGCCGCAAAATGGCGGGTGTCCAGGATTGCCTATTCCCGGCTGAAGCCGGTCCCACTAAGCGCGCTTCAGTCCGGCAGGACTGGCTTTAGCCGGGAAGGCTGGACGCCGAACGACCGCGCTCAATAAACTGTTGCCCATCATGTCGCAGGCCTTCCACAGCAGGGTGACGAATGTCGGGTAACGGGGACGATGTATGAATCGCAATGAGCTGCGCAAGGCGGACATCAACCTGATGGTGGTGTTCGAGACCTTGATGCAAGAGCGTAACGTGACCCGCGCCGCCGAGAAGCTGTTCCTCGGCCAACCCACCATCAGTGCCGCCCTCAACCGCCTGCGTGCGCTGTTCAACGATCCCTTGTTCATTCGCGTCGGTCACCGCATGGAACCCACGGCGCGGGCCAGCGAGATCATCAGTCACCTGTCGCCGGCGCTGGACGCGATGTCCGTGGCCTTGAGCCTCACGCGGGAGTTCGATCCGGCCAGCAGCGACATGACGTTCCGCATCGGGCTGTCCGACGACGTCGAATACAGCCTGTTGCCGCCGATGCTGCGGGCGATCCGTGAAGAAGCGCCGGGCATCGTGCTGGTGATCAAGCAGGTCAATTTCTGGAATGTCTCGGAGCTGCTCATGTCCGGCGACATCACCGTCGGCGTCTGCCTGACCCGTGAACTGCCGGCCAACGCCAAGCGAAAAATGCTGCGCATCATGCAGCCGATGGTGGTGCGCGCCGACGCTTCGCCTGAGCCAATCACCCTGGACGAATACTGCACGCGGCCCCACGTTGTGGTGTCCCACGTGGCGAACATTTCAAGCTTTGCGGATGAGTGGCTGGCCGCGATCGGCCGCAAGCGCACCGCCGTACTGTCGGTGCCGCAATACAGCACGCTGCCGGCCTTGATGGAGGGAACGGATCTGCTGTGCAACTTGCCGGACCACCTGACCCGGGCCATGGCCCGAACCGGTCTGCGTGGCGAGCCGCTGCCGTTCGTGACGCCGAATCTTGAGCTGTCGATGGTCTGGCTCAGCGTCATGGACACCGACCCCGCCGAACGCTGGTTGCGCAAGCGGTTGGAGGCGTTCATGGGAGACTCAGGCGCTACCAGCTCCCCGCAGTAGCGCCTGCCCCCTTCCCGGCTAAAGCCAGTCCTACAAACCAGCGATCAAATGTAGGACCGGCTTTAGCCGGGAAGAGGCCGGTTTGAACACCCACAAATCTGCGCTGTAGCGGCCGACGCCTTCCCGGCTAAAGCCAGTCCTACGATGCGCGCGTGACTCAGTGGGACCGGCTTCAGCCGGGAAAGCGTCAGCGGTGACAGCACAAAATGATGGCGTTCACACCATTCTCTTCCCGGCTAAAGCCGGTCCCGCTAAAACGTTTTGCAGCGCCAGCAATACCCTCAATCAGCCAAAACGACCGGTGATGTAATCCTCGGTCTGGGTCTTGGACGGCTTGGTGAAGATGGTATCGGTGTCGCCGTGCTCGATCAGTTCGCCCATGAACATGAACGCGGTGTAGTCCGAGCAGCGCGCGGCCTGTTGCATGTTGTGGGTGACGATGATCACGGTGAACTGCTCTTTGAGCTCGGTGATCAGCTGTTCGATGCGACCGGTGGAGATCGGGTCGAGGGCCGAAGTCGGCTCATCCAGGAGCAGCACTTGCGGGCGCAACGCGATGGTGCGGGCGATGCACAGACGCTGTTGCTGACCACCGGACAGGCTCTGGGCGCTCTGCTTGAGCTTGTCTTTGACTTCATCCCACAACGCCGCGCCGCGCAGAGCCTGCTCGACGCGCTCTTCCATCTCGCGACGGGAGAGTTTTTCGTGGTGACGCACCGCGTAAGCGATGTTGTCGTAGATCGACATCGGGAACGGCACCGGCTTCTGGAACACCATGCCGACGTTGCTGCGCAGGCGGTTCATCGAGTAACCCGGGGCCAGAATGTTCTCCCCGTTGAGCATCACTTCGCCTTTGGCTTCCTGTTTCGGGTACATCGAGTAAATGCGGTTGAACACGCGCAGGAGCGTGGACTTGCCGCAGCCGGACGGGCCGATGATCGCGGTGATCCGCTTCTCGGGGATGATCATGTCGACCGACTTCAGCGAGCGCTGAGTGCCGTAGTAGAAATCGAGACCGCGTACCTGGATTTTGGTTTTTTCGTCGGCGAGGGAAAGGTTGTTCATCAGGACGCCCTATTGCGCAAAAGGAGAAGACGGGAACTGAGGCTCAGTACCAGTACAAACATGGTCATAATCAAAGCGCCGGCCCAGGCCAGGGAATGCCAGTCGTCGAACGGACTCATCGCGTACTGGAAAATCACCACAGGCACGCTTGCGATCGGTTTGAGCAGGTCACTGCTCCAGAACTGGTTGCCGAAGGCGGTGAACAGCAACGGCGCGGTTTCGCCGGTGATGCGCGCCAGCGCCAGCAGGATGCCCGTCACCACGCCGGCCTTGGCCGCACGCAGGACGATCTGCAGCGTCAGCTTCCATTGCGGCACACCGAGCGCCAATGCGGCTTCGCGCATGGTCGACGGTTGCAGCTGGAGCATTTCGTCGGTGGTCCGCACCACCACCGGGATCACCAGCAGTGCCAAGGCCAGGGCGCCGGCGATGGCGGAGAAACCCACTTGGTGGTTGGTCACGGCGCTGAGGGGCAGGATCACCGCGGTGTACACGAACAGGCCGAGCACGATCGACGGCGCCGACAGCAGAATGTCGTTAATGAAGCGCACCGCGTTGCCCAGCTTGGTATTACGGGCAAACTCTGCCAGCCAGATACCGGCCATCAAACCAATCGGCGTGCCGATCAGCAGGCCGATGCCGGACATCAGAATGCTGCCGTAAAAGGCGTTCGCCAGCCCGCCCGACGAGCCCGGTGGCGGGGTCATGTCAGTAAACAGGCGCAGGTTCAGCGCTGCGAACCCGTTGACGATCGTGGTCAGCAGAATCCACACCAGCCACAGCAGGCCGAAGGCCGTCGCGGCGCAACTCAGGACCATCGCGATCTTGTTCTTGATGGCGCGCGAGCGGTACAGGTTTTCGTTATCGGCCTTACTCATAGACCCTCCTTGCGCGACAGACGAGAGAGCATCAGACGGGCGATCGCCAGCACGATGAAGGTGACCACGAACAGCAGGAAGCCCAGGGCGATCAGCGCAGAACGGTGCAGGTCGGTGTAGGCCTCGCTGAACTCGTTGGCAATCACCGAAGCAATCGAGCTGCTCGGCATCATCAGCGATGCCGAGAACTGGTGGGCGTTGCCCAGCACGAAGGTCACCGCCATGGTTTCACCGAGGGCACGGCCCAGACCCAGGAACACACCGCCGACCACCGCAGAGCGGGTGTACGGCAGGACGATGTCCCAGACCACTTCCCAGGTCGTGCCGCCCAGTGCGTACGCCGATTCTTTAAGGGCAATGGGCACGCTGCGGAACACTTCGGTCATGACCGAGGTGATGAACGGGATAATCATGATCGCCAGCACGATGCCGGCGGTGAGCATGCCGATGCCCAGGGGCGGGCCCTGAAACACCGGGCCGATCAGCGGCAGCGCGCCGAGGTTGTCGTTGATCCACGGGGCCATGTACTGGGCCATGAACGGGCCGAACACGAACAGGCCCCACATGCCGTAGATGATCGAAGGAATACCCGCCAGCAGCTCCACAGCCGAAGCGATGGGCATGCGCAGCCAGGGCGGTGCGACTTCAGTCAGAAAAACCGCGATGCCGAAGCTCACCGGAACGGCGATCAGCAGTGCGAGAAAGGAGGTCACCAACGTGCCGTAGATCGGCACCAACGCGCCGAACTTGCCGTTGACCACGTCCCATTCGGTACTGGTAAGAAATTCGAAGCCAAACGTTTTGAATGCCAGGGCACCGCCCCAGAGTGTCGAGCCGGCGATACTCGCCAGCAACAGCAGCACCAACAGAGCCGCTCCCAGCATCGTGCGCCGAAACCAGGCGTCGTGTCGGTGATCGCGGGCCGCGCGTTTTTCGCTCTCGGATATTGCATCCGGAATCACAGCGGACATGTATTGGGTGTTATCAGTCATGGTAGGTCCACTCGCAAGGAAACCCTGCCATCGAGCGCTCGGTGGCAGGGGTAAGCCGGATTACGTCGAGTTACTTGGTGAACTCGGTTTTCCAGTAGTCTTCGATCTTGCTGACCAGCGATGCAGGCAGAGGTACGTATTCCAGTTTTTCAGCGGCGCTCTGACCTTTTTCCAGGGACCATTTGAAGAAGTCGAAAGCAGCAGCGCTTTTCTCGGCGTTCTTCGGTTGCTTGTACATGATGATCCAGGTGGTCGCGGTGATCGGCCATGCCGTCTTGCCCGGCGCGTTGGTCATGATCAGGTTGAAGTCTTTGGCGTTGGCCCAGTCGGCAGTGTCGGCCGCTGCGGCGAAGGCTTTGGCGTCAGGCTTGATGAACTCACCAGCCGAGTTTTGCAGTTGGGTGAAAGCAATATCGCTCTTGGTGGCGTAGGAGTATTCAACGTAACCGATCGAGCCCTTGATCTGTTTTACGTAAGCCGCCACACCTTCGTTACCCTTGCCGCCCACGCCCACTGGCCATTGAACAGCGGAGCCGGTGCCTGGACCGGATTTCCATGCGTCGCTGACTTTGGTCAGGTAGCTGGTGAAGTTGAAGGAAGTGCCCGAGCCGTCCGAACGGTGAACGACGGTGATGTTGGTCTCAGGCAGTTTCAGGCCTTCGTTCAGTTTGACGATCGCAGGGTCGTTCCACTTGGTGATTTTGCCCTGGAAAATGTCGGCCAGTACCTGCCCGCTCAATTTCACGTCGTTGGCCTTCACGCCTTCGAGGTTGACGACCGGTACGATGCCGCCGATCACGCTTGGGAACTGACCCAGACCGCCCGCCTTCAGGTCTTCAGCGGACATCGGAGCGTCGGACGCGCCGAAATCAACGGTGGCAGCCTTGATCTGGGCAATACCGCCGCCCGAGCCGATCGACTGGTAGTTGACGCGATTGTCAGCAGTTTTGCTGTAGTCCTGCGACCACTGCGAGATAACCGGGAATACGAAACTCGAACCAGCGCCAGTCACATCAACGGCGTGTGCCATACCCGACAGGCACATCGAAGCCATCAGAAGCGACAGGCGTTTTTTAGTCAGCAGAATCACGGCAATACCTCAACAAGAGAATTTTGTGTGTGTGGTCACAGTTGAAGACCCGAGGCAGATTTAAAACCGGAAACATTTCTGTTTGATGACAGTCTTGAGACCGCGCGGAAAAACGGAGGCTTCTGTCAGCCATTTCCTACAGCTTGTAAAACTGAAGTACCCGGTTTTGCTGGCTAAGGCTGAAGTTGTCTAGCGGAAGGGAATTTAATATCAATGCGCCACATATCAGCCTGTAGGCATGCATTTTGTGGCAATTACGCGCGGCGTCGGGCGCCGCAGGGCCGTCGCCAGGGGCAGGCAGAACTCACCGGCCGTGCCGCACGGCCGATTCAGCTCGGCAATGTGTATCGAGATTTTGCGGCCAGCCCCCACTCCCCTGGAAGGCCAGCCCTCACACCGCCTCGGCAAGCCGCCCGATGTCGGCCATCACTGCGTTGATCTGATCAGCGCTGGCTTTTGAGCCGGTGTAATAGGCCGTCACCAAAATCGGTGGCCTGTCGCCGGGCCAGATTACGGCGACATCGTTGCTGGCGTTGTTGGAACCCGAACCGGTCTTGTCCCCTACACGCCAGCCGCCGGGGACGCCGGCGCGCAGCTTCTTGTCGCCGGTCTGATTGTTCACCAGCCACGCCGTCAGCTGATCCCGCGAGGGCAGCGTCAGTTCGTCACCCAGCACCAGGGTGTTCAACGTGTGCAACATGGCGACGGGCGTGGTGGTGTCGCGCAGATCCTGCGGCCGGTTTTCATTCAGATCGGGCTCACGCCGGTCCAGGCGGGTTCGCGTGTCACCGATCGAGCGCAACCAGGCGGTCAACCCCTCGGGACCGCCCATGCTGTCGAGCAGCAGGTTGGCCGCGGTGTTATCGCTCAGCGTCATCGCCGCCTCGCACAGGGAACCGACGCTCAGCCCCTGCCCGCCCACATGCAGCTCGGTGGTCGGCGAATACGCCACCAGTTGCTCGGCGGAATAGACGATACGCCGCGACAGGTCTTCCTGCTGTCGATCAACCCGCGCCAGCACATGGGCGGCGGCCAGGCATTTGAAGGTGCTGCACAGGGCAAAGCGTTCATCGCCGCGATGGGTGATCAGGCGCTGGCTGGCCGTGTCCAGAATGGCGACACCCAGCCGGCCGCCGTGACGAGATTCGAGGTCGGCCAGTTGCTGCTGGATGGCTCGGTCGGAAAAGCGGTCGGGAGACGGCTCGGGACGCCGTTCGGCCGCCAGTGAGGAAAGACTGAACAACGCAGGCACGGCCAGCAACGACGCGCCAATGAGGGTTCTGCGGGTGATCAAGATGGACGTCCTTGTGAAGGGCAACGAGCGCCGCAGGGATCATGGCGCTTATCCCGATGGGATGAGCTGCCGCTGAGCCGCTGCGAAGGGTGAGCAAACCGGCGCCCATCATCCGACCAGACGCAGCCTCATTTCAACCGCTGTCGGCGCAAACGCCCTGTTTGCCCCACCTTTGCCATTATCGCGGTCGGTCAAATCCCGACACCGACCGCACCCACATGAACAGCCGCAGGGTCGCCGGGTTGTCGATGGGCTCGTGGTTCGCCGCCAGTTCGCCGGCCAGAGATGCCAGTGACTGCGGCAACAGCCAGGAAATCTCCTGCTCGGTGGCCTGATACGGCACCGGGGTTTCATCGTTCTCGAACGCTGGCCATGGGTTCATCGCCGTCTCTCCCGCACACACATGGATGGTTACAGATCGAGCACCAACGGCCCTGAAGCCGGGACTGCGCAGCAGATCAGCACGTGGTCCGATGCCGGCCTTTCAGCGGGCGGGACCGGGTAATGCACCTGGCCACTGATGAGCCGGGTCTTGCAGGTGCCACAGGATCCACCGCGACAGCTGAATTCCGGGTTCAGCCCGCGGCTCTCGGCCAGTTCCAGCAGACTGCCACCGGTAGGCTGCCAGCGCGCTTCCTTGGCGGAGCGTTCGAACACCACCCGCACCGCTTCGGTGGCGGCAGGCGGTTGCTCAACCGCGATCACTTGGGAATCGCCGCGGCGCTTGAGACTGGACGGGCCGAAGGTCTCGGCATGGATGCGCTCGTCGCGAATCTGCAAGGCGCGCAGGCCGTCGTAGATTTCCTGGGTCAACGCGGCCGGCCCGCACACATAGAAATCAAAATCGTTGAATGGCAGCAGTGCCTTGAGCAGATCAAGGTCGATGCGGCCGGTCAGGTGGAAATCCTCACCCACACGCGCCGACGTTTCCGGCTGGCTCAGCACGCGGATCGCGGTCAACTGATCGCCAGCCTTTGCAATGAGTGTGTCCACTTCTTCGCGAAACGCCAGGTCGGCCAGACGACGTGCACTCTGGATGAACCAGGTCGCCCGCCCTCCCCGCACCCGTTTGCCTTCGTAGATGACTTCTCGCAGCATCGACAGCATGGGCGTGACGCCGATGCCCGCACCCAGCAGCACCAACGGCCGGCGCTCTTGCGGGTCCACCACGAAACTGCCTTGG
>Ga0308164_10000755_pt1 | contig 45359 bp, 23 predicted proteins | sample PhyTR2_FD_201031 | JGI IMG/M metagenome (GOLD analysis project Ga0308164, IMG submission 201031) | Phyllosphere microbial communities from UC Gill Tract Community Farm, Albany, California, United States - DLSLT.R2 | ecosystem: Host-associated > Plants > Phyllosphere > Unclassified | place: USA...
GCAAAACCGCCACCTTCATGCCAAAACCTATCGTTGGCGACAACGGTTCGGGCATGCACGTGCACCAGTCGATCTGGAAAGACGGCGTCAACCTGTTCGCCGGCGACGGCTATGCCGGCCTGTCCGAAACCGCGCTGTTCTACATCGGCGGCATCATCAAGCACGCCAAGGCACTGAACGCGATCACCAACCCGGGCACCAACTCGTACAAACGCCTGGTACCAGGCTTCGAAGCGCCGGTCAAACTGGCGTACTCGGCTAAAAACCGTTCGGCTTCGATCCGCATCCCGCACGTGGCCAATCCAAAAGGCCGCCGTATCGAGACCCGTTTCCCGGATCCACTGGCCAACGTGTACCTGTGCTTTGCGGCGCTGCTGATGGCCGGCCTGGACGGTATCCAGAACAAGATCCACCCGGGCGAAGCAGCGTCGAAAGACCTGTACCACCTGCCGCCGGAAGAAGACGCACTGATCCCGACCGTGTGCGCTTCGCTGGAAGAAGCACTGGAAAACCTGGACAAGGACCGCGAGTTCCTGACCCGTGGCGGCGTGTTCTCCGACTCGATGATCGATGCCTACATCGAACTGAAAATGCAGGACGTTCAGCGCATGCGCATGACGACTCACCCTGCAGAGTTCGACATGTACTACTCGTTGTAATTTCGGCTGTAACAGGCCGCAGTATGGCGCCGGCCGGTCCGGCGCCTGCGGATAAAAAACGCGGGAGAAGGCGCAGGCTTTCCCCGCGTTTTTGTTTGGGTTGTTGTATAGTCGGTTGGATCGACCACCGCACGGAATGACGAATGATTTTGAGCTTGCAACGCTGCGCCCCAGCCATTCTGGTGGCACTGGCGAGCGGTACCGCCGCCGCCCAGGGCGTGATCTATAAATGTACGCCACCCGGTGGCAGCGTCGAGTACACCGACATCAAGCGCGGCGCCTATTGCAAGGCGATGGACTTGCCCGGCACGGTGATTGCCGCCCCGCCGCGACGGGCGGCACCGGCACGCGCGCAGGCGCCGGGCCAGCCCGCCTTGCCGGTCGCGGTGCCCGGCACGTTCCCGCGCGTCGATAATGCCGAGCAGCGCGCGCGCGATGCCGACCGTCGCGCCATTCTCGAAGACGAGCTGAAAAGCGAGCAGCAAAAACTGGCCGACCTGCGCGCCGAGTACCAGAACGGCGCGCCCGAGCGGCGCGGCGACGAGCGCAACTATGCCAAGTACCAGGAACGGACCGCCACGCTGCGCGACAGCGTGGCGCGCTCGGAAAAGAATATCGAAGCACTGAAACGCGAAATCGCCAATATTCGCTAACCTGCATTCCCCCACGAGTCCCCGATGAACCCTGTCAACGCCCTGAATCATCCCGCGCGCCCGGCCATGCTGGCCGGTCTCGAATTGCTGGCCTCGGCCGTCGTCATGCTCGACGCCGAAGGCCATATCGCCTACGCCAACGCGGCGGCCGAAAACCTGCTGGCCAGCTCGCTCAAGGCCTTGTGCCGCCAGAAGCTCAGCGCCCAGTTCATCAATCCTGATGAACTCGATCACATCTGCGCCCAGGCGCGCGAGCACAAGTTTTCCGACCTGCGCCAGGATCTCACGCTCGAGCGCGCCGGCCGCGATCCGCTGCACGTGCACAGCATCGTCTCGGCACTGGACACGCCCCCGGGCCACCTCCTGATCGAGCTGCGCGAACACCTGCAGCATTTAAAGCTCGACCGCGAGGAACGCATTCTCGACCAGAGCCAGGTAAACAAGGAGCTGATCCGCAACCTGGCGCACGAAATCAAGAATCCGCTGGGCGGCATCCGCGGCGCGGCGCAGTTGCTGGAAATGGAACTGCCGGCGCTGCACGCGGTTCAGCTGCGCGAATACACGCAGGTGATCATCAAGGAAGCGGACCGCCTGCAAACGCTGGTGGACCGCCTGCTGGCGCCGCACCGCCGGCCGCACATCGTCGGCGACGTGAACATCCACGAAGTGCTGGAACGGGTGCGCAGCCTGATGCTGGCCGAGTTCCCGTCCGGCCTCACCATTTTGCGCGATTACGATGCCTCGATTCCCGAGTTCCGGGGCGACAAGGAACAGCTGATCCAGACCGTGCTGAACATCGCCCACAACGCCGCCCAGGCATTGGCCGCGCAGATGGATGAGGGCGCAGCGCAGATCGTTTTCAAGACCCGGGTGGCGCGCCAGGTGACATTGGCCAAGGTACGGTATGGGCTGGCATTAGACTTGCATATCATCGACAATGGGCCGGGCATCGCACCCCAGATCCGTGACCGAATTTTCTACCCGCTGGTGTCGGGCAGGGAGGGCGGCAGCGGACTGGGACTGACTTTGGCGCAAACCTTCGTGCAACAGCACATGGGCGTGATCGAATGCGATAGCCGGCCTGGATACACGGATTTCCGCATCCTGCTGCCATTGCCATAAGCCGTGGCCGGCGGGAAGGCGATTTCCCCTCGATAGACGATCCACGCGGAATAGACATAACACATGAAGCCAATCTGGATAGTAGACGACGACGAATCGATCCGCTGGGTACTGGAAAAAGCGTTGGCCCGGGAAAACCTGGCCACCAAGAGTTTTGCCAACGCGCGCGATGCCATCGCTGCGCTGGAAGTCGAAACACCGCAAGTGCTGGTGTCCGACATCCGCATGCCGGGCGATTCCGGCCTCGACCTGCTGCAACTGGTGAAGTCCCGCTTTCCCGGGCTGCCGGTCATCATCATCACGGCGTTTTCCGATCTCGACTCGGCAGTGGCGGCATTCCAGGGCGGCGCCTTCGAATACCTGGCCAAGCCGTTCGACATCGACAAGGCGGTGGAACTGATACGCCGTGCGCTCGACGAAAGCCTGCGCGAAACCAGCGTCGAATCGGGACCGGCGGAAACCCCGGAAATTCTGGGCCAGGCGCCGGCCATGCAGGAAGTGTTCCGCGCCATCGGCCGCCTGTCGCAGTCGAATGTCACGGTGTTGATTACCGGCGAATCCGGTTCCGGCAAGGAACTGGTGGCGCGCGCGCTGCACAAGCACAGTCCGCGCGCGGCGCAGCCTTTCATTGCCCTGAACACGGCAGCGATCCCGAAGGACTTGCTGGAATCCGAACTGTTCGGCCACGAACGCGGCGCCTTTACCGGCGCCCAAACCACGCGCCGCGGCCGCTTCGAGCAGGCCGAGAACGGCACGCTGTTCCTCGATGAAATCGGCGACATGCCGTTCGACCTGCAGACGCGCTTGCTGCGGGTGCTGTCCGACGGCCATTTTTATCGCGTGGGCGGCCACCAGCCGCTAAAGGCCAATGTGCGGGTGATTACCGCCACCCACCAGAACCTCGAACAACGGGTACGCGAAGGCTTGTTCCGCGAAGACTTGTATCACCGCCTGAACGTGATCCGCCTGCGCCTGCCCAGTTTGAGGGAACGGCGCGAAGACATCCCCATCTTGGTGCGTCACTTCCTGGTGCAGAGCGCCAAGCAGCTGGGCGTGGAAGCGAAGCGCATGAGCGACGCTGCCCTGAACTTCCTGTGTAGCCTGGAATTGCCTGGTAACGTCAGGCAACTTGAGAACCTGTGCAACTGGATTACCGTGATGGCGCCGGGCCAGACCGTCGAGGTCAAGGACCTGCCGCTGGAGCTGACCCAGGAATCGGGCGGCAGCGTGGTGTATGGCGGCCAGGGCGGGCAAGCGGCGCCGGCGGAAGGCTATAACGCCTTGCAGCACCACGGCACGGTGACCGCGATCGCGGCCCCGGAAGCGCCGGCCGCGCCCGCGCCCGCCACGCCCGATGCATGGCTCAGTCTGCTGGAAATGCAGGCGGCGTCCATGCTCAGCGGCGGCCAGCAGGAAGTGATGGCGGTGCTGGGGCGGCAGTTCGAATCGGCGCTGATCCGCACCGCGCTCAAGCACACGCATGGCCGCAAGAACGATGCGGCGGTGCGCCTGGGCATCGGCCGCAACACCATCACCCGCAAGATTGCCGAACTGGGCATCGACGGCGCCAAGGACGACTGATACCTGCCGGCCAGTACTGTTGTTCCAGATTCAGGTAAGCTCTTGGCTGATGAAGCCAAGGGCTTATTTTTTATGGAATACGTATGCTGCTCAATTGTGTCGCCTATCAGGATGGGCAAAAGCTGGCCGATATCCCGGTCGAGGAAATCAGTGATTATTTAGAAAAGCCCGAGACCTTCGTCTGGGTGGCGCTGCACGAGGCCAAGCCCGACGAATTGACCGTGATGCAGCACGAATTCAGCCTGCACGAGCTGGCCGTGGAAGACGCCGCCCGCGGCCACCAGCGGCCCAAGATCGAAGAATACGGCGACTCGCTGTTCATCGTGATCAAGACCGTGGAATTTCGCGATGGCGAAATCGTGCTGGGCGAAGTCGATATCTTTGTCGGCCAAAACTACGTGCTGTCGTCGCGCGACGGCCAGAGCAGCAAGGGTTTTCTCGGCGTGCGCGCCCGCGCCGAAAAGGAGCCGCACATGCTGCGCCTGGGACCGGCGTTCGTGCTGTATGCGCTGATGGATGCGATTGTCGACCGCTATTTCCCGGTACTGGAAATGCTGGAAACGGAACTGGAAAAAATCGAGGAACTGATCTTCAGCCGCGGCCGCCAGCGCGACAATATCGAGCGGTTGTACGAACTGAAAAGCAAGGTGACGTCGGTGCGCCACGCGGTGGTGCCGCTGATGGAAGCGGTGGGGCGGCTGTACGGCGGCCGGGTGCCGTCGGTGTGCCTGGAAACCCAGGATTATTTCCGCGATGTCCACGATCACCTGCACCGCATCAGCGCGTCACTCGATACCATCCGCGACACGATTGCCACGGCCATCCAGGTCAACCTGTCGATGACGGCCATCGAAGAAAGTGAAGTCAACAAGCGCCTGGCAGCCTGGGCGGCGATCTTTGCCATCGTGACCGCGTTTGCCGGCGTGTGGGGCATGAATTTCAAGTTCATGCCCGAGCTGGAATGGAAGTACGGCTACCCGATGGCGTTGACGGTGATGATTTTCGTGTGCTGGATCCTGCACCGGCGCTTTAAGAAGGCCGGCTGGCTGTAGCACGCCGGCCGTCCCCGGCCTGGCCGGAAATCGACGAAAAAAAGCCCCGCAGTCTGGCGACCCGGGGCTTTTGGCTAACGATTTACATCATTAGAAGTTATACGTGCCACGCAGGTAGAACGTACGGCCCATCGGGTCGGCGTAACGTGGATCGTAGCCCGACTGGAAGGCGGCGTTCTGGTACGACAGCGGTGGATCGCGGTCGAACAGGTTGCGCACGCCGGCGGTCAGGGTCAGGCCCTTGATCGCCTGCCACGAACCGTAACCGTCGAAGGTCGTGTACGACGGCACGTGGTGGGCGCCGTAGGTCGAGGTGACCTGGTCGTCGTAACCGGTCTTGTAACGCGCGGTCAGGCCGGCGCCGAACTTGTCCTTGCTCCAGTTCAGGTTCATGGTGTTCTGCCAGCGGAAGATCACGCCGTCACCCGAGAACGTACCCACCTTGGTGTGCATCGAATCGCCGATGAAGTTCTGGTACTCGTACTTGTGTACCCAGGTGCTGTTCATCGCGAAGTTGAAGTTGCCGTAGTCGCGGGTACGGAGACGGTAGTTGGCCGCCAGGTCGATACCGTTGGTGTTCATGTCGCCCAGGTTCTGCTTGCGCAGGTCCAGGTAACCGCAGGTGACCGGGTTGGGGCACTGCGAACCGTCGGTGGCCAGGTCGCCCTGCGGATTGCGGTGGTAGTACCCGGCAAAGGTCGTCGGGTCGGCCAGGACGTCGAAGTCCTGCAATTCGCTGATCTGCTGCGTCAGGCGGATGTTCCAGTAGTCGGCGGACAGGGTCAGGTTCTTGATGCCTTCCCATACGATACCAACGGTGGCGGTTTTCGAACGCTCGGGATTGAGGTTCTGGTTACCGCCGTTCATTACCTGGAACTGCTGATTGCAGTTGGTCACCGGCGACTTGTTCGGCAGGTTGGTGCCGCCCGGGCAGTTGACCGGATCGTTGACCGGGCCGCTCGAGTTGGTGTAGCTGTTCTGGGCATTGATTTCATACAGCGACGGCGCACGGAAGCCCTTCGAGTACGAACCGCGCAGCAGCACTTCACGGGCAGGCTGGTAACGGAACGAGAACTTCGGATTGGTGGTGTGGCCGAAGTCGCTGTACTTGTCGTAGCGGAAGGCTGCGGTCACGTCCAGGTTTTTCAGCAGCGGCACGTTCAGCTCACCAAACAGGGCCGACACGGTACGCTTGCCCACGCTCACCGAGTTCGGATCGGTACCGGTGGACGCCACGACTTTTTCAGCAAACGCGGTGTTCGCTGCACTGTTGAATTCCTGGTGTTCGTATTGCGCACCCACGGCCAGGCCGGCCTGGTTGCCGGTCTTGAACCAGTCGCCCACTTCGCGGCTGGCCTTGAAGTCGGCGCCCTTGTTGATGCCCTTGGCGCGTTCCAGGGTGCCGCTCACGGCGGCGTTGGCGATCAGCGCCGCACCGGCTGCGTCCTGCGCGCCGAACGGGTTGATGACGCCATTGAGGACGCCGTCGGTGATCATGCTGCCATCGGTGTAACCGCCCACCAGGTTGCGATCGACCTTGTTTTCGTTGTAGGTCAGCGCGGTCTGGTAATCCCAGCCGGCTACTACGCCGTTCAGCGATACGACCAGGCGCTGCTGCTTGTTGACGTTCTGGTTGTGACGCGGGCCGCTGGCCATGTCGCGCCAGCGCGCATCCACGGAGTCGAGCGCATTGCCGTTCTCGTCAACCAGGGGAATGGACGCGGCGATGGTGCCGTTGCCCGGGAAGTAAGGATTGAGCGAGCCGTTCGGGCGGAAGCGGTTGACCGTCAGGCCGCCGTATGGCACCGGCGCGGTCTGGCTGGTGACCTTGCTTTCGGTCTTCAGCAGTTCAACACCGAGTTCGTGGTTTTCGCTCAGCTTGAAGGTACCCTTGACCAGGCCCGTGGTGCGTTCCGATTTCGGCACGTAGTCGACCAGCGGCGCGGTGGTCATCTGGCAGGCGCCGTTATTGCCCGGAACCAGCAGGTCGCCGTTGCATGCAGGGCCCAGCGGGTTGGCGCTGCTGGCGTCGGTGAAGTAATTGGCAGGGTAGGTCGAGCTCGACAGACCACCAGGGAAGCGGCGGTTGAAGTCGCGCTGGCTGGCGCTCAGTGCGTGCTGGTACTGGTGGTCCACCATGGCGAAGATGTTGTAGCCATCTTCATTCAGGTCGCCGAAACCGAAACCGATGTTGGCATTGTTGGCCGAGCCGCCGCCGTGCTGGGTGCTGTCTGCGCCCAGGGTGACGGTGCCGCCGCGGTAGTCTTTTTTGGTGATGAAGTTGATCACGCCACCGACGGCGTCGGAGCCGTACAGCGACGAGGCGCCGTCGCGCAGCACTTCCACGCGCTCGAGGGCGGCGAACGGGATCATGTTCAGGTCGGGCGCCGAGCTGTCGAGCGCATTGTTGGCCAGGCGGCGGCCGTTCAGCAGCACCAGGGTCTTGTTGGCGCCGATGCCGCGCAGGTCGGCAAATGCGGCGCCGCCCGAGCTGGTGCCCACGGTCTGGCTGGTACCCACGCTCGACTGCGAGACGCTCAGGTTGGCCATGACCTGTTCCACGGTGGTGATGCCTTCTTTCTTCAGGTCGTCCATCTTGACCACGGTGACCGGAACGGCGGTTTCAGCGTCGATGCGCTTGATTGCCGAGCCGGTAATTTCCACGCGCTGGATCGGCGCGTTGGCTTCTTGAGCCAGTGCTGGTTGTGCCAGTACGAACGCGGCGCCACCGGCAAACAACACGCGCAGCGAACGCGACATTACGGTTTCCATCATCATTGTTACAACTCCCAGGATCGATGCTCTGTTATCAAAGTTCTTAGCCTGAATAGTTTATAGATAAATTATTCAGGACCGGTATCAGACCACCCAGCGCCGCGAGGGTCAATGTACGTCCTACAACAACTTTAAAAAAACAACGTTTTCGGCGTTATTTACAAAAAAAACCGACTTATTTACACTAAAATACAAAAATAGTGATTAATTATGGCTGAATCGTGCTATGCGTGATGGGCGTGGCGGTCGGCGCCGCGCATTACCAGGGGATCCGATGAATGACCTTGCCCGGCCCGAGGCCAGCTTGTTTGGTGCTACCGGCAGCCGCGTTCTAGCCGAGGCCGCCTTGCGGTCCATCACCGCCTCCACCGCCCGCGCCCGCGGCGACGACTTTCTGCGCCTGATGGTGCGCGACCTGGCGCGCGCGCTCGATGTCCATTACGTGATTGCCGGCCGGGTGGTGGTGCTGGGCGACGGCGCCGAAGGCATCCGCACGCTGGCCGTGTGGGGCGGCGCCGCCTACCTGCCCAATATGGAATACAGCCTGCGTCATACGCCGTGCCAGGACGTGACCGACCAGAGCATGTGCTTCCATGCATGCGGCATCCAGGCCGACTACCCGCACGACACCCTGCTGGTGGACATGGGCGCCGAAAGCTATATCGGCATGCCGATGATCGATACCGAGGGCACCACGCTGGGCATCCTGTCGGCCATCGACACCCGGCCGATGTCCGAGGACAAGCGCCTGCTGGCGCTGTCGCTGCTGTCGATCTTCGCCACCCGCTGCGCGGCCGAACTGCAGCACCAGGAGCGCGAGCAGCTGCTCGAGCAAAAAGTCCGGCAACGCACCGAGGCGTTGCTGGCCGCGCAGGCGATCCTGGTGGAACAGGAAAAAATGGCGGCGCTGGGCGCGCTGGTGGCGGGCGTGGCGCACGAGGTCAACACGCCGATCGGCGTGGCGGTCACCGCGTCATCAAGCCTGAGCAGTTATGCGGACGAGCTGGTGCGCTGCGTAACGAGCGAGCGGGTCAGCCGCTCGGCGCTGGTGGCAACGGCGCAGCAGCTGCGCGACGCCGCGTTGCTGATCGAGCGCAACCTGGCGCGCGCGGCCGACCTGATCGGCAACTTCAAGCAGCTGGCGGTGGACCAGGGCAGCGAGCACGTGGTGCTGCTCGATCTGCGCGAGCACGCGCTGGGCGTGGTGTCGGCGCATGGCCCGGAATTGCGCAAGGTGGGGATCGAGGTCGATATCGCGCTGCCCGCCGGCCTGCGGGTGCGGCTCGACGCCGGGCGCTGGTCGCAGGTGCTGTCGAATTTGCTGATGAATTCTGCCAAGCACGCTTATCCCGGCGGCGGGCCGGGCCAGGCGGTGCTGCGCGGCGACATTGTCCTGGAGGGCGGTGCGCGCTGGCTGCTGCTCGAGTTCAGCGACGATGGCGCGGGACTCACGCGCGAAGTGCGCGAGCGCCTGTTCGAGCCGTTTTTTACCACCAAGCGCGGGCAGGGCGGCTCGGGGCTGGGTATGCATATCGTCTACACCATCATGCACCAGATGGGCGGCCACGTGGCAGTGGCGGCCGAGGGGCCGGGGTGCCGCATCAAGCTGCGGCTGCCGGTGCGCTCCTGAGGGTTCACCCCGTGTAACTTTTTTGCAGAACCCCGGCCTGGCCGTGCGGGTGTCAGCCCCGGGCCGCCTGCGCGGCAGCCATCGACAACGCCACCGCCTCGGCTATCTTGATGCCGTCCACGCCCGCCGACAGGATGCCGCCCGCATAGCCGGCGCCTTCGCCGGCCGGGAACAGGCCAGCCGTATTCAGGCTTTGCAGGGTATCGTCGCGGCGCTTGATGCGGATCGGTGACGAGGTGCGGGTTTCCAGCCCGGTCAGCACGGCGTCGTGCCGGAAGTAGCCCTTGAGCTGCTTGTCGAATGCCGGGAATGCTTCGCGCAGCGCGGTGACCGCGTATTCGGGCAGGATTTGCGCCAGGTCGGTCAGGTGCACGCCAGGCTTGTAGGACGGCACCACGGCGCCGAATGCGGTGGAGGCCCGGCCTGCCACGAAGTCGCCCATCAGCTGGCCCGGCGCATCGTAGGTGCCGCCGCCCAGCTCGAACGCTTTTTCTTCCAGGCGCCGCTGCAGTTCCACGCCGGCCAGCGGGTGGCCCGGATAATCGACCTCCGGTGAAATGCTGACCACGATGGCGCTGTTGGCGTTGCGCTCGTTGCGCGAGTATTGGCTCATGCCGTTGGTGACCAGGCGGCCCGGTTCGGATGCCGCCGCCACCACCGTGCCGCCCGGGCACATGCAGAAGCTGTAGACGGCGCGGCCGTTCGACGCATGGTGCACCAGCTTGTAGTCGGCCGCGCCGAGGATCGGGTGGCCGGCGTTCGGACCGAAGCGGCAGGTGTCGATCAGCGACTGCGGGTGCTCGACCCGGAAGCCGATCGAGAACGGCTTGGCTTCGATGTACACGCCGCGGTCGTACAGCATCTGGAACGTATCGCGCGCGCTGTGGCCGATGGCCAGCACCACGTGGTTGGTTGCGATGTGTTCGCCGCTTTCGAGCGTCACGCCGCGCACCTGGCGGCCATTGGGCGTCTCGTCGACGTCAAGGTCGGTGACCTTGCACCCGAAGCGGTACTCGCCGCCCAGCGCCTCGATGTTTTCGCGCATCGCTTCCACCATTTTCACCAGCCGGAAGGTGCCGATGTGGGGCTTGCTGACGTAGATGATTTCTTCCGGGGCGCCCGCTTGCACGAATTCGCGCAGCACCTTGCGGCCGTAGTGCTTCGGGTCCTTGATCTGGCTGTACAGCTTGCCGTCCGAAAAGGTGCCGGCGCCGCCTTCGCCGAACTGCACGTTCGATTCCGGGTTCAGCTTGCGCTGGCGCCAGAAGCCGAAGGTGTCCACGGTACGGTCGCGCACGATCTTGCCGCGCTCCAGGATGATGGGGCGCAAGCCCATTTGCGCCAGGATCAATGCCGCCAGCAGCCCGCACGGGCCGATGCCGATCACCACCGGCCGCTGGAAGTCGGGGTGGCTGGCCAGTTGCTGGCCGTCCGCCACGTACTTGTAGTCCATGTCAGGCGACGGCATCAGGTGGCTGTCGTGGCGCAGCCGTTCCAGTACGGCAGCTTCGTTGGCCACGTCCACGTCCAGCGAATAAATGAGCACGATGGCGGCCTTTTTACGGGCATCGTAACTGCGCTTGAACACGGTAAAGCCGAGCAGTTCCTCGGCAGCGATGCCCAGGCGCGCCAGGATGGCGGCCGGCAGCTCGGCTTCGGTGTGGTTCAGGGGGAGTTTGACTTCATTGAGACGCAGCATGGTGAATATCCGAAAAGTGCAGGGCTCCGTATCTAGCGGAGAGCGGTGCGGCCGGCGCAGGGCGCGGCGCAGGGCGGTATTTTACTCCTTCTTGCGGGCAATGCATGCGTGCGGCGTCCGGCGCAAAACGTTGCCAGATAAATTATTTTTCCTGTCTTGGTTTCATAATAAACATTCATGATTTTGGCAGAATTTCGATAAATTGCCCTGCTTGAGCGATCAAATTATTCTGCTAAATGGAATTTCATAAAATTTAATTTGGTTTGATACGCCACCCCCGCGCTGCATGATGGGGAGGCCTGGGCCGTTTATTGCACCCTTAAGTGGCATGCTCGACTGGAGCAAAAAAACCACACTCCACCGTGCCTGCAGCGCGCAACGACGCTTCAGGCGCCTTTGCTGCAATTGCACAATTGTCATTAGCGGGATGCGCTGCAAGGGAATTGGGCGTGGCCGGAGTGTAAAAAGTTGAAAGATTACGTCAAGCCTCGCATACCCGGTCTTTACACCCGGACCGGATTGTTGCGTTGCAATATAAATATCACTGCACCACGGTTGGGCGTTTGCGCACTATATTGGACAGTTATTGCACTGTTTCCGAATAAGCTATGGTGGAAAATCACATTGTGAAAATAAATGTGTTGTTTTAAGGCTATAGTTACATGCCAATAAATTGACACCGCTAACGCGCGTATGTTTCCATGTAACCGCTGCGTCACATTTGTAACCTGCTGACACATCTATCAGGATGACCTTTACCCGGGGATTCCCTACAAAAAAATTCAGGCCTACGCCCAGAAGGAGTCTTTTACATGAAGTTGCGTATCAAACCTATGCCAGTTGCGATCTTGCAGGTTATTGCAAGCGGCGCACTCTCAGTCGCTGCCATTTCGCCGGCATTGGCACAACAGGAAAGCGGCGTTGCACCCGTGCAGCGCGTCCTGGTTACCGGCTCGCTGATCAGCCGTACCGACACCGAAACCGCAGCGCCAGTGCAGGTCATCACCGCACTTGATATTCAGCGTAGCGGCAAGACCTCGGTAGCCGAGTTGCTGCAAGACCTGGCCGCCAACGGCGCGGGTACCCTGGGCACCGGTTTCTCGGGCGCGTTCGCCAATGGCGCATCGGGCATTTCGCTGCGCGGTCTGACGGTAGGTTCGACCCTGGTGCTGATCGATGGTCACCGCATGTCCCCTTACGCGATCGGCGACGATTCGCAGCGCTCGTTCGTTGACGTCTCCAATATTCCATTCGATGCCATCGAAAGCATCGAAGTTCTGAAAAGCGGCGCTTCGGCACTGTACGGTTCTGACGCTGTAGCAGGTGTGGTCAACATCAAGCTGAAGAAGAGCGCTACCGGCACTCGCTTCACCGCTGACAGCGGCACCACCCAGCACGGTGGCGGCACCACTCACCGCGCGTCGCTGTCGACCGGCTTCGGCGACATCGACACCGATGGCTACAACGTGTTTGCGACGGCCGAATGGCGTCGCCAGGGTGCGATCAAGGTCAGCCAGCGTACCGACGAGTCCTGGAACAAGCTGGACTGGCGTTCGGAAGGCGGCAACAACCTGACCTTCGGTGTGCCGACCACGCGTAATAGCTTCCTGACCGCAGCGAGCTCGCCGTTCCTGTACAACCACAATGGCGCAGCCTCCGGCGGCGTGAACAACGCAGCGAACTTCGTGTTCCTGGATCCTAAGTGTAACTACAACCTGTACATGTCCGGCGGCTGCGCCGTGGCCGATACGTACGCCAACATTCAGCCTGAAACCGAAAACAAGAATTTGCTGGTCGGTTTCACCAAAAAACTGCCAGACAACTGGGAGCTGGCTGTCAAAGGCTCGATCTTCCAACGTGACAACCTGAACAACCGTGGCTTGCCGGCAGCGTACTCGCCAACCTCGTTCGCAGGTACCAACGTCAACAACAATGGCGTCCTGATCCCAGGCTTCGGCGCCCTGGCCAGCACCCGCTTCACCGCAGGTCAACCGATCGGCGCCAACCTGGTCGCGCCATTTGCCCAGACCCGCCTGTACGGTTACATTCCTGGTCTCGATGGCGCTTCGCAACAAAAGAACAAGGCAACCACCACCCGCCTCGCAGTTGACCTGACCGGCGCTGCGCTGGGCTGGGACCTGCAACTGGGCGGCGGTTTGACCAAGTCCAAGGCAGAAATCGACTACAGCGGCTACGTAGACCGTAACGCACTGCAGAATCTGCTGAACGCTGGCCAGTGGAACGTCTTGGGTGGCAATTCGCAGGCACTGATCAACCAGGTGTCGCCGCGCTTCTCGAACACCATGGAATCGAAGCTGAACTACATCGATGTGGTCGGTTCGCGCGATCTGATCTCGCAACTGGGCGCAGGTCCGTTGAAACTGGCAGTTGGTGCTCACTGGCACAAACGTACCTGGGACGCGCCACCTTCGTCCCTGACCCTGAACGGCCAGGTCGGTTCCACCTCGGCTTTCGTGATCGGTGATGAAACCAATAAGGCAATCTTCGGCGAGTTGGCAGCAACGCCCGTCAAAAATGTCGAGGTCAACCTGTCGGGTCGTTATGACCACTTCGACACGGTTCACTCGTACACGCCTGCGGCTACCGTGAAATGGTCGCCTTCGAAGCAGTTCGCCCTGCGTGGTACGTTCGCGCGCGGCTTCCGCGCACCTAACCCGGCGGAAACCGGCAATTCGGGTTCGTTCTTCCTGTACCACGCGATCAACGATCCAGTGCTGTGCCCTGATGCGAACGTCGCTACCCCAGGCAACGTACCGGCAGCTTGCAGCTTGCAGCCTACGTACGTACAACGTCCTAACAAGGATCTGGCTCCTGAGAAATCCAAATCGTTCACCCTGGGCGCGATCCTCGAGCCATTCAAGGGCTTGAACGCTACGATCGATTACTACAGCATCGAAGTGAACAACCAGATCGTCACCGCAGCCGGCAACGATCCTAACTATGTTGAAACCTTCGTGCGTGGCCCGGCAGTGCAGACCGATATCGCCGCACCAGGCGGTGGCACCGTGGTTGGCATTCCATCGGTTGGCCCGATCCTGTTCGCAGAATCGGCCTACATCAACGGCGGCTCGACCAAGACCACTGGTGTGGAAGCCGACATCGGCTATCGCTGGAATCTGGGCGAAAACGGCGTATTCCGTACCAACCTGAGCTTCGCTCACACGATCAGCTACGAGCAAACCGTTGCTGGCGTTACCTACCAGCTCGCTGGTACCCACGGTCCTTCCGTGGTATCGGGCGCTACCGGTTCGCCTAAGAACCGTGGCCAGCTGAGCCTGGGTTGGGCCAAGGGTCCGCTGGACGTGAACACCACGTTCAACTACACCAGCGATTTCTCGTCGCTCGACCCTTCGGTGGGTGGTACCGAGTGCAACAACACCGGTATCGATGTTGGTGGCCGTCCGTACTTCACCGCCGGTCGTCAGCCAGCTAACTACTGCCGCGTGCCGTCGTTCACTGTTGCTAACCTGAACGTTCAGTACAAAGTCAGCTCGAACCTGACGCTGAAAGGTGCCGTCCTGAACGTCTTCGACAAGCAGCCTCCGATCGACGTCAGCACCTACGGCAATGCGACCGTGCAAACGCCTTACAATGCATCGCTGCATCAGGCAGGCGCCATCGGCCGCTTCTTCAGCCTCGGTCTGGGCTACACCTTCTAATCCGGAGGGCACGGGGCGGCAGCAATGCCGCCCATGTGAAAAAGGGCAGGATGATTCGTCATCCTGCCCTTTTTTATTGGCGGTCCGTTCAATGCATCAGAGGCCGCCCCAGGCTGCGGCCAGGATCGCCAGCGCCGCCAGTCCGGCGGTCTCGGTGCGCAGCACGCGCGGTCCCATCGACAGCGCCAGGGCGCCGGCGGCCATCGCCGCTGCTTCTTCTTCGTCGCTGTAGCCGCCTTCCGGGCCCACCAGCAGGCAGGCGGCGCACGGTGGCGTCGCCTGCGCCCACTGCGCCAGCGATTGTTCCGCGCGCGGGCTGAGCAGGATGCGCTGCACGCCGGCCGCGGGCGCGGCGATCCAGCGATTGAAATCCTGCACCGGCGACACCTGTGCCAGCCGGTTGCGGCCACACTGTTCGGACGCGCTCACCACCACGCCCTGCCAGTGCGCGAGGCGCTTTTCGGCGCGGTCGCCCGCCAGTCGCACCACCGAGCGGCGCGCGGTCAGCGGCACGATGGCGGTCACGCCCAGTTCCACCGCCTTTTCCACGATCCAGTCCATCTTGCTGCCCTCAGGCAAACCCTGGGCCAGGGTCAGCGCGAACGGCAGTTCGACTTCGCGCGGCGCATGGCTGCGTACCTCGGCGCTGGCGCTGCGGCGGCCCAGTTCCGTTAGCGCAGCCGTGTATTCGCCACCCTCGCCATTAAACAGTGTCACCGGGTCGCCCGGGGCCAGGCGCAGCACCTGCACATGGTGGGCCACGGCGTCAGGCAGGGAAATAATCTGGCCGATGGCCAGTGGCTGGGGGCAGAAGAAGCGGGGCATGGCAACAGTCGGCAGTGGTTGAGAAGCGCAATTTTAAATGGTGGCTGTCATCGTCTGGTAAAATAATGGGCTCAGCAAGCGTCGTGCGCGTGTCTGCGCCCCTTGCGCCCAGTTCCCATACTCTCAGACCTACGATGACTTCTACGCTCCCCCACACCAATATGGCCCACGCGATCCGCGCGCTGGCAATGGACGCCGTCCAGAAGGCCAACTCCGGCCACCCAGGCATGCCGATGGGCATGGCCGAAATCGCCGTTGCGCTGTGGAGTGGTCATTACAGCCACAACCCGGCCAACCCGAAATGGGTCAACCGCGACCGCTTCCTGTTGTCTAATGGCCACGGTTCGATGCTGCATTATGCGCTCTTGCACCTGTCCGGCTACGCCGTGACCATGGATGACATCCGCGACTTCCGCCAGATGCACTCGAAAACCCCGGGCCACCCGGAAGTGGACATCACGCCGGGCGTGGAGACGACCACCGGTCCGCTGGGCCAGGGCCTGGCCAACGCGGTCGGCATGGCGCTGGCAGAATGGCTGCTGGCAAGCGAGTTCAACAAGCCGGGATTCGAGGTCGTCGATCACTACACCTATGCGTTCCTGGGCGACGGCTGCCTGATGGAAGGCATTTCGCACGAAGTGTGCGCGCTGGCCGGCACCCTGGGCCTGTCCAAGCTGATCGCGCTGTACGACGATAACGGCATTTCCATCGACGGCAAGGTCGAAGGCTGGTTCACCGACGACACCCCGGCCCGCTTTGAAGCGTACGGCTGGAACGTGATCCGCGCCGTCGACGGCCATGACGTCGCTGCCGTATCGGCTGCGATTGCCGCCGCCAAGACCGCCGGCAAGCCGACCCTGATCTGCTGCAAGACCGTGATCGGCAAGGGTTCGCCCAACCTGCAGGGCGGCGACAAGGTGCACGGCGCCGCACTGGGCGACAAGGAAATCGCCAACGTGCGCGAATACATCGGCTGGAGCTCGGCCCCGTTCGACATCCCGGCCGACATCTACACCGCCTGGGACGCCAAGGATGCAGGCGCTGCGCAGGAAGCCGCCTGGACCAAATTGTTCAGCGACTACAGCGCCCAGTTCCCGGCCGAAGCGGCTGAACTGAGCCGCCGCATGGCCGGCGACCTGCCCGCCGCATTTGAAGAAACGCTGGCTGCCGCGATTGCCGCCACCGTGGAAAAGAAAGAAACCATCGCCACCCGCAAGGCCAGCCAGAACGCGATCCAGGCGCTGGCGCCGGTGCTGCCGGAATTCCTGGGCGGCTCGGCCGACCTGACCAGCTCGAACCTCACCAACTGGAAAGAATCGGTAGCCGTGCGTTCGGGAAAACCAGGTAACCACGTCAACTACGGCGTGCGCGAGTTCGGCATGGCCGCGATCATGAACGGTGTGGCCCTGCACGGCGGTTACATCCCGTTCGGCGCCACGTTCCTGACCTTCTCCGATTACAGCCGCAATGCGCTGCGCATGGCGGCGCTGATGAAACAGCGTTCGCTGTTCGTGTTCACCCATGACTCCATCGGCCTCGGTGAAGACGGTCCTACCCACCAGTCGGTCGAGCACATTTCGTCGATGCGTTTGATTCCCAACCTCGACAACTGGCGTCCATGCGACACCACCGAATCGATGGTGGCGTGGGGCGAAGCGGTCAAGCGCAAGAACGGTCCATCGACGCTGATCTTCTCGCGCCAGAACCTGCCTTATCAGGAGCGCGCACCGGAAACCGTGGCAGCGATTGCCCGTGGCGGTTACGTGCTGCAGGAAGTGATCGACGCCAAGGTGACCCTGATCGCCACCGGTTCGGAAGTGGAACTGGCCGTGGCTGCCGCCTCGGCCCTGAACGCCGAAGGCATTGCGGCCCGCGTGGTGTCGATGCCGTCGACCGACGTGTTCGACCGCCAGGACGCCGCCTACAAAGCCAGCGTGTTGACCAAGGGCGTGCCGCGCGTGGCGATCGAAGCCGGCGTCACCGATTTCTGGTACAAGTACGTGGGCCTGGAAGGCGCCGTGGTGGGTATCGACACCTTTGGCGAGTCTGCGCCCGCAGGCGTGCTGTTCAAGCACTTCGGCTTCACCGTGGAGAATGTTGTCGCGAAAGCCAAACTGGTCATTGCTTAATCTATAATTGCTGCGTTAACTATTTTTTCTATCATCAGGAGTAAAGTATGACGATCAAAGTTGCAATTAACGGCTACGGCCGTATCGGCCGCAATGTGCTGCGCGCTTTCTACGAAGGCGGTAAGAAGCAGGATATCCAGATCGTTGCGATCAACGACCTGGGCGATGCCAAATCGAACGCCCACCTGACCCGCTACGACACCGCCCACGGCAAGTTCCCTGGCACCGTGGAAGTTGACGGCGACAACATGATCGTCAATGGCGACGTGATCCGCGTTTTCGCCCAGCGTAACCCGGCAGAAATTCCATGGGGCGACCTGGGCGTGGACGTCGTGCTCGAGTGCACCGGCTTCTTCACCACCAAGGAAAAAGCGTCGGCCCACCTGAAGGGCGGCGCCAAGAAAGTCATCATCTCGGCACCGGGCGGCAAAGACGTGGACGCCACCATCGTGTACGGCGTGAACCAGGACGTCCTGAAGTCCACCGACACCGTGATCTCGAACGCATCGTGCACCACCAACTGCCTGGCCCCGCTGGTCAAGCCGCTGAACGACGCCATTGGCCTGGAAACCGGCCTGATGACCACCGTGCACGCTTACACCAACGACCAGGTCCTGTCGGACGTGATGCACGAGGACCTGCGCCGCGCCCGTTCGGCCACCATGAGCATGATCCCGACCAAGACCGGCGCAGCTGCCGCGGTGGGCCTGGTGCTGCCGGAACTGAACGGCAAGCTGGACGGTTTCGCGATCCGCGTACCGACCATCAACGTCTCGCTGGTCGACCTGTCGTTCATCGCCAAGCGCGACACGACCGTGGAAGAAGTCAATGCACTGATGAAGGCCGCTGCTGAAGGCGCGCTGAAAGAAGTGCTGACCTACCAGACCGAACCGCTGGTATCGATCGACTTCAACCACAACCCGGCGTCGTCGAACTTCGATTCGACCCTGACCAAGGTATCGGGCCGCCTGGTTAAAGTATCGTCGTGGTACGACAACGAGTGGGGCTTCTCGAACCGCATGCTCGACACCACCGTCGCGCTGATGACCGCCAAGTAACTTCAGGCACATCAAAAAACCCCTCGTAGTGGCTTAAAGCGGCCTTGGCCGCCTTGAGCGCACACGAGGGGTTTTTTTACGTCCGGCAGTTTAACGGAACTTGTACTCGGCGGTGAGGCGTACCGAGCGGCGGCTGACGTCCGCATTGCTTTGCGGGATCACGCCACCGGCTTCGTTAAATTCACGCAAGTCCAGCGGTGGCCGGCGATTGGTGAGGTTGCGCACGAACATGGTGATGGTCAAGTCGCGGATGCCGGTGTAGCCGATGTTCCAGTCGAGGCGACCGTAGGCCTTGACGCGGCATTCGTCGGCACTCCACTTGAGCGCCACGCAGCCTTCGGGCGTGTAGGTTTCGTCGAAGTAATCGCCTTGCAGCGACGTCTTGCTCTGGTAGACCAGGCGCAGGCTGTTGCTGAAGTCGCCCGTCTTGAGCGCGGCGGTGGCGTTGGCCACGGTTTTCGAATAGCCATGGCGTCCGGCCAGGTTGTCGCCGTACCGGCCCAGCGTGCTGCTGTAGTTTTTCAGGTCCAGCAGGTACGTGGCATTCACGCCCAGGTCCACGCGGCCGATACGCGTATCGAAGCGGGTGTTGCCGGAGATATCGACGCCGCTGGTCTTGGTGCGCGCCACGTTCAGGAACGAGCCGGCGGTACTGGTCAAGGCGCCCTTGGTTACGCCATAGTCTCTGCGCTCGTCGGCGGAGAAGGTTTTGTCGTCGGCCAGCGCGGCACGCTCGATGACGCCATCAGGCTGGTCGGCTTCGGCCGCCAGCAGTTCGGCGGTGGACTTGATGCCGATTTCATCCTTGCGTTCGATGCGCCAGTAGTCGAGCGAGAACGTGGTGTTCTTGATTGGCTCGAGCACGAAGCCTACCGTACCCATGTGGGTAGTTTCCGGTTTCAGATTGGGGTTGTTGAGCACCACGCTCGGGACACCGGCAGCGCACTCGTTGCCTTCGACGGTATCGGCGCGCGCCAGCAGCAGCGATTTGTTCGGATCGCTTGCCGGCAGCGCGTCGGACTGCGTGCGCAATGCCTGGCTCAGTGCCTGGGCCTGCGGGCAGCGCGCCGGATCGACCACGCCATTATCGAACGCGAACTTGCTCGATTGCGCACTCTCCGTCAGGTTCGGTGCGCGAAAGCCCGACTCCAGCGTGCCGCGCAGCAGGAACGCCGGCGTGGCTTTCCAGGTGGCGGCCAGCTTTGGCGAGGTATGGGCCTTGAAGCCGGGGAATTTATCGATGCGGGCCGCGCCGGTGACGTCGAGCGTGGACGTTACCGGCAGGCTCACCTCGGCAAACGCGGCCTGGGTGTTGCGCGAGGCATTGGCGGTGGCGGAACCGTAGCCGACGATATCACCCTGCAGCAGGTTGTCGGTGGGGGTGATGACGAATTTTTCGTGGCGCAGTTCCACGCCGGCGGCAATGTTGATGGCGCGGTCGGCAATCTTGCCCACTTCGCCGGTCAGCTTGGCATCGACAAAATACTGGGTGATCTTGCCGTCGTAGCCGTTGACCGGGAACAGGGAGTTCAGTACTTCGGGGCTGTTGACCTTGCCGATCTGGTAGCCGTGGTTGAAGAAATTTGGATCGAGTACGCTGAACGTATCGGGATCGTAATTATTGTAGTCACCCACCTGCTGCTTGAAGCCGCTGTTGCTCAGTGCGCCGGCGCTGCGCAGCTTGGTCTTGCTGCCCATGACGCCGGCCGCGCTTTCCCAGTCGAAGCTGCGCCAGTTGCCCTTGACGCCGCCCAGCACGCGGTACTGGTCGCTGGTGGCTTCCTGGTACGACGGTGCATCGGCAAAGCGGTAGCGGAATTCCACGTCTTCACCGGTGGTGTTGAGCGGATGCGTGGCGGGCAGGTATTGGTAGATAAAGGTGTTGCCCGCGCCCCAGACCGTGTTGGGGTTGGTGGAGCCGTAGGTGCCGAAGGCGCTGGTGTACTGGGTTTTGGTGTGCGAATACAGGGCTTCGGCAAATGCCTCGGTGCCGCCGCCGAGATCGAGCTTGCCCGACAGCAGGGCGTTGACGCGGTCGGCCTTGGGCACGGCTTCGAAGCGGCTGAAACGGTCGTAGACGCACAGGCCGGCGGCATTGAGCGTGGCGCAGCCAGGCACGGCGCCCTGGCCGATCAGGTTGCCCGGATACGAGAACGTCGACGGCGCGCCACGGTCGCCGAACATCAGGCCGCTACCGGGCGCCACGGCCGAAAACTTGTTGCCATAGGCGGGGTTGATGTCGTCGACGACGTCGCGCCACATCACCTGGTCGCGGCGGAACACTTCCACGTTGGCCAGTACGTTGTACTTGTCGTTGACCCAGTCGCCGAAGCCGGCCGTGATGCTGGCGGTCTTGGTTTTGAATTCCGAGTTTTCCACCGACTGGTCGTAGCTGGCCCGCGCCTGCACGCCCTGGAAGTCGGAGCGGGTGATGATGTTGATTACGCCGGCCACGGCGTCGGATCCGTAGATCGACGAACCGCCGTTGCGCAGCACTTCGATGCGCTCGATGGCGTCGAGCGGCAGCGAATCGAGATTGGTAAACACTTCGTTGTAGTCGGCCAGCGCGTAGGGGGCCACCCGGCGCGAGTTGAGCAGGACCAGCGTCGATTGCTTGCCCAGGTTGCGCAGCGACACGGCGGAAGCGCCGCTGGCAAACGAATTGGAGCCGCCGATGTCGGTGAGCGTATCGGACGACGAGGTGAGCGTGGCCAGTGCTTCGCGCACGGAATTGACGCCGAGGCGCGTGATGTCTTCGCGTTTGAGGACCTGCACTGGGGTGGCAGTCTCGGTATCGATGCGCTTGATGTTGGACCCGGTGATGACGACTTTTTCGATCGACCTGGTGCTGTCTTCCTGGGCCAGCACCACCTGCGACGAGCCCAGTGTAAGGGCAACAGCAACAACGCCAGCTTTTAAAGCAATTTTATTCATTACGGCTCCCGATATTGTTATGAATGCAGGCAACGTGATCGCCGTTGCCTTGCCATGCCAGTATAGGGAGCCGTGAAAGCAGTTGCATGAAATACCATGCAAATACAACACTATTGAATTAAATTTATTATCTGCTTGTCGCGAAAGTGTGGCTTTTTTGCACCATAATGGTGCTGACGACCTCGGCTAGCGCTAGGTCCGCTCGCCGAAGATGGTGTTCCACAAGGTGAGCACTTGCGGCACCTCGGCTGCCACCAGCGCCGGATCCACGCGCGCCAGGTCCTGGCCTTGCAGCCGCAACTGGTGTTGCAGCTTGCGCAGCTTGCGGTAAGCATTGCCCACCTCGGCCGCCAGCTCGACGTCGATCAGCCCCAGCCCGGCCATCATTTTCAGCAGGCCGATATTACCCATGTTGACGGTCAGCTCCGGATACGCCGCTGCGTGTTGCAGCACCAGGTACTGGACCATGAATTCGATATCGATCATGCCGCCCGCATCCTGCTTGAGGTCGAACAGCGCGGTGGTGTTGGGCTTGGCATCGGCCATCCGTTTGCGCATGGCAATCACTTCCGCGCGCAGCGGGCCGTCGGGCGGGCGCACCTTGCGCAGCACGGCGTCGCGGATGGCGTCGAAGCGCTGGCCGATGGCGGTGTCGCCGGCGCAAAAGCGCGCGCGCGTGAGGGCCTGGTGTTCCCACACCCAGGCCGAGTTGTCCTGGTATTTTTCAAACGCACCCACGCTGGAAACCAGCATGCCCGAGGCGCCGTCCGGGCGCAGCGCGGTATCGATGTCGAACAGGATGCCGGCCGACGTGTACGACGTCATCCAGGTGATGAACCGCTGCGCCAGTTTGGCGTACTGGGCCGGCGCATCCTGGTCGGGGTCGTCGTACAGGAAAATCACGTCGAGGTCGGACACGTAGCCCAGCTCCTTGCCGCCGAGCTTGCCGTACGCGATCACGGCAAATTGCGGCACTTCGCGGTGACGCGTGGCCACCGTCTGCCAGATCGCCTGGATGGCGGCCGCGACAATGGTGTCGGCCAGCGCCGACAGATAGTCGGCCAGCTTCTCCACGGTCAGGTCGCCAGCCAGGTCCTGGGCCAGCAGGTGGAACAGCTGGGCATGGTGAATTTCGCGCAGGATATCCATCTGCCGCTCGGTGTCGCCGGCGGCGGCATCGAGTTGCAGCCGCAGGTCGGCCGCCAGGCTCACGGGATCGAAGACGGCGTTGCGCACCCGGTCGTCCAGCAGTTCGTCGAGCAGGATCGGGTGCTGGCTGAGGAACTTGGCGGCCCAGCCGCTGGCATGCACCATGCGGATCACGCGCGCCAGCGTGTGCGGATACTCGGTCAGCAGCGACAGGTAGGCCGAGCGGCGTGCCACCGCTTCCAGGAAATCGAGCAGGCGGCCCAGCGTGGCGTGCTGGTCGCCGCCCGTTTCCCGCGCGCACTCGACGATCAGCGGCAGCGCCGTGTTGATCAGCGCCTGCAGCCGGTTGCGGCTGGCTTCCGGCAGCGATTGCAGGCGCGGCGCCTGCCAGGTGGCAATCAGGCGCTTGGCCGCACCTTCGGCATCGGTAAAGCCCAGCGCGGAAAATTGCGCCACCATCGCTTCGCGGTTATCGGGATCGGCGCACTCGTTGCTCGATTGCAGTTCAATGGTGTGCTCGTTGTCGCTGCTTTTATCGGCAAACATTTCGTCGAACTGGCCGGCCACGAACTGGCGGTGCGCTTCCAGCTGCGACAGCAAGGTGGGCACGTCGGCCACGCCCATCATCTCGGCCACCAGCTGGCGGTCGGCGTCGCTGGCGGGCAGGGTGTGGGTCTGGGCGTCGTCGAGGTACTGCAGGCGATGTTCGAGGTTGCGCAGGAAGGTGTAGGAAGCGAGCAGTTGATAGACGATTGCGTGGCTTAACAAGCCTTTTTCGGCGACGATGCGCAAGGTGGTGCGGGTGGAGCGATGCCGCAGGGCGGCATCGCGGCCACCGCGGATCAGCTGGAACACCTGGGTGAGGAACTCGATCTCGCGGATCCCGCCCCGGCCCAGCTTGACGTTGTTGCTGCGGTCCGGGTGCAGGCGCTCCTGGCGGTTCACCTCGGCGCGGATTTGCGCGTGCATGGTACGGATGGCGTCGATCACGCCGAAGTCCAGGTAGCGGCGGAACACGAACGGCCGCACGATGGCGTCAAGCGCCGCGATATCCTCGGCGCGGCCGGTGACGGCGCGCGCCTTGACCCACGCGTAACGTTCCCATTCGCGGCCTTGCACGATCAGATAGTTTTCCACCATCGACAGGCTGGCCGCCAGCGGACCGGACCCGCCGTTTGGCCGCAACGCCATGTCGACGCGGAACGTGTAGCCATCTTCGGTGATTTCCGCCAACGCGGCGATCAGCTTCTTGCCGAGGCGAATGAAGTATTCGTGGTTCGACAGGCTGCGCTGGGCCGGGCCCGCCAGTGTATCGCCGTCCTCGGGATAGACGAAAATCAGGTCGATATCGGACGACACATTGAGTTCGCCGCCGCCTTGCTTGCCCATCGCCAGCACCATCAATTCCTGCACCGCGCCCGAATCGCGCCCGGTGGGCACGCCGTGGCTGGCGCGCAGCTCGGCATCGATTTCCGCCACGTGGCGGGCGATGGCAAAGTCGGCAAAGCGGGTCATCGCTTCCACCACTTCGGCCAGGTCGGCACGGCCTTCGAGGTCGCGTCGGATCAGGCCGCACACCAGCAGGTTGCGCAGCCGCCGCATGGCGCGCACCAGCGGCAGCGGCGGGGCGCCGGGAGCAGCTGCCACGGCTTCCTGCGCCAGGAACGCTTCGAGGTCGATCTCGGCTAAATTCAATTGCGAAATGGCGTCGGACTTGGCGGCGCGGTCCGGGGCGGCGGCCAGCCAGCGCTGGTAGAAACGTGAGACGGAAGGGGCGATCATGGGGCGACTGTTTCCTGACACTAAGAAAGCGGAGATAACAAACTCAAATTAAATGCGATATGCAAATTCGCGTGTAAAAACATGTCTTTACACGGTCCGCTTGCGCTGTGCCGGGCACGTGATGCGGTAGAATCGTTGCACAGGCATAAAGCTTGAACCGAGTGTAGCGATTTGAAGTGTAGCGTTTAATCGATGCGTAGCCTGCCAGTGACCGAATTTTAATTATTTGATGCAAAAAACAGAAGAGGAGACTACCGAAAGGCCGTTGGCCGTGCGCTGGCACCGGCTTGGCGCCGCCTATCGGGTGTGCAACCTGGCCACCCATCATGTCCTCGGTTTTACCCTCAAGCTCACGCTGCTGGCATACTTTGCCTTCACCATCCTGTTCCTGGTGCTGCGCTACGCCGTCTTGCCAAATATAGAACATTATCGCGCCGACATCGAGCGCATCGCCAGTGGCGCTGCCGGTAACCCGGTAACGATTGCCCGTATCGACGCCGCCTGGAACGGTTTCCGGCCCAACCTGCTGTTGCAAGACGTGGTGCTGCACGATGCCCAGGGCCGCACCGCGCTACGCCTGCCCGCCGTGGCCGCCACGCTGTCGTGGATGACCCTGGTCACCGCCGAACCGCGCTTCCATGCCCTCACGCTAACCCGCCCCGATCTCGACATCCGCCGCGAAGCGGACGGGCGCCTGTTCGTTGCGGGTCGCTACCTCGACCCGGCTGCGCCGGCCGACGGCAAGGGCCTGGACTGGCTGCTGTCGCAGCGCGAAATCGTGATCCGCGACGGCCGCCTGCGCTGGACCGACCTGCGACGCGGCGCGCCGCCGCTGGCGCTCGATGGCGTCACGCTCAGGCTGCGCAACCACTGGCTGCGTCACCAGCTGGCGCTGAAGGCCGCGCCGCCGGCCGCACTGGCCGGTCCGCTCGACGTGCGCGCCGACTTCACCCACCCGGCATTTGGCGCACGGCTGTCGAACATGTCGATGTGGAAGGGCGAGCTGTACGCCAACCTGCGCGATACCGATGTCGCCGCCTGGAAAGCCTGGTTCGACCTGCCGTTCGAGCTGAACGCGGGCGGCGGTTCGCTGCGTACCTGGCTCAGTTTTGACCAGCAGCGCCTGACCGGCTTCACCGCCGACCTCGACCTGCGCAACGTGTCGGCCGTGCTGGCCAAGGATTTGCCGCTGCTCGACCTGCAACAGCTGACCGGCCGCATTGCCGCGCGCGAGCTGTTGCCGCCGCTGGCGTCGCCGGGCGCCGCCGGCAAGGCGCCGACGCGCTTCGGTGCGCGCGGCCACCGCATCGACATCAGCAACCTGACCCTGACCACGGGCGACGGCCTGGTGATGGAACCGACCTCGCTGTCGGAGCAGTTCACCGCAGCCGCCGGTTCCCGGCCGGAAAAATACCAGGTGCGCGCGCCCCAGCTCGATCTGCGCACCCTGGCCGGCATCGCCTCGCGCCTGCCGCTGTCGCCGCAACAACGCACCCTGCTGGCCGATACCGCACCGAGCGGCTTGCTGCGCGATTTTTCGGCCGAATGGCAGGGCGCATTCCCGGCGCTGCAGTCGTACCGCGTCAAGGGCGACCTGATCGGCGTGAGCCTGAAACCGCAGCCGGCACGCGCGGCGCAAGCAAAGTCCGGCAAAACGCCGGCCACGGCAGCGGTGCCGGCGATTCCCGGTTTCGACAACCTGACCGGCGCCGTGGACGCCACCGACCAGGGCGGCAGTTTCAGCCTGGCGTCGGAACAGCTGGTGCTGCAATTGCCCGGCTACTTTACCGATGCGGCGCTGCCGTTCGACCGCCTGAACCTCAAGGCGCGCTGGTCGTTCGAGCCGAATAACCAGCTGCTGTTGAACATCGACAGCATGGATTTCCTGCAGCAGGGCCTGTCCGGCACGCTGCACGGCAGCCACACCATGCCGCTGGCCGGCAAGGGCGCGGGCCAGGCCGACCTGACCGGCACGCTCGACGGCTTCCAGGTCAACCGCATTGGCCGTTACCTGCCGCTGCAAACGCCGCACGAGCTGTACACCTGGCTGACCGGCGCGCTGGAAGGCGGTACCGCCAGCGCTGTGAGCGTACGGGTGCGCGGCGACCTCGCGCATTTCCCGTTCCAGGGGGAACACGCACAACATGGCGAATTCAAGGTGGCCGGCAAACTGACCGACGGCAAGCTCAATTACGCACCCGGCCATTACCTGCGCGGTGGAAAGGAAATCGGCAAGGATGGCCAGCCGCTGCCGGAATGGCCGCAGGCCGAGCACATCAGGGGCAGCTTCGTGTTCGAACGTGGCCGCATGGAAATTCGCGGCGATACCGCCACCACCGGCGGCGTGGCGCTGACCAACGTGGTGGCGGTGATCCCGGACTTGACCATCCACGATTCGATGCTGGAAATCGACGGCAACGCGGCCGGACCGATGCAGGAATTCCTCAAGTACGTCGATCACAGCCCGGTACTGGAATGGATCGCCCGTTTCACCGAAGACACGCGGGCGACCGGCAACGCCACGCTGGCGCTCAAGCTGCGTCTGCCGCTGGCACATTTGCTCGACGCCAAAGTGGACGGCACACTGCAACTGAACAACAACGACATCGTGCTGATGAACGACTTGCCGGTGGTACAGGCAGCGCAGGGCAAGATCGAATTCAACGAGCGCGGCGTCAACCTGAACCAGCTGTCCGGGATTTTTCTCGACGGCCCGGTGGCAATTACGGGCGGTACCCAGCGCGACAACGCCATCGTCATCAAGCTCGGCGGCATGCTGACCGCCGATGGTTTCCGCAAGACCTACGGCGCGCCGGTCATGCAGCGGCTGGCCAGCCATTTCTCGGGCACGGCGCGCTATAACGGCACCGTCACCGTGCGCGACCACCAGCTGGTGGTGGCGGTCGATTCCACCCTGTCCGGGCTGGCGCTGGACCTGCCGGCGCCGTTGAACAAGCCGACGCTCGACAACCTGCCGCTGCGCTTTGTGCTCAACAGCGGCCTGACGCCGGACGCCGGTGGCGCGCTGCACGACGACATCCGGATTGCGCTGGGCAGCGGCATTGGCGCCCATTACCAGCGCCAGAAGACGGTCACCGCCACCGGCAAAACGCCGTGGAAACTGGTGCGCGGCGGCATCGGCATCAACACGCCGCCGCCGGAGCCGGAGAGCGGCCTGGCCTTCAATATCAGCCTGGCGGCCATCAACGCCGATGCCTGGCTCGATTTCGGCAAGGCGGTCGCCGGCGATGATGCCGGCGCCAGCGCCGCCACGGCCAGCGCCGACAGCGTGGACTTCAGCCAGTACGTGGTGCCGGATGCGATCGCCGCGCGCACCAGCGAACTGCTGATTGGCGCCCGCAAGCTGGAAAACGTGGTGGTCGGCGTCACCCGCCACAAGACCGTCTGGCAGGCGAATATCGATTCCACCCAGGCCAACGGTCACCTGACCTGGAGCGAACCGTCCACCGGCCACGGCCTGGGCAAGGTGACGGCCCGGCTGTCATCGCTGGTGATTCCGGCGTCGGCCTCGAGCGAAGTGGCCGACCTGCTCGATGGCAAAAGCAGCGCGGCCGCCACCATACCGGCGCTCGACATCAAGATCGAACGGTTCGAACTGTTCAACAAGCCGCTGGGCCAGCTGGACCTGCAAGCGAGCAACGTGCAACTGGCCGATTCGCGCGAGTGGCGCATCAGCAAGCTGTCGCTGGCCAATGCCGACGGCGAACTGACCGGCACCGGCAAGTGGACCACGCGCGGCAATGCCCACACCACGGCGCTGCATTTCAACCTCGACATCTCGGACGCGGGCAAGCTGCTCGACCGCTTCGGCTTTGTCGGCACCGTGCGCAACGGCAAGGGCTGGCTAAAAGGCGACGTGGCCTGGAACGGCTTGCCCTACGCCATGGACTTGCCCAGCCTGTCCGGCCAGATCGCCATGAACGTGGAGAAGGGCCAGTTCCTCAAGCAGGACCCGGGCGCTGCCAAGCTGTTGGGCGTGCTCAGCCTGCAAGCGTTGCCGCGCCTGCTCAAGCTCGATTTCCACGACGTGTTTTCCGAGGGGCTGGCATTCGACGGCCTGACCGCCGACGCCACCATCGAGCAAGGCATCGTGCGCACCGAGAACCTGAAAATGCACGGCATGGCTGCTACCGTGCTGATGGACGGTAACGCCGACATCGCCAACGAGCTGACCAACCTGCACGTGGTGGTGATCCCGGAAGTCAATCTTGGCACGGCGCCGCTGGTGTACGCGCTGGCCGTCAACCCGGTGATCGGATTGGGCAGCTTTTTGGCGCAATTATTCCTCAGCGCCCCCGTGATGAAGGCATTGACCTATCATATGCAGGTATCCGGCCCGTGGAAGGCGCCGGTCGTGACCAAGCTCGACGCCGCCAGGGCGAACCCGCCGCCAGCGCAGGGCACCAACTAATCCACACCGTTCAGGGGAGTACCGCCATGCGCCACACTGTCGCCGCCATCCAGATGATTTCGTCGCCGTCCGTGCCGGACAATATCGCCACCGCCGACCGCCTGGTGCGCCAGGCTGCCGCCGGCGGCGCCGAACTGGTGCTGCTGCCCGAGTACTGGGCCATCATGGGCTTGCACGATACCGACAAGGTGGCCGTGGCCGAACCGCTGGGCAGTGGTCCGATCCAGGACTTCATGGCCGGGCTGGCGCGCGAACTGGGCATCTGGCTGATCGGCGGCACCCTGCCGCTGGCCTCAAGCGACGCCACCAAGGTCATCAACACCACGCTGGTGTACGACCCGCAAGGCCAGGCAGCGGGCCGCTACGACAAGATCCACCTGTTCGGTTTCAGCAAGGGCACCGAGTCGTACAATGAATCAAAGACCATCGTGCCCGGCAAAAACCTGGGCGTGCTGGACGCCCCGTTCGGCAAGGTGGGCATGTCGGTCTGTTACGACCTGCGCTTCCCCGAGCTGTTCCGCGCCATGGGGCCGGTGTCGCTGATCGTGCTGCCCGCTGCCTTTACCTACACGACCGGCCAGGCGCACTGGGAAATCCTGTTGCGCGCGCGCGCCATCGAAAACCAGTGCTACGTGCTGGCGGCCGCGCAGGGCGGCATGCATCCGAACGGCCGCCGCACCTGGGGCCACAGCATGCTGATCGACCCGTGGGGCGCGGTGAAAGCCGTGCTGGCCGAGGGCGAGGGCGTGGTGGCGGGCGAGATCGACCCGGCCTTCATGGAAGGCGTGCGCCAGAGCCTGCCCGCGCTGAAGCACCGGACCATGTAGCACCGGACCATGTAGCACCGGACCATGTAACACCTTATTTGCAAGAGAGCAGCACATGAAACTATTCGAACCCAATTTGTCCACGCTGGCCGTGGCCCGCGACATCCTGCTCACGCCGTTCGGCCTGGACGAAGACAAGCTGCTGAAAACCCTGGGATCGATGTTCACCCACAAGGTCGATTACGCCGACTTGTACTTCCAATTCACCAAGAGCGAAGGCTGGAGCCTGGAAGAGGGCATCGTCAAGACCGGCAGTTTTTCCATCGACCAGGGCGTGGGCGTGCGCGCGGTGTCCGGCGACCGCACGGCGTTTTCGTATTCGGACGATATCTCGGAGGCGGCGCTGAACGCGGCGGCCGCTGCCACCCGCACCATTGCCCGGGCTGGCGCCGGCAAGGTCAAGGTGGCGGGCGCCATGACGCCGGTGGGTGGCCGCGCGCTGTACCTGCCGCACGATCCGCTGGCGTCGCTCGATGCCACGGCCAAGGTGGCGCTGCTGGAACAAATCGAAAAACTGGCGCGCGCCAAAGATCCGCGCGTGGTGCAGGTGATGGCGGGCCTGGCGGGCGAATACGACGTGGTGCTGGTGGTGCGCAGCGACGGCGTGCTGGCGGCCGACATCCGGCCGCTGGTGCGCCTCTCGCTTACCGTGATCGTCGAGCAGGACGGCCGCCGCGAAACCGGTTCATCCGGCGGCGGCGGGCGCTACAGCTATGGCTACTTCAGCGACGAGCTGCTCGACGCGTATGCGACCGAAGCGGTGCAGTCGGCGCTGGTCAATCTCGACGCGCGGCCGGCGCCGGCGGGCCAGATGACGGTGGTGCTGGGCTCGGGCTGGCCCGGCATCCTGCTGCACGAAGCGATCGGCCACGGGCTGGAAGGCGACTTCAACCGCAAGGGTTCCTCGACGTTCTCGGGCATGATCGGCGAACGGGTGGCGGCCAGGGGCGTGACGGTGGTGGACGACGGCACCTTGCCCGACCGCCGCGGCTCGCTCAACATCGACGACGAGGGCAATCCCACCCAGTGCACCACGCTGATCGAGGACGGCATTTTAAAAGGCTATATCCAGGACACCATGAATGCGCGCCTGATGAAGATGCCGGTAACGGGCAACGCCCGCCGCGAATCGTTCGCCCACCTGCCCATGCCGCGCATGACCAACACCTACATGCTGGGCGGCGACCGCGATCCGGCCGAGATCATCGCGTCGGTGCAGCACGGCCTGTACGCAGTGAACTTCGGCGGCGGCCAGGTCGATATTACGAACGGCAAATTCGTGTTCTCGGCCAGCGAAGCCTACATGATCGAAAACGGCAAGGTAACGTACCCGGTAAAAGGCGCCACGCTGATCGGCAACGGTCCCGAGGTACTGAACCGGGTGTCGATGATCGGCAACGACATGCGCCTCGATCCCGGCGTGGGCGTATGCGGCAAGGAAGGGCAGAGCGTGCCGGTGGGCGTAGGGCAGCCGACCTTGCGCATCGACGGCATGACGGTCGGGGGAACCGCGTAAGCGTCAGGCCGCAAGCCGCAAGCCGTAATACACCAACTGTAATCCAGCAACCGTCAATCCGTCATTCCCGCCTGCGCGGGAATGACGGGGCGACCGCTAACTTAGAACTTGTACGTTGCCTTCACATAGAACGTCCGGCCCAGCGGATCCGTGTAGCGTGGATCGTAACCGCTCTGGAAGGTCGTGCCCTGGTTGGTGTACGGCGGGTTGGTGTCGAACAGGTTCTTCATGCCCACCGTCAGATCGGTATTCTTGAAGCCGGCATAGCTGGCCGACAGCGAGAACGTCGAGTACGCGCGCACCTTGTGGTAATACTCGGCGTCGACATCGTTCTGGTCCACATAACCGCTGAGGAACTTGTTTGACAGGCTGGCGCTCCACACGCCCTTTTTCCAGTTGATGGTGGCGTTGTGCTTCCAGCGGAACACCGGGTTGTCGTCGCCATACACGCCGACGTTTTCCACGAACGCGCCGCCGGCCTCGTTCTGGTACTTGTAGCTGTGGACCCAGGTACCGTCGAACACGAAGGCGAAGTCGCCGGCCGCGCTGCGCGGCAGCTTCCAGCGCAGCGTGGCGTCAATGCCCGACGTGTGGACTTCGCCCAGGTTGTCCAGCACCGCGTTCACGTACTGCAGCGTCTTGCCGTCGGCGGAGTAGACGAAGTAGTTCGCATACTTTTCGTAGTTGTTGAAGATGGTGGTCTCCGACACCGTGCCGATCTTGTCGCGGATCTTGATGTTGAAGTAGTCGAGCGACATGCTCACCGAGTTGGTCGGCTCGAACACGGCGCCCAGCGCAAAGGTCTTCGATTTTTCCGGTTTCAGATCCGGGTTGCCGCCGCTGCGGATGTATTGCTGCTGGTTGCAGGCCACGTTGGGGTTGGCGCCATCGACCACGGTGCCGCCCGGGCACAGGACCGGATCGTCGTACGAATTGCCGGTGAAGGTGGACGTGGCCGGGCCGTGCAAATCGTACAGCGTGGGCGCGCGGAAGCCGGTGTTGTACGACGTACGGAACAGCACCTGCTTGCTTGGCTGCCAGCGCAGGCCGATCTTCGGATTGAAGCTGCCGCCCACGTCGTTGTAGTGGTCGTAGCGCGCGGCCAGCGACAGTTCCAGGCTCTTGGCCAGCGGCGCGCTCAGCTCCGAGTACAGCGCGGCGATATTGCGCTGGCCCGACTGGTCTTGCGCATCGGCGTAGCCGGAGCTCGATGCCTGCGAGGCCAGCGCGGTGTCGACATCGTAGGTGGCCTTGTCGTGGCGGAACTCGGTGCCGACCGCAAAACCGACAGCGCCGGCCGGCAGCGTGAAGATCTCGCGGCTGGCCTTGGCATCGACGCCGATGCTGGTCATGCGGGCCGACAGGTATTCGCCGCGCAGCTGCGCCGCATCGAGGTACGCCGCGCCTTCGGTCGACTGCTCGCCGAACGGATTGAGGATGCCGGACAGGACACCGGCTTTCATCAGCGCATCGTTGGTATAGCCTTCGACAAAGGCGCTGGTGGCCTTGCTGGTGGCGTAGGTGAGGCCCACGTTGTAGTCCCAGCCGGCTACCAGCCCTTCGGCGCCCAGCACCAGGCGGTCGGAAATGCTGGTGTCGTAGCCCACCCGGTTGCCGGCAGCCACGGTGCGCCAGTTGACGGTCAGGTCTTCGCCGGTCAGGCCGGCCACGGCCGGTACGCCGGCGCTGCCGCCCGGGTAGTACGGGCTGGCGGACGTCATGGTGATGCCGGTCAGCGGCGACGGGGCAATGCTGGTGCTGCTGGTGCTGCGGCTGTGCAGGTATTCGACGGTGCCCAGGTTGTCGCCGCCCAGTTTGAAGGTGGCCTTGCCGAGGAACGACTCCTGCTTGGTCTTGGGAATCGACTGGATGTACGCGGTGGTATCGGTACGGCAGGTGCCATTGGCGGCGGCAATCAGGCCTTTGCCCACGCAGCCGCTGGCGGCATACGGGTTGCCGGTGATGCCGTTATCGGAAAAGAAGTTGCCCGGCTGCGAGGTGCCGCTGCTGTTGTTGATGCCCCGGTCGGCCCGCACGCTGGTGTTCGAAAAGTCGCGCTCGGAAGCCCACAGCGCCGTTTGCTTGTGCAGGTCCACCACGCCGAAGAAGTTGTAGCCATCCTGGTCGAGGTCGCCGAAGCCGCCGGACAGGTTCAGGCGCGATTCACCGCCCGAGCCGCTCGCCTGCGGCTGGTAACGCTCCACGCTGACGGTGGCGCCTTGAACCGCGCGCTTGGTGATGAAGTTAATTACGCCGCCGATGGCGTCGGTACCGTAGATGGCCGAGGCGCCGTCGCGCAGCACTTCCACGCGTTCCAGGGCCGACAGCGGAATGATGTTCAGGTCCACGCTGGAGCCGTTGAACGGATGGTTGGCGATGCGCCGGCCATTGAGCAGCACCAGTGTCTTGTTGCTGCCCAGGCCGCGCAAGTCTGCGGTGGCGATGCCGCCGGTACCGGAACCCACCGACTGCGTGCTGGTGGTCGAGCTCTGGTTCATCGAGATGGTGTTCAGTACTTCGGCCGCCGTGGTCAGGCCCTGCTTGACGAAGTCGCTGGCCTTGATCGACGTGATCGGCAGCGCCGTCTCGCTGGCCAGCCGTTTGATGCTCGAACCGGTCACTTCCACGCGCTGGATGGTGGCGTCGTCGCTAACGGTTTGCGCCATGGCGCCATGCATGCCGCTTGCCAGGGTACCGGCAAACATCAGGCGCAGGGCCCGGGACATTGCTCTTTCCGACGTTTTATTGGTCGTCATTGTGTTCACTCCTGCTGTGTATTTCTATGGGTGGGTTTTGTCATGGAGACGACCCATCAGAACATTTGATGGCAGAGTGGAACAATGCAGTCCGAATAACTATGCTAATTACCAACAGTAGCGAACAAACACACCTGTAAAGACGGTTTGCTGCGTTAAACGTACGGAGCGCCGGCGCAGGCCGCATGGCGCCGTCGCCGGGCGGGCTTACATTTCGACACACGCTGCAGCATGTAAAGACAATCGCGCAGGTGTAAATTTTTGTAGGGAAGGGCTTGCCAACTTCGTATTGATGGGCGTATAGTCGTTTCACGATTTACCTCACACACCCTGAACGCGTTTGCCATGACCTGCTTCTTCTTTACCGGCTATTTTTACTTTAGCAATTCCAACCCCAAGGCGGTGGAGTAGCGGCCGGTGCACGTAGCAGTAAAACGAGTTCCAGCAAATCCTGAAAAAACCGCCTCCACAGGCGGTTTTTTTTTACCCTGTTTTATTTGAACCACTGGAGAACAGCATGCCCCGTACCGATGATTTACGTATCCGCGAAATGAAGGAATTGACGCCACCGTCCCACCTGATTCGCGAGTATGCGTGCACGGAAACGGCCGAGCACACGGCAGCCAATGCGCGCATCGCGCTGCACCGCATCCTGCACGGCCAGGACGACCGCCTGATGGTGGTGGTGGGCCCGTGCTCGATCCACGACACCAAGGCGGCCATGGAATACGCGCGCCGGCTGATCGTGCTGCGTAACGAGCTCAAAGGCGACCTGGAAATCGTCATGCGCGTGTACTTCGAAAAGCCACGCACGACGGTGGGCTGGAAGGGCCTGATCAACGACCCGTTCATGGACAGCAGCTTCCGCATCAACGACGGCCTGCGCATGGCGCGCGAACTGCTGCGCGACATCAACGAGCTGGGCCTGCCGGCCGGCACCGAGTACCTTGACGTGATCAGCCCGCAATACATCGCCGACCTGATCAGCTGGGGCGCGATCGGCGCCCGCACCACCGAGTCGCAGGTGCACCGCGAGCTCGCTTCCGGCCTGTCCTGTCCGGTCGGTTTCAAGAACGGTACCGATGGCAACGTCAAGATCGCGGTCGATGCGATCAAGGCGGCGTCGCAGCCGCACCATTTCCTGTCGGTGACCAAGGGCGGCCATTCGGCCATCGTGTCCACCGCCGGCAACGAGGACTGCCACATCATCCTGCGCGGCGGCAAGGCGCCGAACTACGACGCGGCCAGCGTGGAAGAAGCCTGCAAGGCGATTGCCGCCCAGGGCCTGGCAGCACGGGTGATGATCGATGCCTCGCACGCCAACAGTTCCAAGAAGCCGGAAAACCAGGTGCCGGTGTGCGCCGACATCGCCGGCCAGGTGGCGCGCGGCGACCACCGCATCGTGGGTGTGATGGTGGAATCGCACCTGGTGGGCGGCCGCCAGGATCTCGAACCAGGCAAGGAACTGACGTACGGCCAGTCGGTCACCGACGGCTGCATCGACTGGGACAGCAGCGTGCAGGTACTGCAGGGACTGGCCGCCGCCGTGCGCCAGCGCCGCCTGGCGACGCAGGCGGCGGAGGCTGCTGCCAAGTAAAGCTCGGAACGTGTCACTGGCCCGCGCGTACCAGGCCCGGCCGGCCGGGCCGGTATAGCGCGGATCGAATCCTTTCCGGAAATTTTAGCTGAGTAATTTTTTTCACGACAAAAAAGCCGGTCCCGCGTGAGCGGTGACCGGCTGTGTGGTACGGCAGCGTCAGGTGCTTAGAAGAACTTGTAGCTCGCGCCCAGTTTCATGTAGCGGCCGATGGCGCCGGAAGCGTCCATCGGGTTGTAGCTCATGCCGCCATAGGTGTAAGGATCCAGCGGCGCCATTTTGTCGAGCACGTTGTTCATCGAGGCGAACAGGGTCAGCTGTTTGCTGATGTTGTAACGGGTGGACAGGTCCAGCGTGGTGAACGACGCGATTTCGCATGCGGCGTTCGGGCCATTGGCACCACCGACGAGCTTGCTGGCGCAGGTAGCACCGGCAGACGCCGTGTTGTCCATCTTGCTGCGGTAGTTGACGTTGCCGGTCACGTTCAGGTCACCCAGATCCCACGAGGCATTCAGGTTGATCTTGTTTTTCGGCGTGCCGGCGCAGTTCGACGTGTCGCAGTTGCCGTGGGTGCCAGCGTACTGATAACGCACGGTAGCCGACTCGTTACGTACCCACGATGCCACGTGGGTCATGTTCAGGCCGAGCACTGCGCGACCGTAGGCGCCCAGGCGCAGGCGCTGCTTGATGTCCAGGTCCACACCGGACACTTCGGTGAAGCTGGAATTGCGGTACGGCGCCTGGGTCAGTACCAGGGTGCCGGTGTTTGGAATCACTACACCAGCGGTCGTGGTCAGGTTGTTGTCGTTGCGCACAGCGGTGGGCAGGGCAGCAGCCAGGTTGTACGGCAGCGCATTGATTTCGTTGGTACGCTTGATTTTCCACGCGTCCAGCGACAGGCTGGTGCCTTCGAACGGATCCCAGACCAGGCCCAGGGTTTTGCCTTTCGACTCTTCCGGCTTCAGGTTCGGATCGCCCACCTTGACGGCGGCAATGGTGATTTGTTCGCAATCGCTGGCCTTGGCGCTGGTGCCAGGAGCAGGCACACCGCCCGGGCAGCGGACCGGATCGCGCACTGGCGCCGAACCCGTCGATTGCGACAGGGCGTTGCTTTCTGCTGCACCCGGAGCGCGGAAGCCCTCGGTGTAGGTGCCGCGCAGGGCAAACGACTTGACCGGGGTCCACTTGATGCCGGCTTTCGGCGTGGACGAGCTGAAGCGGTCGTATTTGTCGTAGCGGATCGCTGCCGACAACTCGACGGTTTTCACGACCGGCGCCAGGATCTCGGCAAACAGGGCCTTGACCTTGGAGTCGCCGAAGGCGGCCACGTAGTTCGAGTTGATGCTGCCGTCTTGCGAACCGGACAGCGATGGGTTGGACAATTGTTCCTTGCGGTACTCGCCGCCCACGGCCAGACCCATTTTGCCGCCAGGCAGGTCGAACAGTTCGCGCGATGCCTTGAAGTCAACGACGTCGAGCTTGGTGGTCGAATGCGAGCCGGCGTTCACGCGCAGCGCAGCGTACAGCGAGGCGGGATTGCGGTAGGCCTGGTCACCGATGTAGTACGGGAAGTACTGCGAGGCTGGGTTGCCCAGCGCAGCGCGCAACACCGTCATGTTCAGCATGTTGCTGTAGTTCAGGTCCAGTGCCGACTCGGAGTGGGTATAGCCCGTGTCGTAGTCCCAGCCCATGGCCGAACCCTTGACGCCGATAACGGCACGCTTGAACGAGTTGTCGGCGCTGCGGGTGCTCGGGCCCACGTCGAACGCCACGTAGCGCAGGCGTGCGGCAGCGCCGTACGGGTTTTGCGGGTGGCTGGCGGCCATCAGCGGCAGGGCGCCGTAGTTAATGAAGCCTTGCGGATTGGCGGCGCTGGTCGGGAACGCTACCGTCGGCGTGATGGTCGGCGGGATCATCATGAACGACGTGTCGCGCTTCGAATAGCCGAGTTCGGCGTAGGCCTGGGTATTGTCGCTGATCTGCCAGGTACCGCGGGTGTACAGGTTGATCGATTCGATTTCCGGCTGCATGTCGCGGAACTGGTCGTGGTGCCACAGGCAGCCGCCGTTGGCGCCGGTCTGGTTGGTCGTGGCCGACAGGGTGGAGCAGCCCGGCAGCGAAACGTAGTCGTTGGTCAGCGGATTGCGGATCGAACCGGCCGGGCTGGCATTGGCGTCGTTGTTGCCGGTGATGTAGCCGCCGGCGAACTGGGTGTTGGTCGCGTAGCCGTAGCCGCGCAGATCGGCCTTGCCGATGTAACCGCGATCCTTGCGGTCGCTGTTTTTCAGGTTGTCGGCCTGGAAGTATTCGGCATTGAACACGACGTTGAACTTGTCTTCGTCGAGGTTGCCCTTGCCCCAGGTAACGGAAGCCTTGTTCTGCTTGGCGTCGCTGTAACGCGAGAAGCCGGTATCGGCCTTCATTTGCAGGCCTTCGAAGTCCTTGCGCAGGATGATGTTGACCACGCCGGCAATCGCATCGGCGCCGTAGGTGGACGAGGCGCCATCCTTCAGGATTTCGATCCGTTCGACGATCTGCATCGGGATGGTCGAGATGTCGGTAAAGCTTTTCTGGCCGTCGTCAGCGCGCGCAAACGGCGCCATGCGGCGACCGTTGAGCAGCACCAGGGTGGAGGTGGCGCCCAGGCCACGCAGCGAAATCGCGGTGGAGCCGGCCGCAAAACCGTTGCCGAAACCGGTCGGCAGCGAACCGGCGCCGTCGGCGGTCAGGGTTTGCAGGTACTCCGATACCGTGCCCTTGCCCGATTTCATCAGGTCTTCGCTGGTGATCACTTGGACCGGCGACGCGGTCTCGGCGGTTGCGCGCTTGATGCTCGAACCGGTGATTTCAACGCGCTGGATCTGGGCGGCGGCAGGCGCCTCGGCGGTCTGGGCCATGGCTGGCACGGCCAGCAAACCTGCGGCGGCGACACTACCCGAGAACATCAGGCGGACCGAACGGGACATTACTCTTTCCATCATCATGCTGAAACTCTCCACTGAACTGACTGATTGACCACCGGGCGTAGGCATATGGGCCGCACGACGGCGTTTGTTGTTTGGGGAGGGATCGTCCTCCCTGTTTTCAATAAAAACATTCCGCTAATACATGTGTCAATCTGTGTAACCCCTAGCCCACCGGGCCCATTGCAGGGTTTATCACCCGTGGCACCATGCAGATCGTGCTTCGGGCGTAACACTGATCATCGGACTTCATGCGGATAACGTCGTTAAACATGCTTTTAAAAGCAATATCCTTATATCATTTTTTATAACTGTGTAAAATATTGAAAAAGCAGGAAAAAAGGGGGAAATTAAACTGTAACAATGGTGAAAATTGTGACGATTTGACGACAAAAATCGAATTACACAGGCGATTGTTCGTTTTTGGTGCATAAAAAAAAGGTGTGGATTGCTTTGGTGCATTTTCCGCCCTGTAGCCGTGGCCGGGCACGTTTACGGCGGCGAGGAAGCCGAGGTCAGTCGTGCGCGGTGGGTCTGCACGCGACATGGCCATGGGTTTTTTACGTTAAGATATCCGGATGCCCAACTTTATCCATTTGCTGCAGGAATATGGCGTGCTGATCGTGTTTGCGATCGTCCTGATCGAACAGATCGGCCTGCCGATTCCTGCCTATCCCATCCTGATCGTCGCCGGCGCCCTGTCGGTCGATGGCGACACCAGCTGGCCCGCCGTGCTGGCCGTGGCCGTGTGCGCGTGCCTGCTCAGCGACGGCTTCTGGTTCCGCATGGGGCGCCTGTATGGCAAACGCATTCTCAAGCTGCTGTGCCGCATTTCCTTGTCGCCCGACTATTGCGTGAGCCAGACCGAGGACAGCTTTACGCGCTGGGGGCCGCGCATGCTGATCGTCTCCAAGTTCATTCCCGGGTTTAACACCATTGCGGCGCCCCTGTCGGGCGCCATGGGGGTACACAGCCGGACATTCGTGTGCTACAGCATGCTGGGTGCGGCGTTATGGGCCGGTACCGGTATCGCCATCGGCGCATTTTTCCATGCCAGCATCGATTCCGTGCTCACTGCGCTGAGCACCATGGGCAGTACCGCGCTGATGGTCCTGCTGGCATTGCTGGCGCTGTTCATCGCGTACAAATATCTCGAGCGCAAGCGGTTCCGCCAGGCCGTGCAGATCGACCGCGTGACCATCGATGAAATCAAGGACCTGATCGCGCGGGGCGCTGAGCCGGTGCTGGTCGATGCGCGCAGCGTCACCGCGCAATTGCTCGAGCCGGCAGTGCCCGGCGCCTTGCTGTTCAATGGCGGCCAGCCGGCGCCGGACCTGATCGCGGTGGACCGCGACCGCCACGTGATCGTGTACTGCAGCTGTCCCAACGATGTCACGGCAGCCCAGGTAGCCAAGGAGCTCAAGCAGCACGGCTTTACCCTGGCACGCCCGCTACACGGCGGACTCGATGCCTGGAACGCGGCATTCGGCGTGCGGCCGGTCGTCGACGACGAGACGCCTGCTTCGGCGTGAGGCTGGTAGTCTTACTACGAAAATTCTTGCGCCAAGTGTGAAGTCATCTTTCCCGCGCAGGCGGGACGCTAATGCAGTAGGCGCCGTCGCGGCAGGGCCATCATCGGATTCCCGCCGCCGCAGGAATGACGTTATGTCGCGCGCGGATGGCGGCCGAGACCTGCATTGCGCTCGCATCGCTGTACTAAAACTACAAAGCGCTTGCCAGTCTTGGTAAAAATACCTTAAGCTTAGGCTTCAACTATTTTTTACCGACCATGACAGCTACCTCCTCGCCATCTTCCCCGATCACCAACTTCGCCGGCGGCCCGCGCCTGCTGGCGGACGTGGGCGGCACCAATGCGCGGTTTGCGCTGGAAACCGCTCCGGGCAAGATCGTGGCGATCGACGTGCTGCCATGCGCCGACTATCCCACGCTGGCTTCGGCGTTGCTATCGTACCTCGGGTCGGCGCTGGTGGCCGAAGCTGGCGTGACCGGCATCCGCCATGGCGCCATCGCGATTGCCAATCCGGTCGTCAGCGACATGGTGCGCATGACCAATCACCACTGGGCGTTTTCGATCGAGGCACTGCGCCGCGAAGTCGATTTCGACACTTTGCTGGTGGTGAACGATTTCACCGCGCTGGCCAGTGCGCTGCCGTTCCTGTCCGACGCGCAAAAGCGCCAGGTGGGCCAGGGTGTGGCCGTGGCTGGTACGCCGCTGGGCCTGATCGGCGCCGGCACCGGACTTGGCGTGTCCGGCCTGATTCCCGGCAAGGATGGCTGGACGGCGCTGTTGAGCGAAGGCGGCCATGTCAGCTTTTCGCCTGTCAACGCCACCGAGGTCGCGATCCTGCAGTTTGCCTGGAAAGAGTTCGAGCACGTCTCGGCCGAGCGCCTGATGTCCGGCGCCGGCATCGAACTGATTTACCGGGCGCTGGCCGACCAGCGCGGTGTGGCTGCCGAGCCGCTGACCGCAGCCGACATTTCGCGCCGCGCGCTGGCCGGCGAATGCCCGCTGTGCGACGACGTCATCGAAGCATTTTGCTGCATGCTCGGTACCATTGCCGGCAACCTGGTGGTCACCCTCGGCGCCCAGGGCGGCATTTATATCGGCGGCGGCATCGTGCCGCGGTTGGGCGAACGCTTCGGCCGTTCCGGCTTCCGCGCCCGCTTCGAGCACAAGGGACGCTTCCACCAGTACCTGGCGCAGGTGCCCACCTGGGTCATCACCGCCGAGTACCCTGCCTTCGTTGGTGTTTCTGCAATATTGTCGGAAAAACTTGCAGCTGTGTAAGCGACGTTACAATTCGCTGCGTTGAAATACGCTTTTTATGGTTTTATCAGGTACAATTCACGTGGTTGGATGAACGTCCTCGATAGGTCTTGCCGGTTTTCGCCCGAAAACGGCGCCCGATTTGGATGGTTCATGAAGCATGCGATGGCCCAGGCCGTCGCCGCAAGTCCCTCTCTCCCGCCAGGCGTTTGGCCTCGGCGTCGGAAAAAAACAGCGTCAGCGACTACTCCGGCAGGCGGCATCTCGAATGCGGCGCCTTCCTCAATGACTCACTGAATGTGATTGATTTCATTCTTTGCATGTGTATGCAGCCATAAGATTGCTATGGATAATGCTGAGGCCAAAAAAGTCCTCGAAACCGCCTTGTTGTGCGCGCGTGAGCCATTGACGATGCACAGTCTGAAAAAACTGTTTATCGACGAAGACCAGCCGCCGGGCGAGCACGACGCCGTTGTCGGCGCCGACCAGATCAAGGAATTACTGGAGCAGTTGCGCGGCGACTGGTCCGACAGGGGGGTGGAAGTGGTCAGCCTGTCGAGCGGCTGGCGCTTCCAGAGCCGGCCCGAGATGAAGCGCTATCTGGACCGGCTCAGCCCTGAAAAACCGCCGCGCTACTCGCGGGCCACGCTGGAAACGCTGGCCATCATCGCCTACCGCCAGCCCGTGACGCGCGGCGATATCGAAGAAATCCGCGGCGTGGCCGTCAATTCGCAGACCATCAAGCTGCTGGAAGACCGGGGTTGGGTTGACGTGGTGGGGCACCGCGACGTGGTAGGGCGGCCTTCGCTGCTCGGTACCACGCGCCAGTTTCTCGACGACCTGGGGTTAAATTCGCTGTCCCAGTTGCCGCCGTTGCAGCAAATCAGCGAAACGCAAGGCAGCGGTCCCGATATGGCCGCGCTGGAAGCGGCCCTGCAACAGAACTTTGAAAAAGCCGCGCACGGCGAACGTGTCGCGCAAGCAAACGATGGCACGGAGGTGCCGGTGGCTATAGCAGCCGCGAACAGCCCGGACTCCGGCCAAGAAGTTAATCAAGACCACGTGAATCTCCCGGATTCAGCGGTGGACGTTGAGCACAAGCAAGAAACGAACAATGAACAATCCTAATACCCCTGAGACAGTCCCCGCCGTGGCAGAAGAAGTGGTCGCCAAGCCAAAACGCCGCACCAAGGCCCAGATCGCAGCGGAAGCCGCTGGCGCCGCCGCACCGGCTGCCGCTGCCGTGAGCGAGGCCGCGCCGGCCGCCAAGCCGAAACGCAAGCCGAAGGCTGATGTGGCCGAGGTCGCTGCTGCAGCACCGGACGCGGCGGTTGCTGCCGAAGCGGTTGCGCCAGCCAAGAAGCCGCGCGCCAAACCGGCCGCCAAGGTGGCCGATGCCGCCGTGGCCGCGCCGGCTGCCGCCGCGCCAGCTGCGGTTGCCATGGATGCGGAAGCGCCAGCCAAGCCGGCCCGCGCACCGCGCGCCAAAAAAGTCGCAGCCGCCGATGTCGCTGTCCAGTCAGCTGAAGCGCCGGCTGTCGTGGCTGCCGAAGGCGCCGCCCCAGCCGCCCCGGTCGATGCCGCGCCGCGTGCCGACCGTGGCCAGCGTCCGCGCGGTCCGCGCCAGATGCGCGAACAACGCGCCGTGCGCGAAGCACTGAACCCGAAAGTGGAGCCGGCACCCGATGCTGCAACCGCCCCGGCGGTCGATGGCGCGGCAGGTGCGGAAGGCGTTGTTGCCGAGGCGCGTCAGCCGAACGAGCGCGGCCAGCGCAATGGCCGCGGTCCGCAGCAAGCGGGCCAGCAGCCGCGTGGCAAGAACGGTAAAAATGGCAAGAATGGCAAACCACGCGGCGGCCAGAACGGCGACAAGCCGAACGAAGCCGATGCCGCATTCTCGTTCGTCACGTCCGATGCGTTCGACAGCGAAGAAGGCGGCCGTGGCCGTCACCAGGCCAAGGCCGTGCGCCGCGACCTGACGTCCGACGACGACGCACCGAAGCTGCACAAGGTGCTGGCCGAAGCCGGTCTCGGTTCGCGCCGCGACATGGAAGACCTGATCGTGGCGGGCCGGGTGTCGGTCAACGGCGAACCGGCCCATATCGGCCAGCGCATTTTGCCCACCGACGCGGTCCGCATCAACGGCAAGCTGATTCAGCGCCGGGTGAGCAAGAAACCGCCGCGCGTGCTGGTGTACCACAAGCCTGCAGGCGAAATCGTCTCCACCGACGATCCGGAAGGCCGTCCATCGGTGTTCTCGCGCCTGCCGACCATGAAGGCCGGCAAATGGCTGGCTGTCGGCCGCCTCGACTTCAACACCGAAGGCCTGCTGCTGTTTACCACGTCCGGTGACCTGGCGAATCGCCTGATGCACCCGCGCTACGGCATCGACCGCGAATACGCGGTGCGCACGCTGGGCGTGCTGGAAGAAGGCATGCGTCAAAAGCTGCTGGCCGGCGTCGAGCTGGAAGACGGCCTGGCGCAGTTCTCGAAAATCGCCGACGGCGGTGGTGAAGGCATCAACAAGTGGTACCGCGTGATCATCGGCGAAGGCAGGAACCGCGAAGTGCGCCGCATGTTTGAAGCAATCGGCCTGACCGTCTCGCGCCTGATCCGCACCCGTTACGGCGCCATGACCCTGCCAAGCAGCCTGAAACGCGGCCGCTGGGAAGAACTGGAAGAAAACCAGGTGCGCGACATGCTGGCCGTGTACGGCGTCGAGAAAAAAGGCGCTGGCGACGGCGCTGCTGCTGGCGCTGCGCCAGCGCGTACCGGCAAAGGCCCGCAAGCCAGGCCGGCGCAGAACAAGGGGCCGGAAAAACGTCCGCAGCGTGGCCGGGCCGACTATGACGACCGCGACGATGACGACGAGGACGATAGCGACGAACCAAACTTCAACCGCGCCGATGTCAGCAATGACAACGCGCTGCCATTTGCCAAGCCGCCACGCGGCCAGGGCCGTGGTGGTTTCGGCGGCGGCCAGGGCCGTCCGAATGGCGGTGGCCAGGGGCGTGCCGGGCAGGGCGGTCAAGGCGGCTTCGGCGGCCAGGCCGGTGGTCAGGGCGGCCAGGGTGGCCGTTCAGGCGGTGGCAATGGCCGCGCCGGTGGCGCCCAGGGTTCGAGCCGTCCCGGCGGTCGTCCCCAGGGTATCGGCGCCTACGCGGGCGGTCGTCCGCTGGGCGACGCCGCACCGACCCGCGCCGGCGGTCCGCGTCCGCAAGGGCAGGGCGGCCAGGGCGGCCAGGGACGTGGCCAGCAGGCCAAGCCGGCCGGCAAGGGTCCGCGCCAGCCCGATCCGCTGCAAACCACGTTCGGCTTCGGCAACAGCTCCGGCGCGCCGCGCCGTGGCCAGCAGCAGCCGCGTGGCGGCGCCAGCGATCACGGCATGCCGCGCCGCCGTAAAGGCTGAAACGGCTTGTAATCGGCTTGCACGGCCCTATCTGGGCTGTTGCAGCGCTGTCTTTACACCCCGTGTGGATTGCAGCGCTCACCGAATAAGGTTATAATAACCAGCCTGGTAAAAGTTCTTGTCCGGATAAAACCGCAGGAAACCTTTGCTCTGGTTGGTATTACTGGAAGATGGGCACTTGCCCATTTTTTTTTTGTTGAACGGGTTTGATACCCCTTTGAATGCCGGTTTTCTGAAAGTACGGAAACAGGCCTTAATCTGGAGAATTTCTTGCAGCTGCCGCAGTTAATTGAAACGACCGTCACCGGTCTGGGCTATGAGCTGGTTGATGTCGAACGGGCCG